>Ga0310690_10000952_pt1 | contig 55554 bp, 102 predicted proteins | sample AusTroGonzalo_MG_2_FD_207661 | JGI IMG/M metagenome (GOLD analysis project Ga0310690, IMG submission 207661) | Bovine rumen microbial communities from tropical cattle in Woodstock, Queensland, Australia - Gonzalo_04 (v2) (version 2) | ecosystem: Host-associated > Mammals > Digestive system >... | reverse complement strand
CGTCGCGGGCTTCTTCCGGGGCTTCTGCTATTTTCTGCAGTGCTTCCGCTATGCTTGACGGGCTGTCATAATAATGATTGTGATATACTTTTAACTCTTCCATTTTTTTCTGTTCTCCTTCCTTTGTGGGTGGTTTATGGTAAAATCCCGCCGCCGGGATTGCTCCGGCGCTCGGCTGGCTTCCTGCGGGATCATGTCAAGCGTATTTTCTGCGCTGTATTTCGTATATGTAGCGTCCGTCGGTCTCGTAGTCTTTGCCGATATTATCAACTAAAATTTCGAGATGATCGCGGGCGGCTTCCTCTGTATAGCTGGCGTCAAGTTCGTTTTCGCAATGGTTCGCAATTTCTCCGGCTGCGGTTCTCACTATATTGTCAATCCATTTCTCAAGCTGGCAATATTTTGCGTCGCTTATAGCCTCGTATCCGTTCCGGGCGTCGTTGTAAAATTCAACGCGGGCGGCGGCTCTTGTGATTTTTTTCTCGGTCTCTGGTGATAATATACAAAACGTTTTTGTCATTTCTTGGCAGGCTTCAATAAAAGCGGGGTATGCCTGCGGCTTTACTTGCATATACGTTCCCGGGTATCCTATGTTATAATCAATGCTGCGGATGTTGCTAAAATATCCTAAAATTTCGGATATCCAAAAATTTGCGGTCTCGGTTGCTTCTTCTGCTGCAAGTTCTTTCAATTTCTTGTTTACTCTATAAAGATTCTGCAGCTCTTCCGGTGTCAAGTCTTCTAATAATTTCATCATGTTTTTGTTCTCCTTTCGTGGTGGGTTTTATTCGGTTTCGCTTCCTTCGTATCTGTAAAGGCGGGCGGCTTCTCCTGCTTCGTCAAGTTCTACAAAAAGCGGTTTATAGTATTGCTCTGCTTCATATCCTGCAAGGATTACCGTCTCACCGTCGGCGGCTTTGATCTCGCTTGCTATGCCTGCGCTCCACGGGCTTCCTGTTCTTAAAAAATCATCAAGATAATATCTCTTGTTGTCATGCCTGAAAAAAGGGCGGGCGTTCTCGGTGGGGGTGTAGTCTATTTTGATCCAGCGGGAGACTCTTGTATATTTCTCCGTATATGTCGCGTTTTGGTATGTCTTCCCGGTATAATAGAATGATTTATGTCTCATGGTTTGCAGCTCCTTTCTTTTAGGCTCTCGCGGTCTCGTCGCGCTCACACTGTATATCTGTCAAAACATAGTCCCAGCTTGTCCCCCAGTGCGTCACTCCCCAGACATACATGTCAAGCTCTGAGTTATAAAAAACTATCTCGTTAGTGTAGTCTTCAAGGATTCGCGCGCCGTTGTCGCTTATGATGTAGTACTGAAATATTTCGCCGGGGATCTGCTCCTCTTCGAGTTCTTCGATCTTGTCTTCGAGTGCGTCGATCTTTGCTTCGAGTTCTTCGATCTTGTCTTCGAGTGCTTCCGGGCTGCTCTCTTCTGCGGCTTCCTTTTCTGCTTCGAGTTCTTCGATCTGCTCGCGGATTTCGTCGATCTCGTCTTCGTTGTCAATATATCCGTTTTCCTGCTCCCAGTATTCCCAGCCCGTCGCCTGTATGATATTGTTGTTTAATACTGCATCAAACGCTTTCACAAGTGTGGCATAGTCAACACGTCCGTTTTTCCTGCCGTATTCGCTTATCTTGTTGCCGCAAAAATAATCTTTAAAAGTAATATCTCTCATGGTTTTATTCTCCTTTTCTTTATTTGCTGCCCGTCCGGGCTTGTTTATGTTGTCCGCGTTTATCGCCTGCGGGGCTTTTGTTCGTCCGTGTTCGGCGGCTGCTGTCGGCTCTTGCCCGCTGCCGTTTACTTTTCGGACTGGTTGTGGGGTAGTGCTTAGGCTCTTTTTAGCTGCTTCAAATAGTATTTACTTATTGCGGTATATTCCTCGTGTATGATGTAGCCATTTATCCAGAGTCTTTCTAATATGTCGTTTATAGTGTCGGCGGCTCTGTCTCTGACTGCGTCCGCGTCTTTGCGGTTTGTTCTGGCTTCAACTTTTGCCCGGCTGGTTATGTTTTCAAGCTGTCCGCGGGCGTTGTTGGTTAGGTTCTGCAGATAATTATCAATAGGTTTCATTTGCTTGCGGTCTCCTTTCTGCAGATGATCCCGGCGGCGTTATACTTTTTTACTTCCTCGGGTGTGAGTTCCTGCTTTCCGATTGTCTGACCGTCAATTATTATTGTGTATGTCTTCATGTGGCTGCGTCTCCTTTCTACATTTTGGTAACTTTCTTTTGTTGTTGTTAATGCAAGTATAAACTATAAAGTTTACATTGTCAAGCATAAAATTACATTTTACACGCTAAAATTTAACTAAAATATTTATGTATAAATTGTATAGTTTATACAATAAAATCAGCGGTTGACATTATAAAAAAGCGGGTTTATTATGAAACTATGAGAGATTTGACTTGTGCAGAAAATATAAAAGTATTAGCCTCCCGGCGTGGGCTGTCTCTGTCTGAGCTGGCGCGGACTCTTGGCAAGACTCCGCAAAACTTCACGCAACAACTTGCCCGGGATGACTTCCGCGTGTCTGATCTGCAGAAGATCGCGGCTGCGCTGGGGGCGTCGTTTCAATATGATTTTATAGAATACGACGAAAAAAACAGCTAAAAAAGCCTTATTTTATGCGGTTTTTGCTTGCGTTATGCGTCAAAAAGTGCTATAATATAAGGGTGTAAAGGATCATAAAAAACCCGGTGACGGCTTCCCCGGGATCATATAAAAAGCGGTGTATATTTCCCGCAGTTGTATGTGTATAACATACGGCTGCGGGCTTTTTGTTTTTCAGGTGTAAACACTTATAAAGGCGGTTATATATGGCGGTTAGTATTCCCCAGATAAAAAGCGCGGCGGCGCTTATAAAGGATCACTATAATATATCAGAGTCGGACTCTTTGCGGGTTATTGCTTCATATAAGGCGGACTCCGCAAAGATTCGCGCAATATTGGCGGGGGACTTGTCCAGCGTTCCCGGGGCGGCTGCTTCCGTGGGTGTGGTTCTGGGTGACTCTCTGCAGGATATAAGCCCGGCGGCGTCTCCTGAGATGATCGCGGGCGGGTCTGCTGACGGGGTACACACTAAAAGATCATATAAAAAAAGATCACGGGCGGCGGCTTCTGACCGCGTGACGACTTCAAAAAACAATACAGATATAAATGGATACAATAACATGATCGGCGGCTCTGTGGGGCTTCCTGACGGCGTAAAGAATAACGTCGCTATAAATGATGGGGTTATAAATAATAATGCCGTGGTGGGGCTGTCTGACGATATAAACGGCGATATTATAAACGCTGACGGGCTGCCGCTCGGCTTCTCGGATACGGTCGCGGGCTGGCTGCAAGATTACGCACTACAAAACAATATTGATTTGGAAAAATGCGCTGCTATTCAATGGCGCTCTTTATGTCTGAGTATTGGCGAAAAAATACAGGCTTCCGGCGTGCTTCGGGATCATGCCCGCGAAAAGTCCCACGGCGGGAAAATATACAACCCTTCCGCCGTGGCTGCTCTTGTCCCTATATGGGAAAAATTAACAGGATACTACAAACACATTCCGCTGGCGGTTGATTTCGTCGCTTTCTCGGGTGTTTCGCGTCAATGGTTCAATGATTATCAAGGGCGGGGGCTAACTTCTTCGAGTGTCCAAATTGCGCAAAAAGTCCATGATATAGAATCCGCTGCGCTTTCCGTGGCTCTTTGTGACTCTCGAGAAAATCCCACGGGGCGTATTTATTACACAAAAGCCCGGCTTGGCTGGCGTGAATCCACCGAGATTATACATACAAGCGCAAAAGAGACTCACGCGGGCGGGGCATTGCCTGTTTTTGATGGTTCGGCGGGCTTCTTGACTGATAATGCGGTATAATATGCCGTTTTGGGTTACCATTCTATAATGTTTCGTGACTTTTACGGGCTTCTGGGCGTAGGGGTCGCGGCGTATGCGGCGATGCGGCGGGGTAAGCCCCCCTCGCACCAAAATAAGATACAGTGTATACACCCTTAACCCCTCGTCCATAAAGGCCTTGCGGGTTTCGGAGACGAAGAATCGAGGTATCATTTCTCCATAGGGGGAATACTGAAAGGAGGCGAAAATGAAAGAAAGTAAATCAAACGGCATCGGTTTTACAGGATTGTTGCAGATAGCGTTTATCGTATTGAAACTGTGTGGAGTGATAAGTTGGTCGTGGATATGGGTTTTGTGTCCGACGTGGGTAGGCTTGGTGCTGTTTGTAGCGATAGTTTTGATATATAGATGGGCGAATAAATAAAACCTCATATAGACACATCTTCGTGGTGGCGGAAAGGGTAGACGCTTAATAAAAAGGGATAAGGTTAGCGAGTAGGAGTAGGTGCTAACTATGTGAGGTTCGAATCCTCACCCACGGAATATACGCATAGCGGTAGCTTGAAATGGCGTGTGGCATGGCTGCTGCTTCACACGATGCGTAGAACGTGCGTTGGTTTGCAGTTAGCTTAACGGGGAGAGCGGCGGAGAGGCTGATACGGGTTCAAATCCCGTACTGCAAATAGAGGGTTGTAGCCAAACGGTAAGGCGCGGGATTTTGATTCCCGAGATTGATGGTTCGAGTCCATTCAGCCCTGTCGAAAGGGGGTGATTGAGATGACCGTAGAAGGTAACTAAGTGTAATAAGGGGACGGGATAATTTAAGGGTTGAGACCGATAGGAACTGATTATCCGTGAAGCGTCCCCTTTTAAAATAGACTTTTTGAGTGTATACACCGAGGGGAATAAGATGGCGAGTACGAAAACGAGAACAAAAACGATCAGGATAGCGAATGAGACAGCGGACTATTTTGAGGATAAACCTCTGAATAGGATGGTGGAGTGCGTGCATGAGATGTTGGCGTCCGGGAAAATTGGGTTTGACGGACAGAGATTTTTGCCTGAAATGGGTGTGGACACCACGAAAATTGAGGAAAAGTCTTCTTTGGAGCAAGAGCTAAAAGATATCGAAGAGATGGTATCTTTGTGTGGCGGGACGCTGGAAGGGTTCTTAAAAAGCGTAGATGAATGCCTGACAGCGGGTACTCTGGTGGTGAGTGACGGTAAATTAGTTCTGCCGAGTGTATACACCGATGAATTTGAGAAAGCCTGCCGGGATAAATGCCTTGATCCGCAGAGTGTGTTGGATAAAGCGACGAAGGCCGTGGAGAGGGGGATACTGTGATAACCGTACAGACGATGTTAGATACGATAGAGGATTTGAGAAAGACGCATAAGTTCACGAACGATGCGCAGATTTTGATAACTGACGACTTTTGTGCGAATACCCGAATGGGACGGGTGCAGGTGATCTTTAATGAGGGCGATGTGAGAGTAGAGTTGTCGAAGGAATTAAAGCATACTGACCCGTGGAGTATAAAGGAGCAGCCATGAAAGAGAAGATTTTGGAGTTCATTAAAGAATACGCCTGTAAGAATGGGATGCTGCCGACATATAGAGAGATTGGTGAGGGCGTAGGGCTGAAATCTACATCGAGCGTGGCGTATTATATGTTGAAACTCTCGGATGAGGGGAAGGTGGACATGAAAGGTCGCGGGTATCGCGTGTGGGGGATAAGATATGTTCGCTGTGTGGGGAACTGAATACGATTATGTGATGAAAGAGGAATATAAGTGTCCTGTGTGTCCCAAGTGTGAGGAACAACTGATTGAGAGTGAGGGTAAGTATTACTGTATGTGCTGCACCGAGGAAGTAGAGGTAGCAGACCCCGAAATGAAGGAGTGGTTAGATGAACGAGCCTAATTGGGAACTCATACTAAAGAGTGCGATTTTTGGGAAACAGGAAGCGTATAAAGAGTATAAGAAGGCTGCGATGGACGCTTTGAAGTATACATTTATCGGTTCAGAAGGCGAGATGGTTATAGAGGAAGGACAAGCCGAGAGGAATCAGAAAGCGATGGATTTGTGGAAAGAAGTCATGCGACTTGATTATGAGATAAAGCGAATCAGAAATGAAATGGAGAGGTGAAGGATGAGTCCTATGGGTATGCCTCAAACAATAGACGGAAAGCTGTATGTGGAGACAGAGGACGGGTATGAACCGATAGATACGATTCCTGCGATAAGTCCTGTTACAACGGTAGATACCGTAGAGCCACCGTGGATGATGCCTGTTACTGAAAGTTTCACATTCACTTTGGAAACAAATAACCATAGAAAGTATCATGGCAGGCCATTGAGAAGGGGGAGATGTAATCCGAAACGGTGGATAGACCAAATATTAGGGGTAAAAAGATGATAGTAGGAATCCTATTAATGTATATCAGTATAAGAGAAGATTACCCGCTGTGGTTTGAATTAGCGAGTTGGTTTGTAACGATCATGGGGACTGCGAAGGCTGTATTAAAGTTCATGGCATTTGCATCGGGAGTAAGGGAAGGTTATGGCGAGTCCGGAACTGATAAGGGCGTATGAGTCTTATAAAAACTACATAGATTTGAAGGGAGTCGATGAGACCATACTTAAATATATGGTTGATGCGGCGGCCGTTGCCTATGAGACAGAGAAAGATTTGGAGTATGGAAGGCATATCTCTGAATTTAACCATCAGATGTTTGAAAGGTGGGTGTTTGAGCAGACAAAAGGCGGGAATTTCTGGCTGCTGGAAAAGTGGATGCAGGAGCATGAGAGACAGCATGACATGATTGATCTGGCGTATAGGCTGTTTAAAATCGAAGCACCGTATCTTTTCACATCTTATATGTATTATATGGAGAAGAATAGACCGTATGAGAAGCGGTTTTACGTTCCCCGGAGAAAGACTCTGAGTGTGCCTGCTGCGGATATGCAGGACTTAGAGGATGATAAATTGGATACTTATGGCTTGTCGATGCCGTCACGAGTCGGAAAATCGACCTTGTGTATATTCTTTCTGACTTGGGTGGGGTTGCGGAAGCCTATGTCTCATAATGCTATGGGCGGTCACTCAGGCCAGTTAGTCAAGAGATTCTTTAGAGGTCTGGAAAATCTGACGGATACGGATGAGTATACGTTTTCTGAGTTGTTTCAGTACCATAATCCCAAAATGAAGAAAGTCGTCGAGAAGAAGTCAAGTGATCCTGCGGAGCTGACTATTAATCTGGGAAAGAAAGATGAATTTGCAACGTTTAGCTGCAGGAGTAGTGATTCAACATGGACGGGTGCTATTGACGTGTCCCGCGATGGATATTTGTATGTAGACGACTTAGTGAGAGATCGTGAACATTCTATGAGTGCTTCTCGTATGGAGAATACATACCAGCAGTATTTGAATGTAATGGTCGATAGAAAAAATGATGGCGCTAAAACGATTTTAGTGGGTACGCTCTGGTCTGTACTTGACCCTTTAGTCCGGGAAGAACAAGCGAATATCGGGAATGAGCGGGCAAGATTTAGGAAAATACCAGCGCTGAATGAAGACGATGAGAGTAACTTTCAGTATGAGTTTAATGGCTTCTCAACTAATTACTATGTTGATTTACGAAATCGTCTGGATAAATCAGAGTGGTGTGCTAAGTATATGCAAGCGCCGTTTGTGAGGGAAGGTTTGACGTTCCCGGTGGAAGAACTGAGAAGGTTCGATGGTGACGTGCCGGATGAAGTGTGTAAGACATGGGCGGCACTCGACCCTGCGTTTGGTGCGGGGGATTCACTGTCAATGCCTATATGTAAGGATTATGGCGAAGAGAAGTTTATCGTGGATTGGGTGCATGACAAGAGAACGGTAGCTTTTACCGTTCCCGAGGTCGTGGATAAGATAGAGGAACATACCATTACGAGGCTGAAAATCGAGAAAAACCGAGGGGGTGATTTATTCGCAGAGCAGGTGCAGAAGGAGCTGGATGCAAGACATATACACCATTGCAAGATAGAGCTGGAAAATGCGCCTGTGAAGATGTCAAAAGAGGATAAGATAAGTGGTTATTCAGACTTTGTGAAACGGAACTTTCAGTTTTTGACGACAAAGAAGTGGACTGAGGATAACATTCATACTTATGTAGCGTCGGAGCAGTATCGGAAGGCTATTGATGAAATGACGATGTTTTCTGCCGAGGGCAAAAATTTATTTGACGATGCGCCAGACGCTATAACGCAGCTCGCCATGATGTTTGACTCGCGGGAGCATAAGAAGGCAAGGATAATGAGAAGTCCTATATAGGAGGAAATATGACAACGAGAGACTATTTAGAGCAGTTAAAGGACATAGATGACGACATAATCAATATCGGCAATCAGGCGCAGAAATGGATTGATCTGGCGACAAAGATGGGTCATGCGCCGAGTGGGGACAGAGTAGATTCATCCCCGGTGATAGATAAGATGGAGAACGCGGTGATAAAGGCTGTGGAGTGCTATGAGAAGGCTGGAAAGGAAGCGGAACGGCTTATCAATCTGAAAAACCGAATTGAGGGTCAGATTATGGGTATGGCGAATGATGGCGAGCGCGGCAGGGACTATTATAAGATTCTCTGGGGTGTGTACCATGATAAAAAGAATTTCGCAGAGGTATCGGTGAATATCGGGTATAGTTATAGCCAGACTCGCAGGCTTTTGAAGAAGGGTATCATACACTTCGAGAAAAAGTACGGAGATACCTATATAAATGGCTAAAAATGGTTAGGAATGACCACTAATGAACACTAATGACCTATTGAGTGCGATAGTTTGACATGATAGAATAAGAATGGAATGAAATGCTATGCTTGAAGGATATAGTCGTACCGAGATCGAGCATTTGATAGATGAATGGATCGTCGGCATGAACCACGCAAAGAGAAACCGCGAGATTATGCGGTCGAAGGAGATAGACGGTCTTACGTTTGAAGAGATCGCTGAGATGTACGACCTATCAACCGTTCAAGTAAAAAATATAGTGTATCAGTGTAGAGCGAAGCTGAAAGGAAAGACCGTCTGAGGCGGTCTTTTTTGGTGCTTAAAATGGCTTTTTTAGAGATAAATGGAATAGAGTTTCCCTGTCCGAGTACGGGATTGGAAATCATTATAAGTACGGCCGTAAACAGTGCGAGAAATGCTAATGCAGAGGTTATAGGCGAGAAGGTTGGTAGAGACATTCTTAAATATAACAATCTTCATTGGAGCTGGTTGCCGGGAGAAACGTGGGAGCAGATGTTGACTGTTTTCAGCAATTTCTTTGTTACGGCAAAAGTCTGGGATATGTGCGGCGGCGAGTGGAAGACGATAAAGATGTATCCCGGCGATAGAAGTGCAGAAGTGTATTGGCTTGACGATAATCCTGATTCCCCTCGGTACGGATTACCGAAGAACTATAGAAACTGCAAGGTGAATATCATAGATTGCGGTATTTTGGAGTAATATGCAGCAGACATCAGAAGCATACAAAACTGAACAGAAGCAGCATCTTCGTGAGAAGTCGTATGTGTGGGTGTATTTGGGCGTTGTTGATCGTACCGCGCAGAAAGTAGCGCAGATAAGCACTCCCGTAACAGATTGGTCAAAAGTACCTACGGGCAATGAACTCGTAGAGGGTGTATATGCTACCTATGAGCAGAATTTCTTTCGTGCTGATGGAAATATGCGATTCCCGCCTAACGGAAAGTGGGCGTTGTATCAGGGAGCGGCAAGCGAGGCATTAATAGACCCGAACGTGCAGAATAGTGCGTCCATAACGTTTGCCTTTGGGACAACGTGTAATATCCGTGGTCTTACGCTGAAATTCTATGATGATGCTATTCCTTTGGAGTTCACTATAACGAATGGGAAACAGGCGGGAACACACTCTTATGTGTATAGTGCGTCTGACGTTGATGAACATGGTAATTGGTCATGTGAGAGTGAGTTCATGGACTCTACATATATCACCATTATACCGATATCACTAAAGGGCGGCACACAGAGATTAAGGATTCAGAAGATTCTTTTCGGAAAAGGCTTCTATTTTTCTGATAAGGATTTGCTGTCTACATCTTTTACGAATACTGTATCTCATCTGTCTGATAAACTTCCCTCAAAGACGTTTTCATTCACTATTGATAACACATCGAGGAAGTTTTCAGCCGATGATCCGCACTCATTTGTTCATTTCTTGCAAGAGCAGCAGGAAGTAGACTTTGATTACGGACGTGAATTGCCGGATGGAACTATTGAGACAATCAAAGGCGGCAAGACATATCTGAAAACGTGGACTACTGACGAGCAGAAAGCTACATTTACATCGGTCGGATATCTTGAATTTATGGATACGACCTACTATAAAGGGCATTATTATAGCGGATATTGGGCTACTATATTTACTTTGTATGACTATGCAGAAGATGTCTTCGAAGATGCTGGAATAACTAACTATAGTATAGATTCGAGCCTTGCGGATACTCAATTTTGGGTTACAGCACCGTTACCCATTGAGAAACACAAGAATCTTTTGCAGCTTATAGCAAATGCAGGACGTTGTATTTTCTTTGAAGACAGAGATGGTACATTTACTATTGCACCGAGTTTATCAGATAGTGAGTCTCATAACGTAGGATACAAATTGGATTATACCGATTTGATGTCATCTCCAAGTGTGGGAACTACTGAATTTGTTAAGAACGTTGTATGCGAATTTTATGAGACTAATCATGGGACAGAAGTATCTCAAATTGCTACGATAGATGCTTCCGAAGGTGAAAATTTATACTTTTTCAACGATCCCGTTATTGTAGATAGTGTTTGCTACGAAGCAAGACCTACCGTTATTTCGGGAGACGTTGAAAGCGGCATTGATCTCGCGCCCGGGGATTCTATAACGTTCGAGATGAACTATGGTTATTACTATGATGATTATTTTGTTCACGAATTAGACCCGTATGACTATAGATTCAGGAACACAAACAAATATACTATAGAAATAACAAGCGCAAACGGGCAGACCATATACAAACGTGTAGATGATACAAACACTATAACATACACGAATGAAGATTTAGATGAGCAAACAAATCTTAAAATACATTGCTCATATAATTGGTATGAATATGTCGCGAGCGAAGAAGACGCTGCATACTATGTTAAGTTTAATGCTGTAAGAAGATATTCGAACGATTCACTCAATGTGCTTATCTTTGGAAGAAAGATAAACATTAATGAATCCATGGTATCAAAGAATATCGGAAATATCGGTGTAGACAAAACTTGCAAGAATATACTGATAAACAATGATAGATGGGCGGAAACCAACAGAGATTGGATGGCTGATTACTACGATGACGATGTGGAGTATTCATTAGAGTATCGTGGTGAACCCGCCTTGGATTGTGACGATCAGATATATCTGGATAACAACTATGTTGCAGGAAACCTTGTCCGTATCACCGATGGAACGATAAACACAGCGCAAGGTATGACTAAATCAACTCTTAAAGCACGAAGATTATCATATCGCGAGTACGCAAAGGTTGATATAGCAAAAGTAGATGTTGGAGAGATAAAGTAATGGCATATACAAAACATATTTGGACTCACGAAGAGGTCATAACAAGACAAAATCTGAATCACATGGAGCAGGGTATCTATGATAACTCCGTTGCGATAAGTCAGTATGTTGCCGCCGCTGTGTTTCAAGAGACACTTACAGCGGGAAATACGACTATAACGATTACGGATGATGCTATAGCAAGTGCGACTTCCATAAGGCTTAAAACAAGCAACGGCATCGCACCCGTATCACAATTGGTATCGGGGTCTACTTATACCGCAACCTTTGTGGCGCAGAGTTCTGATTTGTATGTACTTGTTGAGGTGGGATAATGGCATGGACAACACCGAAAACGAATTGGACGGTGACGTATGATAATCAGGGTAAGTTTGTAGGAGATTTTATCAATATCGGTGATTACAAACGGATAAAAGATAATATCTCCTATGTGCAATCCCTTGCGGAGTTGATCGCGTTTGATACATACCCCGCAATGGGAGTGGATAAAACTTATTTGGATTATCCAAGGGCATCGGAATGGAACTTAATAGAACAGGCGTTAAGCCAACTCGCATCAAACATCGGCGGCTCATTCACAGCCGCTTTTTTTATGGACAATGGTCTGACTCCCGACTATGTGGAGTTGAATCGTATCGAGAGCGAAACGCTAAAACTCAAAGGGCAGTATGAAGTAGCAATAGCATTGAACTATAGAATGGCGACTACTCTTGGCAGAGAGAGAAGCGTCATCAAACCGTGAGGTAGGGTATGTTAAGGACAGATTACAAAGATGATGTACTCCAATCAGGAGAAACAAAACGAAAGTACACAATGACGCAGAGCGGTGGATATGTGTCGTTTGAAGATGAGACAGTATATCAGCAGCAAGGCGACATAATAGGCGCGGCGTTGATTAATGCCATAACAACGGAGTTGAACCGTTGCTATGAATACGTCTCTGCGACACTTCCGGCAGGACAGACATCAGTTACGCTTACTGCTCCGAACGATAATCCTGCTTTTTTCTTTGAGGGCGGCCATGTAGAAGTGTATGTCCCCGAAAGCAAAGTGCAGGATTTAGTTGTTGCCGGAACAAGGATCACTCCGTCATCGGGCGGCTCACGTTCAACTTGTGTGGTCACGTTTAGTTCCTATGTCGGCTCTAATTCAGAGATACACGTTTATTGCAAGTAAGGGGGAAAGACAATGCCTGAAACAATGGTAAGGGCGAGTGGTGGATTCTCTCGTCAGAATATGGCTGATGAAAAAGAAAGAGGACGGTTGCAGGGCATTGCCGAAGCGAAAGTAGGCAACGCAGAAATCTATGACGTTCTGGAAGGAAAGTCGTTTACGAACGCTTCTGTCATCGGCGCAGTTGGAAATATCCCAAATAAGGGAAGTTCAAATATAGTGCTTGGGGCAAGCGGCGTACAATCGGGAATACCGAGAGGATATTACGATGGCAACGGGATCATAGATGCTACTGCGGTATCAAACGCAGCTTATTCAAGTGGATACTCACAAGGATATGCCAATGGTCATGGTGATTGGCAGACGGTGGTGGGTTCTAACCCAGATAATACATGGACACCGGGAAGAGTAACGTCCGTTTCTGCATCATACACAGCAAGCAAAGCGGGCATATTGATTATCTTTGTTAACGCAACAAGATATTCGAGTTCTGATACCGAACCTACGTTATCAGGTATGCAGATACATGGCGCAAGGCGTACTTTATCAGGAACGCTTTATCGTGCAGAAGATAAACCGTCAAGTGCGCCCGAACGTGCTTTTGCTGATTCGGGTATATGGGTTGTCGAGGTTGCTGCGGGTGCGACCGTAACATGGTCATTACTGATAGCCCAAAATGCCTATGTGAATTATAACCATACATTGATAGCAATATAAAGGAGAACAAAAATGTTTTTTGATCCTTACAAATATAACATAGATAATGTAGAAGGTTTGAGTATAGCCCTTGGTGAAAAACAGTTGAAGACTCTTGCATCTGCTATCACCATTGACGGGCATAGCTATACACAAGTTGAATCAACGCTTAATGCAATAAAGAGCGCATTAGACGACAGACAGAAAGAAGACCTTTCATCCTCTGTAACTATAGGGGGTGTTCCTCAAACGACCGTAGAGGGCGCGATAGGGGGCTTAAACGATGTCAAGGCAGACTTGTCTGATATCGCCGATCCGTTCGATCCTACTGAAAGCTATGACGAGGGTGATTACGTCACATACAATGGTAGCCTCTATAAGTGTACTTATGCTCATACGGGCGCGTGGAATAGCGCACACTTCACTATGACACTTGTGGCAGATGAGTTCGGTAGTGGCGGGTCTGCGGATATAACATCTATCGCTCCTGCGTTTTCAGACCGTACTCCGTATGCCGTAGGTGCTTATGTAACGTATGAGGGTAAATTCTACAAATGTACTACGACTCATTCGGCGGGCGCATGGAATAGTTCAGACTTCACCGAGACTACAGTAGATGCCGAGTACATGGCTAAAGGCCGTGACTATGTTACCGCTGGAAAGAAGTCAGGAACGACTCTTGGAACGAAAGCTACGGCAGAAGGGTATGATACTACCGCAAGTGGTTCATATAGTCATGCAGAAGGGAGTGATACTACCGCAAGTGGTCTTAAATCTCACGCAGAGGGTAATACAACTACTGCAAGTAATCAATCAGCCCACGCAGAAGGTTTCTATACTACAGCGAGTGGTATATATAGCCATTCAGAGGGTAACCATACAACGGCGAGTGGAGAAGGCGGTCATGCAGAAGGTAACTACACCACGGCAAGTAGTGACTACGCTCATGCAGAAGGTAATCGAGCAGAAGCAAATCATAATGCTTCCCATGCAGAAGGTCTTTACACCAAAACAGGTAATTCATTTCAGCACGTTCAAGGTAAATACAACGAAGGAAAGTCTACTACAGCGTTTGAGATAGGAAATGGTACGGGAACGTCAGCCGCTGACCGTTCAAACGCATTTGAAGTTGAGTGGGACGGAGATGTAATGACCGCAGGCGAGATAACTGATGGCGGCGGTAATGTTCTTTCGGATAAATTCGATGCAACTTCATACGTTAATCGGTTTGAGCGTTACACTATCTCATCATCGAATTGGAGTGCGAATCCCGATTCGAACGGATATTACACAAACACCATAACGACATCCGCATATAACAGCTATGCAGGCTTCGAGGTATCATGTACAGGCTCAGCAGACGGAACAACCGCAACAAGCGCACAGGAAGCCGCTTATGCACTTGTGGATGAGGTGACAATGCCCGATGGAACAGGGGCTACATCTTTAACACTTTATGCCAAGACGAAGCCGACAACCACGTTCTACATAAGGCTTAAAGGAACGTATATGGCGAAGAATGCGGCATCGAGTACAAAGGCGTTGGATATCACCACGGGATGTACTCTGACTATAACAGACAAGAGCGATTATTCGGCTTCACAGCATCCCGTTACATTTAATGGTTCTACCGCAAGGACATTGGAGTTTGTAAATGAAGATGTGTATTTCAATAAGAATAATTGGAGTGCCACGGTAAATGCGGGGGGATATTATACGAATACGGTAACGGGGCTAAACCCGATTAACACATATAAAAGACCTCATGCGGGGTTAGTGCCGCCGAATGGTCTTACTATAACTGCCGCTATGAGTGCCGCATACAATTTAGTGGATTACTTCGATATGGATGATGGTACTGATGTAACATCTGTAACGGCTTATGCAAAAACAAAACCGACAGAGAGTTTTCATATACTGATAGACGGCATACACTACGCATGATGAAAAGAAGATTTTATTGGATTTTTTCGAGGTGATAAAATGCCGATTATAGGAAGAAATGAAAAGGAATATTACGAAATAGCAAAAGCAACCTATATCAATGCTTTAAAAGACAAAAATCTTACGAAAGATGAGATAAACAAGGAATTGGACAATATTCGTAAGGAATGTAACAGAAATGAGGTGATGAGATGACTCTTGATAAAGAAGCGTATGAACAAAGAGGACAATGGATAGCACTACAAAATGGTGCGTATTGTAAAATAGTTAATGATTTTGTTATTTTGCGAGTATCTGCTATAGGGAACAATTATGCGGGTGCTATTGCCACACTTCCATCAGATGCTATTCCCGCTTTTGACAATTTCCAAGCTGTACTTTCGTCATCGGGTTCTGGGCGTACATGGGAAATCCAAGTATATAGCGGTGGTGCTATTTCGTCGGTTGAATATGGTGTGACGGCGGGAACGACAACAACGGTTGTTTTCTATAAAGGAACATAAAAAAAGTAACATAAAACGAACATTTTATAGTATAACGGGGGCTTCGGCTTGTAAGTCGTTCAAGTGGAAACGAAACTACATATAAACAAAAGTTTATATCCGTAAATAATTAAAGTGAGGTGATATAACAATGGCAAGTGGTGTTATTACTTCGACATTAAGATTAACATATGTTGAGGTGGACGGTACTACAGATAGTTCGGGCAATTGTGCGGCGTTAGGTGCTAATATTGGTTTGCCCGTTTGCTTTATTCCTTATAATACATCATATGATAAACTTGCTACCGTATTTGTATCAAAGGTAACATTAGGCGTATATATTCATCTTTCAGAGTGGTCAGATGGTAGTGCTATTATTGGCAAACAAGTAAAAGGTAAATTATATTATATACCTATATAATTACAATAAAAGGAGTATCTAATTGTAATACAAGATTTTAATAAAGGAGAGAAAAACAATGGATGAAGGAATGAATTATGCAGTACAGCAATGTTCGGACGGCAACTTTGTGACCGTAGCTGAATTTCCGAAGACACAAGAAGACAACCTTGAAAAAGCTATCGTAAAATGGCATCAAGTGTGTGCGGCTCTTTGGAATGATAAGGCAACCATAAAGGCGGTATGCAGAATCGTAGACGAAAATCTGAACGTTGTTATGAACAAGACGGAAGAAATCGGACACAAAGTTCCCGCGCAGACAACCGAAGAGACGTAAGTCTTTTTTTTATGGGAAAAGAGGTGATATAAGTGGCGGTTTATATCGGCAGTGCAAGAATAGATGAGAAAGGAAAAATATCGGGCGGCACTGCGGGAGACAACAAGCAGACAAGCACTCCCGATTACTCGGGTGAAGTATCTCAGCAGAAGTTTTATGTATCATCTAAAGGATGGGTCGTTATACGGCCTAAGAACGTCGATGTGGCGCTTAGAATTGCCGCCGCTATGATTGTTGCGTGTAACAACAAAAACCTCGGCTACGACCAAAATAACAGGCTTGGAGTGATACAGTACGGAACGGCATCGGCGGTAAAGACTGAGTGTGATTGTTCGAGCCTTGTGAGAGCGTGCGTGAAGGAAGCGACGGGGATCGACGCGGGAAACTTTAATACCGCAAATGAGAAAGCCGTATTGCAGAAGACAGGGCTGTTTGACGTATTTGATTATACGAACGGCATGACATTATATACGGGCGATATATTGGTCACAAAGACAAAAGGACATACGGTAATCGTTATATCAGGCGCAGCGCGGAACGTTGTGGATATGGCAGTATATTATCCTGTGTATGCGGGCAACACTGTTTCAATAGTGGCGGCGTTAAAGGCCGTGGGAGAAACAGATACGTCTTATGCGCACAGAAGCAAGATCGCAGTTGAAAATGGGATCAAAAACTACTCAGGAACGGCCGCGCAGAATACTACTCTGCTTAACTTACTGAAACAGGGTAGACTTAAAAAGTTCGTCTCTGCTTTGCAGTGATGATATTCCCCTCTCATGGCGGCGTGCCTATGGGTGCGCCGCTTTGATGAGGAAAAATGGTCAATAATGAACACTAATGACCACAAATGACCTATTGAAAACGTATATTTGACAATATAGAATAAGAATAGAATAGTATCTCATTTATTTATTCCTTTCAGTTTTCGGCGTTACTTCGGTAGCGCCGTTTTTTGTTGGAGGCAGCCATGAAATTAGTTGATTTCTTATCAAAACTTGCGCTCAAAACTGCGCAGGTCACTTGCATAGATAATGATACAGAGGAAGAGGTAGTTCAGCTCCGCGCAGACGGATATGAAAGCCTTGCAACTTCTGTTTCGGATAGAGAAGTAGTCCGCTGGACGATCACAGGTGCTACTGCTGTTTCTGTAACACTTGGTAATGTAGTTGAATAAGGGGATGTCACATGACACATATCGGCAGACAAAATCTCTTTGCTGATTACAAAGAGGTCAATGAGAATAATGTCGTGGACATCATACAGGCGGTATACTCGGGATTTCAGGCAAACAGGAAAAGATGCGATGATTTGCTGGTTATCGAGAGCGGTTTAATGCCTATCATCCGTGATAAAAAGGTTCGCCCTGATATAAACATTCATACCGTTGATCCTATTGCACATGAGATAACAGTCTTTAAAGAGGGTTATCATTGGGGCAATCTTATCAATCTTGTCCAGAGAGGACTCACAGACAGCGGAGATGGTGAAGAAAATGAAGCAATAGCACTTCTTAACGAGTGTTATGCTGCAGAAAATGCTGGCCGCAAACAGAGCCGTCTGGGACACTTTGTAGAGATATGCGGTATCGGGTATACGTTTATCGACATTAAGAGCGAGTGGATAGAGGGAGACTCTTACTTCGAGTTAGAGACGCTTGACCCCCGGTATGCTTTTGTCGTTCGTTCTTCTCTGTATTCAGACCACAGAATTATACTCGGTGTAACATTCCGTGAGGATCAGGGTGGAAACACATATTATACTGCTTTCAGCAGAAATTATCGCTTTGAGATAAAGGGTGATAGAGTAACGGCGACAATGCCGAATCCTCTGAGACGGATTCCTATTATCGAATGGGAGCGTTCGGATGACCGTATGGGCGTATTTGAACGTGAGATACCTGAGATGAATAGGCTGAACCTGCTTCTTTCCGATATTGCGAATGACGTAGATCAGGAGTGCCAGCAGATATGGCACGCAAATGACTGCGATTTCCCTCGCGTGAAAGATGCGGATGGCAACGATACAGACGATATTCAGCCGCCGAAGTCGAATGAATGGGTGGTGACGGAGACTACAAAGGATGGCAAGCAGCCGTTCATAAAGCCTCTGGCTACCGCATACGACTATGCCGGACTTATGAATAATTACACCACGGCACGCGCAATGATCCTCGAAAGATGTTATACGCCTCAGAGGAACGATAACTCTGGCGGTTCAACAGGAACGGCTATGAGTGATGCTACCGGGTGGAGTGCTGCAGAGCAGGTGGCTTGCTATCAACAGTTATTGATGGAAGCGTCAAAGCTGGAAGAAGTAAAGGTGGCGCTGGCGGCTATAAAGAGAAGTAACAAGCTGACAGAGGATAATCCTTTAAGCAAGCTGAGATATATAGACGTTCGCCCGAACGTTCTGAGACAGAAGACGTATGAGCTGGCAGTAAAGAGTACAGCACTGAGTACACTTCTCTCACATGGTATATATGGACTTCATGCTCTGGAAACTGTTGATCTGTTTGCAGACGTTACTCAGGTTTGGGAAGATTCCAAAGACTTGATAGAACAGTTCCAGCAGAAGAATTTTGGTGAAGAACCGCAGGATGAAACCCAGCCTTCCGAGAGTCCTCTTTACCAGATAGAAAACTCACCTTTAATTGACGGTATGAGTAAGGAAAAACCTATAGAGAATGGCGACACTGAGAGTTGACGAACTGAATAGTCAGGAGTTTGATGCGGAAGCATACATCCGGGAATATTTCAAACCGATGCCTATATCGGATGAAGAAAGAGAAGACAGAGTGGAGACATCGAAAGATATACGCGATGCTCTGCTCTTTCTTTTTGCGTTGATAACAGCGTATTCGGAATACGGAAATGTAGATTGGGACAACATAGAATTTCAGTACCGCAACGAATTGGAACGGCTTATAAATACTCACGGCCGCAACACTCAGTTCATGCAGGCTTACATATACGATAAGGCTGCAGAGTTTATCGGCGCGACTAAAGATAACTATTATCCTGATGAAACGTATTGGACTTCGGATGAAAGAGCAACTTTTGAAGCCGTAAACGAGGCAAACGACATTGTAGGGTATAAAGAGCTGCAGAAGGCTATAGAGAACGGGTACACGTTAAAACGATGGCTTACGCAGAATGATGCGAAGGTACGGAAGTCTCATATAAAGATGGAAGGCAAAACGATACCGATAAAAGACTTCTTCGTATTAGACAAAGGACGTATGTTGTACCCGCATGATTTTGTGAATTGCCCTGACGAGACATATAACTGCAGATGTGCGGCCAAATATCTGAAAGGATAGATATGGATGCCAAAGAGATCATAACGATGTTAGGCGACAAGATAGAAATGAACGCCGCCGAGTACCGAAACATAATCGAGCAGGGACAGGAATTAGTCTTGCGAGAAAGAAATAGCGATGGAGAGTCCATCGAAATCACGATAAGGAAGCGGTCTTAGGATCGCTTTTTTACATATACGGCAAGGAAAAGCCATTAAACCCCGTCGGGGAAGACGTTAAGCGCAAATTCGATAGAGAAAATCGTTAAAAAGCAAAGGAGAAAAAAGAATATGGAAAACACAGAAACACAGGTAACAGAGGAAGCGAAAACCCCGGCAACTACCCCGGAAGCAAAGACTGAACCAAAGGCAGAGAAAGAAACAAAAGCAGAGCCTTCAATTCAGGAGCTTATGACGGAGATCGCAAAACTGAAACGGCAGTCGGATAAGGCATCATCCGAGGCGGCAGAGTACAAAAGAAAGTATCGCGAAAGTCTCAACGAGGTTGAGCGTGCTTCGATGGAAAAAGCCGAGAAGGAAGCAGCCCGCGAGGAAGAGTTCAATCAGCTTAAAAGAGAGAACAGTATTCATCGTTTAGAAAAATCCTATATGCAGTTAGGTTTTACTCCCGAAGAGGCTTCGAGAATGGCTATTGCGGAAACGGATAACGACCTTGACGCAAAGATCAAAGTTATGGCCGAAGCAGATGATCGTAAGAAGAAGGAGTATGAAACCGAGTTCCTTGCTACGAGACCTGATGTGAATGTGGGTGCGGGTAATGGAAAGACCTACACCAAAGAAGAGTTTGGGGCGATGTCGCCTACACAACTCACAAAACTCAAACGAGAGAACGAAGCCGAATACAACAGGCTTATGTCTCTTTAATAAAGGGCAAACCCCGTAGAAAGGAGAAACAAAAATGGCAGCAGGTGCTAATGCAACATTACTTACAAACCTTGTTGATCCCGAAGTCCTTGCCGGATTTATCGACAAGAAACTTGTGGACGCAATCAGACTTTCACCCCTTGCGAGAATAGATGATACCCTCGTTGGCAGGCCCGGTGATGAAATCAGTCTTCCTTCATACGCTTACATCGGTGACGCTGTATCCGTAAACGAAGGTGCAGACATCCCTATCGCAAAGCTGACAACTTCTGTAGAGAAGGTTAAAGTTTCTAAGATAGGCAAGGCAGTAGAGATATCCGACGAGGCGATCCTTGCTGGATACGGCAGTGTAGTTGATGAGGCTTCTTCTCAGATACTTACTGCAATTAATAGTGGAGTAGAGTCTTCTCTGCTTAACGCTATGGCTACTACCGCTACTCAGACTGATACTATTGCTGCAGATGCAGACGCAGCAGACGGTATCGCTGATGCTCTTGTAAAGTTCGGAGAGGATATCGACGGTGAGAAGGTTATCGTGATCCCCGCTTCCTTCTATGCAAGACTTCGTAAGACAAAGAGCTGGATTCCCAACACCGAGATCGGCGCAGATATGATCGTAAAGGGTGTTGTTGGTATGGTTCACGGATGTCAGGTGGTTGTTTCTAACAGAATGTCAGTAAACAATCAGGGTATAATCACCAACTCCGCATACATCATCAAGCCCGGCGCTCTGGCAATCTATCACAAGAGAAATACTCTGGTTGAGTTCGATCGTGATATCCTTGCTGAAATGAACTACATCAAGGGCAGCAACATCTTCGCTCCTTATGTATACGATAAGAGCAAGCTCATCAAGCTGAGCCTTGCAAACCCTTCGTAGCTCTCACCGTTAACGGCATGGACAGTGGGAGCGTTTTTGAAGTGCCGGTAAGCAGCTTACAGGAAGACGTTACTGTAGCAGGTAACAAGATCACAGGTACATTGAAGTATCTGTCAGGCAGCAATGCTATAACAAACGTATGGGGCGCAGGAAACTTCCTTGCTATACAGTTTGGCGATGCACCTACAGGCGTATCTTCAATCAAGGTTGGTCTGAATCCTTCTGCTGGTAGTGGACTTGTAGAACTTATGGGCGATCCTGATATGAACGGTATCTTTAAGATATCCAACAATAAGACTCAGAAGCTTGTTGTTGAAATGACAGGCACAAAGGGCAAGATGGTTCAGGAATACGACCTGTCTGAACTTACCTGCGAAGCTGAGTAAAGGAGATAAATCATGGGAATGATGACAAGACGTAACGTGAAGGCGAGACCCGCCGTAGCGGTGATGCCTTTGACGAAGCCCGTTGAGAAGCCCATTGAGAAGCCCGTAGAAAAGCCCGTTGAGAAAGCCGTTGAGAACACGGTGACACGGGAAGAGGTAGAGAAGATGCCTTATTTCAGCCTTAAAGCGCTTGCCGCAAATAACGGCATAGACGTAGAAGGCAAGAAGGCAGCAAAACTCAAAGAAGAGATCATTAAGAAGTTGAACCTGTGAGGTATGAGATGCGAGAAGAGATTATCGAAGAATTGAAAACTGAATTAACGATAACGGAAGGTGATAAATTCAACGAGTCTCTTCTGAAATCGAAAGTCTATAGCGCATACCGCGCTGTAAAGACTGCGAGAAAGTATCCCCCGAGTTATACAGAAGCGATGATCGAGAAGGATATGGAAAAGTATTATTCCCAAGTCCGCGACATCGCTCTGTATGACTATAACCAGATCGGCGCAGAGGGACAGACGCAGTTCACACAGGACGGAGTGACAGTTCATTATTTAGAACGCGACAAACTGTTTTACGGTGTTTTACCCATTGCTATAAGGGGGTAGGATATGAGAACAGCGAGGCGTGTAAAACAGAAAATGCTTTACTCCAACTTTCATTCAAGTGAACCTATTTACCAGAGGGATAGTGAGGGTAACATAGTTTACCGCACGATGCCTGACGGTGAAGTAGTAGCCGTAAAGGACGGAGAGACAAAAGAAGGCTATGACGAACCTACCGAGTTTGTAAATACAATTTCTGGGACATTGACTCAGGAAGAACTGCAGGCGTTCGGCGGGGAGACGCGAGCGATAGCAAAGATCACCTATCATAAAGAGGAATATCCGTTCCGTGTCGGCACGCTGATATGGAAAAACAGCGAAGTAAAGCACATAGATGATGAAGTGGACGAAAATAGCGCAGACTACCGAATCATGGGGATACTTGACGATGGACAGCACTTCTACCGGGCAATCATGGAAAAAGTGACTAAAGGAGAAGGCGTATGACTATCGAGGTAACGATACTCATAAGTGTTATATCGGTGTCGTTTGCGGTGTTTTTCGGCATTAAGAGTGCAAAGAGGGCAGACGTGAGCGATATCGAGGAACGCGCAAAAGATAACGCTGAGATCAAATTCAAATTGGACGAGTCGCTTTCTATGCTACGCAATATGCAGGAAGATATGAAGTCTCTGACAAATCGAGTCACAAAAGACGAGAAGGACACAGAGATGCTTTCAATGCGTTTTGCGGACTTAGAAAAGCGAATTGAAAGATTGGAGAAAGGTGGTGCGGCATGAACTTAGCAGCAACAGGAACGGTTTTAGCGATAGTCGTAATATGTTATCTGATAGGCATGGCTGTAAAAGTAAGTCCGCTGGACGACAAATACATCCCGGTTATCGTGGGTGTGTGCGGCGGTATATTGGGAGTTATCGGATTATACGTTATTCCTGATTTTCCTGCGAATGATATCCTTAACGCTATTGCGGTGGGGATCACAAGCGGGCTTGCATCAACAGGCGTAAATCAGATATACAAACAGGCTAAAAAATGAAGTTAACAATAAATCTCTCCCAAAAGGGCAGTCTGCAGGCGGCCATAGACGAGTTGGAAGCGTACAGAAAAAAACTTGTAGATAGAGAGCAGGTCTTTTGCCAGCGTTTAGCCGATATCGGCGTTAACGCTGCGATGATGACTCTTGCTTTTAAAGGACAAGGTGATTCAGATAGAAGCGCATCATTTGATATCAACTTTGAAGTTGATGGTCAGACGGTGTATTGTCGATTATCTGTTACAAGTACGCCGACATATTCTGCGGATGGGCGGGTTTATTACCCGCATCTTGGTTGGGAGTTTGGAACGGGCAATTACTTTAACGCTGGTATGAAGAGTCCGAACCCCGAAGCAGGTAAAGCAGGTCTTGGCCCGGGAACTTTCCCAGAGCAGACACACGTTCCTGATCCCGGATGGTGGTATTACAGGGACGAGAATGGAGAGGCGGTACGCTCTTACGGTACACAGGCTACAATGCCGATGTATACGGCAGTAGTGGAGATGATACAAAGTATAGAGACAATAGCAAAAGAGGTGTATGGTGGACGATAAGTGGTTCTTAAAAGTATTGCCGAATGTGTTTACACAGGTAGAATATATGCTTGCGACACGCAAGGATGCTCCGTATCCGAAGCTGAACTGCACCACGAAGTCTGAAAGCACCGTTACGAAGTTTCCTACATTGTATCTACACGAATTGCAGCCTATCGAAGAAGGGCAAGACTTAGTGAATGACGGCGTAACAGCCGTTCTAAGCACTATGGAGATTCAAGTTTGGTCGAACATTAACGAGACAGAGTGTAAAGAAATCTTAGCCGATGCAATCTTAGAGATGAAACGGTTTGGTTTCAGCGTAACGATGTTTCCGAGTGTTCAGACTGACAATAAAATTGCGTGGGGCGCTGCTCGCTTCCGAAGGATGATCGGAGCGGGAGACGCTATAGCGCAATAGTTTCACATGAAACTGCACAACGTTATTAAGGCGGCTTTACGGTCGTCTTTTTATATTCCAAAAAGGAGGAAACCAAAATGGCATTACCCGGAATTTCAACAGTAGGCGTTCTCTTTGGAGCAAAGGTAGGAACTATCGGAACAACCCCGAGTGAGTTCCATCTGCTTCCGAGAATCAACAGCATTGGTGGTATCGCACTCGATACCGAAGAGATTGACGCATCCGCACTCGAAGATAAAATCGAGCAGATGATCGCTGGTCGTGCATCAACAGGCGGCAACGTATCTGTTACTATCAATGTAACAGATGAGACTATTACAGAGTGGGAAAATGTATTCTCAGCTTCCGAAACCGCAACCGCAGCAGGCAAGTCTATCTGCTTCGTAAACTACAATCCCAACAGAGCAAAGATGTTTGCGTTTTGGGCGCAGACACCCCCTGCTTTCCCTATGCCCGAAGAGTCACAGAACTCTCTTGAGACAGTAGAGATTCAGCTTACTATCAACAAGTATCTTGGCCCGATCACGGCAGTCGAACCTCTCGGCTCGGTGAGCTTGGGGGAATAGTTAGTCCCACAGTAAGTGCCGAAACTGCTGGGACTACCGTATATGGCACACTCGTTAGCGATTTACAGAACGGTCTTACCGTTGGAGCAGACGCTATAACGGGTACATTGAAATTCCTCAATTCTGGCGATATAGCTGATTATTGGGGAGACGGTAACTTTATGTGCTTGAAGGTCTCAAACGTTCCTACGGGAGCAACATCTGTAAAGGTTGGTTTAAGACCTACTTATGGCGGGCCGGGTGGCACGACTCCTATCGACGATGATAGTGGTCTTGTTGAAATCCTCGGTGATCCTGATATGAACGGTGTATTCATGGTTAACGACAAGGATACACAGAAGTTTATCATAACAGCTACCGATGGCACAGGCTCGACCAGAAAGGAATACGACTTGTCAGGGCTTGTATGTAACGCATCATAAGTGTTTATGGGGACGGGTAACACCGTCCCCTTTTTAAAAAGAAAGGGGAATATTATGAAATTCACAGTAAATGGCATAGAGTACGAAGGCGCAAAATACAACTACAATGCGTCATGTTTATTTGAAGAGATGGGAGTGACTATTTCCGATCTTGGCAGGAAGCCTCAGAGTGTTCTGAGGGCGTATCTTGCGATCAGTGGCGGTATGGACTTAGAGGAAGCAGGCGAAGAGATAGAGAAGCACATAATCGCTGGCGGCAATCTCGGAGAGATGACAAGTGCTTTGAACACAGAATTAAATGAGTCGGGTTTTTTCAAAGCTCTCCTGAACGCAGTGAACGAGACCCCGGAAGAGACTCAGGAGAAGAAGACGAAGAAGTAAAATATAAATCTAAACGGGAGAGATACCGAAAGACTTTGCTGCCACAATGCTTGGCCGTAGGAATAACAGCAAAAGAGTTTTGGGATTCATACCCGGTAGAGATAGAGCCGTATTTTGAAGCAGAAAAAATACGGAGAAGGATAAGTGATGAGGAAGCATGGCTTGGTGGCTTCTATACATTAGAGGCTATTTCTGTAGTATTAGGCAATGCGTTCCGAAAGAAAAACACAAAACCTTTAGAGTATAGAAAACAGCCGATTCTTAAAGAGTTGTATGAGAAGAACAAACCTTTAACGCATAAAGAGATAGAAGAGAAGGCGCAAAGAGATGCAGATAGACTTTTCCATAGACTCGAGATCGCGAGATTTAATAAAGAGTTAGCTGAAAAGAGAATGAGCGGCGGGTGATCCCGCCGCCTTTTTTAATATACACACAAAGGAGAAACGAAATGGAACTTGATACCCTTGACATTCAAATAAAAGCCTCAGTCGATGATGCGGACAAAGCCATTAAGAACCTCACAAAATCGCTTGTGGGGTTAGGCAACGCTCTTAGTATGGCTTCTCTGAATACGTTTGTAGCCCGTATGCAGAGACTTTCAAATGTCACTAAAGAGTTTGATGTAAAGGCGATTGATGATCTAAGAAAATCGTTAAACAAACTTTCAAACGCAGGGAAGAGTCTGGCTAATTTTGGACTTGATAAAGTGACAAAGCAGGCTAATCAAGTCAGCGGAGCGGCTAAGAGTATGTCTGATAAGATTGCTCGTGAATGGGGCATAACAGACAAAAAGGCTGTTCAGTCATTGGCACTTGCTATAGAGAATATGTTTTCTGTAGCTGGAAATGATGCAGAAGTCGGCAAAGCTATAAGTGTTATAGACAAACTGATTAAAGAATACGCTCAGATAGGCATACAGGCAGACGATACAGCAGCAAAAGTCCGCGAGATGGTTTCTGCATCGTCTTTGGTTGTTCCGTCGCGTATGCGGGCTGAGTGGGGGGATGATTATAAGTCAAATATGGGTACTCTTGGTATCCGTAATACGACTACTAATGCCACTAAGGGTACTTCTGTTATCAATTTGATGCGGGATATCAATACCGCAATGGGAATGGATGCAGACAATGGTATCTTTAATACCTTGCAGAGTGAAGAAGACGCACTTTCATCCCTTGTGGAATATTTAAAGCAGGCACAGAAAGCTACGCTGTCATATAACGAAGCAGTATCTAAGGGTGCTATTAGTACCGGGCAGCTCGATCATACGCTGAATAGTCTTGCTCAGAGTGTAGGAACGACGACAGATGCAACGAGTATGGCTGCACTCTCATCCGGCCAGACGTTCTCACAGATTATGGATGAGGTTACTGCAAAGGTTGAAAACCTAAAAGCAATAGCTTCGGCTGCGAGTCCGTTTGAACGTTTCATAGATGGTCTTGCGGATTTGGATGGTATAACAATACCTGATTTCACAAACTTTCAGACATTTGCTTCATCTGCGAGCGTATTAGGCGGTACTTCCGCGACTCGCGCCGGGCAGTCCATGATAGATATAGCGAATGGTCTGAGGGCTATAAAACTCGTAGGCGGTGTTGACGCTTTAAGTGGTGATGTAGATGGACTCACATCACAGTTAAGAGGACTTGGCTCTAAGAGTGTTGTCAATGCAGCGGCATCTCTTGGTGAAGTAGCAAATGGACTTGTTGCTATAAAGGCCGTGGGTGATGTTCATGTAAATGGTCTTGCGGACTTGGCGCAGTCATTGTCTATGTTTGGACGTTCGACCGCGCAGAACGCTATAACAACTATTCCTCAGTTGGCTACGGCATTTAGAAGCCTGATAGATACTCTGTCTACCGCACCGACTGTAAGCCAGAACGTTATAGACTTGGCTAATGCTATGGCTAATCTGTCCGGGAATATGCGTGCTATGCCTTCGGCTACGGATAGGGCGGGTAAAGGTCTTAAACTGTTCCATGGACACGCTCAGAAGGCGCAGAAGTCAGCATTTAGTCTGGCGGCTACCATAGGTAAGCTGTATGCGACATATTGGGCGTTCCTGAGAATAGGCAGATGGTTCGGATCATCTATGAAGCTGGCTTCCGATCTTGTGGAAGTACAGAACGTTGTTGATAACGTCTTCACGGATATGTCCGATAAGATGGACGACTTTGCAGACAAAGCCGTTGATACTCTGGGTATGTCCGAACTGACTGCGAAGACGATAGGTTCTCGTTTTCAGGCTATGGGTAGAAACATGGGTGTGCCTAAAGAAGCCATTACTTCTACTAATGACTTCCTGACAGCCGTTACGAAGATGGGCGACGGTACAGAACGTTCGTATGCTGGCATGGAACAGTCTATGGCGGATGTATCGCTTAACCTGACTAAGCTGGCTGGCGATATGGCATCGTTCTATAACAAAGACTACTCAGATGTGGCTAAAACATTAGAGTCTATCTTCACAGGCCAGACAAGGCCGTTAAGGCAGTATGGCTTGGATATAACACAGGCAACACTCAAAGAGTTCGCTTTAGCAAACGGATTAAATGCCAACATAAAGGCAATGTCTCAGTACGAGAAGATGCTGCTGAGATATCAGTATGTTATGGCAAATACTACCGCAGCACAGGGCGACTTTGAAAGGACAATAAACACTTGGGCTAACCAAATAAGGATCGCGCAGGAGAGAATTGTTCAGTTAAAGAAAGTTCTCGGTACTATTGGCATAAATGTGTTTAAGCCGCTTGTTACGGGCTTTAACAATGCCATGAATACCATTATTCATCTGGCTGAGTCTACGCTTAACGCACTCGGTAAGATATTCGGATGGAAGGTTGAGATAACCGATGTCGGTACTTTGGCTGATGACTCTGAAGACTTTGCTGACAACCTCGATGACGCTGCCGGATCAGCAAAGAAGATGAAAGACTATATGCTCGGCATAGACGAGCTGAATGTCTTTAATCCTGATGATGGCAAGGGCGGCGGCGGAGCGGATGCTTCGGCAAATGCAGATGCAGCGCAGGATGCTCTTGTTAAGTGGGAGAAAACCGCGTCCGGGTACGATTCAATCTATGATACTCTGTTCAAACTCGGAGAGCAGATTGCAAAGGTTCAGAAGGCATGGCTGCAGGGCATAGATTGGGATGCGATATATGATAAGGCTGAGCAGTTTGGAAAGGGACTTGCTGATTTTTTAAACGGATATCTCAAAGATGCTGAATTGTTCTATGAGAAGGGCGGCTTTATTGCAAAGGCAATCAATACTATCGCTCATGCTTTAGATGCTTTTGCGAAGCAGTTTGACGGATACCAGCTTGGTATCGACATAGGATCATGGATAAACGGATTTGTTGATAATCTGGATTGGAAAACCATTCAGAGTGCGGCTACCGGGCTTGCAAAAGACCTTGCGCAGACAATTAATGGCGCTATTGCGAAAGCAAATTGGAAGAATGTCGGCAAAGCTATTGCGCAGGGCATTAATACAGGCATAAAGTTCTTCTCTACTCTGGGTTCGACAATACAGTGGAAGAGAATCGGTAAGGCAGTCGCAGACTCTATTAACGGTTTGTTTGCAAACATTGATTTTAAGGGCGCTGGAAAGACCGTAAGCACTTGGGCTAAAGGACTTCTCGACCTGCTGATAACTGCTGTTGAGAAGACTGATTGGAAGAAAGTCGGACAGAGCATAGGACAGTTTATTGCAGGAATAGACTTCATAGAGATAGGCGCAAAGGCAGCAAGGCTTCTTTGGGATGCTGTCAACGCAGGAATAAAGGCGTATGTCGGTATGTTTGAAGCAGCTCCTATAGAGAGTGCGATATTGAGTGTGCTGGCTCTTCCGGGATTGTTGTCGAGTGTTTCAAAGGGATTCTCAAATCTGTTCTCCGCAGCAGTTGGCAGCATAACATTCGACTTTGGCATTGCTAACTTATTAAAGAACATAGCAAATGCAGCTACAGTGGCAAGCGGTGGCGCTAATATATTTGAGTCACTTGCATTAGGAGCGAACGCATTTAGTGAAAAACTGCACTTGGCGACAAAGGCTCTCGGTGGTGTGCTTGGCTTTGTAGCAGAGCTTACAGTCGTTAAAGATGGCATTTTCGATATCGTAACAGGAACGGGTGATCTTACTGCAAACTTACTTGAAATGGTAGGGGTGACAACTGCTTTAGGCGCTGCGATGACAGCGGTACTTGGTTTCCCGGGCGGACTTATTGCTACAGGCGTGGCAGGCCTGGTAGGCGGACTTGTAGGACTGAATAAAGCATTAGACCAGATACGAGAGAATACCGTTCTTGAAGTGCTGACAACTACTTACGATGCTTCGGCAGTAACGGTAGAGAAAATTGCGGCGAATTTCAAGACCGTTGCAGATAACATTGATAGCGGCCTAAATAAACTTCATGGTCAGTATGAGAATTTACAGACACTTAAAGGTAATCTCGAAGATGTGGCTGGCGGCTTCGCTTTAATAGCTTCGGCGGCCGCAAACGGCAGCTCAATGACTGCAAGCGCAATGCAGGATATAGTCGGTAATCTGGGTGATGTTCAGTCCGCGTGGGAGCAGTATATTGATGCTCATTACGATTATCTGATGCAGGGCGTGATGGCGGATTATCAGTTCGCTAAATCACAGGGTACTTTGACAAAAGAGATGGAGCAGGAATATCTGAATAGGATAAGCAATCTGTCTCGCGCACATGATACTGAGTCCGAAGAGTTAAAAGGCATAATGAACAAGGTTGAGGAAGCAAGAGACAACCTCGACAAAGCATTGAACGCAAACATAAGTGTGTCTGCTATTAATGAAGCAAAACACGCTCTGGAAGATGCTACCCTTGAATTATTAAACTTCGGTACTGAGAGCGGCGCAATTAAAGATGAGTACACCGATAAGCTGAATACAAGCATTAAAGAGCTGGGCGACTCTATATCAAGCATAGACTTCTCTAATCTTGATTCGTCAAGCTATGATGCGTTTGCGGCAGACCTTATTTCTCAGAATGGACAGATTCAGGAGTCGTATGACAACACATACGAAGACATTGCTCGGAATATGAAGGAACGTATTGCAGAAGGTACTGATCCTGCTTATGCAGAGCAGCAGGCTAATATGCAGTTCCATGCGTTAAACGATACATTCAAGAACGCGATGGATGCAGAAATGACCACCCTGTATGATAAGTTCTATCAGATAATCGCTACGGGTGATGCAGAGGCGGCAAATGAATATGCAGCAAACGTTATTACTCCGTTTGTGGATAGCATACAGGAAAATTACGTTCAGGCAGCAGACGGCGCACAGCCGTTCCTTAAGGATGCTACAAAAAATCTGCTGGAAGAGGCTTTTGATATATATGATTATTCAGATGAAGGTTTGTTTAATAAGGCTCATGTGATCCTGAAAGACGGCTGGATAGATACGTTCTGGAAAATACGAGATGAAGCTGTCGGCCCGGTTAGAGAGTCGGTAAAAGAGCTGGTAGATAGCTCTGTTGATGACGTGGACATGGGTGTCATGGAAGACAAGGGATCGGAGCTGGCTCAGAACTTTATCAAAGGTGGTGCGGCCGGACTAATCAGCGGGCAGAATGAAATCAAAGATGAGTCAAAGAACGTCGGCCTGATGATGTATCTCGGCGCTGCAGAAGAGCTGGAAGTAAACTCACCGTCAAAGAAAGCCTATGAGATCGGTCAGTATTTTGATGAGGGTCTTGCAAACGGCATAAGCGAGAATAAGGGCTTAGTCGAGACTGCTATCAGCGAGATGATGAAGGGCGTCGAGGATGTCTACAATAGTGCAACAGACGTATTTAAGCCGGATGCTTTCATAACATCGTTTAATACTATCACAGGCGGCATGATCACTATGATAGGGCAGATGAGAGAGACTTTAACACAGTTTGATGCAGATGTTAAACAGCTTATATCTGATATGTTTGTAGACTTACTTCCGACTACCTTTACTGAAACGAATGAGACGTTTACAACGATACTTGGTGAGACCGAGAAGAGCATAACCACTTTTGATGACAATGTAGATAAGAAAATCACAGCATTGTTTGATAAGACGCTGCCGGAAAAAATCGGAAACAATGAAACGTTGATAACGGGATCGCTTGGTGAGATAGAAAAGGCTATCGGAACAAGCATAGGTAATGTTCAGAAAGATTTTGAGAAATTCCTGAAATGGTTTGACAAGAATATACTTGAAAAGACCAAAGGAGAGTATTGGACTAAAGCGCTGAGCGGTGTATCATCCGCATTTGAAACAACGTTTAGGGGAGTTGCAAGCTCTATAGCAACTATTATGAACTCCCTGATAGAGCAGATAAACTCTGCTATGAACGTCAAGTGGGATAATCTCGTAGTAAACGGCCAGACAGTCTTGGCAGCAGGACAGGCAAAACTCTTTGAGATAACGCCGATACCGATGTATGAAAGCGGTGGTTTCCCGGAAGACGGTCTGTTCTATGCAAACCATAATGAGATGGTCGGTGGATTTACAAACGGCCGGACAGCGGTTGCAAACAATGAACAGATAGTTGCTGGTATCCGTGAGGGTGTATCCGAAGCAATGTCAGAGGTGGTATTCAATATGCTGAATCCTTATCTGTCGGATATAGCGCAGAGCAGCAGGGAAACAGCAAACAAGGACTTCTCCGTAAACCTTGGAGACAGAGACATAGCGATGGCCGCAAACAGAGGTCAGAGCCTTGTAGGAATGTCAATCATAAGTTGAAAAGAGACCCCTTCGGGGGTCTTTTTTTATTGTCAAAAGATATACGAAAGTTATACCTTTTCTTTATTTCACTTCATAGGCATATCTCTTATCCTTAAATCATAAGGAGAAGAAGATATGTATAGATATGCAAACCCGAATCCAATAGGTAAGGTCACGGACGATTGTTTAGTCCGTACTCTTTCAATTATCATGGATATTCCATGGGAAAAGGCTTACATGGATTTATGCAATCGTGGTCTGATGATTTACGATATGCCTAATCAGGATGCAACTCTATCTCTTTATCTCCGTGAAAAAGGCTATACAAGGCACATAATCCCTAACGAGTGTAGCGTATGTTACACAGTGGCAGACTTTGCGCGGGAGTATCCCGAAGGAAAGTATATTGTTCTTACTTCTGGCCACGCAATTCCTGTTATAGATGGTGATTATTATGATGCTACTGATAGTGGACGTTTAATCCCGCAGTATTATTGGAAGAAAGAGAGGTAACATATGATCCCGAATTATAATGACTATCTGCAATGGGTACAGCAGCAGAATATGATGCAGAATCAGCCCATGACTCCCCAGCAACCTATGGTGGCTTTTGTGGCCAATAAAACGGCTGCAGACTTGTTTAATGTGAATCCCGGTCAGGAAGCAGTGCTTATTGATATGGATATGCCGTATGTATACCGTAAGGTTAGAACGGCCGATAACAAGCTGCAGCCTTTGGAATGGTTCGATTTAATACCTCATAAAGAACAGAGTGCAGTGGAACAACCAAATCTCGAAGGTTTTGTAAAGGAAGAAGAACTGCATAAGAAATATGTCAAGAGAGACGAACTGAGCAGGATCATCTCTCAGGAAGTTGAGAAGAGGATGTCGGAGTGCTTTTCACGACCGGGAAAGAAAGGTAGGGAAGAGTAATGGGTAATCCTTTATGCGGCGGATACAATATAAGAGATGTTATCCGTATATTCAAACAGGCGAAACAGAACCCGTCCATAGTCGGCGATTTACTTGTTCAGAACGGACGTATAGATCAGAGTCAATTGCAGGCCATGAATGGCATGACCCCCGAGCAGATGGGACAATATATGTCATCCAATGGGATTATGAGTAACAGGTTTCTACAGAATGGGTCACAGTTTGCAAATCCTGTCAAACATTCCCTAAATGACAAAATAAACTAAACAACTGAAAATATTGAGTTAAAACGATATTAAGGCAAGTGCGCATTAGCCTTTATATACGGACTATCGGAACGTGACGGTAGCCCTTAACCTTACAACAAATAAAGGAGGAAGAAAAAATGGCTTTCAATACAGATTCAAGTCTTGTGATGCCTGTCGCGCCTACGGGTTTTGGCGGGTTCGGTGGTGGTTTTGGTGGCTTTGATAGCGATATCTGGCTTATCCTCATCATCATGTTTGCACTATTTGGAAACGGCTTTGGCGGCTGGGGCATGGGTGGCTTCGGTGGCTTTGGTGGTTTAGCAGCGGATGGTGCAGCACTTTATCCTTGGATGAATCAGGCAGAGCTTACACAGAATGGCTTCCGCGATCAGATGATTAATACATCCATTCAGGGTATTCAGAACAGCGTAACAAGCGGCTTCGGTGACGTACAGCTTGGTATCGCAGGCGTAAATCAGAATATCTGTCAGACCGGGAACTCTATCGTGTCGGCTGTAAACGGCGCTCAGAATGCTATTACTCAGCAGCTTTATGGTAATACCATAGCTGACTTGGAAAGAAGCTATGCTGCGCAGACAGCTACATTACAGGGATTTAACGGAGTACAGAGTCAGTTGGCACAGTGTTGCTGTGATAACCGCCTTGCTACTGCAAACCTTTCAAGCGATCTTGCAAGAGAGGCTTGCGCTACAAGAACAGCGGACGCACAGAATACTCAGGCTATCTTACAGTCTGTTAACGCAGGCATACAGAGCATTAAGGATCAAATCTGTCAGGACAAGATTGATGCGAAGAACGAGAAAATTACTGACCTTGAAAGACAGCTTACGATGGCTAACCTTGCGGCATCACAGACCGCACAGAACGCTTTCATCGCACAGGGATTCTCTAACGAGGTCGATCAGCTTTACAATAGGCTTAATTCTTGCCCTGTACCTACCACTCCTGTATATGGACGCACACCGATATTCACTTGCAATAACAATGGTTGCGGTTGTGGTTGTGGCTCTACCCTCTATTCGTAAGGGGGTGAGGTTATGGCAGCAGAATACAGTGCAATTAGCCAGATAGTTTCTGCAAATCAGCCTGTTGTGTTTGCAAATGCACCCGTCCCTTGTAGCGAAGGGTTCATATTTCACCGTGACGGAACGGGTATCTTCTTGGCGAGTTCAAGGGGGCTTAAACCTTATAGGCAGTGCTGCAAGGTAGAAATACCAGAAGCATTATACGAGGTAGCTTTCCATGCGAACGTTCAGATACCCGCTGACGGTGAAATTGGGACAATAAGTCTTGCGCTTGTGGTAGACGGTGAAGTCGAGCCTGCGGCAATCATGTCGGTTACCCCGGCAGCAGTTGAAGAACCGTTCAACATAGGAACTGCTTCCATTGTGAATGTACCCGCTATATGCGGATGTTCAAGAGTGTCGGTTCGTAACATTGGTGACGCGGATGTAGAAGTGCTTTCAGCAAACATTATATTCGATACCGCGGGTGTAAAGCGGTAAGAAAGGAGAGGCTATGGAAATAATGCAGGAAATAAAGCGTTCAGAAGAACTCCTGAATAAGAGCTTAAGAGAAATCAATGATAAGGGCGAACTTAACAATGCGTCATTGGATATCTTAGGAAAAACCATTGATGCAGTTAAGGACATTTGCGAAATCAAAGAGAAGGATAACCCCTCATACGGCCATGGCGGTATGTGGACTGCAGAAGGTTCTTATGGACGTATGCCATATGGCAGACGTGATGGAGACGGTGACGGACGTTATAACGAGAGCTATCGAGGCTATGACGGCTACGGAAATCGCGGTTATGGTGAGAACTATGGTGACTACGGGAATCGCGGCAGTTATGGCAGGATGTACGGACACAACGAGGATATTGTAGAAAAACTGCGCAGAGATATGCGTAACGCATCCAACGATCAGGAAAGAGATTATATCCGTAAGTTGATACGTCAGTACGAAGAGTAAAAGAGAGGGCGGGGGAAACCCCGCTCTTTCATTTAGGCAATTAATGTGGTATCATCATTTTATAAAGATTTGCCACGAAATTTGCCACGCCGAGATGAAACCTTTTATTTTCTAAGGCGGATAGGCGTCGGGGTGACAGGATTCGAATTTGGCTCTATACGTCTGAGATATCCCTTGAAAATACGCTCAAAGTGCTTATTTATTGGGGTTCGCAGCTATTTGTAAATAACTGTGAGTTATCTGAAATAACCCTAAATTTTGCCACGATTTGCCACGAAATTTGCCACGAAATATAAACAAAAGTTTATAATTTTATCATGGCTGAGATATCATCTGCTGCTTTCTGTTTGGCAACGTCCATATCCATTGCGTGCTGGTATACGGTCTTCATTACGTTATCGGTCTTCCAGCCGCCCATCTCCTGTATCTGCTTATCAGAATATCCCTTAGAGTGAAGATAGGAAGCAAAGAAGTGCCTCATCTTGTGGAGTGAGAAAGATGGCAGTCCTAACTTCTTTAACACTCTCGGGATCATTTTCTGGTATGAGTGCGGGCTTCCGTTGAAAACATATCCTTGTTCTCTGATTCTGTCTGCTATGTCCTGCGGAATGATTATTGTCCGGGTACTTTCGGTGGTTTTTGTAGTCTTTATGACCCACTGCTTGTTTTCGTCTTTGACTTTAGCCTTGTTTATAGTGAGTTCGCATCCGTGGAGATCGTCAACGGTCAGTGCGCAGACTTCCGAACGGCGCAGACCGAAACAACTCAGAATGAACGGTATTTCATACTCTGAACCGCTTATCTCAGCTAAAATAGCCTTTATGTCGTCTTCCGTGGGAATGTATATGGGCTTCTTTTCTTTTTGAGGGAGTTTAGGCTGTCTGAAAGCCACTTCCTGCGACCGTAGAACGGCTGTAATGAACGCGGTGTAATTTTGTACGGTCTTGGGCGAACGTGTCACTGAGAGGTCATTTACGACCTTCTGAACGGTTAATGATGTTATCTGAGACAGACGGGTCTGTTTGAAACTCTCAGGAAGCCGCCCTATAGTCCCGAGATATTCCTTTCTCGTTGTAGGCGATAGAACGTTATACTTCGCATCTATATAAGCGTTACAAGCGTCCTCAAAGGTTATAATGGCGCTAACGGGCTTCTGCTTTATCTGCTCAGTAATAAGCGCCATAGCCTCGGTTCTTGTGGGCTTATACTTGACGGTCATGCGGTACGTTATTCCATTGTCTGTATGCCGGATGCGGTATGATCCGCTGGGAAGCTTTTCTATGTTCATTCGTTCACCTTCTGAATCCCAAAATCAGTAGGGATATGCGCATCTATGTCATATATCCATTCAGTATAACTTTCGAGATTATCCCTATGATTATCTGAATCGTCTATCCATTCCCGCATCCAATCTGGCGTGTCTAATGTAGATGAACCGTCTTTGTTAGTTGCAGTTATCATAGATGGGGTAATCATAATTGTGAAGTAATCTTTAGCCATTACGGATAAACTATAATCTACACCATAGGATTGAGAAAGATAGATAAGCCCTGCCGATACATAGCATATTTTGTTCCGATAAAACTCATTATCTTCTTCGTCATCCGGGAAGAATGTCATGTGAAAGCTATTTTTAGCAGGATTATAAGTGAAGTATATTGTTTCACCGTCTTTTTTATATGATGTTTCTATCTTTTCGGCGGTATCACTTTTAACTTCTTGGTTTTCTTCGCTTTGCTGATTTTCTTCTGCAACTGCTGTATTTTCATTTATGGGTTCTGGCTCAGAAGTAGTACCGCATCCGGCTAAAACAACAGCCAAAATAATAAAATAAATTAGTCTTCTCATAATCATTCCTCACATTTATTTCCTTGCCTTGCGGGACACGTCATTATCAGTTTTAATAATTCCTGATGCTGGCTATCTTTTTTGAATACTGCTTCGAGTAATTGATCCATACGCTTATCTTTGAGTTCTATCTGGTGAGTAAGAAAAGCAATATCCTTTTCGTGTTTAGCACGTTCTTTGTCTAATCGTTCATGGTATTTTACTTTTTCTTTTGCAAGAGCAGCTTCTAACTCTTCTATACGCTCGATTTTGTATTTTAGCAGGACTTTCATGGCCTGCGTGTCCATATCGTCGTCGGCTTCGATGGTTTCAATATCGAGCAGAGCGGTGGCAACGGGCTTTATGGTATATTCATAGTCGAACGTTTTGCTGTCAAGATCATCGTTAAAGATGGAAGAGAGTGTCGATTTAGATAAATGGTCGCCATTCTTTTCCATGAGCAATAAGATATCGTTGTAAGATAAACCTTTTTCACGTCTGACTTCACGGAGTTTCATTATTAATTCTTTGGTATTTGTCATAGTGTTCGTCTCCTGTTCGATAAAACGAATAAGTGTTTTGCTATTTTGAACTTTACGAGTCCGCTTTCCCTTGTTACGCTTAACAAAACGAAAGGAGAAACGTTATGAATCAGCAGGAATTTATTGAAGCATTATTAAAAGCAAGTGATGATATTAAGGCTCTTGTGGCTCGGATTTTAGAAGAGACTCAATCGCAGCCTGAATGTGAGCAGGAGCTTTCTTGTAGCGTTCATAGAGATCAACAGCATTTTCCATTTCAATAAGAACAGGCTCGTTCTTTTCCATTTCGTCTTGAACAATAAGGTCAATAGTAGGCGTTAAGTCTATCATTCCTTTAGGCGTATTTCGTTCGGGTGATAGCCCCATAAGGTATGAATAAGATACACCAAAATACTCCGCTATGCGGATCATCTTATCAGCTTTAGGTTCGCTTCGACCGCTTTTCCAGTCACTAAAAGTAGATCGTGTTATTCCTACCGCATCCGCAACGGTCTTATCTTTTACTCCTTTTTCATCTCTTAAAGCACAGTAAATCTCATACTTTGTCATAACAATAAACACCCCGTCAAAAAGTTCGGAAATCAGAAAAATAATTGTTGACAAGTTGTGATATCCGTGCTAACATACCGATAGAAAGTTCGGAAATCACTACACAAGTCATATATAATTGTTTGGACAAGTCAATTATATCTGAAATCCGAACTAATTTCAAGCACTACATTTTGATTCTCATATGACTACATATAGAAAGGGGGAAAGCCGTGTACGAGAAGTATAAGAAACTGCGGGACAAAAAAGGCGTTTCTGATTATAAGGTCGCGCAGGAAACAGGAATTACAAAATCTACATTTTCTGATTGGGCTTCTGGACGCAGTTCGCCAAAGATTGAAAAGCTACAGAAGATCGCAGACTTCTTCGGAGTCAGTATCGAATATTTCCTGAAATAGAAAAGCCCGCCTGCGGCAACAGGACGGGCAAGTCAAAAACAAGCTACTGACATTGTAGCAGAAAGGATGGTCAAAAGCAAGCATGAACGATCTAACTATTCATTGTGAAGGGAAAATCAAGAATTGGGATCACGAAAAAGGTTACGGATTCATTTCATCATCATTAGGAAATCTCTATACACATATCAGCGCAGTAAAGAACCGTGAGGAATTAAAGCCCGGACAGAGAGTAAGGTTCTGCATCGAATCATCGGAGTGTGGGCTTATAGCAAAATCTGTGGAGCGTATCTAATGCCGAGAGTATATCTCACAAATGAAGAAAGAGAGTGCCGCCGCTTTAGCGATTTTGTACGCGGAGAATTGAAGCGGCAGGGCAAGCGCCATAAAGACTTGGCTGACTGCCTAAATATATCTCAGGTTGCAGCAACGAAAAAAATCAACGGGAAGTCAATATGGACACTCTCAGACATAGTGCAGACATTAGAGTTTTTACATAGTTCTTATGTGATAGGGGGATGAAATGAGCGATTACGAACGAGGCTTTTACTACGCACAGTATAGAGCGGCAGTCTGGCGAGATCAGATGATTGAACAAAAACTGTTCGGAATATTCTTTGCGGTAATGGCAATACTCATACAGCTTTATGTTGGGGAAATTGAGTTTTTTATGGCGGACGCATGGATTCTGGCAATAGGTTTTTATCTGATACTTACAAAGAATAATTTTATGAAGGAGTGAAATATGGAAGGAACATTATACGACATTACAGAACGTTATCAGGCGGTTCTCGCAATGATGGAAGAAGACGGAGAAGACGAGTGCTTAAAGGACACGCTGGATTCCATCGAGGGCGAGTTTGAGGAAAAAGCTGACAATATTGTAGCAATTATTAAGTCTTTGGAATTACAGAAAGGTTCTATTAATGGACAGAGACAGGTTTTTGAAAAGGAAGTCAAAACCCTTAAAGACAAGGAAGACTCAATAGATAACAAAATATCATGGCTGAAAAAGTATCTCTGCGATGGAATGATCGCACTGGATAAACCAAAATTCAAGACCAAGAAGTTTTCGTTTTGGACTAAGAAGACCCCGGGATCAGTGGTAATCGACGGAGTAGTCCCGATGGAGTTTTTAAAAGTACCTGAACCGCAGCCGGATAAGACTGCAATAAAGAAAGCTATAGACAGCGGAGAACAATTCGAGTGGGCGCATTTAGAATCACACGACATAGCACAGTTTAGATAAGGAGAACACAATGACAGAATTTAGAAGATTAAAGCCGTCGGAGATAGACGTAAGAGTTTCAACGGTATCTGAAAAGGGATGTTCCCTGCTTCTCTATAAGGATGCCCGTGTGGATCAGAACATCCTCGATGAAACATTTGGGATATTCGGATGGCAGAGAAAGCATGAGATCATAGGCGAAAATCTTTACTGTACGGTATCGGTAAAAAACCCCGAAACAGGGGAGTGGGTGTCTAAACAGGACGTAGGAACGGAGAGTTATACCGAAAAGGAAAAGGGGCAGGCATCAGACAGCTTTAAGAGAGCGTGCTTTAACCTCGGTATCGGCAGGGAGTTATATACTGCACCGTTTATATGGGTAAATGCAGGCGATGTGGATATTGTAAAGGGCAATAACGGTAAGGCTACCACTTATGACAGATTTTATGTATCGGATATCGGATATGACGAAAACGGGAATATTAACTATCTGGTTGTCTATAAGCAGAAGCCTAAAGTAAAAGTTTATACCTTTGGAGATAATAAGCCAGCAGAGAAGCCTGCAAACGATAAAATCTCGGAGAAAGAGAAGCAGTATTTGTTGGCCATGTGTGAAAAAGCCGGAGTTAACCCCGAAGAGTTTTTCCATAAGGGCATAGAGAACTTGGAAGTAAAGCACTATACAGGCGCGGTAACAAAGCTGCAGGGCATGATAGATCAGAAGGGTAAAAAATGACAGGAACGGCTGCGGAATTATGTATAAAGCTGGCGAAGATCGCTGACGTTGATAGCAAGGTCTATGACGTTGTGGAACATAAAGAGAAAAGGAGTTTGTCGCAAAATGCCTATTATCATGTTTTGCTTGGCAAAGTTGCTGATAAACTCCGTATTTCAAAAAGACGTTTGCACAATGACCTTTTAAGCCATTTCGGTCAGAGGATGCTTATAGATGACAAGCCAGTGATTATATATGTGCCTGATACGGAAGAAAGCGAAAATACAGCACTGGAATCCGATACGGTTCACATGAAAATGACTTCTTCGGTACTTACAGGAAATGACGGCATAGTTTACAGAGCTTGGGTAATGCTTCGGGGGTCGAGCGACCTTAACACAAGAGAGATGGCCATATTATTAGACGGTTTAATCATGGAAGCCAAACAGCTTGATATCGAAACGTTAACCCCGGCTCAGCTCGAAGAAATGCGCAGGTTGGAACAAGCAGCAGAGGATAGGAAAAATGATAAGTGTAAATAAAAACTTCATAAATGTTGATGGCAATGGTGTCGTATTACTATCGGAAATGGCTGTGATTGCGGCGACATTAAAGAACTTGGGTATTCCAGAGCAGGCAATACTGAATGTTATCAAAGAGGGATTGAAATATAGTGAAGTATTGCATTGCAAAGCGGAGAAAAAAGGTAAGAAGTTGTATGAAGAAGTGATGAAAGAAATCGAAAAAAGGAAAAATGCACAAACTGACGAAGGTAACAGCAATAAGTAAAAAGACTAAAGATGTGGTTTGGGAACGCGATGGCGGAAAGTGCATTGTATGTGGCTACTATCCGGCGAACCCGTGTTGCCATATCGTCAGCAGGGCGCATCAAGGCAAGGGAGTTGAAACGAATCTCTGCACGCTCTGTAATGACTGTCACCGTTTATATGATAACAGCAGTCGGGATATTCACGACAGAATGGATAAGATCATCGTCAAATACATGAAGTCATTATATGGTGACGAGTGGTGTAAAGAAGATCAGGTATATACGAAATGGTGAAGACACTTTATTACTCATTACTTTGCAAAAATATCTGTCCGTGGTGCGGTAAGAAGTGGCTCTGGACTAAAGCAAGACGGTCTTTTGAGAGAAAATATGGCTACTTTGAAATGCAATGTAGATGCGGAAAGAGTTGGCGAGTAGTGAAGAAAACAGGGGGGAATGAATACATAGAACAATGAAAGGGGGTACTTATGAAGAGAATACGATCCCCGGATTAAATAAATGTCGGTGTGGCTCGGCTGATTAGGATATTTCACGGACGAGAAGACCGTAGGCCATGATGCGGTCTTCTCTTTAAGAAAACGATACTCATACTTAGTGGCGTGAATCAACTACAAACACATAACAGATAAATCGCGCACTTCTCCAACAAATCTTTCGCGCCACTAATTATGGGTATCGGATAGAAAGGAGAAAAGTGAAAGAGTATGAAGAGAATGAATTGGTGAGTGAAATTTGGAAGCCTATTGATGGCTTTGAAGGAGTTTATGAAGTGAGCAATTTCGGCAGAATAAAGAGCCTTCCAAGAAATAATACAAGAGGTGGTGTCGTTAAGCCTTATATAAATTCACGGAATGGGTACGCGTATATTGGGCTTTCCTATGGAACTAAAAAAGCAACAAAGAGAGTTCATAGTTTAGTAATGGCTGCGTTTAACCCATGTCCATATAAGCATACAGGATATAACAAAAATTGGACTATAGATCATAAAGATGGTGATAAGACAAATAACTGTCTATCTAATCTTGAATGGTGTAGTCAAAGTGAGAACCAAAAACGAGCTTTCAAAATGGGGCTAAATCCCGTGATAGGCATTTCTGTTATTGATTTGGACACTTTTGAAGTATATGAAACATTTACGCAAGCAGCCCGGTCTGTAGGTGGAAACCGCGGAGAAATGGTTAGACGTGTGTGTGATGGGGAAAGAAGTCACTATAGGAACAGGCATTTTGCGAGATTATCTGATTATCAAAATGGTACTATACCTAAATTCAAAGGGAAAAATACAAAAAGGGGAAGTGAAAAACTATGGCGGTAAACAGTCGAGAAAAAGGCAAGCGTGGAGAAAATCATGTGGCACATTTCTTTCAGGAACATGGTTACGATGCACACCGTTCCGCTCAGTTCTGTGGAAAGACAGGACAGGCAGCAGATGTTATCGGAGTTCCCGGTGTCCATCTCGAAGTCAAATTTCAGGAGACCATGCACCTCTATAATTGGTTGGCGCAGGCTGTAAACGATAGCGAAGCAGAAGGCAAAGGTAATGTACCTATCGTTATCCACAAGCAGAATCGCAAGGATATGTTAGTGACGATGCGTGCTGATGATTGGATAGAGTTTTACAAAGATTGGGAAGTGCATCATGGCGGCTAAACGTAATCTGAGGGGATATCTTAGGAAATACGGATATTCAGATGATCCCCCCGGACTCACCGTAATAGCGAAACAGGGCAATAAATATAACCACCTTTACGACGATCTTATCCCGGAAGAGAATGTGGCATTGTTTTCCCGGGGAACGGACGGAGAATGGCTGGTAACGATGCGAATGAGCGACTTTATGGAAATGTATAAGAGTTGGGAAGGAGATACAAGTGGCAAAGTTTAGGAATATATACTGTTCGTTCTGGACAGATGCAAAAATGGTTGAAAACTTTACGCCGGAAGATAGGTATTTTTATCTGTATCTTATGTCTAATCCTCATACAAGTCTTTGCGGCTGCTATGAGATTAGCGTAACTCAGATGGCGAATGAACTCGGCTATCAGAAGGATTGCATAGATAAGCTGATAACAAGGTTTATGGAAGTACACGATGTTATCAGATATGACTATGAGACAAAGGAAGTAATCATACTGAATTGGTATAAGTATAACTGGCATGGATCAGAAAAGACTATTGTGGGTGTAGAGAAGGGGATAGCAGAAGTAAAAAACCCTATTTTCAAAATGTATCTCGAAAATATAGTCTCAGGAAATACCGAAGTGAGTATAGGGTATACAAGGGACATAGTTGATGAAAGTATACCCCATACAAGGGGTAGGTATGTAACGTTTACGTTTATATATAATAATACATCTATATCTTTATCTAATACTAATGATTTACCTATAGATGAATATAAAGAAAATATTATAGAGATACTAAATTATTTTAATAGAGTATCAGGAAAGAAGTATAAGTATACATCTAAGGTAAATCAGAGCCATATCCGGGCAAGGCTTAAAGAAGGGTTCACGGTCGAAGATTTCAAAAAAGTAATAGACATTAAAAATGCTGAGTGGAAGGACGACGCTAAGATGTGCCAGTATATACGCCCTGAGACATTATTTGGCACAAGGTTTGAAAGCTATCTGAATCAGAAAGTGCCTGAGAAGAAAGGGGATTGGTACAAATGACTTATGAAGAATGGTTTGATATAGCAAAAATGCTGAAACGGATTTATCAGCGCGAAGAAAAGTTTATGCCGGATGAGGGAACTGTGAAGCTGATGTACTCGATGGTAAACGATCTGGACTGCGAGAAAACGAAGACTGCTGTCACTAACTATATCAAAAGCAATAAGTTTTCTCCGACTATTGCAGATATCCGGGAAGAGTACAACAAGATCACAGCGGAAGAGAAGAAAGCTGCTGGCGACATTCTCAGATATTACGAAATGACGCGTGCATACTTTCCCGGTAGCGGCGAGATCGGCAATGGCAAGTCTGAGTTCTTAGAGAGAGCGAAGACGCCGGAGCAGGCCGTGAGGTTATATGCGGCGATAGTTCAGTATGTTAACGGCTGCACTGAAAGCACAATAGACTTCGTAGAGTGTATTAAGACAGTAAAAGTGTAAAGGTGTCGGAAACGCGGCAGACAGCCTTGTGGTGGCACGAAAACAGCATAGGTGGTAAATGTATCGGCCATAGATTTTAAGAGCCGTAGAGAGGCGGATAGAGGGGATATGAAAGTATACACATTAAAACTGACAAACGAATTTACGCACACGCATACATCAAAGGAGACCGAAGTTGATTATCAGGATCATGGTATCAAGTTTGAGATGAAAGACAGAAGCGTATTTTATCCATACAGCAGCATAGTCTACATGGTGGTAGAGGGTGAAGACAATGAACGAGATAAATCTTGAAAAACGTTCCCCGGAAGAAGCCTATATGATGGGCTACGAAGCTGGTAAGCGTGCTGCAGAGAAAGCAGGAAAATGGATAGACTACAAAATGGGTAGATGGATATACGCCAAATGCGCAGTATGCGGCACGATACAAGATGTTAAGAGTAAATATTGTCCCGAATGTGGGGATCGAAAGAATGGTACGACAACGAAATCGAGTGCATAGAAGGACAGGCAGATTGACGAGGTAAAGAGCGGTTCTTGGTGCAAAAAGTTGCGGAAACCGGGCGACGACCATTCGTCAAAATGAACAGCTATTCGGCAGTAAAAACTACTCGAACCCCTATAGCGCATGATACGATTTTCTTAACCAAAAAGGCAAATCGTACATGGCAAGGGGGTGAGTATATGACGAGATTATACGCATTATTCGTAGCCGCAATGTTCGTAGATGTAGTTGTCGCTTATCTGGCAATCGCAATCGCATTAGCAGAGTTCAAGAAGATATATTTACCGTTTATGAAGTTTTTGGGAAAGAAGTAAACAACGATTTTATTGGAATTTTGAGAGGAGAATAGATATGACAGTATTTTTAACAATTATGGTAATAGGGCTGACAATAAGTAATGTGCTTTTGTGGATGGTGTGCAAAGGTATGCAGATAATGTTCAAGAGTTTAGCCGAGAAGGTGGTTGAATTAGGCGAGTGTATCTTGAATGAGAAATGACATAAAACGCTGAAATGAGGTGGAAGAATGACAATAGGTGGCGCAATTAGTGAATTAAACAATCTACTAAAGGCTGATGATATACCGATTTACTACAAACCGTCAATAAAAAAGGTGATTGAAACAATCAAGGCATTATCAGAGCAGAGGACAGGGCATTGTAAAGATTGCAAATATTTTGAATATGACAGCGTAGCTAAAGTTGACGGAATCCCTTTGATAGTTGCACATGAAATATGCACAAAATGGGGGGACGGGTGCAAGACAAAAGAAGATGGGTATTGTTTCTTGTTTGAAGGTAAAGAAACACAATAAAACGCTGAAAGAGGGTGATTGAATGACAATAGGTGGTGCAATTAGTGAATTAAATAATCTGTTAAAGGCTGAGAATATACCGTTTTACTACAAACCGTCAATAAAAAAGGTTATTGAAACCATAGAACAAGACGCAATAGAGCAGAGTGTGCTTGACAATATAAAAGCAGAGATAGAACAAAACGCATATCCGATAGTACATGGAGTTAATAATCATGAAAAAGGCATGACATTATACGGGATTTTGCAGGTTATTGATAAATACAAGGCAGAAAGTGAGGAAGTATGACAAGAGAAGAAGCAATAACAATTATTGAACAATGCAAAGAAAATGGCTTTATGTATACACCGTATACGCTTAATCAATACCATGAAGCACTTGAAAAGGCAATAGAAGCGCTAAAGGGTGAACCAACAGGGTTTTGGATAACAGACAATACTATAAAAAGGACTTATTGTAGCGAATGCAAAGATATAGGTCGCTTAACACCATATTGCTCACATTGTGGGGCAAAAATGACAAGACGCATGAAATATTATGGATAAGTTTAGGGATGAAAACACAATAAAACGCTGATTTGAAAGGGGAATAGATGAACGCACTTCAAATATTACATAACATCTTAGAGGATAAGCTAAAGACAAGTATGTCAGAACCTATATATGTGGCGTTTTCGTTTGAGCAAGCACAGGAGTTATACGGCATGATACATAGGATAATCACATACGACAAAAACATGAAGAAGGATACCAACAATGATTGACATAGAAGCAGAAGAAAGCCTGATCTCATGTCTAATGATGCGAGGAGACGCATTAGAGGATATATACGGAGTGCTTTCTGCGGAGATGTTTGAAAGTGGGACGCTGGGACGGGCGTTCATGGAATACTCAAAAGCCTTTGATGAGAAGCGAGAGTTAACAATAGAAGAGCTGATGCAGCGGATGTCAGCGGCAGGCTTTGAGGATTATGAGATAAACGATGCAATAGCAAGATGCGCCGGAAAGAGCGCAATGGCATATCAGATAAAGAGTTATGCGAACGTTATCCAGAACAACTACAAAAAGCGGCAGATAGACAAGATACTCGGAAGCGCAGAGATTAAAGATGCAGAGATAGATGAGCAGCTTGAAAAGATTATAGGTGATTTAGACGCGCTGCGGAGCGGCAGGGTAAGTGAAGGACATACGGTAGCGGAGATCACCAGACAACATAGCGGAAAGTATTTTCAGGATCGTGAGGATAATCTGATCCTACTGAATGAAGACGGGATAGACAGTTTGACGGGCGGCTTTCAGGGTGGCGATCTGATTATCTTAGGCGCAAGACCGAGTGTTGGCAAGAGTGCGCTGGCTACTCAATGGGCGTGGGAGTTCGCAAGGCAGGGCTTAAAGGTTGGTTACTATAACTGCGAGATGCAGGAGACCGCGTTGCTGGAAAGATTTATTGCATCAAAGACGGGGATATCAGTTACCCGGATAAGGCTTGCAAAAGCGTTCCTGAACGATGAAGAAGCAAAATATCGCAAGGCTATAGAGGAATTATCGAAGCAAGACAAGATAACCATTTTTACGGGTGCGAAGACCGTAAGTGATATCCGCAAGGATATGCGGCACTATAAGTTTGACATCATCATCATAGATTATCTGCAGCTACTAATTGTGGATAATCGCTATAAGGGAAATAGGGTAGCAGAAGTCGCTGAGTTAAGTCAGTCAATAAAGAGTCTGGCGATGGACTTTAATATACCGATCATCGCTTTATCGCAGCTTAGCAGGGCATCGGAAAGCAGACAGACTAAAGAGCCGCAGCTATCCGATTTGAGGGAGAGCGGCAGCTTGGAGCAAGATGCAAGTATTGTTTTCTTCCTCTGGGATAAAGATGAAACGGATAGAACCTTGAAAGGTTTTAAGACAAGCAAGAGCAGGAATGGAATAGTAGACAGATATGATCTGCTGTTTGACGGGGCGACAATGAGTTTTAGGGCCGAGAGCAAGGCTACACCGTTTGATTAAGGGGGATGTATGAGGAAAGAGATTCAGAAGGATAGTAAAGAGTGGCATATATTTAGGGAAATATGGGATTTTTACCAGAACTTCGCAATTCCAGAAGACAACGATCAATATTGGGATGACATGGTAAAAGCGATGAAGGATATCGAGATTAAATATGGCAATGACCCGCTGGCAGACCGTATGGCATTGGGTGTAGCAGAAGCATTAAACGTAATAGCGAAAGGAGAAAAGTGAAAAGGTACGATGCACAGTATTACAGGGATAAGGGAAAAGAGCGGTATGAGTATTTGAAACGAATAGGTATGTGCAGTTGCGGAGAACGGGCAATCCCCGGAAAGGTATGCTGCATAAAGTGTACTCAGATAAAGGCCGCGAGAGAAAAGATACGCAGGGAGAACATGACTGATGAAGAAAAAGAGAAGCGAAGGATTTACATGAAAGAATATAACAGTATTCCAGAGCATAGAGCGAGACGAAGACAATACGGATTAGAGTATAAAGGGGGGAAGGCATGAGTAGATTAATTGACATTATCAATGAGGACAGAGAAGCGTTGAAAGACGGGGAAGTAAATAACTTTAAGAAGATCGTAATACTGAAACTTGCGCAGATATCATCAACGCTTGCCATGATTTATGACTTAGAGCATGAACATCAGCGTCAGGAGATGCGGGATGATGGAAGGTAAATTCTTCTGTGATCCGATACCGAGTGAAACCAGAGCCGAGGCTCACGAAACTGTAGACAAGCAGAAGAGATATCGCCAGATTATTGAATGTCTGGCAGGGTCAGATGGAATGACCGCAAAAGAGATAGCTGTGGCAATGATGCGGAAGGGATATATCCCCACAAGCGAACGCAATTTTGCAAGCCCGCGCCTGACAGAGATGTTAAAGAACGGAGTAGTAGATATTGTAGGAAAGAAGAAATGTAAATATACAGGCAAGACCGTAAGCGTATACGTCCTGTGGGAAGGTGGTGCAGATGCGGAGAACGGATGATTATTGCGTGGGCTGTCCGCAGGGCTGCATCCATTGTGGAAGAAAGCACGTCAGCCACTATGTATGCGATGGACATAACTGTGATGCGGATACGATAGACGGTGTGACAAGGCTGTATGAAGACGGGGATAAGCACTATTGCCTTAAATGTTTGATAGAGAATTATAAGAACGACTTTATGGAATGTATGATCGACGAACACGGCGAAGAGTGGGCATCGGAAAACTTTGCAGAGGTCGATGGATGAATATAATAACTTGCCCGGTATGCGGTGCTAAGTATTGGTGGAATCGCAGGGATCGGCTAAAGTTTGATGCTGGATATGACGTTCCTGTAGATTGTGCCTGCGGCTTACGGTATCACATAGGGCATGGGGTGAGTGAAACAATATTAAAGGTAGGTAAAGAGGATGGAGACATACAATTCAAACGCAAACTTCAAAGATTTTGTAGACAAATACTGCACAAAGCACGAGATATCAGTAGAGGAAGCACTTAAGCATTACATAGTGAAAGAAGTCGAGAAACAGTATAAGGAGAAGAAGAATGGCAAGTAAATATCATGGTGGGCTGAATCTGAAAGACAAGCTGCTTATCAGACGTATAAGTGAAAAGATTGTCCCGGATGTATACGCTTCTCTTATCCTTGCAATGTATGACGGTTTGAAGTTAGAACCCGAAGATATAGAGAGAGTAGTATTACGGAGTCAAGAGATATGGAATGACTCATATAATAACGGCTGGGATATGAAAGAGAACTGTTTGGAGTGTACCGGGATAGACGTAAGATACTATAAGTCAACAGGAAACATAGTGTGAGGTGCATATGAGAGATAGAATAGAAAAGATGCTCGAAGCGTTGGACATAAAATACTCTGCAAGAACGGAAGTGTTGTTGGAAGGTATACGGGAGATATTAACCAATAAAGGGAAGGATGGCCGTCTGAAAACTCGCGCGGGCGAAGAGTGGTGCAAAAACTGTATTCATGCAGAAATGTGTAAGTGGTATGGAACAAACGGATGCGACCTCATACAAGAAGCAGAAAAGGGGGAGAGACGAGAAGAATACTATATGATATATGATGATGGTGGAACGGGATATGGCGGTTTTGAAACTATGGAAGAAGCACTTAAAGCACTTGCCTCTGATAGAACGTGTAATCATATCGAAAAGGTTTACACTACACATAAAGAGGTGTTTAGGATAAATGAGTATAACGGCATAGGGTGTGATGAGTGTGAGGTTACAAAGAGCCGAGAGCCACGGGAAAGTGAGGACAAAGAATGACAATAGAAGAATTGACAAAATGCTTGATACTGTTAAAAGAACAAGCCCGTAATAGTGGGGCTAATACTTTCGTGTGGGATATAACCATAGACAGTTTTAATTATGTGATAGATATGGCAATCAAAGCATTAGAGCAAGATTCTGTGCTTGACAAGATAAGAGCCGAGATAGAAGGCAACATGGAGAGCATTATTGGCAAATATGATTCAAGTATTCCAAAATTCAATATGCCGAGTTACAAGATTGAGAGAAATAAAGCAAGGGAAGAATGTATTTCTATTATCGACAAGTACAAGGCAGAAGGTGAGGTGAAAAAATGAATAAATTAAGAAATTTTTTACCAGAAATTATAGCAATAATTGCGATTGTATTATTATTTGCTGCGTTTTTCTTTGGCATAACTAAGGCTTGTATAAGGCATGAGGATAAACTCTGGAATGGTGGCCATTGTAATATTTGTGGCAGCACTTGGGAGTATGAGCAGGCGGTAGGTCATAGGGCTGGCACATCGTACATTTATGTTTGTAGGAAATGTGGTAAGAGAATAGAACTTTACGAGGTGAGGTGATGAAAATATGAGTAGACCACCGATGAAAGCATTGGAGCAGATAAAAAACTATTGCAATAAAACGCAATGTAGACAATGTGTATTTGGTGAACGTGACAAGAGTTTTAATGCTGACATGGATTTTGTAGGGTGTAAATTGCAAAGCACCGTCCCATGTGATTGGGAAACTGACATAGAGGAAAGGAGAACGGGTGATGATATATAGATATACTAATGATATAGGGATACAGAAACAGTTGAATGTAGGAGATAAAACAAAGATGGTAAGTATCCGACTTCTATCTTTAACGTAAGGGCGGGGATGCCGTGTGATTGCTGCGGTACAAGTCTTTTATCCGAAGAAGAATTAAATGAATTTATCAAACATTACAACGCGGAAATGATAAAGGAAGGAGAATGATGATAGAAAGACGAAACAATAGGTATATGCGAAACTGTACGATCATTATAGCGGTCGTAGCGATCTTTAGTATGGCTTTTAACTTTTACTTATGCAAGCGGACTTTAGATACCGTAGACAGGATAACGTCAGCTTATCCAAAGGTGTATATCACCCGTGAACCCGCCACAGAGGTTATCGAAGAAAAGGTCGAAGAGATAGTTGAGGAAGTAGAACAGATAGAGACTACCGAAGAGGTAATTGAGCAGGATGTAGAAGAGATCAAAGAGGAAACCAAAGAATTATCCCTGAATCCGACTCCCGTTCCGGCAGAAGGAGTCCTGACTAAATCCAAGGGGACGGTTCAGTTTGAGGGGCATAAGGAAACATACTATAATCTCCCCATGAAGAAGGTCGTAAGCAATGCTCAGAAGAAAGGAATCGAAGGTGAGTATTGGGAACGAGAGGATGGTGCAAAGATGCTCGGAGACTACATCATGGTTGCCGCCGATCAGAAGATACATCCCTACGGATCATTGGTGAATACATCTCTGGGAATGGGAATTGTGGTTGATACAGGGACATTCATAATGACGAACCCACAGCAGATAGATATAGCCGTTAATTGGTAAATCAACGATTTTAAGGGAAAGAGAGGAAAGCTAATGAGAGATATACATTGTCCTAAAGATATAGGATTTGAGAATACTTTTAGTGGAGAAGATTGTGATAGAGAACAACACTATAATAATTGCTATCATTGTTGGTCATCGGCACTTGCTAAAGGAAAAGCACATTGGATAATGCCTGTACAAGATGATGGAATGAGCGACCCTATATATTATCAAGTTAGATGTTCAAAATGTGGTTTTGATTTAGATCCTCAAACATGGCACATGGAATTGCATCAATATGGTGCTGACAAATATTGCCCTAAATGTGGAAGAAAAATGGATGAGGACAAGGGTGTTCTTGAAGAGTTAGCTGAAAAGCAAAACAGCTTACTTGCTACAAGTAAAGCATGGAATGAGGCCATAAATAAGTATGGGGAAATACAATAAAACGCTGAATAAAAGAGAAGAACCCCATTGACGGGGTTCTTCGTGCGTTATAAATACCTTACCGCTTACGCGGGTCGTGGCGTTATATTATCATAGCTCCCATAAAGATGCAAGCATTAATTGTCAATAGAATCAGCGAGCGTGTCCAGCTCTTTAATGATGGAGTAGAGTGCCTTATCTACCATCTCAGAATCAACTATCTCTTCGGTGTGAGCGATAGCTGTTTTGCATAAGAATAAGTTTGCGGATATTTCTTTTATACGTTCCTTTATATCATCCATAATGATCTCCTTTTTCGGCTCAGCCCTAAAGCACAATATTTTGATACCCCGGTAGGGTCGTGCTTTTGGCTCAGATAAAAGTTGGCTCGATTTCTCCCCCTGACCATATCAAAAACGGTCTCCCAAAATTATACCATATTTTTTAAGTCAAAAATCCTCTATTTTTGAAAAATGTCAATATTTATACGATATTTACTGATCCTGCGATTGCGCTTTCAAGCTGGGCGTCACTTCTGCGGATATATGCGCGTGTAACGTTTATTGATGAGTGCTGCAAAAATGCGCACACTGCCTCTATGTCATGCCCGGTCTGCTCGTAAAGCTCGTTTGCGATTTTCTTCCTGAATGAGTGCGTGCTGGTGTTCTCTATGCCGAGATATGCCGTGGCAGCTCTGAGCTGCTTCCTGACGGCGTGTGCTTCGATGTCAAAAAGTCTCCCGCTGGTGATACCGTTGGCGGTAGTGTAGTGGTCTATGAAGTCTTTTACGGGCTTCGGGACTATAAAACAGCGGTTCTTCCCGGTCTTCTGCTCCGTGATATTGATTTTCCAGATACCGCCGTCGAGTATAAAGCTGTCAGTTGTCAGCGATATAATGTCGCCTATTCTGCATCCGAGATTGCCTTCTAATACAAGGATCGTTGCTATTTGGTCGTTAGGGCGGTGCTTTACGCCGTTGTATGTGTAGCCTATACGGATGGTCTTTATAAGTCGCTCATATTCCTGATTGTCTATGGCTCTGGTAACGTATTTCCCCATTGTTTTATCTCCTTTCGTTTTCCTGCTTTGCTTCTTCGTCGTAACGTGCTTCGGCTTTCCTGCGGATGGGGCAATGCCTGCTGCAGATTTCGTTGCAATTCGCGCAAAATTCCTGCTGTTCTTTTTCGGTGATATACTCGTCAACTCTTTTCATTTTGTTCTCCTTATCAGATATATTAATGTGATGATCGTTGCCATAGTTTCTCCCTTCTCAAACTGTAAACCAGCACCAAACTGTCCTGAAACTGTCTATAATGCCGTTGTCTTCAAGGCATCTGATATAGCCGCGTGCTGTTGCCTTGTATTCTTTTACAAGTTCCGGGCGATCCGCGGCTTTTTTAATGCCTGCTTTAAGTGTTTTCAGATAGTTCATGTTTTTCTCGGGTATTGCCTTTAATACGTCTGCTGTCTTCATAGTTTTCTCCCTTCTTAGTATCTTATCTCTTCAAGTATCTCCCGGGTCTCTTCCGGGCTGTGGTTCTTTAATAAGCTGCAGATGTAGTCCAGATCGCTTTCCAGCGTGTCGCTGTAGTCCATGTAGTCCATATCTATCAGATTTAAGTAAATGCTCATTGCGGTGTCTCTCATTGTTTTTTCTCCTTTCGATTTTCGAAAAAATTTTTAGGGCAGATTTTTTTGATACCCCCGGGGGGTCGGCTTTTTTACCCCGGATATTTTTTGCCGTTTTTTCAGATTTTTCGGTCGATTTTTCAGTACCCCAAAATTCTGATCCGATTTCTGATACCGTTTTTTGCCTAAAACCCTGAAATGCGCTTATTTGCTGCGTTTGCGTTGTGCGCGCCGTTTGCGGCGTCTCTGCGGCCTGTGGCGGGCTTTTTGTGCTTCGGTGGGTGTTTCTTCGCCTGTTGTCGTTTCGTGTCTCTGTGGGGCTTGTGGCGCTTCCTGCGGTGCGTCTCTGCGTCCGTCTCTGCTGCTGTTTTCAGCTTTCCACCGTCATGCTGCTGTCAATCTTTGCCCGCTCCGGCTCTCTGAGATGATCGCGGGCGGCTGGTGCTGTCATGGCTCTGTCGCTTTCTCTGCGGCTCGTGGTGGCTCTGTATCGCTTCCGGCGTCCGTTTGTGTGGTCTCGGTTCTTTCGTGCCGTCTCGGGGCGTTTTCAGGGCTTCCGCTTTTGGGCGTGGTTCTCCCGTCATGGCGCTGTCATGGTTTCGGGCGTGGTTCTCCCGTTGGCAGCTTTCCCGGCTTCCGTTCGTCATGCTTCTGTCATTGTGCTGTCGTTTTTGCCCGTGGTGGCTCGGTATGATCTCGGGCGGGTGTTTGTTCGCCTGCATCCGTTCCGGGTCTCTCTGGGGCTGTCTGCGTGTCATGTGGCTGTCGTTTTCGGGATTTCTCCCGGCGTCATGTGGCTGTCGTTCTCCTTTCTGGGTGTGCGGTCTGGGTGTCGCTGGCTGTTGTGACGGTCTCCGTGGTTTTCCTGCTGTTGTATGATAGACAAAAAACTGCAGCGCGTCCGGGGTTCTGGTATATTGTCGCTGTTATGGTTTCGCCGTTGGTCTTCATGGCTTCGAGTATAAAATCACGGCTTGTGAATATTTCTCTTTTCATCTGCTCCGGGTCTCCTTTCGTCATGCTGCTGTCGTTGCTTCAAGTTCTTTTTTGCGGTCGCTGTATGCGTCAATCTCTGCAGATTCAAGCGCAATTTTTTCATCTTTCGTTATGATCTGCAAGCCCGGGTTTATAGTGTCTTTTCGGTGATAATCTGCAGCACGTTGTATAATATGCGAAAATAATCCGGATTGTATTCGTTTTGTGCTGCTGCCTGCAGAAAATAAAGCGCGTCTGTTAACCCGTCGCGGGCTTCTTCCGGGGCTTCTGCTATTTTCTGCAGTGCTTCCGCTATGCTTGACGGGCTGTCATAATAATGATTGTGATATACTTTTAACTCTTCCATTTTTTTCTGTTCTCCTTCCTTTGT
>Ga0310690_10000951_pt1 | contig 55590 bp, 95 predicted proteins | sample AusTroGonzalo_MG_2_FD_207661 | JGI IMG/M metagenome (GOLD analysis project Ga0310690, IMG submission 207661) | Bovine rumen microbial communities from tropical cattle in Woodstock, Queensland, Australia - Gonzalo_04 (v2) (version 2) | ecosystem: Host-associated > Mammals > Digestive system >... | reverse complement strand
CTGATACTGTGCGAGAGCATTCCGAAGGCGAAGAAATCTTTGCAGAAACGATTCAATATATTTTGACGACTCATTAGAATCGGTTAAAAGTTCGAGGTTTTACCAGGGCCTCGAACTTCTTTCGCGATAAATGCAGTCTTTATTATGATGAGTAAGAACGAGAAAGGAGATACTATGGACATTAGAAGCTTTGCTACAGTAGTTCGAAATGAGGAGGTTGCACATAGGACTACGATGGACATTGGGCGTTTAGCTTCATCTGCTGAGTTCGATGCGAAACTGTGTTTTGCCGACGAGGAAGAAAGCATAAAACTTTACGAATTGGCAAGTCAGAAACTTCGAAAAGCAGAGGAGCTTTTTGACAGTGCCATGGCAGATTACTTTGCTGCAGCTGCGAAATTATGCGACACGGACGACCAGCGAAGCGTGATCAATAAATATCTGAAATATTTTCGTTTAGGAAAATCATAAAAGGCGCGGGCCCTTCGGGGCCCAAACCTTTTTCACTTTGCAAAAGAAAAGGAGCTGCCATGGACGAACGGATCTGTTACGTTGTGATGTTCCGCAACGACGGGGACTACGACATGTACGAGGAGTGGGTGGACCGAATATTCGAGGATCTCGACGATGCGATCGCCTACGTCATGGACGATCTGCAATGTCATATGATTTCGGAGGAGACGTTGTTTTTCAAAAGACGTTTCGAGCAGGGGGCCCCGGAACGTTATTGCAACGAATGCAATCCCAAGAACGGCGGGCAGTCCGTTTGGATTGACAAGCGGATATTTGTCCCGAACGAATGGGCCAGGGAATTGACTACGATAGGAGTGTAAGATGTCAGATTATTACTTGACGAAAAGTCAACGGGAAGAACTTGATGAATTCAATCTTGATCATCCTGCGCTTAAGAGCAGTGTCTCGGTCATCCATGGCTGGGACGGCAAACCGGCGATACTCACCTTGTTGGTTAGCGCAGAGGACGAGTTCGTTCCTGCGATGGCACAACGGTCATATTCGGTGAAGATCGTGGAGGAAAAAGGGCTCAGGTCATTGCTCGAGGATCTGGCTCTCGAGCTCGATCCTGTTGGAAATCTCCGCTCCGTCAAGCAATCGTTCCTCAAATACTCGGATGACATGCGCGGATATCTGATCGGGCTGGAAAAACGCATCGCCGATTTGGAAATGGAAGTGGTGCGGTTGAGAGGGATGGTGTGATGGAAGCTTGGGAGATTGAGGCTGAGCGCAGAGTCTTAGCTGGTCGCGCGGCTAAGGACGTGGTGGATATTTGCAAGAAGATGGTCGAAGGGAAAGATCGGGGGCGTCTGGCACATCTCATGGGCGTGGAGAGGGAAACGTTCAACGAGAAAGTCCGCAAGGGACGCATGACCGCCTCCGAGTTTTTCATGTTGTCATATCTATGCGGGTACGACGTTAAAGTTGAAGATCGATACCAGCTGCTGATGGATTTTGCATTAGACGAGTAAATAGACTGAAATAAGGGACCCGCATCTATAAAGGAGATTGACATGAGCAATGAGAAAACGACGGACCCGAAGATCAAAGTGAATCCGCAGCGTTTCCGATATTTTCTGAAAGCACGTGCTAACAGCGAGTTCTGTTGCACCATAACGCGTCTGTGCAAGATCACAGGCATATCAGAGCGTGGATTACGTTTAGCTATACGTAACAGGGAGATAAGCATTGGCTACGCGCTACGTATCTCCAAGTACCTCAGGGCTCCGCTGGAGGATATTTTCGGCCCTAATGAGGAATTCGTCATGAGCATGACAAATCTTATCACCGGGGACTACTCGTAAAGTAAATTGGGCGGGATATTCGATAGGAGACTGCTATGACAGAAGAACTGGTCAAATTCGAACTTCAGATCAACAACGCACCGGAGGAAGTTCCCGCGGTCAAGGAGCGCCTCGAGGAGAGCGGCATCTGGTACGAGATCTGCGATCAAGGTTGGAACGGATATTACGGGAACGAGAAGGGCAGATGCTGGGTGATTTTGGGGACGAGGTCCAAAGCTGATGCCAAGAAGCTCAGGAAAGCCCTTCGTTGTCAATACCAGAGCTGGAACACTAGCAGGTCGTATTATCTTTTTCTGTTGAATCCTGGACCGATGCAGGATAGACCGGATCGGACGGAATCGGTGTTTTGGTATGCTGCGGCGCAAACAGGCAGAAGCAGGAAGCTGGCGAGCAGGACGTACAATCGTCTTCGCCAAGGCGGATACTTGACCATGGACAGATGGCAGACGGCTACGGACGGGGAGCTCCTGAGCATGCGCGATTTCGGGAAGGAATGTCTGAGGTTGGTTTACTACGCGCGGGCATATTTGAAAGGAGAGACTCTCGAGAAAGGGCGGATTGCTCGGAGGATTGTTGACAACCCTCCTATCAGGAATGCCAAGGACAAGCTCTACTACATGTGTAGGGATATTCAGAACGTGGGCAAAGGCGATCTCTTTCATATACTGGATGTCTCGGAGATGACGCTCAAAAAATGGGCGTACAATCCTGTCAACGTCTCGGAGGAGATGAACGGCTACATCCGTAAACGCTTGGCTGTGCTCGACTACCTTGCTCCTAAGGTATATTTAGAGGAGGGCATGACGACTCGCAACAGTATCACTGGGAAGGACGAGCAGATGTACCGCGTCTGCATGCAGTACCATGACAGGATCTACGTTACGCGAGGCGGCATTTGGCGTATTCTCCGGAATGCTGTAGATCATGAGTTCCATTATGGATGTCATACAGTATATGGTTCGCTTAGCCGAATAGCCGATAGAAAGGATTTGGAGCTCGAACCAGGCATGACGTCATGGCCTGTTAAGGAATTCGCCGCAACAGTATAGAATACAATAATTATAAGGAGAATATCGATGAAATTGTCCAAAATGAAAAAGCTTAAACCCCGGTACATCTATCTCTATACCGAAGAGGATATTTTGGAACTTCAAGAACTTCTGTATAGAATATTCCCGGAGGATTCGTTTACCATTGGAAAGAATAGAACGAAGGAGAGCCATTGGCGTGCTACGTTCTGGGCTACTGATAAGGAGTTCGAGACGATAGAGAAACTCCTCAACTTGAAGACAGACTGGGACACGGTATACGAGTATGTTCTGGACGAGGCTGCTTGTAAATAAGCTAAAGAAAAATACCGCTATAACCAAGCGAGTTTTTCGCGATATTTGCAACTTCCTTAATAGGATACTATACGAAAAGGAGGTTGCGTGATGAATACTAAAATAATTAATGCGATTAAAGCGACGGCAATAGTGCTGGGTTTTTGCTGCGCGGCATTGTTAACAGTTTTGCTTGTAGTTCTCGCAAGAGCTGCAAAAAGTCTGTTCTTGATGTTGCTGGCAATCGTAGCACCTTTTGCGGCGCTTGGACTGGCGGTTATGTTAGTATACAAGTACCTGGAAAGTAAGTAAGAAACGGAGAGGACCTGTTAAAGCAGGTTCTCTTCTGTTTTGCATAGAAAGTTCCGAAATGGTGTTACGATATTGTTTGTAAGAAAGGAGTCGGTATGGCTTTTTGGAACAAGAAGAATCAGGATTCGGACAGGAACGTGGACATCACCTTGCAGACGGAAACTTGGTATGTGGATCGTCTGGTAGCGTTAGCCAAACGGCATGAATTCCCGTATGAGGTGATCGGAACGTGTAAGGACGAGACTCGATTGAAGATCTCTTTGCCGTCACGGAAGATCGACGCAGTTCTCGATCTCTGTGATTCTCCGTTGGGAAAGAAATTCATGTGAGTTCGTTTCGCGAAATTTACAAGTCGCTTAGTGAGAAGAATAGCGTAGTTTAATGGAAAACGCCCGAAAGGGAGATACGGGTTCGAATCCCGTCAGCTTCTTCTTTTTTCAGTTTGCAAATGGAAAGGAGCAGCTATGAAGCATTTGGATATTCTATGGGTCGGAACGATCGTTGTCGGTTTCGTTGTGCAAAGAACCATGGCGTGCCGAATCCCATACAGTTACCGTCAAAACCTCAGGTCGACATTTTCCTATCTTTTTGGCGATAGCAACCTTTACTAGAAAGGACCTTACATGGACATCGACGCTTTGAGGGACGTTGTGGAAGAAGAAAACGTCGATATTTTCAGCCTGTACCATCCGCGGATATGGAGCGAGGAGGACAAGGCCGATTGGATAGGGGAGCTTGCGGAGACCAATCCTAGTGACCTCGTCGTCGTTGGAAACGAGCTTGGCATCACATTACTTAAAGTGTTGAAGGATTCCGGCGTGTGGGAAGGAATCGGCATACCGTCGGATATCTTCGAATCCGGGACCATACCTATACAAGATTGCCTGATCAGGTACACTGACGTGGAGATGACCTTACGGGTGACCGCTATAGACGATCACGGATATTTGACCGTGCAGTATGACAACTCCAGGGATTTCCGAATCATCTTCCCGTTCATCCATGTAGAAGATGAGGTACTGGGATCGAAGATATGCATCGATCCTCTTAACGTCATGTGCAACGGCGAGAACCTCCTTCGACAAGTGCTCGACAACAACGCGAAAAGATCGAGCGGTCTTTACGTGCTATTCGACGACATGCTCAAGCATTGGTACTCGATACAGGTTCTCCTGCTCAACCCTGACATCAAGGAGATCATGCTCAAGAAAGACGGGAAGGAGAAGGTGTCGGGTGTATGCTATATTCCGAAGAAGGAGAAGGGACGGAAGGCCCACTACGTCAAACGGCACTACATCAAAGAGGATATTCTCGACATGCAAGTGGGGGAGGGCATCGAGAGGCATACCCTTTGCTGGTACGTCATAGGCCATTGGCGCAACTATCGTAACGGCAAGAAGTCCTTCGTCAAGGGCTATTGGAAAGGGCCGCTTCGCCATATGGAGCGCAACATGGACGAAGGCCGTGTAAGGGATATTTAGAAAGAGGATCTTCATGTACGACGTCGACAAGATCAAGGCTATCGCTTCCGATCTCACCGGAGGCGCTGAAGATCGCGAAGTCTTACGCAAGCTGATCGCTAGCTGCAGGTGTGCCGAGTGGGAGATAAAACGGAATCAATCTGCTATTTTCGTCAGCATCAATGACATAGGTCCGGACGATGATTTTACCCGTATATACACTCCGCTCGGTTTCATGACCAGGGAGGAAGCGGAGAAAAAATGCGAGGAACTTTCCGACGACAACTTCGGATGGGCAATGGATGGCGTGAAAGAAATCACACCTGAAGAATACGATCTGTATATTGCGTGCGGACACTGGTCAACCATTCGAGATACTCTTGGGTACATGCGTGGTGACGAGTTCCAAGATTCGATAACGCGAGAGGTAATGCTAGAACGTGCGGAGAAGCAACTTGCGGTTCTTCGCGATAAGCTTGGTTTCGAATACCGTTGGGAAGTTGTCGGTGAGCTTTAGCTGACGGATATTTAGAAAGGAGATTCCATGGCAGCAAAGACCGATGCCGAGAAGGCCGAGATGTACCGTAAACAGCTCGGGGGCACGAATGCCGCTTTGAGGGAGGAGCGGCAGAAATCTTCCGAGCTTGAAGAGGTCTTCTCGTATATTTGGGAGATCATGCTCAACGAAGAAGAGCGCGATTGGATGCTCAGCCAAGCGCCGGAACGCATCAGGAAAACGATCAAGAAGCTGAGGGGGTAGACATGGGGAAACTCAAGTTCAAGTTACGTGTGTGCGAGTATTTCAGTCCTAAAGGCCTTGTTTACAGATCAGTATGCGGGACCACTGATGAGGACAAGAAGGATATTCGCTATGCGTTGATCGTGAACCTTTCCGGTTTGGAAAACCTGTACGTAGTGAAGAAAGACGGCAAGAAAGTCATGTACTCACCTTGCGACATTAGAGAACCGAACGAACCCGATACATACAGGAAGGAGGAGTTGGCTGAAAAGCACACCTCCTTCCCGTTTGACAAGATCGTCGCATATTACACGAAAGGCCGGTGGAAGGAGTTCGACGTCACTGGCACGTATTTCTACGAGGATACCTGGTACGAGCACGGAATGTATTGTTACTGGGCGACATTCGATCTGGTAGAAGAGCATATAGGCTTGCGCTCCGAGGGCACGACGAGGTACAGGAAAGCATACGAGTCCGTCAAGGATCTTAAAACATATGTTTTATACAAGATGGAACACGAGCAGAGTCATTTGTCCTGCGTGCTCACCGAAGAGGACAAGAAGGCGTTTGATATCTTCCTAACGCATCTTACAAACTTGGAGATCAAGTACCAAAAAGAGATGAAAACGAGGTTGAATGACGACAGGGGGACAGATGGACGGACCGCATGAGAAGTCAACTCGGGGGCATGACCAATGCCAAGAACTGCGAGAAGCGGCGAAAAAGGAGGTATGCAAGGCCCTCCCGTATATTTGGGATGAGATTCTCGACGATCGGCAGAAGGAGCTCGTGCTTGAGAATCTTATCAGCTATCAGCTCAGGGCAAAACTTTAGGCGGTGATCACTGTGTTGGATAATTGTCCCAACTGCGGCGCACCTAGGCTCGGAGCCGCGTGCGAGTATTGCGGTACTGCTTTCTTGAGCAGCGCGGATATTTTGGAGATGATGCAGGGCAAAGACGTGTACATGATGTTCTTGCACGAAGGTCATATCCACGCGGCAAAAGTAAATGTGCGCCACATGCAACTTGATCGCGAAATGGATATTCGATACGCTGACTCGTACGTTTACCGAACGTACGCTGGCCAAAACAAGTATGTAATGGAAACTTATTTGAAACCTGTCGATGACGAGTTGATACGGCTCGCGGCCGAGATGCAGAAACTTTATGGCGAGGGCCAGTAATCGGATATTTGAAAGGAGACCCAAGATGTCGCGATTTGCCAATGTTGAGTATATCACGTATGACGAAATCAAGAAGAAGCGCGAAGAAGAGCAGAAACGTTGGAACAGCTACGAGTGGAAGGATCTTATCGTTGACTTTTATGACTCGGTAAATCTGAACGAACTATGCGATCTTTTCAATTCGTGGATTAACAAATACGGCGCCTGCACATGCTACGATGTAAAAAACGAATTAGATATGCCCGCGTTTTACGAAGATCGTTCATACGGTTATACTGAGCCAGGGTTTTGCAGACCTGGGCCGTTTGGGAACACTCTTCAATTTTTATCAAACCCAGAAGATTTAAGGAAGGTTTACAATGAACAACTTCAAGAATAGGCGCACGGTCATAACCGTCGCGTTGACGGTGTCCGGGGCATTTGTGATTTGGGTCGGATGCGTTGGCATCTACAGAACGCTTCTAAGCTACGGTAGGGTAGACCTTGGTTTGTTCATGACATACCTGATCGTGGCTGTTGTGTGCTTGGCTGCCGGCGCGGCCATGACGGTGCAGGGCGTGAACGTGGCGAAATTCCTCGAAGAAGCGAGGATGGTTGATCAGACGTCTAAGGACGAATAGCGGATATTTGAAAGGAGCGATAATGACAGACGAAGAGTACGAACAGGTGCTGAGGGAGACGCGCCGGGACATCTACGCAATTAGACATACGTTGGAAAGATTTTTCAAGCCGTCGAGGGAGTTATCCCTAACGTTGACGAAATTAGACGAGGCCTGCATGTGGTCTCGACAGATACCGTTTGAATTGGAGGATTAACTATGGCTGGACATTACGAGCACATGTACGCGGTGAAGGTTCACATGACGACTGGGATCATCAACGTCGGACCGTTCCACACCAAGGAAGAAGCCACGGCAATGGCTTCGGATATTGCGTTCGGAGACGTGAACACTTTCGACACCCAGCGCAAAGGTAGGGCCTATCTGTCCACACTTCCCGAATACGTGGAAGTCATCCCGTTCGTACCGAAGGAGTACTACAATGACAATGCATAGGCTTCCGATATTCATAGCCCTTGTCGGCATCCCTGGATCGGGGAAGTCTGTCACGGCAGAACGGCTCAAGCTCGAGTACGGTTTCGAAGTCATATCCACAGATGCTCTTCGTGAGGAACTTCTTGGAGACGAGAACGATCAGACCCAACAGAGATTGGTGTTCGACGAAGGGTACAGACGACTCGAGCGTAACCTGAGATACGGTATTGATACTGTGTTCGACGCCACGCTCTGCAGAAGGCAGTATCGAACGGATATTCTGAAACATGCGTCCGTTGTCCCGTGCATGAAGATCGTCATGGAGCAGGAATGCGATTTGTATGAGGCTCTTGACAGGAACTTCAACAGGGACAGAAAAGTGCCGTCGTCTGTCATCAGGGCAATGTACAAGAGTTTGCAGAAGGAACCGGTGTCTTACGAGGAGGGCTGGAACTACATCGTAGGGCTTGAGGATTTCGATCACATCGAGTCGTTCCTGGATATTCGAGAATACCATGAAGAAGAACTCTCGTCTGCGGACCTTGTAATGAAGTAAGGAGAGCTTTCATGAGCTTGGAAGTAGGCCAGCATCTCTGGCAATATGTGTACGACGGGGTGGATGTCACGGCGCATGAATGTGTCATCGTGGCCTCCACGCCCATGAAGACCATCCGATATTCCAATTGGGTATACTTACCAGACAGGAAGCTCACCGTCGAAAGGGTCGAGGACGATAGGCATTACAAGTACTACATTCCGGAGGACAAGGTGGACTCCGAGGTATGCTGTCACACACCGGTCTACATGGTGGTTCTCACGGAGCATAACTACGACGATGCGAAACGGATATTCTCGGACTACTTCATAGAGCGTAAAGCCAAGTGCCTCGAACAGCTGGACATCTGCGATTTGCTGATGGAGAATCTGAGAGCATGAATTTCTTCAATTATTCGCCGAATGACATGTTCCACTACGTAGGACCTTTTAACGAGTATCATGATCATATTATAGTCGAGTTGACTACGATGGGGGTTGGCCCGTTCTGGTGCAAAGCTGTCAGCGTGGCACGCCGCAGCGGAGAAACTAAGAGGTGGTATTACAACACGTTACTCGGTTTTAACGACGATTGGAAGAGGAGCAAATGACAGTCAAGGATATTCTGCAATCAATAGCGTTGGTAGTCTTGCTCCTCGTGACGATAGTATATTCTGTACAAGCGGAGCTCGAACTGTTCCGCTTGTTCTTAAATTAGGAGGACTTTTGGACACCATTTACAAGTATGTGTACGGGTATGACGGCGATGCATACATGCTCGAGTGCAAAGTTACGGAGTCGTGGGGACGATACATACATTACATAGAACCGGACGGTTCCGAACGTACAACGACCAAACGTTTCGACTCTGCCATATGCGCGCATATGCAGAAGTCGTATTTCGTGTTGCTGACGGAAAAAGACGACAAGAAAGCCAGAGACATCATCACCGGATATTTCAAGAAGAAGATGGAAGAGCATTACGGAAAATCCCAGTTCTTCAAAAGTCTTCTGACGAACGTTTGCAAAACGAATCCTTTTCGCGCGTTTTTATGCGATCAAAAACAAGATTGCACTGTCTCCGATGACTGCACCAAGAACGGAGGAGATTGCCATCTAACGTTGGATCCGAACCACGCCAAGGTTTCGGAAGACTCGGTTCCTATCGTTTTCACAGATCATGAAGATGGGTCAGAGCACACGTTCGACATAAAGGTGGGCGAGCCAGATGGCTAGGGAGTATATAACCGTTGCGGAGTTTTGCGAGAGGACGGATATTCCAAAAAGAACCGTTTACGACTGGATCCGGAAGGGGAAGATAGAGGTACGCAAGGACGTGTACCCCGCTTTGATGCCGGCAGATCAGCCGATTCCAGTCAAGAATCCGGATATTCATGGTTGGAGATACCAATTTTAGGGAGGAATACACATTAGCAAAGTTCCTGGTAAATGGCTTATTGTAAGCCGTTCTAAGGTGCCGTTTACCTTACTACTGGGTACTTGTAAGCGTGTAAGGACGGATATTTTGATGCTTTACACTGAAAAGTCTTGCAAACAAGGATTGAACATGATTTTCGGAGCAAGCAACGCAAACAATCGGAACGAAAGGAGATCTGCGATGATGATCAATACGATCCATTACTATCGTTGCAGCGGATCGACGAGCACCATACGGCTTGTCAAGGAATTGATTCAAACGGTTATCCGCTCGGATATTCCAATACGTTTCTCCCCATACTGTGGCGACGACAAGTTGGACCTCTACGTATGGCTTGAAGACTCGGATAGGGCCAAGATCAACGCGGCTCTATATGCCAATCATCTGGACGCCTATCTGGACGAAGTAGAGGACTGGAAGGAACTACGATGAGCAACAAGACGAAGATGGATATTCTGGTCAGCGTGATCGTCATGGTAGCGATAGCCGGATGGATGGTCAAGAATTACATACAATACGGGAGGATTTAAATGATAGTTGATGTGCACAATTTGCACAAATATGTATACGATTTCAAGACTGGTGAGTTCCGGGAACACGAGCTCACTTTTATCAAAAACACCGTCGACGGTGAAGGAATGTACTTCAGGGAGAAACGTCCTAACGGGACGTATCAGAACGGGTTCATATCTATTGGCGAACTAGGTTGCACTTGGAACAGGGGGACGGTTCTCACAACGATTCTCGGCGAGGAGGATCCAGATAGAGCCAAGAAGATCTTTTTCGAATTTTTGAAACGAAGGATGAACGAATCGAAAAAGCAATACGATAGCGCAAAGGACAGGTTCAAGAAGGCGGAGAAGAACCTGAAGAAGTAAAGGAGAAATCATGACGGAAACGAGCGAAACGGATATTCGAAAATACGACCCCAAGGATTACGGCGCCGCGGACATGATCTCAGTGGACAAGGCGAAAATCGAGAAGCTCCTGGTAGAGAAGGGCATGACGAAAAAAGCACTGATAGACGAGCTTCCCTGCAAGGAACGCACGTTCTACCGATATCTGCATGACGGCCGCATGCCGCACAGTCTAGGCATGCAGGTCGCGCAAACGCTTGGATCCTCGTTGCTTTGCATCTCGCCGGACGGATCGATAAGCCTCACGCAAGCACTGCCTTTGCTGTTCGGCTCGAAACCGTCCGAAAGCGAAACGGATATTCGCATCAAAGTGGAATCGCCTATCTCCGCTTCCGAAAAGGAAACTAAAAAGTTGGCGCGTGATCTTTCTCAACAGTTGTATGAAAGCGAGGACAAGATGAGCAAAGACAAGAAGACGAACCGCGAGCTCACGTTCGAGACGCACTGCGCAAGCGTCAACCGATATTGGGGGAATGCGACGCCGATGCTCGCCATGGAAGAAGCCGGCGAGTTCATCCAAGCACTCAGCAAGATGGAACGTGTCCACATCGACGGCAACATTGACGAGGACGAGGCGCGCAAGATGGTCATCGACGAAATCGGCGATCTGCTCATATCCTTGGAGGCCGTGCGCCAGCATTACAAGATCAGGAAGAAGGACATCCGCAAGCGCCTCGACTACAAACGCTGCAAGGCATATTCCATCAAGAAGACGACCAAGACCGTCAAGCTGCCGAAGAAAGGCGACCGGTCATGATCGCGGGCGGATATTTCGAGTACCAAGGTCATCATCCCATGCTGATGGTCTATGGTGTCTACGAGGTGACCATCGACGAAGAAGACGACCTGTTAGTCGCCCGGGTACATACGGCTCCGTTCTCGAGGATAAAGATCTCGTATAAGGACGAACACGATTTTCTCAAGGATTGGCGTTGGAAGTCTGAGTACTAGACATGATGACGGATATTTGAAAGGAGCATCTAATGGAAGAAATCGAATCCTTGCCGTTGACGTTCTTCAAGATCTACCTGCCAAACAGGAACCGCTTGGCGAGTTCGTATGACTCAAATATCATAGAGTGTTTGCTGACGAACTTGAAGCTCAACTATTACCTGCAGTACATATTCGAGGATAACGAGGAATACCTCAACGGACGCGTCTGCACGATGCTTTTGACGGTATACGGACCTGACAGGAAGACCATAGAGGTGTTCACCAAGACTCTCTCGGACCATGGGGCAACATTCGAAGCCGGTCCGTACAGGTTCGAAAAGCCACCGAGGAGCACAGCCTATGACAGGGAGCTGGCATAGAAAGGGGAGATTCACATGTTCGACGCACCATGCCGTTACGGCACACGGCTTTACGACGAAACGAAAAACCAGCAGAGCCAAGATGACACCGTATGGTGTTCTAAGCGAAACGGCGAGCCCTGCGTGGGGGAAGACTCCAGCAAATGCCCTCTTATAATCGATCGCGTCGGTGTTTGCTGTACAGATCTTCCAACCGATGAAAAAGTCCGATCTCGAATGGATAATTTCGAGGCGCTAGCCGCGTTATGCGACGATGTGAACGAGCCCTATGACGATATCGTGACGGCATACTTGCGAGGCATAAAACTTGTTTTGACGGGACTCAACAACGATCCGATATTTATCAGGGACTTTGACAAGATGCTCGACGCATACGCATACTGGGTCGAATGCCGTGGCGTATACAAAGGTCTAGCTGGAATCGAGGAGGGGGAATGCGTGAACTCCTAGCTTTCAGCATACCGATATTCTGCGCGTTGTTGTGTTTTCTCGGACTTGTAAGGACGGTGATTTTCTAATGGGGGAATGGAAAGAGATACCCGCTATGAGAAGCAGGAAAGTCGAAAAGGTGTTGAAAGGCATCTGCGCTTGCATGTCCGCGTTTCTTCTCGTACAGATGTGCTGGATGGGAGGATATGCGATTGCCGAGGCTCTTAGCGGTCCTGTGGAGCAATCGAAAACGGATATTCATGCCGAGAAGTTCTCTTATGACGTGAACGACCTTGAAAGGGGTAAGGATGCTGGAGCGGAAACCGATAAGGTTGGGCAAGCTGATCTTGCAAAACCTGAGAAAAGAGATGATGAACGCCAGTCCGAAGGGACTGGAACGGCAGCTGCAAGCGAAACCTGTGAGTACGTCGAACCTGATATTCTGGTATACGATGGCGAAGGAGCATCTTGGTGTGAGGAAATGCCCTACGACTGGAATGAAAGCGATCTGGGATCCGTACCACAGGAGGATGCTGCTGATCAATCTGGATTATCCGAAATGGGGTCCTATTCAAGTTCCGACCTCCAATTCCGGGGAGTCATCAATGACGGCGGCCGCGAATACACCTGGTATAGCGAGAATGTACTTCCAGGAGACGGCTTGGATATTCCAGGACGGCATGTTGACGAAGAGGGATTCGTCGTCGACGAGGATGGATATATAGCAATTGCCAGTCCCTGGGGTGCCGATGCTGTCGGAACGGAAATCGACACGCCATTCGGGCCCGCCAAAGTCTACGACGTATGCGAGGACGACAGTTATGATATCTACACGAGCTGGTAGACGTTCAAGAAAGGAAATTAGAATGAAAGACTACGAGATGATAAACAAGGACGAAAACTCCGAAGATCACGGATCACAATTCTGCTACGTGTTCGCGGTGAAGCTAGAAACTTACGATCCCAATAGCCATTTCGACTATCTCTACGACGATGACGCTTGGTTGGCGTTAAAAGACCATAATGACGCGAAGGATACCATGTATTCGTCACACAGCTGGGACGTCCTTAGCGCCTATAAAAGGGTTCTCGGCATTTACGAGCCGAAAGAATGCTTTTTCCGCATTAACGGGATGCCGGTAGGAGCTCTGCAGCTGGTACTCTATGACGACCAGCTGGAGGATATTCGGGACTATCTCTTCAATTGCCGATGCCATTATGTCTGCATGAGGCAATCGCCGAAATGGAACGAGTATGTCGCAGCATGGTTGGAAACCGAAGGGTAAGCAGTTAAGAGGAAAGGGGTTTTTATGATTATCACGGATATTCTCGGCAATCGAATCGTAAGGGCGACCGTGGCAACAGGGGCGTATATCGCAGGTTGCCGTGCTGCATACAACCTTGGAAAGGAGCTGGCAAATAAGCCCGTGGTATACCAAGGGGCTCATTTGGACAAAAAGGAGGTTTATGCCGGACTAAAGAGAAACTCCGATGCCATAAGAAAACTTCAGAAAGGCTATGAGGAGCAGGACATCGACCTCATGTTCGACGCGATGATGAGCGCCAACAACGACAACCTGTCATATTTGTCGCTGTTGACAGATGATGCGGAGTTGAAGACGGACATCGAGATATTGGCGGCAAAAACAAGATATCGTCTTAACGAACTGGAAAAGGGGATTAAACGATGAGAACCGTTAAAGAGCATGTCATCGCAAAGAGAGTAACGCTGAAATCATATTCCGAACACGACGCAGAATCGCGGCACGTCCTTTATACCGACAGTTGGGACGAACCTATCGACCGGGTGGAATGTGCTGATGGTTTCAGCATGTCGGTACAGCATAGCCGCAGGCATTACTGCGAGCCGAAAGTCAACCGGGCGGAGGATCGGGGCATGGACTTCATATCCTACGAAGTCGGCTTTCCAAGCGAGAAAGTCGAGGAGTTCATGCCTTACGCCGAGGACAGTTGCAATCCGTGCGAAACCGTGTATGCATACGTTCCTGCGGATATTGTGGAAGCCGTGGCCGCAGCACACGGAGGCGTGATCTGAGTTCGCGATATTTTCAATTCTCTAAACGAGAGGAAACGATGGAATACTCGTGCTGCTCGAATGACTATTCGAGTCGAGGTTCATACAATAGGATCTCGGATGGGACAAAAGCATCGCAACACGAGACGGTTCGTTTCCTCTTTTTGTTTTTTTTGTCAAGGCAACTCGAGAAAGGATTATCATGGCAAAAATTAAGGTGTTGTCCAAGACGGCAAATCCAATTCGGTTAATCGGCAACGCAGCCGGGGTTTGCTACGGAAAGTACGATCCGGATATTCCGGACGAGTTCTACGACTCGGCCGTTGCTTACAACAAGCTTGTGCAACGCGTAGATCACTGCGTACGTAACGGTCACGGCAGCGTCTTGGAACATGCGGTCGTGACGTTCCACATCTCGGATATTTCCAGAGCATGCTCGCACCAGATCGTGAGGCACCGACTTGCGAGCTACTCCCAGCAGTCGCAACGGTACTGCAAAATCGACGTCGACAGCGACGCCTGGTACGTATTGCCGGATTGGTTCGACTCCTCCCTGACCGAGAAGATGAATCCGGATATTCCGACCAACGAGCAGATGTTCCGTTTTGCCATGGAAACCTGCTCCACCGAGTACCTCAAGGCCCTCGCACAAGGTTGCCGTCCCGAGGATGCCCGGTACATGCTGCCCGAGGCCACGAAGACCGAACTCGTTATGACGATGAACGTCAGGGAGCTCTTCCATTTCCTGGACGTCCGTCTTGACAAGCGAGCGCAATGGGAGATCCGGGACGTTGCGCAGAAGATGATCAACGCAATCACAGAAGACGATTCCGTAGAATGTGATTCCGTAGAATGGAGACACCTTATGGATATTTGGAAAGAGAACCGTTAGGAGGAATCTCATGGGTGGATTGGACGCGTTCTCCTCATCTGAGAAGATCGTGAAGGCACTCAACAACATAAGCAGATCCATATCTGACATGGACAAGACTTTGCACGAGCTCTCCCATGAAGTGCATCGTGTCAACGGCAAACTCGAAGATTTGCTCGATGCGGAAGTCGATTCCGGTTCGCATTCGAGAGCTTGCTTGGAGACAGGAGAAGAGCTTTCAAAAGAGGAGGAATCATGACGAGAGCGTTGTTTCTCGGTATGGATGACCCGCTTGTGGGATTGTATCATGGCAAGCATTACGAGATAGAGATCAAGACTTTGAAGAACGGCAAGTACGTGATCACTGTCGCCGACCTGATGGGGCTCAAGATGCGATATTCAAGTAGACGAGAATTCATGTACGATTGGGCGGTGAAGAAATGAGAAAAGAACTAGAAGCGGTGAAGGTGACGGCTGAAGGATGGGAATTTACCTACAAGAACACCGTTTCGTCGTTATCGGAATGGCTTTACGACAAGAACCGTAGGGACATTCCGATATTCTTGCAGATCAAACCTTCTACTTTTCACGATACGATGCAAATCGTATGCATTTGTATGGAAGTAGACCTTGGCAAAACTTATATCATGGAGGCCGTGCACGTCGATCCTGCCAAGGAACCTTTTGACCCGAGCCCCTTTGAGCAAGCCGTTGACCAGCTGTTCAAGAGAGTCGATGTGATGGACGATACGCCACTCGGCTTTGTGTTCAAGGAGGTAAGACTATGACGGACGACAAGTGTTGCCGGATATTCAAGTTGTCAGACTATGATCAATACGGCTACGATGGGCAGCTGCTGTACGAGAATCCGTTGTTTCGGATATTCGAAGGGGTTACTGCTTTAGTAGGTTGCAACGGTTCGGGGAAGACGACGTTGATGAACTTGCTGGAAAAGACGTTGAGAACGTCGGATATTCCGGTGATGAAACTCTACGGCCTCGACGACCGTGAGCATATCAAGGCAAAAGCCTCGATGGCCAAGAACCTTGCCGAAAACGGCATACTCAACGCCCTGATGGACACGACGTTCGCGTCGGAGGGAGAGAAGATGGCGAACACGGTGTACCATCGCTCCAAAGATCTTGGGCAGTTCATATTCGCCAACGACGGTCATGATGAACGTTGGGTTCTCGTGGACAGCATCGACTCAGCAACCTCTATAGACAACGTATCCGAGATTCTGGACTTGCTCGACCGCATATTGACAGAGGAGGGAATGAAACCGAAAGGCATCCATGTTTATTTCGTCTTGGCAGCCAACTCGTACGAGATAGCCAGAAGGTACGACTGTCTTTACGTAAGAGATGCTAGCCATCGGATATTCGAAACTTACGAGGACTACCGAGGGTTCGTGTTGGAATCTAGAAAGGAGAAGGACGAAAGTATTTTCCGCACCGGCAAGGTACGATGATGCCTGCGACGTGCGTCGCGATTTTTTCAGCCTCTTCGATGGAGTAAGAATCGATGAAAGGGAGAGACATGAAAGCAATCGCGATCAGAGTCGTAGTCGACATTATCATTTCGGTGGCCAGTTCCATGGTCATCGAGACAATAAAAGAGAGACGACTAATGAACGCGATCAAGACCGAGTTAGGTCTTGATCGATCATATTTCGAACTCTAACGGGGAGGACCTTCGGGTCCTTTTCCGTTTTCATAAGAAAGCGTGGCAAAATTGAAACTAGACGATCTCAGAAGATGTCTTGATAGACTTGACGAGCATATGGAAGCGACATTGTCTTTTTGGAACGAAGGTCCTCGAACTATGCGTTTAACGGATCCTACGATCAATATCGAGATGGAATACACAGAATTCTCGAAAGGTGTTTTGGTCGCTTTCGTAAGCGGAGAAACGAAGGAGAACGTTTACGTTCCCAGACTGAAGAAAACGACCCACGTCCTTTTAACGGATAAAAAGAAAAGTGTGGCGTTTTCCATTAACGTAACCGATTCGAGATTTGTATGCTATGGAACCATCTTGGAATTAGAAGGCGAGGTTGTTCCTCTTGAAAATTCGAGCGAACCTTTCATATTCGTCAAAGAATAATCATGAGCATAGCGAAAATAGAAAACTGGTTTTCGTATGAAATCACAGATGAGAAAAGGAGTAAAATGATTCGGCTCAAATACAAGGGAACCGATAGCCGGTTAGAATTCGGACATGTTTACGATTGCACGCTGATGAGGGAAAAACGACCTAACGGAAACGTATACGTCTCCGTGCATGTGTCGCTTCACGGGAGGATCTACAAGCAGTACTCGGCTGCTGGATTTTCGAACGAGTGGGAGGAAGAACTTTCTGATCGCGTTCGCGAAAAAGCCAAGGCGTAAAACGGTACGACCGTTTCGAGGAAAGGATTGCCTATGGTAGACAAACTCGGTTCGCTGTTAACGGCCTTGGTGCTGGTGATATTAGGAGTCGCGTTGGCGTTGCTGACGTTGAGATTCCTAATAGGAATCGGTCCGATATGGACGCTAATAGCAATTGGCGTGGGAGTCGGCATTTGGAAAACAGCCTCCTCGAGACAGTAAACCGAAAGGACGCGGGATCTACGGATCCCAACTCCTTTTCATATTCTTCGGTTGAGAAAGGAACGAAATGGCAAAACCGCAGCTCTATATTAACGTGTCTCAAACTATTTGCGTGAGTATGGTCGCAGTGTTTCTCATAGACTATATGGTGAACCGCTCGTTTAGATTAGACGTCAACGACGCCGTCGGGCGGATATTCTCGGGGGTGTACCGATGATGCTCGGACGTAGTAGACCGCTAAGGACGATGCATGTGCAGAAAAAGGACCTCGGCAACGTTCTCATAACGATGGCGATCTACCCGACAGTGACCATATTCGGAGCGTCCTTGAACGAGAGGACAGATCCGTATGACTACGACGTGTACTTCGAGTGCGACTTCGAGCTCACATCGGCATTGACGGTTGCCATCGAGAACGCCGGTGTTCGATATTTCAAGTTAAAGGATCTATGGTGATGTACGATTATATATTGAACGGCATAGGCACGGGCATAGGCTTCTGGATAGGGAGCCTTCTCGTGTTCCTCTTCTTGCTGGTGGTAAGTCTTATCGCAATCTTTGTAGAAGCGGTTCTGAGCAGGATATTCGAGAGAAAGGAATGAGATGGCTGAGGACATGATGGTAAACCATCCTCCGCATTACACCGGAGGCTCGACCGGCATGGAGTGCATCGACTGGATCGAGGCAGCCCTGACTCCGGAGGAGTTCCGCGGATATTTGAAAGGCAACATGCTCAAGTACCAGTGGCGTTACGCCAGCAAAGGAAACCCTGTGCAGGATTTGAGGAAAGCGGATTGGTATCTGAGAAAACTGCTGGAGAAGACAGCGGAGTGCGTATCTTCTGCTCCTCCAATCGACGGCAACAAGATAACAACCGGCCATTTGAACACGGTTCCTTACGCGGTTAAGCAGTACGTCGTCAAGGATATTCCGGAAGAGGCCAAGAAGCAGATCAAGGACGAGATATGGAGAGCATAAAGACGAGGTTCGTGTTCTATTGCCACGAATGCGGCGAGATCAAGGAATGGAACGTGGAGCATGCGCTTATCGATTACCACGGCCTGACTCATATCTACACATGCAAGGACTGCGGCAAGAAAGTGCCGGCTTTCGCAATGGACAGGTACCAGGAAGAAGGAAGGGTGTTGATACCGGTATGATGACTGAGATAATTCAGTGGGCCGCGCTTGTCATATCCGCGGTGGCGTTGCTAATCTCATGCTTGTCCCTGGCGTTGAGCATCAAGGTTGCCAAGAACTCCCCGACGAGATATGCAATCGAGAGGGAGCGGTACCTGTCAATTGACGATCGTGTTCGCAGACTCGAAAAAAGGGGACGGTAGATGAGCACCGGGTTGACGATAGATCCTGATGGAACGATAACGATGCCTAGCGAGAAAACCGCTACATCATCATGCGATCACACCGATTTCCTACCGTATGGATCGTTGACGATGATGCAGACCGTCACGACTTGTACGGACGAATCGACCGGCAAGCAGATAAACCACTGGTTTCCAACGTCATATTTCGCGTTTTGCCCGGTATGCGGAAAGAACGTGACAGACAAATGCTTGACGCCGGAAGAGGTGAGAACCAGGATAGGATGGGGGTGGGGTGGTGACTAGCGGTTCGATAGCTGCATTGTTGGGCTTGTTCGTAGGAGGTTTCATAGCGATATTAGCCCAATGGGTCGTATTGAGGAACAAAACCTCCCAAAGGGACCGTGAAAAGAAAGACGCCGTGGATATTCCAGAGGGCTCTTCGAGGTGTTGCCAATGCGGCTCCGTGTACAAGCCCTTGAACGATCCTGATTACATACCAGAAGTAAATCTCTGCAGGGACTGCCTGTGGATATTGTATTACAAGACGTTCTTCAAGGAGGAGTGAGGAACATATGACCGATGTACTGGATATGGAAAAACTGCTGCCTTGCCCTCATTGCAAGGGCGATGTCACACTCACGAGGGTGGATTTCCCGGACGGAGACGTCGAATGGGTGTTCGACTGCAAGTGCGGCAGAAAGATATTCGACGTGTCGGGAAAACGTCAAGCCATTCTGGCATGGAACACTAGATGTTGATATTTCAAGGAGGAAGAACAAGATGGAAGAGAACGAGATCATCGAAGCGAACGTTACTACGGAGGATATTAACGAAACGCCGGAGACTGAGAAAATCAAAGTCGTATGCGATGACTGCGGCTGGACGGAGTACAAAGCCGACGAGGAACGGGCCTTGGAGGCTATCGCCCAGCATATTCACCAACATTACATGATCGTCAAATCCGATGACGGCAAGGTCATGACCATCGGGTTCACCAACAAGGACTCGGAGAAGTGCAGCATTTGCGGTCGTCCTGCTCCGGCTATGTTCCTATCGTCATATTTCGGTGGAGAGAAGGAGCCTATTACCATCAAGATGTGCGAGTACTGCCGTGAGTCCATTAACGCCAGGACACGTCAGGCATAAGTGCGAATGCTGCGGTTCGTTCGGCAGGGGAGGGCTCATATACGTGGAGGGAAATTACTTCCTCTGCCGAGAATGCGCAGGTCAACTGAACAAATTGTTCAAAACGGATATTTACAAACTTGACGAAAGGAAAATCGATGAAGGCTTATAATTGTGATAACTGCAAGAAATATTTCTCCGGATCTCCGGCTGGCGTGCTGTACGACAACGTACGGGAGCCAGGACATGGTGTGCGTTTCGACCTTTGCAGGGAATGCCTGGAGAAGATCTCGTCGGATATTCCGGACAAGCAGTCATCCTCCGTGCCGACGATCGAGGAGCCTATCTAGTATGAGCGATATCCTAGAACGTTATGGTCAAATTCACGGTTTTAACAAGTTCAAGTCAGAACGTCCTGATCTTGACTGCGTTATCGGATACGTTAACGGTTGGGACGGAAAGCCCATGTTGGTGACGTTCACTCTAAGCCTAATTGCCGATGAAAACGATCGCATGTTTCCATCCACGGTCACCTCCACTTACTCTTTGGAAACCTTGGAGGAGAAGGGCGTGTACAGGATATTGAACGAACTCGCAGAGGATTTGCCAAAATACAAACTGTACCGCGATGATAGATTGGACGCACTTGCATATTCTATGACGAAATACTCCGCCGACATGAGAACGTATCTTGAAACGTTGAGCAAAACGATCTCCGATCTGGCAGAGCGGGTGTCATATCTCGAAGCGGGAATTCAAAGACTCGAGCAAGCGCAAGACAACGCCGATTATCATCAAGAGGACAATTTGCTCGGAACGGATATCTCCGGGCGGAAAGAGAGGAAGAATGAAGGCATACATGTGCGATAATTGCGGGAACTATTTCCAGGGGCTGCCGGTAGGAGTTTTCTACGACAACCGCTTGGAAAAAGAGGGCGGTAAGACGAGAACCGACCTCTGCACCGCCTGCACCAAGCTGATCGCCGATACGATCCACGGGGAACCCGACGTTTCATACGAAAACGAGTAATGTCAACCGGAAACAAATTTCGCGATATTTCCAATCCTTTCTATAGAGTAATGTTCGAGAGAAAGGACGCATTATGGAAGACGAGAAACGCAGTTGGTTCGAAAACCACCCGGGAGCTTTTCTCGCCGTACTAGCAACAGGCAGTGTGTTGGCGTGCATGCCGATATGCTACCTGTTCGGTATGTGGACGGGAAAAGCAGCCGGGAAGGAAGCAGCTAAGCTGTTTCTAGAAGCCGGAGTGCGCATTTAAAGAGAATATCTCTAAACGCTGGGATCGCAAGGTCCTGGCGTTTTTCTTTTCAGAAGGGAAGCCGATCTAGTATGAGCGCTTGGGACGATAATCTCCTAAAGTACCAGGAGGATATTTGAACAGATAGGCGTTGCGCGAATGCATACACTTGGGTGGGGAGCATGAGCGGAAAAAGGAAAGGAGCCAACATGGCAACTATCGGTCACGATAAGAACGGTTTTTACATTACAGACGTGGAGGACGAGGAGAAATTAGACAAGACCATGGATAAAATAGAGAAGGTGCTTTTCAGCATCGGCGTATGCGCATTAGCTTGGTCCATCGGATATAGCTGCGGTTGGGGCAAGGCCAAAGATGCGTTCTATACCATCGGGGTCGTAGCCGGAAAAGCCGAGCTTGCATCCGATATTGTAAACTCCATCAAGGTGGTCAGATAATGGAACGGATACTCAAGGGCAAGCAAGAAACCATAACGTATTCAGAAGCTGCGGATATGGCAGAGCAGTCGATGACCGAGATGCTTTTCTTCATACACGGCATGTTGGAGGAAACGGTCGACGATGACGACGAACGTGCGGATGCCGATGTCAATTTCGCCAAGCTTGTCGGAAAGGTAAGGAACGCTTATTTCCTCGCCGGTCTTCTCTGTGACCCGCAAGTATACATCGACCAAACATTTCCAGAAGGAAGCGTCGTTTCGATAGAAACGGCAAACTGAGATTCGCGATATTTTCAACTTGTAGAACGAGAGCCTAAAACGAGGCTCACGGAAGAAAGGATGTATTATGGTGGAGAACAAACCTGAGAAGCAGGAGATGGAAGAAAACCAACCCGCAGTCAAGAAGGAAAGCATTTTGACGAAAGGGAAGCGGTGGGTTAGCACCCATAAGGGAACCATCTTGGCGGCCGGAGCAGGCGGCGTCATAACAGGCGCGGTCCTAGGGGCCAAGAAGATGTTGTCCGATAGGGGAATAGACCTACCGGTGCCGGACGTCAGCGATATGCCGGACCTTGGAGGAGGCGAGGAGTAAAAGTTTCCATCCCACGCCGATCGGGGTATCGTTACCAACGGTACCCCTTTCTTTTTTTCATATTCGAAACACGAAGAAAGGAGCATAAAAGCATGGACGTCAGGGCATTGGCCAGGACGATCGCAAAGGATCTGTCACGTCATTCTCCAGCTATCCTGACCGGAATGGGCGTGGCGGGTTTCGTCACCACGATTGTCATGACCGCGAAAGCGTCTCCGGACGCGATGGATATTCACAACGACGAGGTTGCCATACGAAAAAGAGCCGATCGTGATTATGAGAATAAGACCATAAGCGAAGAGGAACGCGACAGATACAAGAAGGAATCATATCTGGAAGAAGCGAAATCGTTGGCGCCCCTTTGCCTACCGCCGTTGATCGTAGGGACGGCATCGATCACGTGCTTCCTCTTATCCGGGAAAGTACGTTCCGACAGGCACGCCGCGTTGCTCGCCGCATATTCCATGAGCACGGAAACATTGGCCAGGTACCAAGACAAGGTGATAGAAAAATTTGGAGAGGAATCTCATCGGGATATTTTGAACGACGCGACCGTCGAGATGGCACGTGACAACGTTCCAGATGGATACATCGCGGAAACCGAGGTCATACCGATGAACAAGGTTCGCGTGTACGACACGGTCACGGGACGATATTTCTATTCCAACAAAGAAGCCATTTACGAAGCGGAATCCGAGATAAACCAAATGCTCATAGACCAGGTAATAGTGAAACACCAGGAATTCTACTATCTACTCGGTTTGGAAGAATCATATTCTCTCGGAGAATCTATGGGCTGGGACGTCGGATCCGGTCGAGGCGTGGGGGCGCTCAAAGTATGGCTATCTCCTCATCTGGACGATGACAAGAACCCGTGCCTTGCCATGAGCTATCACGTCCTCATATTCGACAGGAGCGCGTGATGGAAGACATTTGTGCTAGCAGGTACGTCTCGTACTATTTTGAGGACGATATGGAAAAATATAGGAAACGGAGTGTGAAAATGCCGCAAAAGGATTATTACTCTTACGAGGAAAACGAGCCGGAAGAGAAAAAGAAACTGTTCGCGAACATAGACAAATGGAAAGTTTTCAAGCAAGTATTCTCGATGGCGGCCAGCGGTTGCGCAACGATGGTTGTAAGCCGATATTTGAAAGCCAACATGCCGGAAAGCGACAATATGATCGAAAAGGCCGTCATGGGCGTCGGCATGTACTTCATCACGGGAATCGTCGGAGCCAAGGTAGCTGATTATGCTGACGCAGAGCTTGATTCGTGGAAGGAGTCGATCGTCAAATGCAAACCTGAGGAAACGGAGGTTGAAGATGACTGAGGAAACGAACGGCAACCCGTCATATTTGAATGGAAACAGCAACACTGACGCTCTGAAAACGGAGCATGAAATAAAACCGGTGGTGAACGGAAAGGTGGCGAAGAGGAAACAACCCGTCGGAAAGCGCCTTCGCGAGTCGTTCGGCTTGGAGGAAACAAGAACCGTCGGAGATTATCTCGTTTGGGATGTGCTGGTACCTGCGATAAAGGACACAGTCGCCGACGTAGTGAAAAAAGGCATAGACGTGTTCCTCTATGGGGGATCCTCCTCGGCACGCCGTTCCTCATATTCGGGAAGGAGCCACGTATCGTACGAAGGCTATTACTCGAGGAACCGCGAACGCGACCGCATGGAAATCGAGAGGAATCGCTGGAAATACACCCCAAGACCCGGCTCGGACTTCGACGAATTCATATTCGACGACAAACGTGACGCGGACATGGTGCTCAACGAGCTATGCGAGCAGATCGAGGTATTCGGCTGGGCGAAATGCTCTGATTTCTACTCGCTTGTCGGGGAAACGGAACGGAATTTCACCATGCAAGGCTACGGATGGGATGCATTGGGCGACGCCCGCGTCGAGAGGGTCAGGGAAGGATGGATTGTGAGCCTTCCGAGACCGATGCACAGGAACGACCGGTAACCGATATTTGCAGCGGACCAGAAAGGAGCTCATCGTGGACGACATGTTCCAGGATTACGGTGTCAAAACCCTCGAGGGGGATATTTTGCAGTTTCTCCTAGAAAACCCGACGGTCGACGTCAGAATCAACGCATCGTCTCTTCCTTACGATGTGGTGGGAAGGCAATCGTTTAGGGTTAGGATCACGATGACGGAGACGTGTACGGACGAGAGGAGAGGATACATAACATATGAGGGGACGAAGCAACTCAGCAGATGGTACCTCTCGTCCGATATCCTGAGCGTGGGATTCTACGAAATTCTGGAGGAAATGAAAAATGGGCTGCGATAATCTCGATGTCATCCGGTTTTGCCTGAGCAATCCGTCATATTCGGTGTCGGTGAAAACGAACGCGGACGAAATCGAGATTCGCATGGTAAAAACTGGTGTAAACAAGAGCAGGATAAGCGTGCGTTCATATTCAAAAGATCTGGCACGTCAACTGGACGAGGGTTTGCTGTTGTATCATATGAAAATGGAGATCTTGCGAGATGAAACTAACGAGAATCTAGCCAACTTCGAATATCCGCTATTCGTCCGGCAGCTAATGCCAGATTCATATTTGAGAACGGAGAACGAATGACATCGAAGAGGACAGTCACAGGAAAATGCAGCGAATGCGATTATAACGGGGAACACAATATAGTGGCGATGAAAACGGATGGAATCGGCTTCGGCTTCGGGCTCGAGTGCCCGAAATGCGGGAAGCTCGTACCCGAGCAGGCATGGCCGAAGTACCAGAAAACCGGCGACGTGGTAATTCCGAAGCTACGTCATACCAGCGGGGTACACAACTCATATCAAAAAGGCAGCAGGAACGCGCTGTGATGTAAACGGCGTCAGGAAGGAGAGACATGATAGCGGAAACGATCAAGAAGGGCTTGACGGCGGTCAAACTGTTCGCCCATCCGATATTCCAGAATGCGAGAAGGCATTTCCCGGAGATCCTCGTGGTCACCGGATCGGTGTCCGTGATAGGCGGAACCGTGTACGCGTGCAAAGCGACGATAAAGGCGAAGGAGATCCTGGAAGAACCCGTCAATGTCGAAAACGACGAAGACGGGCGAGAGATCGCGACCAGGAAAGGGGTGAAAGTGGTCGCGTCATATCTGCCCGCCGTGGGCATGGTCGGCGGAGGCGTGGCCATGCTCATATCCGCCAAGACGATCGAGCATAGGCGTTTGACCGCGGCGTTGGGCGCCTACTCGTCATTGCAATGCATGTTCGAAGAATATAGGGCTCGTGTCGTCGAGGAGCACGGAGAAGAGTTCGACCGGCGGATATTCAGCAAGGAGAAGTATGAAAAAGGCTACCTTCTCAGCGAAAACGAAGAAGGTAAAAAATCAAAAAAGGAAAAAGTCCTGTTCAAGATAAGGGAAGACGAGGACCCGTTTCATCGGATATTTGACGATTGCAACTGCCCGCATTCGTGGCGCGACAATCTCGAGGAAAACAGGTTCTTCCTAGAATGTCAGCAAAAAGCCCTCAACAACAAACTAAAGTACACAGGTCGAGTTTTCCTCAACGAGGTGTACGATGCTCTTGGGTTCGACTATCTGCCGATAGGGCAATTCATCGGATGGGTGTCTGACGATATCGAAGGCAGCAAGGACGGCTACATCGACTTCGGCATCGACTATTCATATTTAAGACAGGAAATAGAGGATGCGCAAAGGGAGCAGAGGAACCCAGAGCCGAGCATATGGCTCAACTTCAACTGCGACGGCGAGGTTTGGTCGAACCCCATGCGCAAACGGTACGATGTCTAACTCATATTCTCAGAAGAAAGGAAGGAATACGCGATGGATGCCAAATTCATAGCGAGAACGGTGGGCATAAGCCTAGGTGTCGGCGTCGTGACAGGAATCATATTTGATCGAGCACCTGTGTGGATCGAGAACATGAAGCTCAAATTCCTACCGGAAATCACGGACGAGGACTGGGAGTCGATGGTGCAAGTATACGGACCCGACGAGTACTACCCGGATATTCCGGAAGGGGTGAACGTCGTCGACGAGGACGACAAGAGCGAGGACTACAATTCGCTGTTCGAAAAACCTCCCATGTCATCGATGGTAGACTATTCGAAATTCTACGGAGCAGATCAGGACGGCGATCACGTGAACGTCCCGAAAACGGTCGAGGAGATGGTCAAGGACCTTCCCGGCGTCGAGATCATATCCGAGGAAGACTTCGTCAAGGGAACCGGCAACCTCATGGACGGTTACGTATCCGTCACGGGAACGTATTTCACTCAGGAGAAAATCCTTGCAGGATGGGACTCTGAACTGGAGGAACGCGATATCGAGACCTCTGTCGGATACAACGCCATATCCCTGTTCGAGGATCCGAACGTGAAAGCCGTCTACGTCAGGAACGAGGTCTTGAAGGTCTTGTACGAGATACTCAGGTGCAACGATCCGTACGAGGAGACCGTCATGCAACTTGACAGGGAGCGGTCGGACGATCCTTCATATTCCGAAGAAGGCTAGCATATACGGAGGTTCGACATGATATCCGAATGGACCGATTGCTGGCAGATCGAGGATTTCTCGAACGCGTACAGGAACTGGATAATCCAGGAAATGCATGGCGAAAGGTATGCCATCCTGTTCGACATAATGCATGACACGAAATTCAAATGGTCCAGGAAGGTTCCGAGGGACTCCGACAGGGAAACCGACGGACGGTACTTGAGGCTGCGCTTCGCCAGCGGGTCGAAGTCGGATATCTGGGAAAGCTGGCTCGACGTGAGCTGGCCCTGCTCGTTCCTGGAATTCCTGGTGGCTATGGCCTACACGATCGACGACAAGATCATGTACGATCCGGAAAGACCCGACCAGGCGTCCAGATGGTTTTGGGAGATGCTGTCGAACGCGGGTCTGGACAGGTACGACGACGATAGGATGCTGCGAGAGGGAATACTCGGATGGGGATACGCCACCGAGATAATCGACAAGATCATGTGCCGCCGTTACGAATACAACGGAAACGGCGGCCTGTTCCCGCTGAAGTTCCCGGAAATGGACCAGAGAAACGTCGAGATATGGTATCAAGCCAACGCGTATTTCATAGAAAACTACATAGGATAACGATTCTAACGGTTTCTAAGGCTTCGAGTCATATTTTACAACAATGAGTGCTTAAAATGCAAAACATAGCCTTAGAATCGATCTCAAGCGCTCAGAGGGGAAAGTAAAGGTATCGACGTAAAACTCAACCGAAGATTCATATTCTAGAAAGGGGCCCGAATACAAGACGGCGAGATTCCGGGGAAAACGGCCGGGAACTTGTAAGGACGGCGCTGGGAAGCGTCGAAAAAGGACGAAAATGACGCGTGACTTTTTTATTTTGAAAAGTGTCACAAAAGTGTCACAAAAAACGAAAAATGTCACAAAAACGGATATTTTCGCTAAAAAACCGAAAAATCGACCTTTGGGGCGAAAAAGGACCGAATTGGCGTTTTGTGACACTTTTAAGTATGCATGTGACAGTTTTTTTGAGTAAAGTGTCACGCGTTGACCTGGGATTGTGACATATATACTCTTTTTTATTAGTATAATAATAATAATAATAATAATAATAATATATATATATATATATATAATGTGGAGAAAAAAAGTGTCAAAGTGTCACAATTTTTATTTGCCCAGATCAGAAGCTTACGCTATTTTTCGGTTTTTTACAAGAATTTCAGGGTCGAGAAAGAGCCGTTTTCCAACGGTTCAGGCCGTGCCCGGTTCATATTTCGTCGAAACACAGAGAAAGGAGATAACACAATGCCATGTTTGATTTCGTTAGGATAAAAAGTTCCACGAAACTACCTTCCGGAAAAGATGGCGGTAGAGCTTCTGTGAAAATTTACCCAGAGTTCATCGTGGAGGATTCCGACGATCTCATGATACGCGGCGGGTCCTTCTACGCGGTTTGGGATGAAGATGAGAAAACATGGTCCAGGAGCCCTATGTACGTATGCAACAAAGTCGATGGGATGCTGACGGATAAATTGCGGGAAATGTCGGAGACCATGCCGAACGCCGATTACGATGTTTCATATTTGAGTCGGTTCTCTTCCAAGAAATGGGTCGAGTTTCTGAACTTCTGCTCCTCGATGCCGGACAATTACCACGAGTTGGACACCAAGCTCACTTTCTTCGATGATGAGACCTGCAAGGAAGACTACTCGAGCAAACGACTTTCATATTCTCCGAAAATCGGCAAGATAGATGCGTATGAGGAGTTGGTCTCGACCTTGTACGATCCTATAGAAAGGCAGAAGCTCGAGTGGTCGATAGGATGTGTTCTCAGCGGAGATAGCGTAAATGTTCAGAAATTTGTGGTTCTTTACGGCAGCGCTGGAACTGGAAAGTCAACCGTTCTTAACATAATACAAATGCTTTTCGACGGATATTACAGCGTATTCGAGGCGAAATCTTTAGCTTCGAGCAACAATTCGTTTGCGTTGGAGATGTTTCGCGATAATCCGCTGGTTTCGATACAGCATGACGGGGATCTGAGCAGAATCGAGGACAACACCAAACTTAACTCTATCGTTTCCCACGAGGAGATGGTGGTGAACGAGAAAAGGAAGACGCAGTACGTGTCAAGGTTCAACACGTTCATATTCATGGGAACGAACAAGCCTGTCAGCATAACGGATTCAAAGTCCGGGATATTGAGAAGGTTGATAGACGTTCGTCCGAGCGGGAGCAAAGTCGAGTTCTCCAGGTACCAGATGCTCATGGCTCAGATAAAATTCGAGTTGGGCGCGATAGCATTCCATTGCCTTAAGGTTTACGAAGATCTTGGCATATCAGCTTACGACAAATACGTTCCCACCGAAATGATGGGGGAAACGAACGACTTCTACAATTTTGTGGAAGACAACATGGATATTCTATCGAAGGAAGACGGCGTTACTCTCGTCGAAGCTTGGAATCACTATAAGAAATGGTGCGATGACGCTCAGGTGAAGTACGTTAAAAGCAAACGAAACTTCAAGACCGAGCTGAAAAGCTATTTCAAGGAGTTTTACGAGAGATCGAGGACACCATCCGGGAAACAAGTGAGGAACATATACTTCGGTTTCCAAAAGGACAAGTTCCGATATTCCACGGAACAAGAGAAAATGGTGGCCAAGATGCCACTTGGAGATATTCTCCCCATGAATAGCGACCGATCGCTATTCGACATAGTGTGCGCTGAGTATCCGGCTCAGTATGCGACTGTTGACGAAACGCCATCTATGCGCTGGGACGACGTGACCACCAAGCTTAAGGATATAGACACCAGGGAACTGCATTACGTGCTGCTTCCCGAAAATCATATCGTGATCGACTTCGATCTTAAAGATCTGGACGGCAACAAGAACTTAGAGATGAATCTCAGAGCCGCCGCCAAGTGGCCTCTTACCTATTCCGAATTGAGCAAATCGGGAAAGGGCGTTCACCTTCATTACATTTACGAGGGAGACACGTCGAAGCTTTCGAATCAATACGACGACGGAATAGAAATAAAGGTCTTCAAAGGTAAGAGCTCTTTGAGAAGAAAACTCACGAGATGCAACGGGGAAAGCATTGAAGTTCTTCAGTCCGGTCTTCCTATGAAGAAAGGAGGAAAAGGAAAAGTGATAGATTTTGAAGGACTCAAGAACGAAAAGGCTCTGAGAACCCTGATCGAGAGAAATCTGAGAAAAGAAATTCATCCTGGTACCAAGCCGAGTATAGACTTCATATTCAAGATCCTGGAGGAAGCCTATACGTCTGGTATGAAATATGACGTTACGGATCTTAGACCTGCTATCATGGCATTTGCTAACAACAGCACCAACCATTCATATTATTGCATCAGGTTGGCTTCGCAGATGCACTATCATTCCGAGGAATTGGAAGATAGTAATGACATTTTCTATGATTCCGAGAAGCTCATATTCTACGACGTGGAAGTGTTTCCAAATTTGTTTGTCGTCGTATGGAAATACGAGGATAGCGATCAGTGTGTGAGAATGATAAATCCGACTCCGATGGAAATAGAGAAACTATGTAGATTCAAGCTCGTCGGGTTTAACAATAGAAGATACGACAATCATATTCTGTATGGAAGATTGCTCGGGATGACGAACGAAGAGCTGCACAGTTTGTCGAAGCGTATAGTCAATAACGATAAGTCCGATAAGAATTGCTTCTTCAAGGAAGCGTGGGGGTTGTCTTACACGGATATTTACGATTATGCTTCGAACAAGCAAGGGTTGAAGAAGTGGGAGATACAGCTAGGAATACATCACGAGGAGCTGGGTTTGCCTTGGGATGAACCGGTGGACGAAAGTTTGTGGGAAAAGGTGGCTAAGTACTGCGAAAATGACGTTAGAGCCACTGAGAGCGTTTTTAAGGCTACATTTGATGATTTTACGGCTAGATTATTGTTGGCTGAATTATCGGGTCTTAGAGCGAACGACACGACTCGTCAGCATGTAACACGAATCATATTTGGTGACGACAAGAACCCGAGGGACAAGCTCGTCTATACCGATTTGTCAGAAATGTTTCCAGGATACGTGTTCGACAGAGGCGTCAGCACATACATGGGCGAAGAAGTCGGGGAGGGCGGCTATGTCTATGCAGAACCGGGATATTATACGAACGTCGCTCTTCTTGACGTCGCATCCATGCACCCCACGTCTCTTATACAACTTAACTATTTAGGCCCGTATACTCATATTTTCGAAGATTTGGTAAAGGCTCGTTTGGCCATCAAGCACGGGGATCACGAGTCCGCTAGAAATATGTTGGATGGAAAATTAGCTAAATTTGTCGATGACCCGAACATATCGGACTCCAAGTTGGCGTTTGCATTAAAGATTATTATCAATTCTCTTTACGGATATACTTGCGCCAGGTTTGAATGTGAATTTAAGCATCCGAGCAATGTTGACAACATCGTTGCTAAGCGAGGGGCTTTGTTCATGATAAATCTTAAGAACGAAGTTCAAAAACGAGGATTCGTTGTGGCGCACATAAAGACCGACTCCATAAAGATACCCAACGCAACCGAAGAGATCATATCCTTTATAGTGGATTATGGAAAGCAATATGGTTATGTCTTCGAGCATGAAGATACATATGAGAAAATGTGTCTTGTTAACGATTCCGTGTATATTTGCTATAGCGGTAACCACAAAAAATGGGAGGCAACAGGAGCACAGTTCGCCGTTCCTTATGTTTTGAAAACATTATTCACAAAAGAAGATTTGGTGTTTTCGGACTTCTGCGAAACAAAAACCGTCAAAGTTGGCGATATTTACATAGACATGGCCAACGATAGATCGGAGCCTGATCTGAGGTTTGTTGGAAAGGCTGGCCTATTCACTCCGATATTAGAAGGACGGGGCGGAGGAACTTTATACAGAGTCAGCGATGAGAAGTTGTATGCTGTCACAGGGACAACAGGATATCAATGGTTGGAATCGGAGCGAGTGGTGTTGTTGGACAAGCAAGACGATGTCGACGTTTCATATTATGAAGAGCTTTGCGATAAAGCAAAGAAAACATTGGAGAAGTTTGTGAAATACAAGACATTGGTAGGAAAGGAGTAACATATGTCAAACCAAAGAATTGAGGAACGTCCGATGTTCGAAAATTGTAAAATCATATTTAGGAATTTTGCAGGAGAACAATCGCAGTACAATCGTGCGGGAGATAGGAATTTTTGCGTGATTATCGAAGATTCCGAGGTTGCGAAACGATTAAAGGACGACGGGTGGAACATAAAGTATCTCCCGCCTCTGGATGACGGAGAGGAAGAAACTGCGTATCTTCCCGTGGCAGTGTCGTTTGCTAACGTTCCTCCGAATGTTGTTCTCATATCCTCGAAAGGGAGAACGCATCTCGACGAATCGACAATAGCCATGCTGGATTATGCGGAGATAGAAAAAGTTGACTTGATAGTTAATCCATATAACTGGTCGGTGAATGGAAAATCCGGAGTGAAGGCATACGTAAAAACAATGTATGTCATCATACGGGAGGATGCATTGGTTAGAAAATATTCAGAGTTGGACACGAACGACCCAAGCTCTGACTTACCGTTTGACGTGTAAGCTATGAACGTCAGTCTTTGGAAGCATCAAAGATTGGCTTTGGAGAGACTAAGATCCGGCTCCGTTCTTTGTGGTGGAGTCGGATCTGGTAAATCCAGAACAGCTTTGATGTTTTTTGTCACCAAGATTTGTAAAGGGAATGTGTCAAGACCCGGAAGAAATGAATTTTGCGAGTTAAAGGATCCGGTTCCGCTTTATATAATAACAACCGCTAGAAAAAGAGATACGGCCGAGTGGGAAATGGAATGCGCTCCGTTTCTTTTATCTACCACTGAAGAATCTTTAGTTCCTGTTGTCATAGACTCGTGGAACAATATAGAAAAATACGTCGACGTTGAAAACGCGTTTTTCATATTTGACGAACAGAGAATTGTAGGCACTGGCAAATGGGCGAAAACTTTCGTTAAGATAGCGAAAAAAAATCGATGGCTGCTGCTAAGCGCTACGCCGGGCGATACGTGGTTTGATTACTGGGCCATATTTGTAGCAAACGGTTTTTACAAAAACGTTACAGATTTCAGGCAACAGCATGTTGTTTATAAGCGCATGGTTAAGTTTCCTCAAATAGAAAGATATGTCGGTACGAATAAGTTAGAACGTTTGAGGAAAGAAATATTAGTGACGATGGAGGATCGGCGGGAAACCGTGAGGCATCATGAATGGGTAAAAGTTGGATATGATACTCATATTTATGATAAGGTGTGCAAAGATCGGTGGAATGTGGATACGAATCAGCCTATAGGAAATATTTCAGAAGCTTGCTATATGATGAGAAAGGTCGTTAATTCGGATCCGAGACGTTGCGAAGCGGTTTTAAATATTTTTCGTAATCATAAAAAAGCTATCATATTTTACAATTACGATTACGAGTTGTTTCTTCTCAGGGAGGTCTGCGAACGTCATGGTATAGTATATTCTGAATGGAACGGGCATAAACACAATTTGATACCAGAGGAAAAAAGCTGGCTATATTTGGTTCAGTATTCCGCCGGAGCCGAAGGATGGAATTGCACCGACACGGATACAATCATATTTTTCTCTCAAAATTATAGTTATAAATTGATGGAGCAAGCGTGCGGAAGAATCGATAGGATAAACACGCGTTTTATTGATTTGTATTACTTTCATATTTTTAGCGATGCCTCCATAGACAAAGGTATACGTGCATGCTTGAAGAGAAAAAAGAATTTTAACGAATCCGCCTTTATAAAAAATTTTTCGCGATAAAAACAGCCCCTTTAGTGAGAGGAGTAGAATACGCCTCTTTCTTTTTTATTCATTTTTGGGGGTTGATATGCGAGAAAGTGAATACCAACACGGATTGAAGAAGAAAATAGAAAAGTTGTTACCGGGTTGCTTCGTTCTAAAAAACGATCCGAATTGGATTCAGGGCATACCGGACCTCACTATTCTATACAAAAATAGATGGGCTACTTTGGAAGTGAAAAGATCCCTTTTAGAGAGCCATCAGCCAAATCAGGATTGGTATGTGGATACTATGAACGAAATGGCATATTCTTCTTTCGTGTGTCCAGAAAACGAAAAGGAGATATTAGATGAACTTCAACGAGCATTGGGATATTGAGGGACGCCATTCTTTTCTAAGTCCTAGCCAATATCATTGGATAAACTATTCTCCTGAAAAGTTGGAAGAAAGATTTTACAATTCTGAAGCTGTAAAACGTGGAACGGAATTACACGAATACGCGTCAATGGCCATAAAGCTCGGAAGAAAACAGCCGAGAACAAAAGATACGGTCAACATGTTCATCAATGATGCGATAGGTTACATGATGCAATCTGAGCAACCGTTGTACTATTCTATGAACTGTTTTGGTACAGCAGACGCGATATCGTTTGATAAAAATTTGCTGCGAATACATGATTTAAAGACCGGTGTCACAGAAGCATCTATGGTTCAGCTTGAGATTTATGCTGCGTTGTTTTGCTTGGAATACTCTAAGAATCCTTACGACGTCTCGATGGAGTTACGGATATATCAAAGAAACGAAAAAAGAATTGAAAATCCGGAGCCAGAAACGATTCGAGCCATAATGGATAAAATAATAGATTTTGACCATATGATCGAGAGAATAAAGAAGGATCTATGATGTACGAAGATGTTTTGATACATTACGGAACGCCGAGACATTCTGGAAGATATCCTTGGGGGTCTGGAGAAAATCCTTACCAGCACGAAAGTAGCTTTTATGAAGGTGCTAAGCAATTAAAGGATAAGGGTTTGACAGATAAAGAAATAGCTGCCTTGTATGACATGTCAACCACGGAATTCAGAAAACAGTATTCTTTGTCTAAGGATGAATATAAAGCAAAAGGTCGTGCCGAAAATAATCGACTTATGGCTGAAGGTGTTAACCGGTCCGAAAGGGCTAGAATACTAGGTGTAAACGAGTCGACTCTTAGATCGTGGGAAAATGAGGAAACCACAAAACGGGCGCAAATAACATCGGCAACAGTAGATGTGTTGAGAAGAAACGTTGACGAAAAACATTATGTAGACGTTGGCGAAGGTGTTGCCAGTGGGTTAGGTATAACGAATTATCGTTTGGAAACAGCTGTGCAAGCTTTGCAAAACGAAGGCTATGTTGTGCACGATATTCATGTGGAGCAAGTGAACAATCCTGGAAAAAAGACAACTGTTCATGTTTTGTGCGAGCCGGGTACGGAATGGAAAGATTTACGTTATAATCACTCCCACGAAATAGGTCTTGTCAACGAAAAATTCGAAGATCTTCATAGTCTTACTACTAGGATAATGGAAGATCCTAAACCGATATCTTCTAAAAAAGTAGAGGTGTGCTACGCCGAAGATGGAGGATCTAAAAAAGACGGTCTTATCGAACTTAGACGTGGTGCAGAAGGTTTGGATTTAGGAAATTCTAATTATGCACAGGTAAGAATTTCCGTCGATGGAACGCACTACTTAAAAGGGGTGGCGGTTTATTCCGACGATTTACCGAAAGGTGTGGATATTCGGTTTAACACCAACAAATCAGATACGGGAAACAAACTGGATGCGATGAAGAAGCTTAAAGACGATCCGAATAATCCTTTTGGGAGTACGATCAACGATCAAAGAGGATATTTGAACATCGTCAACGAGCAAGGAGCTTGGCAGGAATGGTCAAAAACGCTTTCATCTCAGTTTTTGTCCAAGCAACCGGTAACGTTGGCAAAGCAACAATTGGCGATATCTAAGCAAGAAAGACAAATGGAGTTAAAAGATATAATGTCCTTGTCGAATCCAACTGTGAAAAAACACGAGTTGGAAGAGTTTGCCGAAAAATGCGATACCGCCGCGGTCCATTTAAAGGCGGCCGCTATGCCAGGGCAGTCCAATAGTCTTATTCTTCCTATAAATTCCATGAAGCCTACAGAAGTATATGCTCCGAACTATCCTAATGGAACCGAAGTAGTTTTGGTAAGGCATCCTCATGGCGGGACGTTTGAGTTGCCGATGCTTAAAGTAAATAATAGGAACGAAGAAGCAAAAAAGATGATAGGCACGTCGAACGACGCAATAGGAATACATCATTCTGTAGCTGCGCAATTGTCTGGTGCGGATTTCGACGGAGACACCGTCATTGTTATACCGAATAATTCTAAAAGAGTAAAAACGTCTCCCCCGTTTAAAGATCTTCAAGAGTTTGATCCTAAGATTTACAAGTTCCCAGAGGGAACACCAGAATCCAAATTTATAAAGCCAAAAACGAAGCAACAAGAAATGGGTATAGCTTCTAATTTGATTACGGACATGCATTTGCAAGATGCGCCGGATAAAGATATAATAAAGGCCGTTAAGTATTCAATGGTTGTTATAGATTCGGAAAAGCACCATCTAGATTATAAACAGGCGAGAAAAGATTGCGACATACGCAGTCTTCAAAGAAGATACCAGCAGAAAGAATCAGAAGATGGTTCTGAGAAGTTTGGTGGGGCCTCTACCCTTATCTCGAGAGCGAAGTCAGAACAGCGTGTTCCGGAAAGAAGAATGGTAGAAAAAATAGACCCCTCTACTGGTGAGAAGATTTATTTTCCAACTAACCGCACCTATGTGAATAAAAAAGGGGAGACCGTACTGGCTACGCAAAAATCTACCCAGATGCGAGAACATAAGGATGCCTTTGACCTGGTGTCTCGTGCTAATAATGGAACCGGCACCGCCATGGAAAGGGTATACGCTCAGTATGCTAATGACATGAAAGCGATGGCCAATCAAGCCAGAAAGGCCTCCCTGGGGGTGCAAGAAGCTACTAGGAACCCCCAAGCTACAAAGAAGTACCAGGCGGAAGTCGACAGCCTACGATCCCGTTTGCTCGAAGCTAAAGCCTATTCTCCAAAAGAGAGAAGTGCTCAATTGTTTGCAGAGCATGTTTACAGAGCAGCCAGGCTCGACAATCCGACTATGACAGACGACGATAAGAAAAAAATAAAACGTCAAGCTTTAGATGTTGGAAGAGCTCGGCTTGGGGCTAAAAGAAAGGAAATAGTCTTCTCAGATAGAGAATGGGAAGCTGTGCAATCTGGTGCTATTTCGAAAACTATGCTAAAAGAGTTGCTTCGATACGCTGACTCAGACAAAGTTAGAGAAAGAGCGTTGCCGAAAACTAAGACAGTCATGACTTCTTCTAAAATGGCTATAGCTAAGTCTCGTCTTAAAGCCGGGTATTCCTATGCAGAAGTAGCTAAAATGTTGGGAGTTCCTGTTAGTACTTTGCAAAGTGCCATGAACAAATAGTGAACGGTATCCGTATTGAATTGACACTGTGCGAGAAAGAAGAAAGGATGTGCTTTTAAATGTCATCAATGCTTTCGACAATCGACAATCCGTACAATCCTTTCGATGAGTTCGACAAATGGTACAACTTCGACGTGTTAAAAGGTTACAACAGTTGTTCTTACTTAGCGAAAATTGCAAAAACCTCCGACGAATTACCAGAAAGTTTGAACCAACTCGAAATAGAACGTGCTATAGACGAAATTGTCGAAATTAATATAAATGGAATGTTTTGTAAAGTCACAAGAGACGATTCGTAGAAGGAAGCTTCGTAATAGAATTATAAATATGATACAAATATGATACCCTGTATAGTGTCATATTTGCCCCTAGGAGGGGGTCCGCCAAAAATGGCCCCCCTCCTGCATCGCCCGCCTCCTCAAAATTTCTCCGGCGGATATTTTTTGAAGGCTTTCCGGTGGAATACGTCCGGATGATGCCGAAAGTCATCTCGCCCAGCTTTGCCGGTTTGTTTGACTCCTTTCTAGCCGGTATGAGATTCCCCCTCTCTTGTCGTCTAATCTAGTCGTATTCCACTGGAAAGTCCTCAAATGTTAAGTGCAATTAGGAGAAAGTCGCATGAAAAAGAAGAAAACGCAAGACGATATTCCAAAAGGGCGTCCTGCGACGTCTCCAGAAGAACGAGAAGACGAGCTGATCAACTTGGCGGTCGATCTTGCAGAGCGTCAACTACGTGACGGAACGGCATCAACGCAAGTGATAGTTCATTATCTGAAGCTGGGCTCGACGAGAGGTATGCTTGAGCATGAGATGCTTCAGCATCAGACAGAGCTTGTTCGTGCCAAGACCGAGGCGATACAATCGGGGAAGAGAATAGAAGAATTGTACAAGAACGCGTTGGATGCCATGAGGATTTACGGAGGTTCGATGGTTGATGACGAGGCGAACGAGGAACTATGAGGAACTCATGGAACTCGAGACGTTCGAGGAACGTTATGAGTATTTGAAATTAGGCGGGAAGTTCGGCTATGAGACGTTTGGCCCATACAGATATTTAAACCAGATGTTTTATTCCTCGCAGGAGTGGGGGTTCGTAAGGGACGAAGTTATAATACGCGATGACGGTTGCGACTTATCCCTTCCCGGAAGGGATATTTTTGGAACCATCTACGTGCACCACATAGAACCGGTGACACCAGAGCGTCTTCTCAGGCGGGACAAGCTTCTGCTAGATCCATCTAATCTCATCTGCGTTACATACAATACGCATAAGGCAATACATTACGGAGACAAGTTCATGCTCTTCATGGCCGAACCTGTGGAGAGGTTTCCGAACGACACATGTCCTTGGAAAGGCGGAGTAATATGTCCGACGAAGGTTTAACGGCCAGCATTTTGGATTCGGTCAAGAAAAGCTTGAACATACCAGTTGATGTAACCGTGTTCGATTCCGTTCTGATCATGCATATAAACACTGTGTTCTCCAAGTTGTATCAGCTTGGGGTCGGTCCTGATCGTCCTTTCATGATCGAGGGCAACGAGGCTGAGTGGGACGAGTTCTCAACGGATCCTTCTATCAACATGGTTAGAACGTTTGTTTACTTGGAGGTAAGGCTCGTGTTTGATCCGCCGTCTGCTTCTGTTCTCACAGCTATCGAGAAGAAGAGAGACGAGTTGGAATGGCGGTTGAACGTTGCCGACGACGATCCGGTGTTTAGGACGGTTCAAAATGGAATTGATGAATGATGAAATAGGGAGTTATCTGGAGCATCACGGTATCAAGGGAATGAAATGGGGAGTTCGTAATGCCGAGACGTTGCGCAAGTATGGTTTGTCAAAGCTCTCGACGGTCAAGGCGAAACTGGGAAGCACCCTCGATGTCGGAGGGAAGATAAGGAAGGTTTCCGATAGCCGCAAGGCGAAAAAGGCTGCCGACAAAGCAAAGAAAGCAGAGCTAAGAGCACAGCGAAAAGAACTCGGCATGAAAAAGTCCGAGTACGACAAACTGAGGGAAACGACGTTGAAATCTCACGATCCGTCTGTCGTAGCAAAAGGCATGAGAACGCTTACGGACGAGGAGTTGAAGGTCAAGATACGGCGCCTACAGGAAGAGGACAAGATAGCCAAGATGGCGTCGAGCCAGCAGGTTGCGAAGGCTGCTGTGCGCAAGACAAGGAACGAAGCTCTCAACAATAATCCTTTGGTCAAAATGGGGACTAGCGTTCTTCAGGGTTTCTTGACGGATTCCGTTAGAACCTTGGGCTACGATACGATCGTGAAACAGGGAATGCAGCCTGTTCTCGAGCAGAAGGTGAAGCGTTTGGCTTATGAAGCCCAGACAAGGGCCAACTCGAAAGTAGCCGCGAAGGAAAACAGAGCGTTCAAGACTTCGAATGTCAAAGCGAAAGATGCATACAAAGATAGCAGGCAAATTTCCAAGAAAACGAATTTCTCAGACAATGCAAACAATTTAAAGCTGCCGAAGAAAGCTAGCGAAGTGCCTAGGCCCCAGCAGGTTTCTTCCGGTAAGAAAAGAATTACCGGGTACAAGTCCATGAAATTGAAGAATGGAAGGTTGTCTTCCTAGAAAGTGACGTTATATGGCATTATCGAACACAGCTGTTCCAAAGTATTACGGAGCATTCAGAGATGCCGTTATGCGCGGAGAAATTCCGGTGTGTCATACCATCTCGATGGAAATGAACAGGATAGATTCTTTGATCGAAAACCCCGGGGTTTACTACGACGAAAACGCCATAGACGGATACATAAAGTTCTGTGAAACCGAGTTGACGTTGACAGACGGAAGTCCGCTTTACTTGCTCGATTCCTTCAAATTGTGGGCCGAGCAAGTTTTCGGTTGGTACTACTTTGTAGACAAGAGCGTGTTCGTACCAGGTGAAGGGGATGCCCCAGGACATTACGAGAGGCGAAGAGTCAAGAAGCGCTTGACAACCAAGCAGTTCTTGGTGCTCGGCCGTGGCGGCGCCAAGTCCATGTACGGCATGTCGATACACGCTTTTTTCGAAAATGTCGATACAAGCACGACCGTGCAGTTGGCGACCGCTCCGACTATGCGCCAGGCAGAAGAAGTTATGATGCCGTACCGCACGGCTATAACAAGAGCTCGCGGACCTCTGTTCAAGTTTCTCACAGAAGGTTCCATACAGAATACGACAGGCAGCAAGGCGAATCGCGTCAAACTTGCGTCTACGAAACGCGGTATAGAGAATTTTCTAACGGGATCGTTGCTGGAAGTGCGGCCGATGTCTATCGACAAGCTTCAGGGTCGAAGGGATAAAGTCGCAACTATTGACGAATGGTTATCTGGAGACATCCGGGAGGATGTCGTGGGTGCTATCGAGCAAGGTGCCTCGAAAGTTGACGATTACCTCATCATAGCTATGAGTTCGGAAGGAACCGTGAGAAACGGGGCCGGTGACACAATCAAAATGGAGTTGATGTCTATACTGAAAGGCGAGTACATAAACCCGCACGTTAGTATCTGGTATTACAGGTTAGATGACATCGACGAAGTTGCGAAAGCCAATCTGTGGATAAAAGCGCAACCGAACATCGGCAGAACCGTCAGTTACGAAACATACAAGTTAGATGTCGAAAGAGCCGAGAATAATCCTGCTGCTAGAAATGACATATTGGCAAAAAGATTCGGCATACCGCTCGAGGGTTACACGTATTATTTTACATACGAAGAGACCCTTCCTCATCCCCGACGCGAGTACTGGAAGATGTCATGCGCTCTCGGAGCAGACCTTTCCCAAGGAGACGATTTCTGCGCTTTCACGTTCCTTTTTCCGCTTCGCCGGGGTGAGTTTGGCATCAAGACAAGAAGTTATATATCATCTAACACATTTAGCAAACTTCCGAATGCCATGCGTTCGAAGTATCAGGAGTTCATAGATGAGGGAACTTTGATAGTTCTCGAAGGGGCCATCATAGACTTGATGGAAGTATACGATGATCTAGACGATTTTATACAAAACATGGACTACGTGGTTGAATGTTTTGGATACGACCCGTACAACGCCAAATCGTTCGTGGAACGTTGGGAAACGGAAAACGGTCCTTACGGGTTGGAAGTAGTTCGTCAGGGAGTCAGAACGGAATCCGTGCCTCTTGGCGAGATAAAAAAGCTTGCCGAGGACGGTATGCTTTGGTTCGATGAAAAGATAATGTCTTTTACCATGGGAAACGCCATAGTGTTGGTGGACAACAACAGGCAAAGAAAACTCATGAAGCGACGGTATGATCAGAAGATTGACAACGTTTCCGCTTTGATGGACGCGTTCGTCGCCTACAAGTCGCATAAAGACAGTTTTGAATAGGTGAACTATGGATTATGTGATCATGTACGAAAACGGAGAAAACGCGATCCTCCATTCGGGTCTTTCGACCGAAGAGTTGAAACGACGAAGGTATGCGCTGCCGGAACAACGTAAGTTTCCCTTGCCCGATCGAGAACATGTTTTATCTGCCATACGTTTCTTTAACTATGTAGCTCCGAAAGATGAGCGACGTTTGGCCAATGCTATCATTTCGCGCATGAGGGAACTAGGAATGTTTGAAGTTAACGTCGGAGAGAACAACCGATTCGGAAAGTATTACAAAGGTTCGCATCTTTCCGAGTAGGAGAAAATCAAAATGGACTATTTCATAACTTTTGAAGATGGTTCCAACTGTCTTATGCATTACGGTGTTATGGGGATGAAATGGGGAGTTCGGAATCAGGAAACACTTGCCCGATATGGGAGGGCCGGTTCCGCTGTTAAGAATTTCGCTTCATCAAAAGCTGGAAAAGTTGCTATCGGTGTCGGAGCAGCGGCCGCTGTCGGAACAGGAGTAGCGCTGTCAGGGGTGGCTCCAGCTGTTATAGCATCTGGGGCAGCGGCTGTTTCCGCGGTTCTTCCTGTTGCGGCGCAAGCTGGTTCTGCGGTCGGTTCCGCAGTAGCTGCCGCGGCTAAAGCAGCCGCCACAGCAAAGGTTACTTCCACGGTGATCGGTCTTGCTGACAAAGCAGGAAAAGTTGTGGCCGGTAAATTAGCCGGAAAAGTTACAAAGAAAGCTCTTAAGAAAGTATTGAAAGACGCGGCTAAAATTGGTGTGGCTGATGCTATAACCGATGCGGCTAGAGATCAGGTGCTCAAGGTGGTAGAGGCTAAGAGGCAAGATCGACGTAAAAAGAAAGAAGAAACTCTTTCTGAAAATATAGCAGGCAAAAAGAGCAACGGTTAGGAGCGTTATGGCTGAAAACGAGTACGCAGGTGATGCTACGAGATCTTTGTCGCAGCGTTTGCGTCACGCGTGGAATGTGTTCAGAAACAAAGATCCCATATATACAGACGTCGGACGGTCTAAAGGTACCGATGATCTTTCCGGGTATTATCCCGGTTATCTGTCGACGTATCGTCCTGATAGGACCAAGCTATCGAGCAGAGTTGATAGGTCCATCATAGCTTCCATTTACAACAGAATAGCCACAGACGTTTGCATAGCTAACATACGGCATGTGCGAACTGACGAAAACGGCATGTTCAAAGAAGAGATGAAAACCGGATTGAACAATGTACTTACATGTGAAGCTAACATTGATCAAACGGCGAGAGCTTTCGTATTCGATTTGGTGCTGTCCATGCTTGACGAAGGAGTCGTAGCAGGCGTTCCCATCGATACTTCCATCAATCCTAATAATGAGAATACGTTTGACGTGCTTACCATGCGGGTCGGAAAGATAATGAATTGGGAGCCGGCTCATGTTCAGTTGGAAGTGTACAACGAGAGGACCGGTAGAAAAGAATACGTTCGAATGGCGAAGTCGGCTGTTGCTATCGTAGAGAACCCATTTTACAACGTCATGAACGAGCCTAATTCCACACTCAGACGTCTTGCCCGCAAGATGTCGTTACTGGATAGCATCGATGACGAAATTGGCAGCAAGAAGTTGGATCTCATAATCCAACTTCCGTATGTTGTCAAAAACAAAACGAAACTCGAGCAAGCTGAAGAACGTCGAAAACAACTAGAAGAGCAGTTGGAAAACTCCAAGCTCGGAGTTGGTTACATAGATGGCACCGAACGAGTCATACAGTTGAATCGTTCGTTGGAAAATAATCTCATGTCTCAAGTCGAGTACCTCACGAGCATGCTATACGGCCAGTTAGGTTTGACTGCTGAGATCATGAACGGCACGGCGTCCGAAGATACCATGATGAATTACTATAAGCGGACGATCGATGTTATCCTACGTGCCATAACAGAAGAGTTCGAGCGGAAGTTTCTTTCGAAAACTGCAAGAACTCAAAGGCAGGCCATACAGTTCTACAGGGAACCGTTCAGCCTTACGCCGACATCTCTTATTGCCGATATTGCCGACAAGTTTACGAGAAACGAGATACTGTCTCCAAACGAGGTGCGAGGGGTGGTCGGTTTCATGCCGTCGAAGGATGAGGCTGCTAACGAGCTCAGGAACAGGAACATCAACCAAAGCGGTGATGGGTCTGCCCTTCCGTTCGCTATGACAGGCGAGGGAGGTGACGAGCAAGTTGAGAGTTTCCGGAAAGACGATACGGGCCAAGCCTTAGAGGAGGAATCTAGAAAGGCAGGCGAAGGTTTAGTTAGTATAGAAGAGCTATTCGCCTAAAAATTCAAAACGAAAGGAACAACGGACTATGAAGTATGATTTTGGTGGATACGCCACCAAGCATAACATCCGCTGTTCGGACGGTCGAACCATTCTTCCGAATGCTTTCGAGGAATGCGATGGGCAGATCGTGCCGCTGGTTTGGCAGCATGTGCACGAAACACCGGATAATGTCCTAGGTCATGCTCTGCTCGAGAACCGTTCCGACGGTGTGTATGCTTATTGTTCTTTGAACGATACGCAAGCTGGAAAAAATGCCGCGAAGATTGTCGAACATGGAGATGTATGCGCTTTGTCTATTTACGCGAACAAGCTTCGCCAAGAAGGACAGAACGTCGTTCATGGGATTATTCGAGAAGTAAGTCTTGTGTTGGCGGGTGCTAATCCCGGAGCTACAATAGATAATCTCGCCTTCGAGCATGCAGATGGAAGTCATTCTGTAATGGATGACGAGGCATTCATGGCGTATGTCGATGTTGATTCCGGTATCTTGCTTCATGCTGATGATGAGGAAGCTCCTGAAGAAAAAGAGGAATCTGTTAAAGAGGACAAGACTATAGAAGAGATTATAGATACCATGAATGAGGAGCAAAAAGCTGCCTTGTACGCTATAGTCGGAGCTCTTACAGAAGATCAGGAAAAAGACGAAGAGGATGAGGAAGTTGCCGTAAAGCACTCCGAATCCGACGAATCTGATGAATCCGACGAATCTGATGAATCTGATGATGAAAAGACCGTTCAGGATGTTCTCGACACCCTCACAGATGAGCAGAAGGATGCTTATGACAAAATTCTTTCTGCTGTTGAGAAAGGTGAGAAAACAGTTCCGGATGATGTCAAGAAAGTATACAGCACATTTAACGATGAGCAAGTGGAAGCTGTTAATGCCGTTATCGGAATGGCTATGGAGAAAGCAGGCAAAGCCGTTGAGCATGCTGATTCTGACGAGGAATCTTCTGACGGTGAGACAATCCAAGATGTTCTCGATACAATGACTGACGATCAACGAGCGGCTGTTGACAAGATTCTTGAAGCTGTAGGAAATGGATCAGAGGGTGTTTCGCAAGAAGTCGCTGACACGTTTGATACGTTGACTGACAAGCAAAAAGATGCTGTTTATGCTATTGTCGGCATGGCAATGGGCGAGTCGGAAGAAGATTCCGGCGATGACAAAGATATTGAGCATTCTACTTTCGAAGGAGAAGAAATGAAGTATAACGTTTTCGATGCTGAGAAGAACGACGCAAAGTACCTGTCGCATGATGATATGAAAGAGATTTTTTCGGACGCGCCTCGTTGTGGCACGCTGAGCGAAGCGGTTCTTCAGCACGGTATAACTGATATCGAGGTTTTGTTCCCCGAGGCGCAGGCTGTAAATGCGCAGCCGTATCAGATCGCTCGCCGCATGGAGTGGGTCTCGGTTGTTCTTAACGGCGTTCACAAGAGCCCGTTTGCTCGCATCAAGTCCACGGCTGCAAACCTCACCGAGGACCAGGCTCGGGCTAAAGGCTATGTCAAGGGTCGTAAGAAGATTGAGGAGCAGATTGCGGCTCTTAGGCGTGTCACGACACCGCAAACTGTTTACAAACTTCAGAAACTTGACCGTGACGACATCGTCGACATCACCGACTTCGACGTCGTAGCATGGATGAAGCAGGAAATGCGCATGATGCTCGACGAAGAAGTAGCTCGTGCTGTCTTGATTGGCGACGGTCGTCGTAATGCTGATCCCGAGAAGATTTTCGAAGAGCATATTCGTCCCGTTTGGACTGACGACGAGACGTACACCATTCACAAGGTTATCGCTGCGGCTGACGCGACGGATTACACGAAGATGATCGATGAGATCGTTCGTGCCCGCAAGGATTATAAGGGATCTGGAAATCCACTTCTGTTTATCGGTCCCGAGATTCTCACCGAGATGCGTTTGCTTAAGGATCAGGACAATCGCTTCCGTTATGAAAGCGATGCCAAGCTTGCCGAAGCTTTGCGTGTTTCGAAGATTGTCGAAGTGGAGGCGTTTGATGACGTTACCCGTACTGTTTCGGGTAAAGATCGCAAGATTGTCGGCATCGCTCTGAATCTTGCCGATTATACGCTTGGTGCGAACAAGGGCGGCGAAGTAAGCCTGTTCGACGATTTCGATCTTGACTACAACAAGTACGAGTACTTGATTGAAACTCGTGTTTCCGGTGCTTTGACCATGCCGAAATCCGCTATTGCTGTTGAGGTCCAGACCACAACCGATTCCGAAGCTGATCCTGTTTACGTCAAGGTGGCTTCGCCCGTTGTCGCCGACATCGGCGATTATTACGAAATGGATGAGTACGGCCGCATCACCAAGACCGCTGACGTAGCTATCGTTACCGGAAAGACCTACTACACGGTAGACGAATAATACGTTTCTGATAAACAAAGCCTCGAGTATGTTTTTGAGCTGCTCGAGGCTTTGCAATAATGAAAGGAGACAAGAATGGCAGCTTGTAACGGTATGACGGAGCAAAAATTTCGCAGTATAGCAAAGAAAGCTGTGGCTGAATCGTGGAATAACGATAAGAAGTTGGTTGCGGAATTTGGCGTTATAACGGATAGAAAAGTTTATGTCGTTTGGCAGTGTAAAGTGATCCAAAACCTGAAAGCTCTTCTCGGAGTGAGCGTCGAAGGCGACGGTATGTATTACGAGTTCACTTGGAACGGTGATGAAGCGGAAGGTTACTTGGATGTATACAAGAAGCAAAGGAACATCACCGTTAAACTGTAATATTTGAACGGAGAATTCAAAATGGCGAAATTCTATGGAAAGATAGGGTTTGTTAAGACTGTCTTGACCGACGTAGACATCTGGGATACCGTGGAATACGCCAGGATTTACCCGGGAGATCTTATCAGAAGTCAAAGACGCTGGTCTAATGGCGAGTCTGTCAACGAAAATCTCGATGTTTCCAACGAGATAAGCATTGTTTTGGACGATTTCATGCAGAAGAACCTCGGATCCATAAAGTGGGCCGAAGTTATGGGTTCCAAATGGAAAGTTAATTCCATTATCATGGAGTATCCTAGGATAAGGCTTACGCTGGGTGGTGTTTACAATGGAGGCTAATCGGATTGAATTACGTGCCAAGCTTCTTTCTGCTTTATCCGATTGTGATGAGGATGCTGCTCTGTATTTTCAACCACCGGAAAGCGTGAAACTAGAGTATCCGTGTGTGATTTACAGAGTAGCGACTTTTACAACAAGCAATGCGGACAACATCCATTACAAGAAAAACGTAACGTTTGACGTTACATATATAACGAGATCTTCAACGAGCAAAGTTCCTTCGCGAATGCTTGAAGAACCGTTGATGTCTTTTGATAGATACTATACTGCCGAAAATCTTCATCATTATTCATACAGATACACCGATACCTTAAAGGAGGTATGACATGACAGCTCTTGAATGGGATCGTGAAGGTACCCGTTTATACGAAACCGGTACATCAAAAGGCGTTCTTTTCCGTAAGAACGCTGCTGGTACCGATTACGAAGATGGCGTTGCTTGGAATGGCCTCACCGCGGTGACCGAATCACCTTCTGGTGCGGAGGAAACAGCGCTTTACGCAGATGATCAAAAGTACTTGTCGCTTCGTTCTGCGGAGGAGTTCGGAGCTACGGTAGAAGCATACACATATCCGGACGAGTGGGCTGCGTGCGACGGTTCCGCTGCGTTTGAAGATGGTATGTATATCGGACAGCAAACTCGTCGTGGTTTTGCTTTGTCTTATGTGACCAAACTTGGCAACGATTCGCAGGGTACCGATCATGGCGAAAAGCTTCACATTATTTACAATGCTATGGCTTCGCCATCTCAGAAATCATATGCGACTATCAACGATTCTCCGGAAGCAATCACGTTCTCTTGGGAAATTACCACGACGCCGATTAGTTTCCGGAACGACCTCAAGCCTTCGGCGACGCTTACGATTGATAATACAAAGGTGGCTCCGGCTATTTATGCTGCAATCAAGGACCATATTTATGGAACGGCCAACACAGCTCCGACATTACCGACCCCTCAATGGATTATCGATTTGGTTGGTAGTTCTACTACGTACACGTACACGGCCGTAAGCACATCTTCTACGGGTTATGCGACTAAGAACCCGAACGCAGAAGGTTGGTTCGAGAAGACAGGTTCGAACCCCGATAAGTATACCCGTTCGCTCGACACGGTAGTTGATATCGAAACTACGTATTATACCCGTTCTGTCGCATCCTCTTAATTTCTTTACGCAGGATGTTTTCAGGGGCCTGTCATAAAAGCAGGCCCTTACTTTTTCGTTTTAGAAAGGAGTTCACGATGCTGGCAAAGCAGATTACTTATGTTAATTTCAACGGCGAGGAAATCACGGAAACGTTTTATTTTAACATTACCAAAGCTGAGATTATCGAAATGGAAGTTTCTCATCCTGGTGGGTACGTTGATTACTTAGAGCGTATAATGAACGCCAAGGAGCGTTCTGAACTTATCGATGCTTTTACGAAACTTATTCTCAGTGCCTACGGAGAAAAGTCCGAGGACGGCAGAAAATTTAGAAAATCTAAAGAAATCTCAGAAGATTTTCATACATCAGAAGCTTATAGTGAATTGCTAGTTGAATTAATGAGCGATGAAGATAAAGCGTCCGAATTTGTTCGTGCCATACTTCCGAAGTTGGAATTGAGCGAAGAGCAAGAGCAAAATCTTGATCAGAAGATGAAAGATAGAATTAACAGCATGAAAACCCACCAAAGTTGATAGAAGGTGACAGGGAATGCTCGAGTTATCTATAAGTGATAGGGAATTTTACGACGAAAAAAATAACGAGTTTCTGTATGTAAAACCTACTTTGCTGAGACTTGAGCATTCCCTTGTTTCTGTTTCAAAATGGGAATCTGAGTGGAAGGTGCCCTTTCTTACCCAAAAAGACAAAACCTTGGAGCAAACGGAGTCTTATGTCAGATGTATGACTGTAAACCAAAATGTAGATCCGATGGTCTATAGGTGTCTTACTCAGCAGCATATAAAAGCCATAAACGAGTATATCTCCGACGAGAAAACTGCAACTACGTTCAATGATAGAAACAAAGGGCGGATCAATAGGCAAGTTATCACGTCGGAGCTAATTTACTTTTGGATGGCTCAGTATAACATACCGATGGAGTGCCAAAAATGGCACTTGAGTAGATTACTTACTCTTATAAGGATTGCTAGTATAAAAAACGCGCCCGAAGAAAAGATGTCGAAAAACGCGATACTATCGCAGAATAGGGCTTTAAATGCAGCACGAAGAAAAGCTCTGCACACGAAAGGATGATACGGCATGGGCGGGTTGTTTTCATTAGTAATGAAACCGCATGGGCATAAAACAGAAAAATATTTGGAAAAATTACAATCGAAAGAGTATTTCAAAGTTTTGACAGAAGGTGCCCAGAGGGGAGTGGAAGCACTGGCCGCTTCAACTCCAAAAGATACTGGCAAGACGGCAGCGTCTTGGTCTTATGAGATAGAAATAGGATCGAGCAGTGCAGTTATATATTGGAGAAACGATAATGTGACACGAGACGGTGATCCGATAGCAATATTGCTTCAGTACGGTCATGGGACCGGAACGGGAGGATATGTCGTGGGAACCGATTACATAAATCCGGCTATTAGGCCGGTGTTTGACAACATAGTAGACGTGGTTTGGAAGGCTGTGATGGACTCATGAGCAATGCCGTTGATCAACGAATAGTCGAGATGCAGTTCGACAATGCTCAGTTTGAACGTGGCATAGCATCTACTTTGGAGTCTCTTAAAAGTTTTGAGCAAGGTCTAAGTTTTAAAGATGGTATCAGCGGAATTCAAGGAGTTCAAGAGGCTGTTAAGAGCATAGATTTCTCAGTTGCTGAGAATGGTGTCAGCTCGCTGGGCGGTGCATTAGAAGGACTCAAGTCTACAGCTTTGAACGCCTTCGAAGGAATAACTTCTGGTATAGGTACGTTAGTTAAAGGATATTCTCTGGTCAAAGGTTTGTTTACCGCTGGCGTAGGTGCTTTGGCCGTCACAGGAGGTTGGAGCCGAGCTTCTAATCTTAATAAAGCAGCTTTTAAACTTGACTCTATGGGCATCGGTTGGTCTAGAGTTTCGCAGCAGGTAAGTAATGCCGTCGATGGAACGGCGTATAGTTTGGATGCTGCGGCAACGGCAGCTTCGTTGTTTGCATCTTCTGGCGTGGAAATAGAAGGCGTTGGCGATAGGATGGAGCAGTCTTTAAAAGCTGTTGCCAATATCGCATCCGTTTCTGGCTCTAGTTTCGAGGAGATTTCAAATATCTTTGCGAAAGTCGCCGCGCAAGGTAAGCTCACGGGAATGCAGATGACCTCGTTATCTCTTGCTGGTGTGCAAGCTAGCGAGATAATAGGAGAATACCTCAAAGTTGGAAAAGAAGAGCTTGACGAGTTGCAAAGAAAAGGCTTGATTTCGTTCGATCAAATGGTCGATGCGTTTAATGCTAAATACGGAGAAGCTGCGGGCATGGCTAATAACTCGTTTGACGGTGCTATGGCCAATATGCGATCGGCGTTGAGCAGAACCCTTGCCGATTTCTTTCAAAACTACCAGCAGGCAATGATACCGATGTTCAATGCCGTTCGATTATCTATCAATACTATCAACACAACGTTAAAACCTTTGCTTGGTATGACATGGGAACGAATTCTTCCTGACGGTACAAAAGTTAAACAAATGGGCGTTTTGCTGGAAGCTACCAAAGGGATAATTGAACAGGCGGCCAAAGCTGTCAAGATTTGGGGCGGAAGCGAAAAACTAGCAGACGGGACCGTTCGGTATTATTCCCAAGCATTTAATCGTTTCAAGAGAATTTTCGAAGGCGTTGCGGAAGCTATCGAAGGGCCGTTGAAAGAGATAGAAGCTGGCACATATGATTTGGTGTATGGCCTCATAGAAATAGGGGCTACCACCCGAGAATTTATACGTTTAGCTGGCGAAGCTCTTTTGCCAGTAGGGCAGGCGTTCTTCGATTTATTCGGAGGAGGCGCGTTTGCTGATGCTACAAGACGTTTTCATCACGGCATAGAGAATATATTAGATACGATTGCCGAATTCCACATAGCAGAAGGCGTTGTTAATGCCATACACGCGGCATTTATTCTTTTCTTTAGTGGCGTTAAGACCGTAGGAAACGCTGCGTTTGAAGCTATCGGAGGTGCCGTTAACGGACTGTTTGACATATTGTTGAGCGTTGGCTCAGCTATAGGAGGAATGTTTGACAGTGCTTTTGCTGTTTTTGAGAAAACGAAAGACATGCAAAGCACCTTTACAGAGTTTTTCAAGCCCTTGCTTGAGGCTACAAAAGACATTCCGGCTTTGCATGAGTTGGTAGCGTGGCTCAGCAAGCTTCCTACTTTTGCCGAAAGGCTTAGCAATGCTCTCCAGGGAAAAGAAGGGTCTTTCGAGCTCCTTGCTCGTTTCATGAGATATACGAATACTAAATTTGGGAAAGTTGGTAAATTCGTAGGAGAGGGTTTTAAGTCCATAGCAGACGGAGTTGCTTCTTTCATCGATAGGTTGCGAAATGGCGGAATCTCCGAAGTCATGGGTCGCTTGGGGAACTTGCAAGGAATAGGAGAAGGATTGTACAAGTTCTTCTCCCGAGTGAAAGACGTGCTGTTTGGTTTCGGAGATAGAGTCGTTTCAAAACTTGGAGAAAGCGGCTTTCTGGATGCGTTCTCGGTTTATTTTAGAAGAGTATCTCAGGCGTTCTCTGATTTCTTCTCTGGCGATAGCCTTAAATTTCTAAATTTTGACTATCTTGCCGAGAGACTCAAGGGCATCACAGATGTGTTTACAAGTATAGATTTAGCGAATGTCGATTTCACGTCGAACCCTGTTCTCGCAGCCGTCGGTGCGATAGGAGACTTAGTTTCTCAAGTTGGAGATATCGGCGCCGGCGGTATACGGAAACTTCAAGATTTCTTTTCTAATTTGGCGCCCATTTTAGAACCGTTGAAAGGGTTTGGTCGGGCTTTGTCGGCAGCTTTTGCTGATTTTTTCAGTGGAAACGATTTTCAGTTTCTCAACATAGACGTTCTTTCTGAAAGAATAACAGCCGCTTTTAGCCAATTGTTCTCAAGAGTGGGATCGAGTATTTCCGTTGATGCTAATTCTGGACCTATTGCTATGGTAATAGGTTTGATAACCAACATAGGTTCGAAGATAAGAGAAATAGGTTCGTCTGGGATTTCTGGTATAACGAATTTCTTTTCTCAGTTGGACTTTTCATCAATAGCGAATTTTATAAAGAGTTTAGTTTCCAGTTTTTCCGGAATATCAGATTCTGCAGTAGATAAAGCTTCGTCCGTTGTTGATAAATCAACAGGAGTCGTCGGAAATGTAATAGAAAAGTTAAAAGGTGTTATAAACGGGCCTCTCGGAACATTGAAAGGCTTTACGTCAAATCCGTTCAAAGTTTTGGGAGAATTCGCGGGAGGTTTCGTTAACAGCATAACGAATCTTGTGAGTTCATTCGTTGGTTCCCTCGATCTTGATAGCATTAAACAATTCGCAAGTGTTGTTACGGCGATAGGCATCAGTATAGGCGGAATAGTGGCCTTGAAAGCTATAGGAGATGGGATCAAATCGGTAGGTTCGTTTTTCGAGGGTATAGGCGGTATCGGAAAGTCGATTTCAAAGGGCATAGACGCTCTTTCCGGTGCCATGGATCAGGTGAAAAAGAATCTTGGCGCAGCTAGGGTGAGAATATTTGCGGAATCCATAGCGATACTAGCTGGTTCGTTGGCCGGCCTTGCTTTAATAGGGCCGGACAAATTAATGGCTGTATTGCCGGTGTTTGCTATCATAACGGCAATAGTGACAGCTATGGGAATATTGTTTGGAAAACTTGCCAAAAGCGATAGTTTTGATTTCTCAGCGCTTGAGCAAGTGGGGGCGGCCATTGGGAGTTTGGGCGATGTTCTAGGAAAATTGATGTCTTCGATCTTGATATTCAGTGCGATTGCTTCCATAGGAGATGTCACACCTGGAATTCTTGCCCTTGCTGCGATAGGTATTGCTCTTGGGGTATTGATGTCGAAATTTTCGAAATTGGACGCGGCATCGATGGAAAGTTCTGCGGGAGTCATATCGGCTATCGACGGTTTGATAGGGTCGATCATGGCAGCTGTTGCGGTTTTAGGCATGATGGATGTGGGTTCTCTTGGCAAAGCCATAGGAGCATTAGGTTTGTTGATGTTGTTCTTCGGCCTACTCGTCAGATCCATGTCCAGAGCGGATGCTCTGAAATCGTCCGGATCGCAAATGCTAGGTTTATCGAAAGTATTTTCGTCCATGTCGGCAATGCTTCTAGCCGCGGCGGTTTCCATACGTCTTCTTGGTGGAATGAGTTTAGCGTCCTTGGCAAAAGGGACGATAGCTGTTGGTGCTATAATGGCATTGGCATATCTTATGGCAAAGGGCTTGTCCAGAATGGACGAGTTCGGAATGAACAAAGGAAAGATCGCGCAAATAGCCGCCGTTATGCTTGCGATGTCCGTCGCAATAGTAGGATTCGCCGCGGCTGTGGCTATTGTATCCGCAGTTAGTATGCTTGGCGGAGATATTCTCTCGTCGATGCTAGCTATAGCGGGAGGTATCATAGCGATAGGAGCTGCTGTCGCGTTGATAGGAGCTTTTGGAGCTAATCTCGCGTCGGCGTCAGCTGCTCTCATAGCATTCACAGCTGTCGTGGCTGTGTTCACGATAGGCATTTTGGCATTAAGTTTGGTTCCGTACGATACGATAATGACCGGTATTAACAATATAATTCCTATTCTAGTAACGCTTGGCGTTTCACTATTGGCAATAGGATTGCTCGGTAGTTTCCTAGGGAAAGGTTTTATTGCAATAGCGGCCGCTTTTCTCATTGTTTCGGCTGGTGTTCTTGTGCTTTCCGTGGCGCTTCTTGCCGTTGCTGGTTCGTTAGCGATAGTTGGCGCTGTCGGTCCGGCAGCTGCCGTGGCTTTAGAGCAGATATTTAAGGTTCTTACCGAGGCTTTGGGTAGCGGGATAGATGCTGTAGCTTTGCTCGGTTTATCAGTAGCTTTAATATCATTTGGAGCTGCTTGCATAGTTCTCGGAGTCGGTCTTGGTCTTTTGGCACTTACGATACCAGCAGCTGTTAGTGCGTTTGATAGTTTGGTCAAGTATGCGAGCGAATTGTCTCAGAGTTTGACCAGTTCTATGAACGACACTTCTAAATCATTGGAATCCGGAAGATCTGCTATATCGAACGGAATGTATAATGCTCTGTTGGGAATAGCTGATGGATTTGCGAGGTTCATAGGCGGAATTCCCGGCTATGCTATAAGTCTTATGCATTCCATATCGGGGGCTTTGAGTTCTAATTCTGGCTTGATAAGAACTGGGGCGCAAGAAATCGTGAAGACAATGGGCGACGTGTTGTATGTTGGTATATTCGAGTTGCTTCCTGCTATAGGAGAAGCGTTGAAGGGCTTGGGTCTCGGATTGCTTGAAGGGCTTGCTGATGCCATGACTGGTCCGGTTAACGCGTTCAATCAGTTTCTTTACGAGAATTTCGGAGATATCGGTTTGGGTGTCGCCCCAGTAGCCGAACAATCTGGTGAGCAAATAGTTCAAGGTTTGGACGAGGGTCTCAGTAAAGAAGACATGCTTGGTTCTGTCAACGAGAAAATGGAGGAAGCTCGGGCTCGGCTTGACGAGAAGTTCGGCGAGCTTTCGGAAACCGGATCTGCAGGAGCCGAGTCCTTTACGGGAAGTATTGCCGACGCCATGAGCGGCGTTGACTTTATGCAATTGTTCCAGCTTGACAACGAGACTTTATCTGGAGGTTTTGAGGCTGTCAAAGAGCACTTGAATGGTCTTGGCATTGAAGCTCCTGACTCATTGGTTGAAGGTTTGACCAGTGGGGCGTCCAACATAGATTTGGCGAATATTATTGAAACTAGCGGAAATATGGACATGAGCTCGCTTAACGATCTAGCTTCGCAGGCAGGTATCGAGCTTCCTGTCGAATTTGGCTCTGGTGTCGAGCAAGGAATGGCTAGTGTTGACATAACGGGTATACTCACAGGCACGCAAGCTATAGATACCGAAGCTATAACCGGTCAGTTCACAGAAGCAGGAACTACTGCTGCAAACGCTTTTACCACGAGTTTTGGCGAAGCTGCTTCTAATATAGACAGTGGCATTTTGGACAAAGCAGTTTCCGCTGTAAATAAGCCCGCCAAGTTTCAGACCTCAGG
>Ga0310690_10000950_pt1 | contig 55652 bp, 41 predicted proteins | sample AusTroGonzalo_MG_2_FD_207661 | JGI IMG/M metagenome (GOLD analysis project Ga0310690, IMG submission 207661) | Bovine rumen microbial communities from tropical cattle in Woodstock, Queensland, Australia - Gonzalo_04 (v2) (version 2) | ecosystem: Host-associated > Mammals > Digestive system >... | reverse complement strand
ACCTGACGTTTCACCCCTTTTCACGAATTTCTTCTTCGAAGATTCGCACTCTTTGATGAAGTTTCTATTGTACTCGTCATCGGATTGCCCACTCTCTACTATTTCTTTCCAATACTTTAAGCTTTCAGGGGTATTGCGGAACCAACTGACAGAAGGCTTGCCGGGATGGTCGTACAGCATATCATAATACCCGCGCCATACGGTATCACCGCCTCCGTCATTACCACGGACATCAATAATCAGGTTCACGCAGTCCGATTCGTCAAACTGCTTCAAGGCGTTTATTGTCCTTTCGCGAAAATCAGGATGGCACGAAGGGACACGGATAAGCCAGGTTAGGGAATCCACTTTGCAGGAGACGGGCTTAGGGGCGTATTCGACATCGTCAGGTCCCAAAGTCGCCCAAGTACTATCCATCTTCAGAAATGCTTCAATGATAATGTTTTCTTGTGCCATTCCATATGCTTCTGTCATAACACCTATGTGTCTGTCGAACTGACGATAGAACCACATGGCATAATCGCTGGCTGCTTTCCCCAGGTCTGATTCTCCTTTGCACAACTGCGCTCTCGTTTGCTTCTTCATGGATTTGTATTCCCGCTTGTAGCCCTTCTGCATGATGGCATCAAAGGGAGCATAGTTGTTTTCTATGAAACTGACCAGGTAGTCGTAATCTTCCAGGTCTTTCTTCAGGCTGTCGGGCACGGCAGCAAAAGAGCAAAGGCTGCCAAGCCCCAGCAAAATGGCAATAATGGTTCTTTTCATTTGTCTTTGTGGATTTATTCTGTTTGTGTGGATTTATTCTGTTTTGATTACATTTATTTTATTAACGCACAAAGCCGGGAAATGTTACATTCAGAGCGAAATCTTTAAGCTATTTTAACTTTTCAAAGGACCTTTGCCATTGCCCCAAAAGACGCCGCGAAGTAGAAAAATTGCTACTACAGGGAACAAAATATCTATATACAGGGAGAAAACATTTTTATACGGCATTTAAAATTATTTTCAAACTGAGAAAATATATTTCCAAACCATGAAAATAAATTTTCAAACCGTGAAAATATATTTTCAAGCCTTGAAAATAGTTTTATTCCCCGTATCCCGATATTTTGTTTGGGGTATAAAGATGTTTTGTCCCCCTAGTGTAGGATTTTTAAATGCACTTGAACGTGGCGGCGGTCATCTTTGTGTGTGGTCTTACATCTATATTACCGAGAAAAGGGTGCGAGTTGTTACGCACCCTTTTCACTTTTTTCAGTGAAAAATTCGTCTGTCGGACAGCCCTTGTCATTATTAAATAAATAAAGGCAAATACTTGGGCTTCTTTTATCGGATGATTTTCTTGGATTGTTTGCCGTTGTGGAGGATGTAGATGCGAGCTCCCTGCCCGTTTCCTCTTTGGGGAAGTGCCTTGAATGGGATTTCCCGGCCCAGGAGGTCGTAAACGACCGTCTCGTTGTCCAAAGTCCATTGTCCAGTTTCTATTTCCTGGATGCCGTCGCCGTGCATTAGGGCGTCTTCAGCGCGCTGGATGGCTTCGCGAAGGGCATCGCGGGCATCGGAGGTGACGGCGTTTTCCCCGATGAGCGTTCGCATGTTCTGAAGCTGCTCCTGCAAGGCATCGAAGGCTTCCTTGACTATCGTTTTCTGATAGTAGGGCGAGGCCTCTTCGTCGATGGTGACGGGATGGACCTGGAACTCGCTCATAGCCCAGATATGGCTGCTGGCACGCTCTCCGTAAGTACGCATCACCTGAAAGCGGAGGTTGCGCGAACCGCTATCGGTGAAGATGGCAGGCGAGATGTAGTCCTCGTCAATAGTTTGCGGCAGACCCTCGTCGATGCGTGCTACGGGAAGAAAGTTACGAGTGGTGGAGGAGACCGACACGATGATGTCCTGCGGTATGTCGGGCTGTCCGTACTCGGTGTTTTGCGAGGGGGAAAACGAGAAGCTGAAAGCATCGAGGGGATTGGTCATGCGCGTCTGGATGTATGACATCTCGTCGGGCCAGGTGATGCCGCTGTACCACGTCTCGTAGTAGGTGTTCTTGTTGCGGTCCAGGAGCTTGGCAAGGTTGTGCGCCTCCTGCTGCGAGTTGTTGGCGTTGGAGGTGATGGTGCTTGCAGCGCGGATGAGCCGCGTATCTGTCTGGGGCACAGCGACGAAGGCTTTGGCATAGGTCTGCATGCCTTGCATGAAGAGGTATCCCATGTCGTTGTCCTCGTGGACGATACGCTCGGCCTCGGCAATGAGTGCCTGCACGACTTCCTCTTCGGGGCGCAAGGTGTGATTGGTGCGCAGTTGGAAGATGGAGGTGACGTTTGCCGAATTGGCGAGGATGACGGGCATTTCGGCGCTGGCGTTGATGCCGATGTACTTGCCGTTGGCGGTGAGCACAAAGCCTTTGCCGCCGGTAGTGAAGTTGAGAGAGGTGGGGTCGGGGGAGAGGCTGATGTCGCTGCCAACAACGTTGAGGTAGGTCTTCGTGCCGAGGTTGTAGAGGTAGTAGTCGCCATACTTCTCGGAGCGGAGCAAGAGCCAGTTGCAGAGCGGATTGGTGACGGAGCACGGCTGGCGATACGCGTCGAGGGCGTTGCTGGCTTCGGAAGCTGCGATGGAGAGCTTGCCGTCGGCAGTAGCGATGAGGTCGCCGCGACCGTCCAGGTTGTGAAGCTGATAGACGGCGAGGGGTGTGAAGTGCTCTGCCTTGGCCAGCACGCTGTAGGTGAGCGGCAGGGCCTCGTTGGCAAGCTGGTCGAGAGCCTGCAGCATGGCCTCGGTGTCGGTGCCTGTGCCGTCGGCATAAAGCTCGCGCAGGGGCGCTACATCATCGGGGGAATAGCCGCCATACTGGTCGGACTCTTCGAGGACCTGGCGGGAGAGGTCGAGCACGGATTCGGGCCGGTAAATGTCCTTGAACCAAACCTCGTTGATGACCAGATTGGTACCATATCCGGCTGTAAAACGTAGGCGAAAAAAACGACCTGTCACAGGTTCTGGAAGCTGGATGACGGGGTTCTCGCTGTCCTCGATATTGAGGCGCGAACCGGCTGTTGTCCAATGCGTTCCGTCGTCGGAGACATAGAATGTCAGCTGCTTGGCGCGGTAGTTGTTGTCGCGGCTCTGATAGAGTTCCAGCATACTGACGGTGACGGGCTCCTGGGCTTCGATGGTGATGATGTGGGGATAGCCGGCAGCGTTGTTCTTCCACCGGTTGTGGTAGTAGGTACTGGTGTTGCCGTCGATGATGAAGGCGGCGCGGCCGTTGTCGCCCTCGCCCACAGTCTCTTCATCGCTGTAGCTGATGACTTTCCAAGTGGCAGGGTCGGAGACAGTACGTGTGTCCTCGATGCGCCTCTGCATCGTCTTCGTCTTGTTGCGGATGACAGCCTCGTCAACACGGCGGTAGAGTCGTTCCACATCAATGGTATCGACCCAAGGCATCTCGCCCACCAAAGGCGGCGTATAGGTGTCGGCGCTGTCGCGAGTGCCCATATATCCTCCCGTTTCGAGGTAGAAAGTGTTCTCGTAGAGGTTGGTGAGACCGTGTCCGTAGTCGTAGCGCGAGTTGCGTGTGCCCTTGCCCTGGGTATGGCCATAGCCCGCATGGTTGAGGGCATACCATTGCCCCGTAGCGGCAGAACGCATCGCTCCGTTGCGGAAATAGCAGCGGCGCATCAGCTCGCCACCGGTGTCTCCGAAGTTCTCGAGGAACGAGTAGATGCCCGAGGTGAGGCGGTTGGCTCCGGACATACGCAAGGTGCCGATGTAATGCCAATCGGGTTCGCCAACCATCTTGAACCAAACCGACTGGAGCGTGCTTTCGTATTCGATGGTGGTTCCGTCCTCGGTCGTGACGGTGGTGTTGTCGGGGCGCACATTATAGAGGAACTGTATCCAGCGGTCGAATTCCCAGAGGTTGTCCTCATAGTAGCGGATACTGGAACCCGTGCCCTCGCCTCCGAAGCGTGTGGCATAGGTACCAGGCCCACGATCGACGGCAGCGGAACGCATATACTCGGGCAGGTTCTTGTCCTCGTCCGTGTTGCCGTTGTCCCATACGGAGAAGAGCACGGAGTGGCCGTAGGAGCCGTCGCTGTGTGTGGGCATCTGTATGCCGGAATACATGCCGTCGGTACCAATGGCCATCTGATAGGAGGCTGGTTGGCGGTAGGCACTGGGATACATCACCTCGAGATAGGACCAGTTATAGGCTTGGCCGGAAGGTGCTCCGGGAACCTTAGTGCTCCACCAAAGGTGTACGCTGGGCGCCATAAAGATTTCGGAGTCTGTGATGGTGAGCGTGGAGGTGCGCTGGAAAAGGAGCAAGTTCAGGCGGTCCAAGGTGCTCGAGCCGGAGGGACAGGTAAGCTCGAAGCGGTACCAGCCGTCGTAGGGCATCTCCGTTTCGGGCATGATTTCCATCCTCTGTTCGGCGGTATTGGTCTGCGTACTGGTGGTCTTGGCGTCGAGGACCACGGTCCCGGTTGCCGGGTGCACAATGCGTACGCCAAAGGTCACCTTCCTGCCACTCTTGCCTCTGAAGACAGCGTCGGCACGAACATGACCTGTCGGGAAGTGGACACCATAGACGAGGACGGTGCCCTCGGTATAGTTCCAGTTGATGTAAGTGTTTGAACGTTGGCTGCCTGTTGCCAGGCCGTCTAGTTCGCGATAATGACGTGCAGGCCATATGGTATCTGTTCTAGCTTGCCATGTCGTAGCTTGGGCTGGGATCATCGCCACCAGCGCAAGCATAATAAGGAGAATCTTCCTCATGGTTGGAAATATTGTTAGTTATTAGAGTTTATTGTTGCTTATGTTTTGTCGGCATGTTGGATATGGTGTTGTCGGATGCAGCCAGAAGGATGTCGTGGATGAGCAACAGGTCTTCTTTCCTGATGCCCTTTTGGATGAGCATGTCCCAGCTTTGAATGAACTTGGCCAAAGCGACATTTACTGTCTGTCCGTGCTGTTCGCCGAATTGGTTTATGAATTGTTCATACTGGTCAAGGCCGCTTTTCCAGTCGTTCTGCAATAGCTTGATGTGTCCCATCCTGAGATGAGCCTCCCATTTCTTGCCGTCGAAGTAGTCGAATTCTTTTTCTGTGTATCGCTCTGCAATTTTGAGTTTGCCGAGCACGAGTGCGGTATCGGCGATGAGGGAGATGACAGTGCCGTACTCCTTGTCGCTCTCTGACGTTTCGTAATCGAGCTTGAAGGAAAGCTGAAGGGCCTCTTCATGCTTTCCAAGCTTATTCATTGTGATGGGAATGAGCAGGCGGTATGACCGTTCTTCGGGATGAAGCTCAGCAAGACGCTGCAGATATTCCAACTCCTCCTCGAAGCGGTTCAGAATGGTGTAACATTCGGCAAGGAAATGTAGGATGTCGGTATTATCGGGCTGCAGAATTTCTGCACTACGCACACAATTGATGGCTTCCTGGAAATGCTTTTGCTGGCGGAGAGCTTTTCCCTTCAGTAGCAATGCCGGAACGGAGGCCCCCTCGCGGGCAATAAGGTTATCCAGAACAGAGAGAGCCTGCTTGTCACGTCCCAGTTCAATCAGCAGATTGCAGCAATTGAGACAATCCTCGACAGAGAAAAGCGTGGCAAACTGGGGGAAGTCGAGCAAGGTCTGCTCTTCCCGGAATGGATTGAGAAGCTGAGAGCTGAGGGGAGAGTGTACGAAAAAGCGGAAGAGGTCCTGCATGATGAAGCGGACGGAGTATTCTGGAATGACGGCATTCTCAATGTTGGGTAACTCCTGATTGTCCAATTGGCTCACCGCTTTGAAGAAATCTTTGTCGTGGCAGGCAAGGTAGAGCGTGGCCATCTTGTCGATGTCGCAATCCAGGATGAGATCGACCAATGCAGAAAGGTTTTGCTTCTCGTTGCCATTTTCGTCGATCATGACAGCTTGGAAGAGCGGATGGCTCTTGTCAAAGGGCAGGAACCAATGGGAGATATGGTGCAGATATTCACAGCTGTGTAGCAGAGGCGTCTTGGAGAGGTTCGGGTCTAGTCCCCGCTGGAGACGGTCCCTCAAGTAGCGCCCCTTCGTCTCGATGACGGCTTTGATGTTGACGAGGTTCAGGTTTTTCTTTCCGGAGAAAAACTCTTGCGAGAGGGTTTCCACTTCCTCTAGTTCCTCCTTCATATTCTTTTCAGAGATGAGCATGAGCAACATCTCATATTGCACCCCTGCGATGAAGACGCGCTTTTTGGGGGAAAGGAGACTGTCGGGCAGAGGCGGCATCAGCGAAGCCAGTTCTTTGTAGCGGAGCCTGAACAGAAGCAAGTAAGCGACAGCCGAGATGCGGGTGCGGTGACACTCGCTGTCGGAAAGGAGGTTGATGAGCTGTATTTTCTCGGCATCGTAGTGTTCCCAAACGGAGAGGAAGAGCGCCCCAAGAAGATGCTGTTGCACGATATCCCGCTGTCCCAGGAGGAAGTCGTACCAGAAAGCGGTGTCTTGTGCTGTCCAACTGGGGGAAGTCCAAAGCAGGTCGAAGAGGTCATCCTGATGAACCCCCTCTAACTCACCCGTAAAGGGGGAGGTTCTAAAAGCCTCTAAAACATTTTCCCGGATTTCTTCTGCGGTTCCGTAAGTGTCTTTTAGGCGTGCCAGCGCTTTGCAGTATTGGTCGGTGTTCAAGTTGAGACGTATGGCTCGGTTTATTTGTTCCAGAAGGGTAACGCCTTGCTTCTGAATCTTGGCCAGCACTTCGCTACGCTTCGGGTCATCCCCTCCTTGCCTCAAGAAGGAAAGCATGTGGCGGTAGTTCTCTTCCAGACTCTCTATCTCGGCACAGATGATGGTCTCTGTCGCGCAATAAGGCATGAGTGTATGCAGGGCGGCAATACCGTCCAGGATACGGCCTAAGGCAAAGGCCTGCAGACCATTCTGTGTGATGAGGCGGAGCGTCTTGAGGTCGAGCATTTATAAGTGAAGAGTTATTATTTGCGACTTGCCCTTTGTTTGAGCCATTTTTGGGCAATTTCTGTATCACCTTGGTGAATGTCCTCGATTTGTGTGAGGGGTTGCAACTCCAGAGTATCGACTATAGTGGGCGGTAGTTTGTACTCCTGTTTCAGGATGTCGCGCAGGAGAGCGGCCTGACTCTTGTCGTTACAGCGCTCGGTAGCTGCATTTAACAGGAGCAGGAAGGCTTTTTGCTGTTCGTTTGTGACGGAACTGCAGGCAGCCCAGGCATAGAGATTCGGCTGTTTGCCACGTGTCTGGAAAAGACGTTTGTGCCCCAGCATTGTCATCCACGTGGCGAATGGCTCGCCCATTATCGCAGCATCGATGAGTCCTTGGCGGACCATTTCTGCACGCAGTCGCACATCGTTGATTTGAGGGCGGTAGATATCGTCGTGGCTCGTATGGGTACTGTCGAGCAGGCGGTCACACCAATAGTCTGTTGCGGAAAGTCGGCTGATGGCTATCATCTGTTCCTTCATCTGGTTGATTTGCTTCACTCGTTTCGTTTTGAGGGAGATGAGTGAAAGTGATTCGTCGCAACTGGCAAAGGGTGTGATGGATACCTGCCTTGAGAGCCGGGTTATACGGATGAGGTCGGTGAAGGCAATGCCAGCATGTCCGCAAAGTATGGCTGTATCGATGTCCATTTGTGCCTGATAGCGCAAAAGTTCCATCTCTAATCCCAAACTGTCAGCCAGTCCGACTCGCTCGGCATAATAAACAGGCAGACAACTCATCGTCGGCATGACCGCTACACGTAGAATGGTCGTGTCGATTTCTGTGCTGTCTGCATCAGACTGCATGTCCTCCTGTCGCTCAGAGCAGGAGGACAACATGATTACGATAAAAAGTAAAAAGTAAAAAGTGGAAAGTGAAAAATAAGAGTTACATTCGGTTCGTAGGTCTCGCCGAATGACTAACCTTAAAGGCAGGGCACCCAAAAGATACTTTGATTTTTCACTTTTCACTTTTCACTTTTCACTTAATCATCCCTTAATAGCTGCTACGCCAGGGAGAACCTTACCTTCGATGGCCTCGAGCAGGGCGCCACCACCAGTGCTGATGTAGCTTACCTTGTCGGTTAGGCCGAACTTTGTGCAGCAGGCTACGGAGTCGCCACCGCCAATGAGAGAGAATGCGCCTTCAGCAGTTGCCTGAGCGACAGCCTCGCCTACAGCTCTGCTACCTGCAGTGAATTCCTCGCACTCGAAGCATCCGGCAGGACCGTTCCAAAGGATAGTCTTGGCACCTTTGATAGCTTCTGCGAACTTTTTGCGGCTCTCAGGACCTGCATCCAAGCCATCCCAACCTGCTTCGATGGCATTGCTGGGGAAGACCTTAATCTGAGCTCCGGGCTTCACGCTGAAAGTACCGAAGTCGTAACCCGTGCAGCAAACACTATCTACACCCAGAATAAGCTCTACACCATTCTCCTTAGCAGTCTTCTCAACATCCAGAGCAACGTCCAGCTTGTCGAGTTCTACGATGGAATTGCCGATTTCACCGCCATGAGCCTTTGCAAATGTGTATGTCATACCGCCGCAGAGGATGAGCTTGTCCACCTTGCCGAGCAGATTCTGGATAATACCAATCTTGCTGCTCACTTTAGAGCCGCCCATGATGGCAACGAAGGGACGCTTGATGTTGCTGAGCACATTATCGACAGCTTTTACTTCCTTTTCCATCAGGAAACCGAGCATCTTGTTGTCAGCGTTGAAATAGTCGGCGATGACAGCTGTAGAGGCGTGTTTGCGGTGTGCAGTACCGAAGGCATCCATTACGTAGCAGTCAGCATAGCTGGCCAGTGTCTTGGCAAACTCTTTCTGGCTGGCCTTCATGGCTTTCTTGGCCTCTTCATAAGCAGGATCTTCCTTGTCAATACCTACGGGCTTACCTTCCTCTTCGGGATAATAACGGAGGTTTTCAAGCAGGAGAGCTTCACCCATTTTCAGGGCAGCAGCTTCTGCCTGAGCCTTTGCGCAGTCGGGAGCGAAGGAAACGGGGCAACCGAGAGCCTTCTCCACAGCACCGCGAATCTGGCCGAGAGAAAGTTTGGGATTCACCTTGCCTTTGGGCTTACCCATGTGACTCATAATGATGGCTGCGCCACCATCGGCAATAATCTTCTTTAGGGTGGGGAGAGCACCACGGATACGGGTGTCGTCGGTAATTTCACCATTCTCGTTCAGGGGCACATTGAAGTCAACGCGCACGATTGCCTTCTTGCCGGCAAACTTGTAATCACTAATAGTCATCTTGATTTGCGATTTAATTATTTACAATTAATGTTTTATTCTCGAGTGCAAAGGTACAAAAAAAATATCAATTGTCAAGTGTCCGTTATCAATTAAAAACAATAACTAATAGAGAATCCTTTTCCCATTATTAATATACACACCTTTTCGGTTGGGTTTGTTGCTGAGTTTGCGCCCATTCAAGTCGTACCATGTATCAGTTTCATTATCTATTTTGAATGCAGACCGATCAATTCCTGTCCAAAATTGGTCAAAGATTTCCATCTCCTTTGTTGTTAATAACAGCCAATGTTGGCATGTGTTTCTGTCGCTTGCATCAAAGTTGGAACCGCCGACAGACTCCTCGCTTTTTGCCGTCAGTGCTGTCTTGTTGATTGTTATCCAGTATGATGATGTTTTGAGCGTGCTTTTCTTGTAAATTGATCTCGAGGGCAACAGTTGTACGCGTTCTGAAGCAGAAGGTGTTGTGCGGACAGAAGTCTTGAACTTTTGGTTCGAGCAGGCCATCAGACGTCCTGTGCCAACATTGCGCAACGAATAGTAGGCTGTCTTTGGGTCATAGAGGATGTTCCAGGCAAATTTGTCATCGGCTTGGGCCATTTGGGTGTTCATAGGCTTCTGTATCAAATCGCCTGTCTCCGTTACACCCAGGAGTGATGTCTCGTTGCCAAAGGTCTTGTCGGTTGTCTTGATGTAATATTTTGTCTCGTCTTCTTGGGCAAAGGTATAGGCGGGAGAGGCAAAGCCTACAGACGAAGAACAGATGAGTCCGTCTTGATGCAAGGCGTGGGTGATGAACACATTGCCATAATATAATAATGTATTCTCGGGATTGTAGCTGTCTTCCCACGAACCGTTGATGCCGTAATTAGGTCCGCTGAACGACGAAATCGGCCACATGTGCGTGTTGTCGCCTGTTATGTAGGCCGAGTTGTCCTTGTTCAAGAATTGTATCATCTGCGTAGTTCGTGGCCCCAGCCATTTCCCGCGGTCTCCGTCTGCACGATAATTGCCATTCCACCACACATCGCTTGTGCCGACACCTACACCGTGATTGGTCTCATGCAAGATAGTTCCTGTCTGTTGATACGACTCGTTAGGCCCAACACGCATCCAGCCGCCATATGAGCAGTCTGCTGTCTGTGTGCCAGCACTATAATGAATGCTGAGGTTGACACCTTTTACGTAGGACAAGTTGTTATATAACCAAAGTATTTCCTCTTTGGCTGAAGCGATGCGGTAGTTCTCCTCCATGCTACCACCATTGTCATAGTCGGCAGTTACTGTGCCTTTAGGCAGGGTTGGCACCCGCATAACTTCACCGTATGCCAACTTGTAGTTTATAGTCAGGATATATGGCCTTACATAGTACATCGTGCCTGGCTTGAGCTTTTCCATACGGTATATGTCACCGTTGGCAGAGAAACATCGTGTAGAGCGATTGTCGAAAATGGTCGGTTCTGGCGTTTCACTCCAGCAGAAGCCCTTTTCCAGTATGACAGAAGTCGCTGTTGGCTGTGCTGTCATACGCCCTAGTAATACTGTTGAGCCGGCTGCAACATATTTGTTGGTCGATGTTACCCTCGGAGTCGTTCCCGTGGCGTTCAAAATTTGGTAATTTAGCGTTGCATCGCTGAGGTTCTTGGCTATTGAACCAATCCCTTCATCTCCGTCTTCTTTCAGATCTTTGGCTTCGTTGATGGCGGCGACCAGTTCCGTCGCTCCCTCACCCTCGCCTAATACTGTTTCTGCCTTGTCAATCAGCTTCTGCAGTTCAGCATGCTCCGCCTCAATGTTGGTGTCCAAGCGTATTAACTTCACGTTGTCAATAGACGCCCAGTTTGCATTTGTGGAAACAACTTTGAACCCGATTCGCGAAACGCCTTGCAGCACGGTAAAGGTCACACTATAGTCTTTGCCCTCCGTTACAGTAGTCGTTACGCCGTTTGCATAAAGTATGGCTCCTTCGCATTCAGATATATTGCCGGATTGCTGGATGTTCTGGCATCCGGCTGTTAACGTATAGGTTCCTGCTGGCAGATACAGGTCCTGGCTAATCTCTACATTGGGTATTTTGCTGCCCGATTTTACCCATCGTTCCATATAAACCTTCCCATGTTTCCTGGTAAAACTCGAGTTGGTGGAGTAGTAGAAGCCGTTGTTGTCCCAACCTGCAAAACGAGCTTCAAAGTCTGGGTTTTCTATGTAAGTGTTTGTAACGTTCGTATCTGCCATAACGCGTAGGGCAAAAAACAGAAAAAAACTGGAGATAAGAACTTTTTTCATGGTTTATGATTTTATGAACAGATTATGTCTGGAATGATTTGCAGAGGTGTGCGAGTCCACACTTGTCGCATTTTGGATGCAGGGCTGTGCAGGTGTAGCGACCATGAAGAATGAGCCAATGATGGGCATTGGGAATTTCTTCCTTTGTGAAGTGCTTGGTGAGCATCTTTTCTACACTGAGTGGCGTGGTACAGGAGTCGGGTACAAGCCCTAGGCGATGACTAACACGAAAAACGTGCGTATCGACTGCCATCCTTGCCTCGCCCCAAACAACACTCAGCACCACGTTGGCTGTCTTGCGGCCCACGCCGGGCAATGCAGTCAGCATCTTCATGTCCTGCGGCACTTCGCCTCCGTGCTCTTCCTGCAGTTGACGTGCCATTTCCACCAGGTGCCTGGCCTTGCTGTTAGGGTAGGAAACAGAGCGGATGTACTCGTAGATGACCTCGGGTGTGGCCATCGCCATCGCCTCGGCTGTAGGATAGTCCTCGAAGAGTCGGGGTGTTACCTGGTTGATGCGCTTGTCGGTACACTGGGCGCTCAGAATGACGGCAACCAGCAACTGGAATGGATTGTCGTAGTGCAGCTCCGTCTTGGCTTCCGGCATCGCCTGCCGGAAGTAAGCCGCTACCTCGCGATAAAGACCTTTACGAGTCAACATTTAATCCCTAATCTTTTTAATGGGACTGCGTCCTACGCCTTCGAAGGTCATCTTGACGGGGGCGATGGTGCCGTCCTCGTTGAAGATAAGCCTGTCGATGCAGGTGACGCGGTGATTGCCATCGGTCTCATCGAGGGGACGGCGGTGGTATATGATGTAGTATTCGTCTTTGCCAGGCACCTTGATGACGCTGTGATGACCCGCTCCGCGAGCGATGCTCTCGTCTCGCTGCAAAATCTTTCCCTTGAGCTTGAAAGGTCCGAAGGGACTGTCACTGATGGCGTATGCCACGCAATAGTCAGGACCTGTCCAACCGCCTTGGCTCCACATGAAGTAGTACTTGCCGTTCCGCTTCAACATGAAAGGACCCTCAACGTATTCCTTGCTGGGTGTTATCTCGTGGAACTTCTGTCCATCCTCCCAGGGCACAATGGAAAGGAGGTCAGGGCTCAGCTTGCAGACATTGCAATGGCGCCAGCCGCCGTAGAACATATAGTACTGTCCGTCATCATCGCGGAAGACGAACTGGTCGATGGGCTGTGCGCCGTTGACAATCTCATTAATAAGCGGCTTGCCAAGTGCATCCTTATAGGGACCTTCCGGTTTGTCGCTGACGGCAACACCAATACCGCCCACTTCACCTTCGTGCACGTCATTGCCTCCGAAGAAGAGGTAGTACTTGTTGTTGGCCTCGATGATGGCCGGTGCCCAAAGCGCCCGCCTCAGCCAGGGGATGTCCTGCTTGGTGATGACATTCTCGTGCTTCGTCCAGTTCACAAGGTCCTTGCTGGAGAAGGCATCGAAGTGGAGCTGTTCGTCATAGGGAGCACTGTATGTAGGGAATATCCAATACTGGCCATCGAGGACAGCACCTTCGGGATCGGCATACCAACCCTGGAAGATAGGGTTACCACTGGTCTTTTTCTTCTTTGCATCAGCAGTGCCGACGATGCAAAGCAAACAGAGGAGAAAGACCCCCCATCCCCCCTTAGGGGAAGAAAACAGATGGTTTAACTTTTCACTTTTCATTATTCACTTTTCACTTTTAATTTTCCCCCCGTAAAGGGGTTCGGGTGTCACTCTTCGATGATGCCTGCTTCCATCAGGATAGGCAGGACGCGGGCAGCGAGCCGGCGTTTGTTTTTGTCTTTCTCAACGTAGTAGGCGTTATGCAAGTCGATAAGCTCGCGGCTCAGCAGCAGCTTGTCCATCATACGGTCATCGAACAGCTTGATGTCGTAGCGTCCCTGTTCGTCTGCTGCAGAAGATATGACGTAGCACACTTGATTCTTCAGTTGCTTGTTGGTCGTCATCGTATTCGAAAAGGCACCCATAGCACCAGCGGCAGCGCCGCTTATTGCCGCCGCTGCTGCAATCGAGCCTATGGAGCCCGTCGGAACGACCACAGGAATTACCATCGGCATGTCGCTTCTTGTCAACAGTGCATTGACGATGATCAGGTCGTTTTCATTGATGCCTGCTGCTTTGCAGTAGCCCTTGCCAAAGCGCATATTCTCGTAGCGCAGGTTCCGGCAGTTGACGTATATCTCGTCACCCTGCTTCACGGCGAAGGCCGCTCCATTGAGAATCCTGTCGATGTCTTTGTCTCCTGCGGTCAGCTTGTAGTCGTTACCGCCCCACATCAGCTTGTGACCCTTGCTATGCTTCTTGCAATAGACCGTGTCCAGGGACTCCCACTTATCCTCAAGGAAGTCCTTGTAACTCTTGCAGTACCGGCACTGGCCGAACACGCTGACAGTCGTCAGCAGACACAATCCTATTGCCAATGATATCCGGTTCATGGCTATCCCTCGATTACGCCCTGCTTGGTAGAGAAGGTGTCTATGATGTCCTTGAAGATTTGCTCTACGCGGTCAACTGTCTTGCGACGGAACTTGCCGCTGCGCGGATAGAGTTTAGTGCCTTTCTTGTTGACGGCTAACTTGTCCGTAATCCACTCCTCAGCCTTGTAGGTCACGCCGTTCTTGCCATCCATATCCTCATTGTAGTAGTAGGAGATCTGCGTGATGACGAGGCTGACCTTCTGCCCCTTGACGGTGGCACTCAGAAGATAGCGGAAGCGGGTACGGTCGAGGCTGAGGAAGACCTTGCTAAAGGTCATATATTCTTCGATGCGTGCCACAATGGTGCCGCTTTCTTTCTCCTCCGAGATGATGCGCGTGTATTCAGGCTGCTGGTTCTGAATGGCATTGCCGATTATAGAGTTGCTGATGTAGGCACGCAGGACGTCATAGATTTGCTGCTCGCTCTTGTCCGTAACGCTGAAGTCCTTTTGGAAGGTAACGATACCTTCCACTTCGGGCACTGCACCAAGCAGGTACTTGGGATCTTTCATGTAATCGTTCTTTCCTGCCATGAGGCAAAGAGGCAAGCACAGAAGTGCTGCAAAAAGGATGGATTTTTTCATTTTTATGTTCATTTTTAGTTATTCGTAACGTATCGCTTCTATTGGGTCCATGAGGGCGGCCTTGCGGGCAGGGACATAACCAAAGAATATGCCAATGAATGCACAGATGCAGAAACTGAGTCCGACGCTCCAAAGAGGAACGCTACTTGGAAGCATGAAGACATTGCTGGCCAACCAGCTTCCGCCATAGCCTAGGGCAACGCCAAGCAAAGCTCCAGTCAACGATATCAGGACACTCTCGATGAGGAACTGACTCATGATATCTATGCCGCGTGCTCCGACACTCATGCGCAGACCAATCTCCTTGGTTCGTTCTGTGACACTCACCAGCATGATATTCATGATGCCGATGCCTGCTACAAGCAGCGAGAAAGCTGCGGCTACTACCAAGATGAGGGTGATGGTGTCCATAGTGCTGGACATCGTCTCCATCCATTCTGCCTGCGAGCGAATGGTGAAGTCATCCTCTACATCATCCTTCAACTTGTGGTTGTGTCGCAGTATCTGTGTCACCTCATCGATGGCATCGTCGCTCAGTTTTTCGGCAAGGGCACTCATTACGATGCTGCTGAAGAAAGTTTGGGCGGCAAGACGCTTCATGACGGTGGTGTAGGGAGCAATCAACAAATTGTCCTGATCCATGCCCCAGTTGTTATAGCCTTTAGACTTCAAGACACCAACAATGCGGAAAGGAATGCTTTTGAAGCGTACAACCTTACCGATGCAATCTGCATCCTCACTGCCGAATAGTTCTTTGACGACAGTGGCTCCCACCACACAGACCTTGGCGCTTTTCAGAACGTCTTCCTCGGTGAAACAGTCTCCGCTCTTGATGTCCCAGAGTTTGATGGTCATGTAGTCGGGACTCTCTCCGTACATTGTACTGTTGGTATTTTTGGAACCGTATATAACCTGTCCGCTACTGGTTACTTCTGGACTGACATGTGTGATAAGCTTTGCTTCATCGAGGATGCTTTCATAGTCAGCCATTTTGAGCGTCTGCATGGCAGATGGATCCAAACGTACACCGCCTCGCGTTTCGCCACCGGGGCGAATGGTAAGCAGATTGGTGCCCATCTTGCTCAGATCGGCACGAATGCTTTGCTTCGAGCCTTGTCCGATGGCCATCATAATGATGACAGCTGCTACGCCAATGATTATGCCAAGCATGCTCAGGAAAGAGCGAAACTTGTTGCTCATAATGGCAGTGATGGCAACTTTAAGTAGGTTCTTTATGCTCATCTAGTTAATTTGCAATTTGACGATTTACTATTTACGATTTAATCATCATTCGATTTTGGCAGTGCAGCCAACGCTTCTACGGCAGAGAGAATGTTGGGATTCTCTCTGTCTTCGCGTATTTTACCGTCGCTAAGCATGATGTTGCGGCTACTATATTTGGCTATTTCTGGATTATGGGTGACGAAGATAATAGTGCGACCTTGGCGATGCAGTTCTTGGAAGAGACACAGAATCTCGAAAGAGGTTCGAGTGTCGAGGTTGCCTGTTGCCTCGTCGGCCAGTATAACTGCGGGATTGTTGACCAAAGCTCGGGCAATGGCTACGCGTTGCATTTGTCCGCCGGACATTTGGTTGCTCTTGTGGTCGAGGCGGTCACCGAGTCCCACAGCTTGGAGTGCTTTTATGGCAGCCTCGCGACGCTGACGGGAATTGTAGGTCTTGTTGTACATGAGAGGCAATTCAACGTTTTCTACGGCAGTCGTTTTGGCCAGTAGGTTGTAGTTCTGGAAGATGAAGCCTATCTTGCGGTTTCGCAGGATAGCACGTTCGCTGCGGCGCATTTTACGGACAGGAACGCCATCCAGGATGTATTCACCGCTGGTAGGTGTGTCTAGACAACCCAACTGGTTGAGCAGTGTGCTCTTGCCCGAACCAGAGGTGCCCATGATGGTGACAAATTCACCTTCATATATCTTGAAGCTGACACCGCGGAGTGCTTTCACCACCTCACTACCAACATGGAAGTCACGGCGGACATCTTGCAGCTCAATGACAACTTTATTATTGTTCATAGTTATTTTGTTCAAGAGATGCAGTTCATAGTTCATAGGCTACAACCTTCCACTGAGCGAAAGAAATAGCTATGAACTATGGACTATGAATTATGAACTTTTCTTCTTTTCCTGATTCCTATTCCTGGGCTTAGGCATGAAGGGGTTACTGTTCTGTTGCGGGCCTTCCTCCATATCCATTGCACTGCTTTCAACATCAATAATGACCTTTGTGCCAGCATCCAAACCACTTGTTACCTGCGTCAGAGTCCCATTAGTGACACCTGTCTGTATAGCGATGGCTTTGAGGTTGGGACCTTCCTTTGTCCAAACTTTTAAGGGACTATCAACATCGGTAATTGTTTCGCCCTCGTTGAGTATCGCCTCGCTAGGCTTGAAGCGAAGCGCTTTGCTGGGAATAGCAAGTACGCCTGGCATCTCGAGAGTGTAGATGACAACGTTGGCAGTAAGACCCGGCTTGAGTTTGAGATCTTGGTTGGGTGCGCTGATGACCACTTGGTAAGTAACAACATTACTCTCGGTTGTAGGTTGTTGACGAACTTGCGTAACAGCGCCCTGGAAGGTGTCGTTGGGGAATGCATCAACAGTAAAGCTGACGCGCTGTCCTTCCTTTACTTCACCGATGTCTGCCTCGTCAACGTCCGCTATGACTCGCATGTCAGTCAGGTCGCGGGCAATAGTGAAGAGGGTGGGGGTATTGAAGCTCGATGCAACCGTTTGTCCTTCTTCCACTTCTTTCTTCAGTACCACTCCGTCTATGGGACTGGTAATAGTGGCATAGCCAAGGTTGGTCTGTGCCTTCTTGACGCTTTCCTTCTGATGTGTCACTGTCTGTTGTGCCTTGATGTAGGAGAGGCGTGCCTGCTCGTAATCGTTGGCAGAGATGAGGCCTTTTTCGTAGAGAGCCTTGAATCGCTCGTAATTCGTATTCTGATAGTCAAGCTCACTTTGGGCGCTCTTCAGGTTTGCTTGTGCGCTGCTGAGTTCGCTAATGAGGTTTGTACGGTCTAATTCTGCGATAATGTCGCCTGCCTTGACGACGCTGTTATAATCGACGTAGAGCTTGCTGACGATACCGCTAACCTGCGTGCCGACATCGACGCTTGTTACTGGTTCGATGGTACCGGTTGCTGTTACGCTGGTAGTGACATCCTGTATTGCTGCTTCTGCCTCAGTGTAGGTGAAGTCAATTTTCTTTTGGCAACTGCTCATGGCTACTGCCGCTGCTGTCAGCATTGCTGCCTTGATGAATGTGTGGGTTCTCATCTTTATATACAATAATTATTTTACAGATCTATCTTCTCTCCTGTGTAGAATTTGAGTAGCTGTATATTATACAGTGCTGTATATTTGCTTTGCAGCATGTCTTGCTCCGCACTCATGACATTGTCGCGCCCTTGTAAAACGTCCACGATATTCTTCAGCCCATTTTGGAATTGTTCGTTCAATAGTTCATAGCTGGCTTCCTGACTTTTGACACGTATCTTGGCTGCGATGTAGTTCTGTTGCCCATTATTGGCGTTAATCCAATATTGCTCGATGGTGCTGGAGAGCGTGTTTTTCTTCTCCTGAAGGTCGAGCTTAGAAGAAATCTGCTGTAGTTTGGCATTCTTGACATTTGACATGTTGCGTCGATTGTCGAAGATGGGGACGCTCAGGTTGAGTCCGGCGCTCATGTTCAGGTTTGTCTTCATCTGTTCGCCCCATTTGTTGCTGTTGCCGCTTGAGTGGTTACTGCCTAGACTGGCACTGGCGCCGATGGTGGGCAGAAAACCGCGCTTGGCGATGTCAAGCTGCATGTCGGCAGCCTCGATGCTGAGTTCCGCGCTTTTTATCTCCGGGCGGATTTCCAGTGCCTTGGCATAGGCCTCTTGTGCACTAGGAACAAGGGCCATTACCTGTTCGTCTGTAGGTGTATTTCCACCAACATCGAAGGGGGTGTTGAGGTCGAGCTCAAGTAGCGCCTTGAGCTGGCGTTTGTAGTCGGCGAGCTGTGTCTCGCTGTTGACGACGGAGTATTGGGCACTGCTGAGTTGAGCCTCAAGCTGGGCAACATCTGCCCTGGCCAGTTGTCCCTGCTTCACCATTTCCACGCCTCGGTCGAACTGGCTCTGTGCGGTCTTTAGGAGTTGCTCATTGACGTTCTTAGCCTCCTTTGTGTACATGATTCTTACATAGAGGAGTGCTATCTGCTCCTGTATGGAGAGCTCACTTTGCTCTGTGGTAAGGGCAGTGATACGGTTTTGTAGTTTCTGCTCCTTAATGTTCTTATGGTTGATGCCTCCATTCCAGAGGGTCACACTTGCATTCAAACCGTATGAACCTTGGTAAGTGGCATTGCTTCGGGTGCTGGTTACTTGGTCTCCCTGTACCACGTTGATGACCTGTGTGAAAGGGCGGTAACCTATGCTGTGGCTTGTATTAAAGCTGAGACTAGGGAAGAGGACTCCCTTGTCCTGCCAGAGACTTACTTCACCGCGTTCTTCGCTGAGGCGGTTCTTCTGAATCTGTATGTTATGGTTCAACGCATGGTCTATACAATTTTGCAGTGTCCATGTCTGTTGGGCACAGACTGTTCCGCTACATAGAAGAAGGAGGGATAGAATGCTTGCTTTCATTTATGTAAATGTGTGCGTTTTTTCTTTGCAAAGTTAGTACTTTTTTTTATATATTCTGCTTTTATTATCAATTCTTATTCTCTTCAAGTGGCAATTGACTGAATTTGTGGCGCCGTCTGGCATAATACTGCCAAAGAAGGTTGATCGGACTGAGTATCTGGTTGACAGGGACTGTTGTTGCGGCCAGGTTACGATTTCTGTCGGTCTTGAACTTCGGACGTATACGGTAAAAGTCATAATGGGCCTTTACAACAGCCCAGCAAGATGCGAAGTGACCGCCCACCAGGAAGTGCAGTGCTGCTGCTGCGTCTAATATACTCCGCCAATGCATAACAGTGCAGAATTTTTTCTCTGGCATGTTCTTATATAGAAGCAGTAGGTTGTTCCGGAAATTGAGATATGCCTTGCGCGGACTATCTGTTGGTAAGGTGCCACCACCCACATGATAGACAACACTTTGTGGGATGCAGACAATGTCGTAACCACGACTGCGGAGTCGCCAGCAAAGGTCTATTTCCTCCTGATGGGCAAAGAAGCGTGCGTCTAGTCCGCCTGCTTCCAGATAGACATTGCGTCGAATGAGTAGTGCGGCTCCTGTTGCCCAAGCCACAGAGGCGATGTTGTCGTATTGACCCTCGTCACGCTCTACAGTACCTAGGATGCGGCCTCTGCAGAAAGGGAATCCCATACGTCCTATGTAACCGCCACAAGCTCCTGCATATTCTAGCATGTCGGGAGCCCATTCGCAGCGAATTTTCGGTTGGCAGGCAGCCACCTCGGGATGCTGATTCATGTAGTCAAGCATAGGCTTCAGCCAGCCTTTCTCTACACGGACATCGCTGTTGAGTAGCAGGCAGAGCTCACCGTCAACCTGGGCGATGGCTTTGTTGTAGCCTTCAGCAAAGCCGTAGTTATGGTCGAAGACAAGGGTTCGAATATTGGGGAACTGCTCTGTAAGCAGCTGGAGCGAGTCGTCTGTGCTGCCGTTATCAGCAACGATAACTTCCGCCTCGGGCGAGTGCTCGATGACGGAAGGCAGGAATCTGCGCAGCATATCAGCGCCGTTCCAGTTAAGTATGACGATGCTCAACTTCATATAATTCTTGGTTCTTAACTCTTAATTTTTAACTCCCAACAACGCATCTCCCTTCTCGTTCCATTCACCTAAACGAACTTGAACGATAGTGTTGTCCAGTACTCCCTCTCCTTTGGAGAGGATTGGGGTGAGGCTTACCTTGATGTAGTTGTCCGTAAATCCGTGCAAGATTCCGGCCTTTTTGCTGTGCTCCAGCAAGACGGGACGCGTCTGCCCTATATATATATTATAATGTGTACGCAACTTCTCGTTGCTCAACGAGAGAAGCTGCTGACTGCGTTCGTGTTTCTTCTGCGGCGACACCTTTCCCGGTATCTGCAAAGCCTTTGTGCCTGGGCGTTCGCTGTAACTGAATACATGGTACTGACTTACGGGGAGCGCCTCCATGAAAGCGTAGCTCTTGGCAAATAGTTCGTCTGTTTCGCCGCGCATGCCTACGATAACATCCACACCAATGAATGCATCGGGGATGTATCGTCGCACTTCGTCTATCTTCCCTGCAAAGAAAGTTGTATCATAGCGGCGGTGCATGAGGCGGAGCACTTCGTCGCAGCCGCTTTGCAGAGGAATGTGGAAGTGCGGCATGAACGCACGGCTTTCAGCGCAGAAGTGAATGACTTCCTCTGTAAGCAGGTTGGGTTCTATGCTGCTGATGCGGTAACGTTCGATGCCATCAACCTGATCAAGGGCGCGAAGCAAATCGATAAACGACTCACCAGTCGTTTTGCCGAAGTCTCCGATGTTGACACCAGTCAGGACTATTTCCTTGCCTCCCTGGCGCGCTACTTCTTCTGCCTGTTTAACGAGCGAGGCAATACTGCCGTTCCGACTGCGGCCTCTGGCGAAGGGGATGGTACAGTAAGTGCAGTAGTAGTCGCAGCCGTCCTGTACTTTTAAGAAGAAGCGTGTACGTTCACCGCAGGCACAACTGGGGAAGAAAGAACGGATTGGTTTGGCTTCAGTGTTTTGTAAATCCTTAACTTCGTTATTCGGGAATTCCTTAATCAGCTTTACTATCTCTCCCTTATGTTCTGCACCCACCACTATATCAACACCTTCGAGTGCTGCCACTTGTCCGGGTCTGAGTTGTGCGTAGCAGCCTGTTACAACCATCAGAGCCCCTGGATGTTTGCGTCTAAGTCTGCTGATGGCTTGCCTGTCTTTGCTATCTGCCACCTCTGTGACACTACAGGTATTTACGATGCAGATGTCTGCTATATCTCCACCTTTGGCGGTCTCCACACCTGCAGCTTTCATTTGCTGTGCAATAGTACTCGTCTCTGCAAAGTTGAGTTTGCAGCCGAGAGTATAATAGACCGCTTTCTTTCCTTTTAAAGCATTCACGCTGCAAAGTTACACATTTTCCTTGAAAATGCCAAAAATTTTAAGAAAAGATAAGAAACGCTGGTGTTGAATCTCAAGCACTTAAATAATTTTTGTAAAAAAATAAAAAAAAAAGTTCATAAAAGTTGCATGTATTTCAGAAAAACGTCGTACCTTTGCAGCGTTTTAATAAGCAATTGATTGTTTTACAAGTTTTAAAAGCAAAAAAAATGAAGAAGTTAGCATTTTTGTTCGCAGTTGTTGTAGCTGTATCTTTCGCATCTTGTGGTCAGAAGACCGAGCAGGGTTCTTGCTGCGATAGCGACAGCGTTGCTGTTGAAGAGGCAGCTTGCTGTGACACTTGCGCTTGCGATAGCTGCGCTTGCGACACATGCACTTGCGCTTGCCCCGCTGCAGAATAAGCAACAGACGAGCAAAAAAGTCTCAAAGGACTATGCCAATAGGCATGGTCCTTTTTTGTTTATCTCATATGCGGTTCTGTGCCTCGCCGCGCAGGAAGGCTGCCACGTTAGAGATGGCGATATCGATTAGGCGGCGACGGGCAGCTGCAGAAGCCCAGGCGATATGAGGGGTGATGTAGCAGCGAGGTGCAGCAATGAGAGGGCTGCCTTTACGGGGCGGCTCTTCTGTCAATACATCTATACCTACGGCATATATCCGGTTGTTGGCAAGGACATCGGCTACAGCCTGTTCGTCGAGTAATGGCCCACGACCAGTGTTGATAAGGATGGCTGTCGGTTTCATGAGCGCAAGGCGTTCTCGGTTCACCAGATGACGCGTATCATCTGTCAAGGGACAATGCAGGCTCACCACATCTGCCTCGTGGAACAGCTGTTCGTAGTCCTTTGCCTTGCGTATTCCCAATTGGGTGAGCGTTTCTTCAGACTTGCTGCTCACCGCCATTACCTGCATTCCCAACGCTTGGGCCATTTGTGCTACTTGTTTGCCAATATTGCCAAGACCTACAATGCCCATAGTGAGGCCATCCAATTCGATGAGCGATGCTTTTGTGAAGCTGAAGTCCGGACTCTGCTGCCATTCGCCCTTCCTGACGGCTTCCGCATGAAGTGCGACCTGATTCGTAATGTTCAGCAGATGCGCCATCACCATTTGTGCCACAGACATTGTGCTGTAGGCTGGTATGTTTGTCACAACGATGCCTCTGCGGTGTGCCTCTGCGATGTCCACCACGTTGTAGCCCGTTGCCAGTACGCCTATATAGCGGAGTTGGGGTAGTGCAGCCATAGCGGATGCATCGATAATGACCTTGTTTGTTAGCAGTATCTCAGCACCATCGGCACGATTGAGCAGTTGTTCGGGAGCTGTTCGGTCATATACCGTAAGTTCGCCAAGTTCTTTAAGTCCGTCCCAAGAGAGGTCGCCCGGGTTGGCTGTATATCCGTCGAGTATGACTATGCGATGCATGGGGGAGTTAATAATTAAGAGTTAAGAATTAAGAATGAATAGTCAGTATGCTATTTTCCTGCCGTCTTTTATGACGATACCCTTTTTAAATGAAGAATCTATTCTGCGGCCGGAGAGATTGTAGATGAAGCCATCATTTTTAATTTTTAATTCTTCATTTTTCATTTCCCCGATTCCTGTTTCAATATCCTCCGTCACGTCTTCCACCATGTATTTGCCGTCGTCTGTAGAGGAGGTGATGCATAGGTAGCTGTCTGTGCGGATGCCTGTTATGTCAACGGTTTGTTTGTTTCCTGAACCGGCATTGACCACAAGGTTGATATAGTTGTCTGGCGAAGTGATGCGGTATGTTTGGTAGTACCACCTTTTGCCCAAAATGTTCTGGGTCGTGGTGACACGTTTGCCCGGCCAGTTCCCGCTCAGTTGTTTGTCATTGTTGTCCCATACGTAGAAGTACATATTTCCCCATGAGGAGACATCGGAACGGACGTAGAGCGTGATGTCGTAGGGCTGGAAAATCTTGTACTCGCGGGACTGGATGCCCTGCACCACTCCTTTTGAAAGGATGCCAGCCTGAAGCATGCATGAGGATTCGATGCTCAATGTGTCACCGCTCGTCAGTTGGGGACTGTCGGCTGTCGGTTCTGAACCGTCTGTCGTATAGACAATGCGAGCACCAGAGAGATTGCTCACTGCTGTCAGCTTGACGTTCAGTGGAGCTTCGTAGGTGCCATCGGGGACATCCATCCAAACGGTATTGGCACTTCTGTTCAGGAGGTAGCGATAGCCTTTGCCCGAAAGGATTTCGGTGTACCCAGAACTGCCGGCGTTGTAGCTTTGAGGCGTGTTTCCGACGACACAAATTAGAATGGCGTTCTTGCCCGTGGTCGCAGTGGCATAGTAGTTCTGTGCGCTGTATTTCTGCTGACAGGCGGAGGTGTTGGTGATGCCAGCCAAACGTCGTGCCAGAATCATCTGCTTGATGGGGTATTTGTTGTTGCGCCAATGCGTATAGAAGACGCAGGGTGTGCCCGGCATTGCCAGAAGGTAGGCGTTGGCGGCGAGGGTGTCTGTGCGGATGGGGTCTTGTTCTGCCCCGTTGATGCGCTTCTCCGTGTCGTGGTTTTCGACAAAGGTGACGGCATATTGCTTGTAGTAGCTGTCCGCAGAGAGCGGCTTTTCATCATAACCCAGCCATCGCCAATCGCGATTGTTGATAGCATCCCGCATACGGTAGCGGAACTGGAAGTCGAAGGCAGCACTGGTGGGCGTGTCCGAGACATAGCCCTTGCTGTTGTTGACCCACTCCTTGATTTTGTTTGTGCTGTCCCAGAACTCACCCACACTGAAAGCCGGGCGTGTCGCCACATTGTAATCGGCAATGAAATAAGCGTAGAACCCTTTCACCATATCATAGCGAAAACCTGTATAGCCGATGTCCTCAAGTAGAAACTTGAGGTACGCTTTGATGCACTCCTGTACGTTGGCACTCTTGTGGTCAAGGTCACGGCATCCCGGCCAGTCTTCGCCCGTGTCGTCGTTCCCAGACAGGGAGAGGCCGTTGCTGTTGGCCCATCCCAGAGTCGCCCCTCCGTCGTCATTGCGGCAGATGTCTGTGGAGTACATTTGATAGGTCTTCCCTTTGTAGGTTTCGGCAGGATAATCGACCAACGAACCATTCTGTCCCATGTTGCTGCGGTGGTTGATGACCACATCGGCAATGACGCCTGTCCCCTTCTCGCGGAAGGCTGCAATCATGTCGCGCAGTTGGGCTTCAGAGCCGAACGAGCTCTTTTGGTTGAAGTAATAGACAGGCGTGTAGCCCATCATATTATAATCGGTATTGCACCATCCGCTCTGGGGCACCCATACCAACTGGAAATAGGGGGCAATTTCATTTGCCTGAGCCTTTAGCTTTGTCCAGGAGGTCTCACTATAGGAATCCCAATAGAATCCCTGAAGCATGACACCCACATAGTCCGCAGGCCAGCCCTGTGCTCGAACAGTCAGTTGCAGGACAAGCGTCAACAGTAGCAGAATGAAACGTTTCATCTTCTGATGGTGAGGGGAATGGTCTCTTCGTGTGACTGGCAGAAGGCATCGGCATCCGAGAGAACCAGTGCCAGATAGCCGCCGCCGCCAGCTCCGGGCATCTTCCAGGCCAGTACGCCATTCATTGCAGAATAGTGGTCGATGTAGTCCTGAACGCCTGGCTGAATCATGGCCGGGAACATGGCAACCTGTGCATTGAACGAGGCATTGTAGGCTGCGGCGAATGCCTGTAGGTCGGTTCGCATGATGGCATCCCAACAATCGTCGGCAGACAGAGCCAGAGCCTTCACCTTTGGCTCTGTAATGTCCTTGCCTTCGACCACCGAGCAGCCCGGGCGGCGCGGGAACATCGGCACGAGGCACAGGTGGCTTTCCAGCCAGTTGAGAATCTGTTCGTCCTGGCATTGCTCTATCTTGTCCGGCCAATAGCGGGCATCGTAATGGTGCCGGCAGAGGCCTGGTACACAGATGCCGATGGCATCCTGCGCTCCGGAGATGATACCATCGCTGCGCTCTGGGTCGTTCTCAAAGCAGAACACCAGTTTGGCAAGCATCTCAGCATCCATCTCGGGCAGTTTTATTGGCCATATCTTCTGAATCTGTTTGCGAGTAGAGGTAGAGAGACCACAACGATCCTGTATTTCGAAATTTGGAACGAGGGAAATCGTGAGCGCCCATCCTGGGGCAAAGCAGCTGACGTATGGCTGGTCAATCCAGGTGCCGGCGAGGTCCAGTCGCGTGGGAATCTCGCATATCTGTGCCTTCAGGTTTGTACTGCTTCGGGCATCAAGGCCTTCGGCTGGGGTGCGCTCAAGCACGATGTACTCTATGCCGTGCTCCTCACAGAAACGACGTTTTTCCTCGCTGGCTCCATCGGCATTCACCACGAAACGGTCTGGCTTCAGCGCCTCGACTGTGGGTACGAAGTCCATTATTCCGCTTCCCTGATTAACAAAAGCATCTTTGACATAGCGAATGCTTTGAACCATGAAGAGGCGTTCCTTTTCGGGATAGACGGTGCGGTGATTCTTGTACTTCAATATGGTGGCGTCGGAGCCAATGCCTACATACAGGTCGCCATATTGGGCAGCCTGTCGGAAGAATTCCACATGTCCGCTATGCAGTAAGTCATAGCATCCACTCACAAAAACTTTTTTATTCATTGAACCTTGCCTTGATTATGCTTCTGTATGTAGATTAAACCTGGTGAATTTGTAGTTGTGGGAATGGGAACTTGATGCCTTGCTTGTTGAATTCTGAATAGATGCGTTCATTTGTGCCGAAGAAGACATTCCAGTAGTCGGCAACGTTTACCCAGACACGGACTGTGAAGTTCACACTGCTCTCTGCCAGTGCGCTCACAGCGATGAAGGGGGCGGGCTCCTGAAGTATGCGCTCATCGCTTTGGAGGAGGCCCAGGGTGACCTGCTTCACCTTTTCGATCTCAGTACCGTATTCTACACTTATGGTGAAATCCACACGGCGAATCTCGTTCCGGCTATAGTTTGTCACAGTACCGCCTGAAAGAGGACCGTTAGGGATGAACAGCACCTTGTTGTCGGGGGTTGTCAGAATGGTGTGGAAGATTTGTATTGCATTCACAATACCGCTCACGCCTTGGGCTTCTATGAAGTCGCCCACTTTATAGGGCTTGAAGAACAACAGGATGAGGCCGCCAGCCAGGTTCTGCATGTTCCCGCTCAATGCCATGCCGACAGCCAGACCTGCCGATGCCAAAAGGGCTGCAAGACTGGTGGTGTTCACGCCCAGAGTGCCGATGACTGTGATGATGAGCAGAGTGACGAGTAGGATGTTGATGAAGCTCTTCAGGAACGACTGTACCGTCGGTTCTACGTTCCTGCGCTCCAGCATTCTGGCCACCACTTTGTTGATGAACTTGATGGCGTAGCGTCCTATGATGGCGATGACGATGGCAAGCAGAATGCTCTTACCAGCTTGTATGCCCATTGTGATGGCTTGCTGTATCAGTTGGTCCATCTCGCCGTTTTTTGCGGCCTCAATGACTCCTTTTCCCGCCTCCAGAGGCGCTGCTTCCAAGAAATATATCATGTCGTTTTATTGAGTTTTTATGTGTAATGAATGTTATAGTCCCAGGATGATTCCTGCCACCCCACAAAGCAGGATGATGAGGATAGGGCCGAGGCAATATACCTTTTGTGCGATGAAGGCAAAGACAAAGATAAAGATGCTGAGGCAATAGCGCCAGGGATTCTCGGCCATCGAGCTGAAGTTCTCGCTGTTCATCAGGAGCAGAGCTGCAGCCAAAAGCAGACCCACAACGGCGGGACGCAGACCGCTGAAGACGTTCTCTACAGCAGGATGGTTACGATACTTCATGAGGAACTTGCTGATGAGCAACATCAGAATGAAACTTGGCAGTACGACAGCAAAGGTTGCAAGGAAGCTGCCCAGGATACCCCAGTAGGGGGCGTAGCCGGCATTGATGATTGCAGTATAGCCGACGTATGTGGCACTGTTGATGCCAATGGGGCCTGGCGTACTTTGGCTGATGGCGACAATATCGGTAAATTGTCCCATTGTCATCCAATGGTAATGCCCCACCACCTCGCCTTGTATCATAGAGAGCATGGCATAACCTCCTCCGAAACCGAAGAGCCCGATGAGGAAGAAAGTCCAAAAGAGTTGTAAAAGCAGCAATAACATTGGAGTTTAGAGTTAAGAATTAAGAAAAACTGTTCCGCTTTGATAATTGTGAATTATTGGAAGTCTTCTTTTAGGTATTTCCCATAGACATAGCCCGAGACGCCGGCGGCGAGGACGATGAAGATGGGGCTGACGCCAAGCACCCAGATAAGGAAGGCGGCGACGATGGGTATCCAGATGTTGTAGCGGGTTATCTTCGCATTCTTTGCCATCCTGAAGACGGGAATCGTGATGAGTGCTACGACAGCAGGACGAATGCCTCGGAAGAAGTGCTCCACCCAGGGGTTCTCGCGGAACTGTTGGAAGACAAGTGCGATGGCCAGGATGCAGAGGAAAGATGGCAGGCATGTTCCTATTGCACTGGCAAGTGCCCCCATGTTGCCTTTTTGCTTGTGGCCGATGAAGATGCTGAGGTTTACGGCAAAGATGCCCGGACACGATTGCGCCACGGCAATCAGGTCAAGCAGTTCCTTATCGCTCACCCAAGCCTTTTCGTCCACTACCTTTCGTTCGATGAGCGGTATCATGGCATAGCCTCCGCCGATGGTGAATAAGCCTATTTGGAAAAAGGTTTTGAAAAGGTCAAACATATTTTTAATAGGGAGTTAAAGTTAAGCCTGTAAACAGGCACTCCCAGCCGCTTGTCGTTCTAATACGAGTCCTGTTTATATCTTTTCACACGAAATCTGTCCCTAAAAACGGACCTTTTTTCGTATTTTCCCATGCAAAGATATAATTCTTTTTAATATCTTTTAATACTCGGGAACATTTTTTTATAAAAAATGAAAAAAAAAGAAGAAATAAATTGACAATTGACAATTCACAATTCACAATGACAATTCACAATGACAATTGACAATTCACAATGAGAGAAAACAGACCTCCGCGACTACAATCGCGCCTTCTTGCTAAAGCATCCAAGAACGGACTACCGCCCGAAACAGGGCCTGCGGAGTAGTTGCGCAGGACACACGAATTGGGTGATAACAAGAATAGGTCTTTGAGTGCTCGATGGTTGCTGGATGATTGCATAATCCTTGCTCCATTCCCTCTCCATTCCCAGGGTAGAGGAAACATAGGGGCACTATATGCTACGGAATGGGGTGGGAGTGGGACTGGAGTGGGGCTGGAGCGGGGCCGTGATAGTTGGACTGCTAAATAAAGAAACCGCTACGTTCCAACGCAGCGGTTTCTTTAAATTTATTTTCTTTTATCTAGGATCTTTTGCTGTGCTCTTCTACCCAGTGGCGGGCGTTGACGAAAGCTTCTATCCAGGGCGTTACCTGATCCTGCTCCTTGCGGTCGGCAGGATAGTAACCACATTGCCAGGGGAAGAAGGCGCGTTCCAGATGAGGCATCATGGCCAGATGGCGACCATCGGCGCTGCAGATGCCTGCTGCGGTGAAGTCGCTGCCGTTGGGGTTGGCAGGGTAGCCGTCGTAGCTGTACTTCAGCACAATGTTGTAATCCTCCTCCTTGCCAGGCAGAGAGAACTTGCCCTCTCCGTGAGCCACCCAGATGCCGAGCTTGCTGCCACTGAGGCTGCTCATCAGCACGCTCTGGTTGGGCTGCACCGTCAGGCCCACAAAGCCCGACTCGAACTTATGGCTGTCGTTGTGCAACATCTTGGGAGATTTACTATCTGACGATTTACTATTTATGATTTTACCTACCAAGCCAAGTTCCACCATCAACTGGCAGCCGTTGCAGACGCCGAGGGAGAGGGTGTCCTCGCGGGCATAGAAGCGGTCGAGGGATTCCTTGGCCTTGGGGTTGTAGAGGAAAGCACCGGCCCAGCCCTTGGCGCTACCCAGGACGTCGCTGTTAGAGAAGCCACCGCAGAAGACGATGAAGTTGATGTCATCGAGCGTCTCGCGGCCTGTGATGAGGTCGGTCATCATGACGTCCTTCACCTCGAAGCCTGCCAGGTAGAGCATGTAGGCCATTTCGCGTTCGCCGTTGGTGCCCTTCTCGCGGATGATGGCGGCCTTGGGCTGGCCGGAGGTTCCGGAATTTCTCCAGCGGTCGGGGTTCAGGCCGTACTGGCTGAGTTTGCCGGTGAAGCCGGGGAGGAACTTCCACTGGAGGGGCTGCTGCTTGTAGTTCTGGTAGCGCTCCTTGGCCTTGCCGTTGAAGCTCTGCTTCCGGTCGAGCAGGTAGCTGGTCTTGTACCAGATGTCGCGCAGGGCGTCAATGTCGAGGTTGAGGGTCTGGCCGTTCTTCTGGATAGCCAGGGTGCGGCCTTCTGCGGGCTCACCGATATTGATGTACCCGATGCCTTCGTCCTCCAGGAACTTCTTCACCTTGCTGCGCTTGTCGTTGGCCACCTGAATGACAACACCCGGGTTCTCGGCGAAGAGTATCTTCACCAGGTCGTCGGTCTTTATCTTGTCGAGATTGATGTTCAGACCGCCCTTCGTGTTGGCGAAGGTCATCTCCAGCAGGGTGGTGACAAGACCACCGGCGCTGATGTCGTGACCTGCCAGGATGAGGCCCTTCTGAACCAGGGTCTGGATGGCGTTGAAGGCATCGCGGAAGTACTCGCTGTCCTTCACGGTCGGCACGTCGCTGCCCACACGGTTCTGGCTCTGCGCGAAGGCCGAACCACCCAGACGGAGTTCGTCGAACGAGAAGTCTATATGATATAATGTAGAGGGCACGTTCTGAATGACGGGCGATACGACCTTCTTGATGTCGCTCACCTGGCCGCCACTGGTCACGATGACGGTACCCGGGGAGATAATCTTCTCGCCGTTGGGGTATTTCTGCGTCATGCTCAGCGAGTCCTTACCTGTGGGAACGTTGATCTGCAGCTTGCAGCAGAAGTCAGACAGAGCTTTAACTGCTGTGTACAGACGGGCATCCTCGCCCTCTTGGGCGCGACAGGGCCACATCCAGTTGGCACTGAGGCTCACGCTGTCGAGGCCTTCTTCCAGAGGAGCCCATACAATATTTGTCAGAGACTCGGCAACAGAGAGTACAGAACCTGCAGCGGGGTCAGCCAGAGCAGCCTGGGGCGCATGACCCAGAGCGGTGGCGATGCCCTTCTGGCCACGGTAGTCGAGGGCTACCACGCCGCAGTCGCTCAGGGGCAACTGCAGCTCGCCCTGACACTGCTGGCGGGCCACCTTACCTGTCACGGAACGGTCCACCTTGTTGGTGAGCCAGTCCTTGCAGGCAACGGCCTCCAATTGGAGCACCTTCTCCAGTTGACTGGTGATAGTTGACATTTGAGAGTTGTCATATTCTACATTCGCATATTTGCGCTCGACGGTGTTGTCGCGCATGATGGTCTTGGGGGAGTGGCCGAACATCTGGCTCACCTCCAGGTCGAAAGGACGAACGCCGTCGCCCTGCTCGAAGCTGAAGTGGGCATCGCCGGTGGTCTCGCCCACCACATACAGCGGAGCGCGCTCGCGCTCGGCAATCTGGCGCACATGGTCGATGTGCTTCTCGTCGATGAGCAAGCCCATGCGCTCCTGGCTTTCGTTGGCAATGATTTCCTTTGCCGATAGGGTGGGGTCGCCGATGGGGAGCTTGGTCATGTCAATGTGGCCGCCGCATTCCTCCACCAACTCAGAGAGACAGTTTACGTGGCCGGCACTGCCGTGGTCGTGGATGCTGACAACGGGGTTCACCTCCTCTTCGCAGAGGGCACGCACCAGGTTGTTGGCACGCTTCTGCATCTCGGGGTTGGCACGCTGAACGGCGTTCAACTCGATGCCGCTGCTGTACCGGCCCGTCTCCACAGAAGACACAGAGCCACCGCCCAGACCGATGCGGTAGTTATCGCCGCCCACGACCACAATCTTGTTGCCCTTTTGGGGCTCTTTCTTCAAGCAGTCGCGCTTCGTGCCGTAACCCACACCACCAGCCAACATAATAACCTTGTCGTAGGCATAAGAAGGACTGTTGTCTGGTGTCTGGTGTCCGTTGTCTTCCTTATGCTCGAATGTCAGTACGGAACCGCAGATGAGGGGCTGGCCGAACTTGTTACCGAAGTCGCTGGCACCATTAGAAGCCTTGATGAGAATCTGCTCCGGTGTCTGGTACAACCATTCGCGAACGGGCAGAATCTTCTCCCAGTCGCGTGTGGTTTCGGAAAGTCCGGAATTTCCTGATTCCCCGGAGTCATTTAATCGGGGATAACTGGTCATATAGACCGCTGTTCCGGCGATGGGCCAGGAGCCTACGCCGCCGCCCATACGGTCGCGGATTTCACCACCCGTACCGGTCGAGGCGCCGTTGAAGGGCTCAACTGTTGTGGGGAAGTTGTGCGTTTCGGCCTTGATGCTGATGACGCTCTCTATGTCGCGAATCACAAAATAATCGCTCGTGCTGTGGTCCTGCGGGGCGAACTGCTCCACGACGGGGCCCTGGGCGAATGCCACATTATCTTTATAGGCAGAGATAATCTGGTGGGGATTCTCCTGCGTTGTCTTCTTAATCATCTGGAAGAGGCTGCTCTCCTTCTCCTCGCCGTCGATGATGAACTTGCCACCGAAAATCTTGTGACGGCAGTGCTCGCTGTTGATCTGGGCGAAGCCGAATACCTCGCTGTCGGTGAGCTTGCGGCCCAACTGCTTCTCCACATCGTGCAGGTACTCAATCTCCTCGGGCGAGAGCGCCAGTCCCTCCTGCTCGTTGTACTCCTCCAGATTCTCGATGCTCTGGATGGGAGCGGGCTTTATGTCGATGGTGAAGATGTCCTGGTCCAGGCCCTTGTACATGCGCTGCAGCATGGGGTCGTACTCAGCCTTTTCGCCTGCAACGGGATAGTATTCCTCGATGCGGCTGATGCCGTGGATGGCCATGTTCTGGGTAATCTCCACGGCATTGGTACTCCAGGGAGTAATCATCTCGCGGCGGGGACCGATGAAGCATCCGCTCAGAGTCTGTCCCTCCAGGACTTCGGCTCCACCATAGAGCCAACGCAGTTTTTCTATTTCTTCGCTTGTAAGTTTGTGGTCGCAGGCAGTGGCGATGATGCTCTGCTGCGGTGTCTTAAAGAAGGTAATTGACATCCTTTTTTATCGTTTAGTTTCTTCGGGGTGCAAAGGTACGACATTTAATTCAAAATTCAAAATTAAGAAAGAATTTTCCTATATCAACAATGTGACCACTGCTCCCCAGTGGGCGAGGGCGCCGAGGAGAACGAAGACATGCCAGATGGCATGATAGTGCGGCCGGTCGTCGTGAGCAAAGAAATAGGTACCCGCAGTATAGGCGATGCCCTCGGCCAAAAGCAGGAGCATGGTGATAGGGGCAAGACGCTGCATCACCGGCTCGATAATGAGGACAATGCTCCATCCCATAATCAGATAGATGGCCAACGAGAGACGCGGCCAGCGTCCCAAGGCGACAATCTTATATACCGCTCCGACGATGACGACAATCCACTGCAAGGCAAAGACCAGCCAACCGAGCCAACCGCCCACGACACCGATGAGAATGGGTGTGTAGGAACAGGCTATCATAACATAGATGCTGATATGGTCGCACTTGCGCAGAACTTGCTTCACGCGTCCCTCGTGAGCCCAGTGATAGACGGTGCTGCTCAGGAACATAAAGAACATGCCGAACAGGAAGCAGACGACGCCAAACGCCATCTGCCAACTGACATCGGCCGCCAGTCGTACAAGTCCAATGGAGCTCAGGGCAAAGAGCGCTCCGCCTAGGTGGGTGAAGGTGTTAGCCCCCTCCCCGGTCCCCCTTTGGGGGAGGGCTTTAGACCAAAAAGATTTACAACTTGACAATTTATATATTTTTATTTAGGAGTTAAAGGAGTTAAAGACGATAGTTTTTTCCCGCTAACAATTGTATCGTCCTGTGCGCAGTATATAACTTCCTGCCAGCTTGCTGGATTAACTTCCCTTTTAACTTCCTTTTAACTTCTTTTCCAATTTCTCGTTTATCGCATTTTGCGTTTTCTTTGTCAAGTCTTCGTAGGTAAGGGGTTCCCCGTTATTTCCCATAGAGGGGAATAGGGGGTCGAGGAACGTTACTTCGATGTGCTTGGGTCTCATGAAACGGCTGCCACGGGGTAGGGCCTCGAAAGCACCTTTAATACAAACGGGAACAACGGGTACGTTGAGTTCCTTTGCCAAAATAGCAAAGGTCTTCTTGAAGGGAACGGTCCCACCGTCATGGGTGCGTGCTCCCTCGGGGAAGATGATGACGCGATGTCCCTCGCGCAGCACCTTGGCAAGCTTCAGGATGGAGTTCTTCAGGTTTGTTCGCTCCATGACAATCACATTGCTCTGGGCAGCCAACTTCCGACGGAAATCACCGCGGACGTGTTCCTCCGTAGCATAGAAATAGTATTCGCCGAGCGTGTTCCAATCTAAGGCGGAGAGCGTCAGCGGTCCGTCTGCGAAGCTCTGGTGGTTGGGAGCCAGGATGCAGGCACCCTTCTGGGGGATGTTCTTCTTACCCTTTATCTTCAGACCATTATACAGACGGAAGAACCACTTGAAGAAGCGCGAGACGAAGCGATAGGCGAAGCCCGCAGTGGGCAAGGGTAGGGCATCGACAGGTCCGAGGAGGAGCTGGTGCCAATCGACATCCTCGGTCTCCATCTTTGTCTTCTGAGCCGCCACATGACGGGCCAGGGCCTCGATGTTTGGGAAAGAGGGCATATTATCCACGCTGACAGAGGTGCCGAAGGAGTTCTCGATGAACCCTTGCAGGCTGACCTTGTCGAGGGAATCGAGGGCGAGGTCGGTCTCGATATGGTCGGCTGCATGTACCTTTACGCCTTTCTCCGATTCGATGAAACGCTTGAGCATGAGGTACTCCTCGAAGTCGGGCTCCTGCTGCTCTTCGTGCTCCCGAGTCCTTGCTTCCTGACCCTCTTGCAAGATGGCTCCGAGTTTGAAGCGCTGCAGCTTGTCGAGTCTCGTGCGGGGCAGGTCGCTACGATAGACGAGAACACTCATTATTTTCTTATAGGCAGAGACGGTCCTATTGTACGGCTCGAGCACCTCGCGCTTTAGGACAATCGCCACCTCGCCATCGGTCATCGTCGATGCCCAAGTGGGTTGTGGCACGATGATGGCACGCAGCATGTCGCCGTCCTGCACCACAGCAGCCTCCTTGATATACTGGTCGTACTTCTCCAACTTGTACTCTATCTCACTGGGTTGTACGTTCTTGCCGTTGCTCAAGACAATAATCTCCTTGGTGCGTCCAGTGATGGTGATGCGTCCCACAGAGTCGAAGGAGGCGAGGTCGCCCGTGTGGAGATAGCCGTCGTCGTCGATGACAGCCTTCGTCTCTTCGGGACGATTGTAATAACCCTTCATCAGGTTGGGTCCCTTGACGCAGAGTTCGCCATTCACCAGTTTGCATTCTATGCCAGGCAAAGGCAGTCCCGAACAGCCGGGAATGTAATCACCCGGACGTGTGAAGGCGATAATAGGAGCTGTCTCCGTCATGCCATAACCCTCGAGAACATCCAGACCGAGTGTGCGCAGACCTTCGCCTATCTCCTTGTCTAAAGCAGCACCGCCACTAACGCAGTAGTCGATGTGGCCACCCATCTTCTTCCTAATGGAACTGAAGACAAGGCGGCTGAGAGGCCTCCACTTCGCTGCACGGCATATGGTGAACAGCAGGCGGGCAACAACCGACTGGTCAATCTTCTTCTTGATACCCCCGTAGAGCGTCTGCCAGAGTCGGGGCACACCAATCATGATGCCCACCTGACCGCGATAGAGCGTATCCATAATGTCGGGACCGGAAAGCGACGGACAGATGGCTATGCCGCCTCCCATATAGAGCGGTGCAATTAGCGAACCCATGAGCGGCAGAATATGATGCAAGGGCAGCAGGACAAGAGTGCGACGTCTTTCTGTGAAGATGGGAACGTCGTAAGAGACACTGTATATGTTGGCTTTCAGGTTGGCGTAACTGAGCATGACACCCTTCGGCGAACCTGTCGTACCCGAGGTATAGATGATGACGGCTGTGTCGTCGTTGTCAGGTTCGCAGAGGGCAGACCAGGGAAGAATGGAAGAGATAGGCTCCTTTGCAAGCGACAATTGTTCGTAATCGTCGATGATGAAGACCTTCGGGGCCGTTCCATCTTCTTGGGAGAACGTTTGGGAGAGGCTTTCCCGCAGTACCGCCTCGCGATCTTTGGATACCCAAACGGCATCTGGCCGGCAGTCGTTCAGGATGTATGCCACGTCTCCGACAGTACTGGAGGCATCCACAGGAACAGCTACACCTTCGTTCAGCCATACAGAGAAGAAACTGTATGCCCAGCCCTCGCGGTTCTCGCTGAATATAATGGTTTTTGTGTCTTTGCCCTTTGGTGTTTTTCGTGCAAAATGTGCTACGCGCTGCAGTAACTCGGCATAAGTCACATCGTGATCTTTTGCAATAATGGCAATCTTGTTCAGGTCAATCATAGTACCATATAATATTATTCCGACGCAAAGGTACGAAGAAGCGGGCAAAATACAAAAGAAAACAGCTTTTCTTTTTATTTTCGAGCGCAGAAGAAGCTCGACGCAAGTACTTCGCCTGCGTCTGGGCATCGTCTTTAACTCCTTTCTCCACGCTTTTTATGCGCGGAGGTCTATAGTCTTTAATTAAAACCAATAAATTCTCCATGGAAAATGCTTTATTCTCGAAAATATGTTGTACTTTTGCAAAAAGATTCTACAAACATGACTATTCTCGTTACAGGAGCCAGTGGCTTTATTGGTAGTTTTATCGTGGAAGAAGCCTTGGGTCAGGGCTTTGATGTTTGGGCTGGCATGCGTTGTACAAGCAGTCGCAAATACTTACAAGACAGGCGCATACATTTCGCTCAGCTCGATATGCAGCATCCTGAGAAACTCCGTTCAGAACTGCTGACCTACAAGGCTGAGATGGGCGGACAGGGATGGGACTATGTGGTGCATGCAGCAGGTGCCACCAAATGCCTGCATCGGGAGGACTTTTTCCGTACCAACACCGAGGGTACCAAGAACCTCATTGATGTTCTTCGTGCCACAGAGATGGTGCCTCGCCGATTTGTCTTCCTGAGCAGCCTGAGCATCTTTGGAGCCATCCGCGAGAAACCAATCCGGCGTCCTACAGCCGACAATCCCTGGATATACTCTCCAATCCTTCTCTCCGACCAACCGCAGCCCAATACAGCCTACGGAGAGAGCAAGCTTGCCGCCGAGCACTACCTCACGGAACAGCAGGACTTCCCCTATACCATCCTGCGGCCGACCGGCGTCTATGGGCCCCGCGAACGCGACTACTTTCTCATGGCCCAGAGCATCAAGCAGCACATCGACATCGGCGCTGGTCTTACCCCCCAGGAGATAACCTTCGTTTATGTGAACGACGTTGTGCAGGCCGTCTTCAGGAGCATGACCGCCCCGGAAGCAGAAGGCAAGGCCTACTTCCTGAGCGATGGTGAGGTCTATAACAGTCGCCGTTATAGCGACCTTGTGCAGCAATGCCTTGGGAATCTCTGGGTGCTACACCTCAAGTTGCCGCTGTGCCTGTTGAGAGCCGTTTGTTGGGTAAGCGGCAGAATCAGTCACATGACCGGCAAGATGAATGCGCTCAACGATGACAAATACCATATCCTCTCGCAACGCAACTGGCAATGCGATATCCAGCCCGCCATAGATGACTTTGGCTATGCCCCCCAATGGTCCTTGGAAAGGGGCGTGGAAGCTAGCATCCGCTGGTACCGTGAGGAAGGATGGCTTTGATAAAAAAACGAAAGGCGTTCTTTCTCTAAAAAGAATTTCTGACTTTTTCTAGAAAAAGTTAGGGAAACATGACGTGGATTCCCCAAAAAGTTGTATCTTTGCGGCGCAAATTTAATAAACTATCAAATGGCAGAAACAAGAAAAATAAAACGTGCTCTGGTTTCCGTCTTTCACAAGGACGGATTGGAGGAAATATTGCGCACCCTGCATGCAGAGGGCGTTGAATTGCTCTCTACCGGTGGCACTCAGGCTTTCATCGAAAGCCTCGGCATCCCTTGCAGAAAGGTAGAAGATGTGACCACCTATCCCAGTATCCTGGGCGGACGTGTGAAGACGCTGCATCCGAAGGTGTTCGGCGGTATCCTGGGGCGGCGTGAGAACGAAGGCGACCAGCAGCAGATGCAGCAGTACGACATCCCCGCTGTCGACCTCGTCATCGTGGACCTCTATCCTTTCGAAGATACTGTGGCCGCCGGTGCAAGCGAGGCAGACATCATCGAGAAAATCGACATAGGTGGCATTAGTCTCATCCGCGCTGCGGCCAAGAACTTCCGCGATGTAATCATTGTCCCCTCCAAGGCTGAATACAAACCTTTGCTTGACCTGTTGAAGAAACAGGGTGCACAGAGCGAGCTCGCCGACCGCAGGTGGTTCGCCACACAGGCCTTCGGCGTCAGCAGCCACTACGACACAGCCATCCACGATTGGTTTAGGAGTGAAGAATGAGGCTTCGCGACTACAAGCGCCCTTGACTTCCCTTTCAGCCGTCGACCTTTGGTTCTTCGCTTCGCTCAGGCGCATGCGGAACTTGTGCTCCCTTCGGGTCTTCGCTAGGGCTCAGGCGGAAAAGCAGGAACTTTAACTTCCTCAAATTTGAATAAATAGTAAATAGTAAATTGCCAAATAGTAAATGACAAGATGAACTGGTTTTCCCTAAACAAAGAAATAGCGATGGACCTCGGAACGGCCAACACCATCATTATCTGCGATGGTAAGATTGCCGTTGACGAGCCAAGCGTGGTTGCCCTTGACCGCCGCACCGAGCGCATGATTGCCGTAGGCGACAAAGCCAAGATGATGTACGAAAAGACCAATCCGGATATCCGCACTATCCGTCCGTTGCGCGACGGCGTCATCGCCGACTTCAACGCCTGCGAACAAATGATGCGCGGTCTTATCAAGATGGTGCATTCCGGCAACCGCCTCTTCTCCCCTTCACTGAAGATGGTCATTGGCGTCCCCAGCGGAAGTACCGAAGTAGAACTTCGTGCCGTTCGCGACAGCGCCGAGCATGCGGGAGGCCGCGAGGTCTATCTCATCTTCGAACCCATGGCAGCAGCCATAGGCATAGGCCTGGATGTCCTTGCTCCAGAAGGTAACATGATTGTCGATATCGGCGGCGGTAGCACCGAGATTGCCGTTATCTCGCTTGGCGGTATTGTGGCAGACAAGAGCCTGCGTGTCGCCGGTGACGAACTGACCTCCGATATCCAGGAGTACATGAGTCGTCAGCATAATGTCAAGGTCAGCGAACGCATGGCGGAACGCATCAAGATACATGTTGGATCCGCAATGACCGACTTGGGCGAGGATGCTCCTGAAGATTATGTTGTGCATGGTCCCAACCGTATCACTGCACTTCCTATGGAAGTTCCTGTTTGCTATCAGGAGATTGCTCACTGTCTAGAGAAGACAATCGCCAAGATAGAAGCCGCCGTATTGAGCGCACTTGAAGAAACACCACCAGAACTTTATGCCGACATCGTGAAGAATGGCATCTGGCTTACTGGCGGCGGCGCTCTGCTCAGAGGGTTGGCAAGACGTTTGACCGAAAAAATCAGCATTGAGTTCCATGTGGCCGAAGATCCTTTGCACAGCGTTGCCAAGGGTACCGGCGTAGCACTGAAGAATATCGGCAACTTCGCCTTCCTGATGTAATCGTGCACGATTTTATCGATCGCATAATAGCCTATGTCCACTGGGTTCTCTTCCTCTTTTTGGAAGCCCTCAGTGGATTCCTGCTTTTCCAGTACAACCATTATCAGGGGAGCATTTGGTTTACCCAGGCCAACACTGTCAGTGGTATAGTGCATGAATGGGAATCTGGCATCCTGTCATACCTGAGGATGCCCGCAGAAAATGCTGCCCTTGTCCGCCGGAACATCATCCTGCAGCACAACCTCAATGTGCTCAGGCACACGGTTCCCACCCAACCTTCCCAAGGGGAGGCTTTCAGTCCGTCCCCCTCGGGGGAGTTAGAGGGGTGCTGTCTCTCTCTCATCCCAGCCCGCATTATCGACAACAGTGTACGAAAACGGGATAACATGCTGGTCATCGACGTGGGAAGCGAAGATGGCGTCGCTCCCGAGATGGGCGTGGTGAGCGGTAGCGGTGTTGTGGGTATCGTTAGCGGAGTGACACCCCATCATGCTCTTGTCATGTCCATTCTCAATAGTCACAGCAGCATCAGCTGCCGGCTGCGAGGAACGGAATATTTCGGTTATATGAAATGGACGGGCGGCAACCCCTTGCGAGCATATATGGACGACGTGCCGCGACACGCTCACATCAAGAAGGGTGACGTTATCGAGACGAGTGGTTTCAGCAATGTCTTTCCCGCCGGCATCTTCCTCGGAAAGGTAGCAGAAATAAAGAACAGCAGCGATGGTTTGGCATACGAGTTGGAGATTCTTCTGGGTACCGATTTAGCTAACCTCAGGCATGTCAACGTAATCAATAATTTCAGCAAAGCAGAGCTCGACTCTCTCATGGCACAATGATAATCTCCATACTCAAACGCATGACATGGGCACTGTTGTTGCTATTGGTACAGGTGCTTATCTTGGATCAGGTGCATCCCTGGGGGTACGGAGCGCCCTTGCTGTGTCCGCTCATTATCATCACTCTGCCTTTGGGAACATCGCGCATAGAGGCTTTGCTATGGGGCTTTGGCGTCGGATTTGTGGCGGACATCTTTGCTGGCACTTCCGGCATCAGCAGCGCCGCTCTGACATTCATTGCATTCATCCAGCCACCTTTGCTGGGACTCATGGCTCCCCGCGATTTCGATGAGCAACTACACCCTTCCTTCTCCGCAATGGGACGTTGGAACTACCTGCAGTTCATCCTCTTGCTCCTTTTCTTTCATCATGTCGTCTATTTTGCCCTCGAGGGCTTCTCTTATTTCCTCCTTGCAGACATTGCCATCAGTATGGGCGTGAGCTATGTTGCCTCTTTGGTGCTGATCCTGCTGGTTGAGCGCGTCCGAAACCCTCAAAAGTGAAGAGTTAAGAGTGATAAATTTGGTACCGCGTTAAAAGGTCAATGGCTAAAGTCCAATGAATGTTGAAAATAATTACGAACTTGAGAAACGCAAATACGTGATTGGCGGTGCTGCAGTCATCATCATCTTTGTCTATCTGGTCCGCCTCTTTACCTTGCAACTGCTCAGCGAGGATTTCAAGGTAAGTGCCGACAGCAACGCCTTCCTGAAGCGCATACAGTATCCTGCCCGAGGAGCTATCTCCGACCGTAACGGCAAACTGCTCGTCTATAACCAACCTGCTTATGACGTGATGGTCATCATGACAGAGCAGGTGGGTGTCGATACATTGGACCTCTGTGAGAGTCTCGGCATTACACGCGACTGGTATGAGCGTCGCATGGAAGAAATCAAAGACCCTCGGCGTAATCCCGGCTACAGCCGCCATACACAGCAACTCTTCATGAGTCAGCTCTCTACCGAAGAATTCAGCCGTTTCCAGGAGAAACTCTTCCGCTTCCCAGGCTTCTACATACAGAAGCGCAGCATTCGACAGTACAACTACTCGAATGCTGCTCATTTGCTTGGTGATGTCGGTGAAGTTGGGCCAGAGGATCTTGAAGCTGATGCGTACTACCGTAGCGGCGACTATATTGGCAAACTTGGCGTTGAACGCTCTTACGAAATGGTACTGCGCGGAGAAAAAGGTATGGAGATTCTGCTTCGTGATGCTCGCGGACGTATCAAAGGCCGCTATCAGAATGGCAAGTTCGACATAGCACCCATCCCTGGACGGAACCTGAAGATGAGCATCGACATTGAGCTGCAAGCCCTGGGCGAGCGTCTGATGAAGGGCAAGCTGGGCAGTATCGTAGCCATCGAACCAAGTACGGGCGAAGTCTTGTGTATGGTGTCGAGCCCCACTTATGACCCCCGCATCATGATTGGCCGTCAGCGGGGAAAGAGCCAGAAGCAGCTTGCACAGGATCCCTACAAGCCTCTCCTAAATCGTGCCATTATGGGACAATATCCACCCGGCTCTACCTTCAAGACAAGTCAGGCGCTCACGTTCCTGCAGGAAGGTATCATCACCCCTTCCACTGCTTTCTCATGCAGTCGCGGGTTCCGCTTCAAAGGGCTCACCGTCGGCTGCCACGGACACGGGTCGCCGTTGCCCCTCATCCCTGCCATAGCAACTTCTTGCAATGGCTATTTCTGTTGGGGACTCTATCACATGTTCGGGAATAGGAAGAAGTATCCGACGGTTGGGGACGCGATGACCATCTGGAAGGATTACATGGTCAGTATGGGATTCGGATATAAGCTCGGCATCGACTTGCCGGGTGAGAAGCGTGGCATGATTCCCAACGCGGCTTTCTATGACAAGGCATATCGTGGCAGTTGGAGCGGTCTGACTGTCATCAGCATCAGCATCGGCCAGGGAGAAGTGAACCTCACGCCCCTACAAATTGCCAATCTCGGTGCCACCATCGCAAACCGAGGCTATTACATCGTTCCGCACGTTGTCAAGGAAGTGCAGGGTATGTCCCTCGATACGCTCTACACCAAGAAACACTATACCCGTGTTCGGCGGGAACACTATGAGACAGTGGTGACGGGCATGCGTCAGGCCGTGCTGGGCGGAACGTGCCGCGTGGCCAATACCTCATTCTATGAAGTCTGTGGCAAGACAGGAACAGCCCAGAACCCACACGGTCAGGACCATAGTGTCTTCATGGGATTTGCTCCACGCGAGAATCCGAAGATTGCTATCTGCGTTTATGTTGAGAACGGTACATGGGGAGCCACCTATGGCGTACCGATAGGCGCACTTATGATGGAGCAGTACATCAACGGCAAACTCTCCGAAGCGAGCCAGGCACGCGCTACAGAATTTGAGAACAAGCATCTCTATAAGAATCCGACACTTTCAGGGTCGGAGATTAAGGATTAGGAATATGGAATTGCATGAGCACTAGAACAAAGAACAAGAAAGCACCATCGCTGTGGGGGTCAGTAGACTGGCTTACCATCTTCATCTACCTCGTGTTGCTGGCATTGGGATGGATGAGTGTCTGCGGTGCCTGCTATGACTACGACCAGGCGGGCAGCATCCTCGACTTCTCCACCCGCAGCGGCATGCAGATTATCTGGATAGCCAGTTCGCTGTTGCTCGCAGTGCTTATTCTCATGGCCGACGACCGACTCATAGAGTCGCTTTCATACATTATATATATTTGTTTCCTTGTCCTGTTGTTTGTTACTCCCTTCATGGCACATGACATCAAGGGTTCCATGTCATGGATTAAAATCGGCAGCTTCAGCATACAACCTGCAGAATTTGCAAAGTTCGGAGTGTCGCTATGCTTGGCAAAGGTGATGAGTACCTACGGCTTCGATTTAAGAAATTGGCGTGACTTTCTTATATGTGTCGTATTGATTGTCATTCCGATGGGGCTGATTGTCATGCAAAAGGAAACGGGTAGTGCTCTGGTGTATAGTGCGCTTTTCCTGATGCTCTATCGTGAGGGAATGCCTGGCAGCGTTCTCTTTACAGCCCTCTCTGCAGTAGTCTATTTTGTGGTAGGTGTACGCTATGCCGACAAGCCCCTTTTGGGAGTGGAAGAGATGAGTTTTGGCTCGGGGCTTGTCATGCTGCTTATACAGGTATTCACCATTGGGCTTCTTAAGGTGTACAGTCCCGCAAAGGGGAAAAACATAAGTTTCCCATTTTGGGGTGGTTTGGCGTTATCCATTGCGGCAATCCTCTTTGCACGTTTTGTCTATCCCTTTAATGCCGTATGGGTGATGGCATTCGTTTGTGGGACCCTGACGTTTTATCTGCTCTATCTGTCACTGCGCGACCGCATTCTCCCTTATTGTCTTATTGCACTCTTCACATTAGGCAGCATGGGCTTCTTCTATTCTACCCATTTTGTGTTGAACAAGGTCCTGGAGCCATATCAGCGGACCCGTATCCACGTCTTGCTTGGATTGGAAGACGATCCTCGTGGTGTCGGTTACAATGTCATACAAGCCAAGATAGCCATCGGCTCTGGCGGACTTGAAGGCAAGGGGTTCCTGAACGGCACACAGACGAAGTTAAAGTATGTACCGGAACAGGATACAGACTTTATCTTCTGTACTGTTGGCGAAGAGGAGGGCTTTATCGGTTGCGCCGTGGTGCTTCTGCTGTTCCTATTGCTTATCTTGAGAATCCTGCATTTGGCTGAGAGACAGACGTATACATTCGGCCGTGTATATGGGTACTGTGTACTGAGTATCTTCCTCTTCCACGTCTTTATCAACATCGGTATGGTGCTCGGCGTGACACCTGTGATAGGCATTCCGCTGCCATTCTTCAGCTATGGTGGTTCTTCGCTTTGGGGATTCACCATACTTTTGTTTATTTTTCTTAGAATTGATGCCGGTCGTAACAGACAACAACGCTAAAAGTGAGGGTGAAGTAAGAGAAAATGCACTTTTTATGAGAAAAAATACAGCTCTTCCTTTGCTCGAAATGTAAAAAACTGTATATTTGCACTAATTAACTAACAAATTATATTAACAAATCTTTAACCTGCCTTAATCGTATAACATGAAAAAAGGCCTTTTATACGCATTTTCTGTTGTTGGTCTGGTTGTAACCGGATGCACGGAACAAATCGACACCTCATCGCGTTATGTGTTCAAAGAAGAGACAATAACCAGTTATCTGGAAAAGCATGAACAGTACAGCGAATACTTCCGTCTGCTAGGAGAAGTGGCAGTGAGTCCTGTTAGCGAGACTAACGTCCGTCAGCTTCTTTCAGCTCGTGGTCACTATACCATCTTCGCGCCTACAAACGATGCTATTCAGGAGTACCTTGACTCGCTCGTCAAGCAGGAGATTATCCCGGTAGCAAGTTGGGATGCTTTCCCCGATGAACGCAAACGTGACTCCATCAGTGAAGTTATCGTATTTAATAGTATTATCGATAGCGGCGATGACTACAGCGAGTACATGATAAGTGGATTCCCTCAATCTACGGCAACATCCAATAGTGTTGAGATTCCTCTTCCGAACATGAACGACCGTAAGCTCACGGTTCAGTACACCGATATCCCGGACAGCATCCTCATCAACGATTGTGTCATCGATGAGAGGAATCGCGACATCCTTTGCATCAATGGCGTTATTCATGCCATGCACAGTGTTATTGCACCAAGTAACAACACGCTGGACTACCTGTTGAGGAGGTACGTCGAAAACCCAAACTCAGGTTTTGTCGTTTCCGCAAAGATTGTTCTGGCTTGTGGCTTGGGGGAAAAACTCTCCGCCAATCGCGATGAGAAATACGAGGAGCTTTTCCAGGGAGGAAAGATAAGAAAGAAAAACGACGAAACACGAGGAGAAACCGCAACTTTCCATACGGTCGAGCACCGCTATTTTGGCTTTACCTTCTTTGCTGAGACGGATGATTTCTGGAGAGGGGCCATTGGAAAAGAAGTCACAGACATCACGATTGAGGACGTCATGGAATACCTCGAAAGCCAGGATATCTATCCGGATGCAAAGCGTGACAATAACTATGAGTCTGAGGATAACCTGCTTAACCAGTTCATCACCTACCATCTTTTGCCCGAACGACTGCCAGCTGACAAACTCATCTATCATTACAATGAGGCTGGATATGATATCAACAAAAAGACGCTCGGTGTAGCAGTCATGGAGTTCTATACGACTATGGGCAAGCGTCGTCTGCTGAAGATTTTCGAGAGCAAAGAGAGCAATGGCGTATATCTCAACCGCTTCCCGGAACTCGACGATGACCGCAGGGGCACATACCACGAACTGTCGTGTGATCCCAAGAATGCAGGCATAGCTGTCGGCGAACCCAATCTGGAGGGAGAGAATAATATCCGCAATGGTATTATCTATCCAATCGAAGAGCTCTTATGGTACAGCGACGATACGCGTAATAATATGCAGAAGCGTCGCATACGTTGGAGTGTGCCTAGTATGTGGCCGGAGTTCATGAACAATGACATCCGCTGCTCTGAAATTACCGACGAGAAGCACAAAAATGTCTATATTCCTAACGACGGGGAGTATAAGTACCTCGATGATGTGGACATCTCCAAAGACACGAGGTTCAACTATTGGACAGGTCGTGGAAATGGTTGGCAGAATATGCAGGGCGATGAAATGAACATCCGCGGACTGACGGATTGTACTATGCGCCTTCCACCCGTACCGCGAAGTGGTACATACGAACTGCGCTTCGCAATTCAATGCGGTGGCTCGCAGCGCGGTATGGTACAGTTCTATTGGGGCAGCAATAAGGACAAACTGGCCGCTATGGGTATTCCCATCGACCTTCGCCAAAGTGCAGACGGCTATTTGCACACCAGTGGCGGTAACGTGCCCAGCGACATTGGCTATGCAAGAGATACCGATGATGACGATTTCAATGCAGAGGTTGACAAACGCATGCGTAACAATGGATTTATGAAGGGATGTCAACAGTATTGTGCCGGAGGTCCAGGCGGTTCCAGTATGATGCGATCATCCGATATCTGTATCCGCCGCATCATCATCCGTGAGATGATGGATCCGGATAAGACATACTATATCAGATTCAAGACGGTGATGGACGATGATACACGCTTCTTCTATATGGACTATCTGGAGTATTGTGCCAAGGAAGTTTACGACAACCCCATGACACCGGAGGATATCTGGTAAGATCACACATTTATAGCATAACAGAAAGAGGGATGTGTCGAATGGTGCATCCCTCTTTTTCTGTCTCCTAATTACAGCTATCACCGTCGGTGCTTACTAATCTATGAATTGGTGCTTACCAATTTAAATTTGGTCCTTACCAATCAGTGAATTGGTACTAACCAATTTGGGCATTTGTCCTTACCAATTCGATGATTATCCCCAGTTACCCTATATAATAGAATTAGCCCCCGGAAGTTCTTTGCTTGGCTTCCAGGGGCTAACTCGCTTTTATGCCTCAGAGTATGGGCTTCTGTTTCTCAGTTTGGCAGCTCTATTTCTTGCGGCGGTGAAAGAGCTTGCTCAACAGACCCTTCTTCTCTTCCTTCGTGCCGTATCCATAGCCGTAACCGTACCTCTTGTTTCGGCCGCGGCTGTCGTTGATGATGATACAGAGGTGGTTGAACTTCTTCTCCTGGTGCAGTCGTTCCAACTCAGGCAGATAGCGACGGTCAACCTTCGTCTCGCGCAGAACGTAGATGGTGAGGTCGGCTACGCGGTTGACGATGCCGGCATCCGCAACAACCTGGGCGGGCACATTGTCGATGATGACATAGTCGTAAAGTTTCTTGAGCTCCTCGACGCATTGCTCCAGACGGTCGCTCATCAACAACTCAGTGGGGTTGGGAGCCATAGCGCCGGCCGGCATAATATCCAGGTTATACTCTTTGTTCTTCGTGACCACCAGACGGGACACGTCGTCGATAGCGCCAGAGAGATAGGAGGTGAGTCCGAACTTGCCCTCCATGGCGGAGAGGCGGCTTCTGGTGCGCTTGCGGATGTCTGCGTCGATGAGCACGACTTTTTTGCCTGTTATTCCCAGCGCAGCAGCGAAGTTGCCGCTGATGAACGTCTTGCCCTCGCCTGGCATGGTGCTGGTGAGCATGATGACGCGAGCATCCTTGTTGATGAACGGCATGTTGAAGCGTATCAGTCGGAATGCCTCTGCCAGTATGTCATCCTTGTCTCCATCGACAACAATCTCGGAGTCGTGGATACTGGTTTGGCTATGAGGCACCTCGCCCAGGATGGGGATGGTGGTGAATTTCTCGATGTCCTTGCGGCCATGTACCGTGGTGTCGAGAATCTTCCTCATCTGGAAGAAGAACATGGGCACGAAGATACCAATGATAAGAGCAACGAGCGTGATAATCTTTGTGCGGGGCGCAATGGGAGACCTGCTGCCGAAGGGCTGCTCCACGATACGGATGTTTGCCTCCGTGATGGCGAGTTGCAATGCCGTTTCCTCGCGCTTATTGAGCAAGAAGGTATAAAGCGCATCCTTGATGGTCTTCTCGCGTGCAATGTCGGTGACTTGTTTTTCTTTCTTGGGCATTGCCTGCAAGTTGCTCATCAGTCCGGCTTCTTCTGCTTTTGCCTTATTTACCTGGAGCTTGAGACTTGCGCTGTAGCCCTTAAGCGAAGCAAGTATGGCTGTTCGCATCTGAGAGAGGTTGCGGTCCAGATCCTGAATAGTGGGAGTGTTCTCTGAGGCGTTTTCTGCCAAGCGATTGCGCTGCAGCATCAACTGATTGTAGCTTCCAATCTGCGTTGCAATGCCTGCATCGCTAATACCTCCCATAGTAGGAATGAGGTTGTTGCCTGCACTGTTCTGAGTCAGATAGTCCACAAGATACTCAATCATCGAGTACTGTGTCTCAGCCTGTATGGTGCGCTGGCGGGCTGTATTGCTCTGTGCGATAAAAGCTTCGCTACTGGCCTTGATATCGACCATACCGCTGTTCTGTTTGAAATCGGCAATTTTGCCTTCCACATCACTCAGTTCGGAATGAATCAAAGCGATTCGGTCTTCAATGAAGTCAGCAGTGCTCTTTGCAATCTGGTTCTTGTCATCGATGATGCTGCGCTTGTAAGCATCGAGCAAGCCGTTCAGAATGTCATCGGCCCGCTGAATACTGGTATCCGTACATGTGATGCGCACCAAGGTACTTTCCTTGTCTATCTCGCTACTGGTAACTTTATTGTACAGGATAATGGCGGCATCTTCCACACTGATGCGCACCACACGAATCTTCATGCCAATGAACGGCTCAAGCTGCCCCTCGATAGGAGTCGCCACAAAATCGCCGAAGGGCGTCTTCGTAACCTTGCCCCATTCAACAGTCGTTGAGAAGTCGGATTTCTCTATCGGATCGCCGAACTTGACATCGGAGATGGTACCGCCGTGCTCGTCGTCGATGGTAAGCATGAAACTTGCCGGCACGCTGAACTCCGTCATGAAATCAACTGTAAACGGACGATTCTTGTAGAGCGATACATTGCGCAAACCGGAACGTACGCTGTACATAACGTCAAGGTGAAGAACCCTCGCAACTTCTTGGGCAAGTTGGAACGAATGCAGGATATAGACTTCGTTCTTCACACTCGACCCCGCAAGTACGCCATTAAGTTGCATCAGAGCATCGGTGCTTATGCCGGAACGCCTGGCACCACTGGCACCGTTGTCGTCCTTGACGAGCATTACGGCTTGCCTTTGGTAGATATTGGACTTTGTGGCCAAGTAGAGCCGTGCCGCTGCCAGACATATGATTAAGGAAAGAACGAACCATATCCAGTTGTCTAAGAATGTGTCAAGAATATCGCGCAAGGTTATAGGCTCTTCTATGCCTGTGTTCTTGTGCTGGCGGCTACGAACTGCTATATTGCTGTTTGCTTCCATGAATATGTTTACTTTTTGAGTGCTACAACAAGAGATACGATGCTGACAATCATGCCGACAACTGTGCTGCCGACAGTCAGCCAGGTATAGCTTGTGCTACCTTTCACGCGTTGACTCTTGTTGGGTTGTACATAGATGACATCATTTTGCTGCAGATAATAAGCCGGCGAGTTAAATACGGCCTGATTGTCGAGCAGATTGACTTCGTACGCTTTGCGCTTGCCGTTCTCCTCGCGAATGACTAGGACATTGTTGCGGTAAGCACTGTTTGTGAGGTCGCCCGCTTTGCCGAGCGCTTCCAAGATGGTGAGGCGCTCTCCCTGATAGGTTTGTGTACCTGGATTCTTGACATCGCCCATTACCGTCACCTTGAAACTCATGATTTTGGTATTGACAACGGCATCATAGATATAACCCTCTTCGACCATACGCTTTTGTATCATGGTGGAAATCTCATCTGTTGTCATACCACCGACATGCAGCGTACCGAAAATAGGGAATTCAATGTTTCCGTCTTTATTCACCCTAAAGTAAGAGACACCGGAGGAAACATTAACGGTGTTGGTTCCTGTCTGTGAGTTGTTACCGCCACCAATGAGCGTGTTATTGTTGAAGCGGGAAAGCAACTCGGCATCCTTACTTGAAACTGATATGGCAAGCTGGTCGTCTGTCTGTACCCGTAAGTCAAGATATTCGTCTATGTCCTGAGGCACGGCATATGCCTGAGTGGCACCCTGCAAATAGATCATTTTCTTGTTCGAAATGCATGAAGTCGTCAACCCCAAACACAGAACGCAGGCTAAAAGCAGAAAAGTTGTTCTTTTCATTTTTTCTAACATAGTTTTGGATGCAAAAATACTAAAAAAAAGACAGACAGATGCCCCTTACAGAAAAAAAAACGCCTTATTATTGTATTTATTGTAAAGAAACAGGTAACTTGCAGCCGAATTGGGCATTAATACAGATCTATCGCCTATGAAAATACTGTTTTTGCTGCTTTTGTTCGCAGTTACAATTCAGGTTCCCTGCGCTCCGCCACCTGCTATCAACAAAGGAACCTTCATGGGTAATGCATCCTATTACGCTGACAGGTTTCATGGCCGTCGGATGGCAAATGGTCAATTTTATCATCGAGACAGCATGACGTGTGCACATTTGAAATATCCGTTCGGAACCATTTTGAAGGTGCGCAACCCACTCAACGACCGCACTGTCATAGTTCGCGTAACAGACCGCGGTCCATATTCCAAGCGTTTCGTCATCGACCTAAGCCGTGCCGCAGCCCGCGAACTGGATATCATCAGAGCTGGCTTCATGATGGTGGAGATAACACCATATCATCCGAATGAAGTCCCTTACCGTGCCGAAGAGGATAGTCTGCCGGAGATACCAGAACTTGATTTTCAATACATTCCTGCTGCAACTTATCCTAATCCCGCTTGGCAGCGCGACTCAACTATAAAGAAGTTACTAGAACGTGTCGATTAAATAGTCATGCATATACTGGAAATTCCGTCGTTTTTCCCTCCTTATGGTGGTCTGTTCTGTCTGGACCAGGCAAAAGCTCTGGCTTTACAGGGTCATGAAGTTCGGATACTAAGCAATGTCCAAATGGGGATGACAATAGGCTTGAAGGACTATCTCCTCCTACCTTATAGGCGTTTTGAGCACACGGTGGATGGTGTGACGGTTCTCCAGTCTTATCAGCGCGGACTGCCCAAGATGGTCAAATATAACGTTGAGCGATGGATGGCAATAGTGCAATCTATGTTCCGCGATTATGTTGAGAAGTATGGATGTCCGGACATTTTGCATGCCCATTGCGCCAAATGGGCAGGCTATGCGGCTATGCTGATAAGCGACAAATACCAGATACCGTATGTTATTACAGAGCATCTTTCACGGATGCTTTTGGAAGGGGAGTTTGGTAAATCTCCTGATTATGCTTGGCAGATACCGTTACTGAAACAAGCATACGAACGGTCGGGTAGGGTGATTCATGTCTCCGAGGAATTGGCGGATGATATAGCCCGCTATTATGGAAGGGATTATAACTGGTGTTACATTTCAAACACAATCGATACAGATTATTTCCAATATCAACCGCGTCTGTCTCTTGAAGGACGACCCTTTCGGTTTTGCTGCTTGGCAAACTATTCTTTCCTCAAAGGCTACGATGTGTTGTTTAATGCCTATCGAAAGTTGCAGGACGAGGCACTGGATGTCCAATTATATATCGCAGGACAGCTTACCGATAGCTATCAATGCCGGCATGAAATAGAACTTCTACAACTAAAGGGCGTCAAGACGTATGGTAAGGTTGACAAACAAGCAGTTCGTGATATTCTCTACCAGTCGGATGCTCTGGTTCTGCCCAGTCGCAGTGAGGTTCAGCCGTTGGTGTTGTTGGAAGCGATGTCAACAGGTATCCCTGTTGTTTCCACAGAGGCTGTCCCCCATTGCCAACGCATAAAAGGCACCACCATCGTTTCCGTTGGTGATGCCGATGCGTTGGCTAAAGCCATGAAAGAAGTCATCGGCCATCCTCTGTCTGACGGCAAAGCCTTGTCGGAGACTGTTCGGCAGATGGCTTCTCCTGAGGTTATAGGGCGTGAGTTAACTTCAGTTTTTAGCGAAGTTACTAATACTCGTTCCAGCTCTTTATGCTAAGGTCATGAACGGAGAGCGTGCAGAAAGCCTCAATGAAGGCGCTTGCCAAACGAGCATTGGTGATGAGGGGAATGTTGTGGTCAATAGCACCGCGACGAATCTTGTAGCCATTGGTCAGTTCACGACTGGTGCGATTCTTGGGGATATTAACCACAAGGTCGAAGCGATGTTCGGCAATCATCTTCATCACGTTCTCCATATCTGGCTTGTCTTCGTCGGGCCAGCTGACAGCGATGGCCTTAGCACCGTTCTCGTTTAAGAACTTGGCCGTTCCTTCACTAGCATAGATGGTGTAACCGGCTTTCGTCAGCATTCGGGCTCCATCGAGCATAGCGACTTTCTCCTTCGTGCCACCGCTGCTTATCATGATACCTTTTTCTTTGCTGGGCACCTTGTAACCTGTGGCAATCATGCTGTTTAGTAGGGCCTCCTCAAAGCTGTCGCCCAGACAACCTACCTCGCCTGTCGAACTCATATCAACACCCAGAATCGGGTCGGCATTCTGCAGGCGTGCGAATGAGAATTGGCTGGCCTTAACGCCCATGTGATCGATGTCGAAGGCACTCTTATCGGGCTTTGTGTAAGGAGCATCAAGCATGATGCGTGTCGCTGTTTCAATAAAGTTGCGCTTGAGGACCTTGCTGACGAACGGGAAGGAACGGCTGGCGCGTAGGTTGCATTCAATAACCTTCACATCCCTGCCTTTTGCCAAATATTGAATGTTGAAGGGACCGCTGATGTTCAGCTCCTTGGCAATGGCACGGCTCATCTTCTTGATTTGGCGAGCTGTAGCAAAACTGAGTTGCTGGGCGGGGAATACCATAGTAGCGTCGCCCGAGTGAACACCGGCAAACTCAACGTGTTCAGAAATAGCATACTCTACAATTTCACCGTTCTGAGCTACTGCATCAAACTCTACCTCGTTGGTCTCTGTCATGAACTTACTAACAACGACAGGATATTCCTTGCTAACTTCACTGGCCATTTGCAGGAAGCGCTCCAACTCTTCGTCTGTGTAGCATACGTTCATGGCTGCACCAGAGAGGACATATGAGGGACGCACCAAGACAGGATAACCTACCTCGTCGATGAATTTCTTGACATCCTCCATGCTTGTCAGTGCACTCCAACGTGGCTGGTCGATGCTAAGCTTGTCGAGCATGGCGGAGAACTTACCACGATTCTCGGCACGGTCGATGCTCACGGGCGAAGTGCCAAGGATGGGTACACTTTGGCGGTAGAGTTTCATCGCCAGGTTGTTGGGAATCTGTCCGCCAGTAGAAACAATCACACCACGGGGTGACTCCAGGTCGATAACGTCCAGAACGCGCTCGAAGGAAAGTTCGTCGAAGTACAGACGGTCACACATGTCGTAGTCCGTAGATACGGTTTCAGGGTTGTAGTTAATCATAATGCTCTTGTATCCGAGTTTGCGGGCTGTCTGGATGGCATTGACCGAGCACCAGTCGAACTCCACGCTAGAACCGATGCGGTAGGCACCACTTCCGAGCACGATGACCGACTTCTCGTTCTTGTAATAGTTGACGTCGTGTCCCTCTACAGCATAGGTCATATAGAGGTAGTTAGTCAGGTCGGGATGCTCGCTGGCAACCGTCGGAATGCGCTTCACCGCAGGCAAGATGCCGAGCTTCTTACGATAAGCGCGAACAGCCAGGTTCTCCTTTTCCATATTGCCGCTATGAGCGTTGAGGACGCAACGTGCTATTTGGAAGTCGCTGAATCCAAGTGCCTTTGCATGACTCAGCACATCGGCAGGAACCTCCTCGATGGCATTGTATGTTTGCAACTTGTGTTCGAAATCGACAATGTTCTTCATGCGTTCGATAAACCATGGGTCTATCTTCGTTAGCTCTTCAATACGCTCTACGGTGTAGCCTTCTTCGAGAGCCTGAGCCAGAGCGAAGATGCGGAGGTCTGTAGGATTGGCCAGCTCTTCGTCTAGGTTGTCGAACTTCACATGGTCGTTGCACACGAAGCCATGCATACCTTGGCCTATCATACGCAGACCCTTCTGCAGTATTTCTTCGAACGAGCGGCCGATACTCATGATTTCGCCGACTGATTTCATACTGGAACCAATCTTGCGACTCACACCAATGAACTTCGTCAAGTCCCAGCGAGGAATCTTGCAGATGAGATAGTCGAGCGAAGGGGCCACGTAAGCACTGTTCGTTGTACCCATCTCTCCAATCTGATCAAGCGTATAGCCGAGTGCAATCTTGGCAGCAACGAAAGCAAGAGGATAACCAGTCGCCTTGCTGGCGAGAGCAGAAGAGCGTGACAGACGGGCGTTGATTTCAATGATTCTGTAGTCGTTGGTCTCAGCATTGAAAGCGAACTGAATGTTGCACTCGCCCACGATGTTCAGGTGACGCACACACTTGATGGTGAGCTCTTGCAGCATTTTAACTTGCTCGTCTTTCAATGAACAGGTAGGAGCAACCACAATGCTCTCGCCGGTATGAATGCCGAGGGGATCGAAATTCTCCATCGAAGCAACGGTAAAGCAATGGTCGTTGGCATCGCGGATGCACTCGAACTCTATCTCCTTCCATCCCTTCAAGCTCTCTTCAACGAGCACTTGAGGAGCAAAAGTAAAGGCGCTTTCTGCAATCTCGCAGAAAGTCTTTTCGTTGGGACAAACACCGCTGCCCAAACCGCCCAAGGCGTATGCCGAGCGAATCATGATGGGATAGCCGATGCGCCGTGCGGTAGCAATGGCATCCTCCAGAGTCTCGCAGGCTTGGCTTGTAGGCACTTTCAGGTTTACCTTACCTAGTTCCTTAACAAAAAGGTCACGGTCCTCTGTGTTCATGATGGCCTCGACACTGGTACCCAGCACACGGACACCATATTTCTCGAGCACACCATTCTGGTAGAGAGCCGTGCCCACATTCAGGCCAGTCTGTCCGCCCCATGCCAACATGATACCATCTGGACGCTCCTTCTTTATAATCTCTTCTATAAAATAAGGTGTGATGGGCAGAAAATATACCTTGTCGGCAATACCCTCACTGGTCTGAATTGTGGCAACATTGGGATTGACGAGGACCGAGTAGATGCCTTCCTCGCGAAGAGCCTTGAGTGCTTGACTGCCGGAATAGTCAAACTCACCTGCCTGACCAATTTTCAGAGCACCACTCCCTAATACGAGAACTTTCTTTAGATTCATAATGCTTATTATTATTATTATTGTCTCTTTTTAAAATAAAAGCCACATCCGCTAGTTTAACAGCGAAAGTGGCTTTTTATCTGAAACAGACAAACGAGAGCTTGACAGCGTCCGTTTCACCCCCTCTGGTTTGCGTAATATGGTAGTTTGTCTGCATCATATCTTTATTTTGCATTTTGCGGTGCAAAGGTAATGATATTTCCAAAAACGACAAAGCAGGGAGCATTTTTTTTTAGAAAAAAAGTAAAGAGCCGCAGAAATTACCGAGAATCTCCCCAATAACCTCATAGGCCATATAAGCCCCATTAGCCTCAAAAACAGAAAGCCCTTTGATCCAAGAGACCAAAGGGCTTTCTCTTCAAAAAACGGCGGCTACCTACTCTCCCACGGGTGTGCAGTACCATCGGCGCGGGCGGGCTTAACTTCTCTGTTCGGAATGGGAAGAGGTGGAACCCCGCCACTATAACCACCTGAAATAAGGTTGACA
>Ga0310690_10000949_pt1 | contig 55655 bp, 73 predicted proteins | sample AusTroGonzalo_MG_2_FD_207661 | JGI IMG/M metagenome (GOLD analysis project Ga0310690, IMG submission 207661) | Bovine rumen microbial communities from tropical cattle in Woodstock, Queensland, Australia - Gonzalo_04 (v2) (version 2) | ecosystem: Host-associated > Mammals > Digestive system >... | reverse complement strand
ATGACGTTCTGTGCGCTGAAAGTGTACCAGAAGAAGGGCTGACGATCCCACAGCATTGCTCTGGACTTGAAGACTGGCTCATACTTGAATCGCTTGTCATCAGTCTGATCTGGTGTGTACGGATCTGCAAGCGTGTAACGCTCATTATCGACTCTGATGTACGATCCTTGCGGAAGACGTACAAGCGAGCCGTAGACGAATGACAGCGTTATATCGTCACGCTTCATCAGTTCTTCTGTGTGCTCGCAGTTCTCGTTCAGAAGCACGTCGAAGACTTCTTCATCAGACGTATTGTAGATCTTGATCCTTGACATAGTCTTTAGCTGTTATTGTTAGATTGTGTGATGTCCGTCTGCGCTCTGTTCTTTGGATTCGGTTCTTCCAGAGTCAGCGCGAACTTCGCATTGCGCTTGAAGAATGTCTGGAACTGCTTGCAGTCGTGATATACGAAGCGAAAGTACACTGTCTTAGGATCAGTGATCTTGATCACGATCTGCTGCTTTTCCAGTTCAGCACAGAAAGCGTCGTACTTCGTGATGAAGTCCGCTTCACTCGCTGCTGTCATGTTCAGCGTCAACTGGATCGTGCGTGACTCGACTTTCGGATCTTCGTCGTAGAACACTTCTTTTCCGTCAGCGATGACGCTCTCATTCTCGATCGGCTTCTTCACTGCAAGCGGTGTCAGAAGTGCTGTCAGAGACTTCTGATCGAGATAGATACCGAACTGCGTGTATGAGTTCACTCCGTTGATTTCAAATGCTCCTATCATATCTATTTATGAGTTTTGTTCGACGATACGTTTGATCTTGCTTAGATCGCTCTCTATTCGCGGCAGGCTGTTAGAGTTACGCGATATGTTTTCAAGATAAGTCTGACAGTTGAAGATAAATTCGTTCGTTGCTTCCAGAAGCGACATTGTGAGCGACTGATTCTGTGCGATCACTGGAATCTGATCGATCACGAAGTCTGCAAGACGCGTTGTCTGCATAAGCTGTGCTGTCTCACGTCCGAGTAGTGCAGTGCCAGTTTCCTCACTGACAGTCTCGTAGCCACCGCGTGAAGCTTCCTGACCGTCAGAACTGCTACTGTCATATCCAGTGACGCGTGCGAGTTCGTCACGGATGCGTATTGCTTCCTTGACATATCCTTCATATTCCGTCTGCAACGCAGTGCGCTCCGAGTCAGAGAGTGTTCCGTCAGACATGTTAGTCGCGAACTTCTCGTACCAAGATTTCAGCTTTTCAGAGTACAGTTTTCCGATCTCGTTCGACAGCATAGCCTGCATAAACATCTTCGAGACATCTTTCGAGAAGTCCTCTGTCTTCGATTCCATATCCATAAGCATGCTGACGAAGTTGTCATAGATCGTGTCGAAAGTCGTTGCTGTCTGCTGTTCGCGTATAGCTTCCTGCATTTCCTCAATACGCTTCGATCCGTCTATGATCTTGTTCAAGTAGTCGCGGACATCATCGTCAAGCTTCGCCCAGAAAGTAGGTGCAGTTTCCTGCAACTTCTTCAACTGTTCGAGAGAGAGATCAAAAAGTCCAGTCATACGTCCGTCTGCAACTGCCTCGTAGCTGAATCCTGCTTCACGCGCTGCTTTGTATAGTTCCTGCCAACCTTCGTATGACATGCCGTTGCGGATGCGCACACCGATAGAGTGAGATCCCATAGACGCTCCAGAGTTCAGACGCTCTTTTCCGAGTGTGCGATATGCTTCGATCTCCTTGTCTATCAGAGAGAGTGCTTCTTTTCCGACAGCTTGAATCTCTGATCCGTAAGAGATCTTCAAGTATTCAGTCTTGCGATCGATAAGAATATCCCAGACATCGATCAGTCCGTTGTATTCCTCGACCATAGCGTTGTACTGCGAATAGTCTGCGCCAAAGAGTCCGTCAAGCGCGTTTACGACTTGTCCGATACCTTGAACGGCTGACATTGCACCGCCTACGATGTCGCCAGACATCATCTGTCCGACTCCCGCGCCTGCTGTTGCGATACCTCCGAGTCCGTCCATGATTCCTTGAAGTTTCGAGTCATCGAAGCCGAAGATCGTTCCGAGACTTGAACTAAAGTCTTTCAGAGACGGAAGGAAAGAGTTTATATCGCCTGCAAGCGATGTGATCGCGTTGCCGTAGTCGCCTACGCTCTTAGCTTTCTTGAACTGATCGAACGTCTCTTTCAGATTCGACTTGAACGACTGGAAAGCGGACTTGTCTTTCAGAACGTTTTTCAGTTCGCGGATGCGCTCTGTGACTTCCTTGATAGAGATCGATCCGTCTTGAATCTTCTTGATTTCGTCATCAGTGAAGCCGAGAGATTTCAGATCAGCTTGCGAGATCACTTTGTCGGACGTGCTTAGAGCGTTTCCAGAAGCGTCCATGATCTTGCCGTTCTTTCCTTCCATGAAGTTGATCAGCGTCTCGTACTTCTTGATGATCTTGTCGATCTCCGAGACAGACTTTCTGGAAGTGTCAGCGAACAGATCTGCCATAGACTGTGCAGCGAGTCCGAACTTCTGTTCAAGCTGTGCAAGACGTTCGTTCTGCTGTTCCTCTGCCATGCGTGCTGCTGCTTCGTCGCCAATAGCGCGTGCAGTGTTGATCTTTTCCGTGAATTCCTCTGTGATCGCAAGTCGCTGCTGCTGATAAGTGCCGTACTGCTGCAAGTACTCGTTCCAAGACTTGCGTATTTGCTCGTTGGCTTCTCTCTGTTGCGCGATCTCCGTCTGTGCGATCAAGTTATCATACGCGGACGTATCGACGCTTCCTGCGTCGCCTTTGAACGTCTGCTTGCGATAGTTCTTGTCCTTTGCTTTCTTCAAGTCTTCCTGCGCGTCGAAGATCTCCTTCTGCGCCTGCAAAGTAGCGTTGATGAAGTCCTGCTTCTGCTTTTTCAGAGACTCGATCTGCAACTTATTGTTCAGTTCGCGCTGTCTGCGCTCGCGCTCGCCTGCGTCTTCAAGTCCGTTGATGACAGCTTGTTCAGTAGCGTTCTGCATATCCAGAAGCTTCTGCTTGCGATCTTGCTCGCCTTGAAGCATAAGCTGATCGATTCGTTCCTGCGTAGAACGGATCTGTTCGTATCGCTGTGCTGCTTCGTTTGCAGCCTGCTTCGCGTCGTTCGCAGCCTTAGTCTTCTGCTGTTGTGCTTTGCGCTGCTGTGCTTCGATGTCGATTCCGACGGACTTCAATCCAGACTTCGCTTCGTCAAGACGCTTGTTTGCAGCCTGCCACTCGACTTCCGACTTCTTGCGTGCAGCTTCCTCTGCTGCTACGGCTGCGTTGTACTCTGTCATAGCGTCTTTCTGCGCTTGCTCATGAGACTTCGCAGTCATGCCTTGCAGACGCTTAGACTCGCGCTCTGCATCGTCGTAGGCTTTCTTTGCGCTGTTATAGTCGAAGATCAGTTGCAGTGGGATCTGATACCACGGATTTTCGCGGACTTTCTCTTGCTCCGACTGCATTTCTGCTTCAAGCTTGTCGAAGACTGCTTTCGCGTCTGCGAGAGTCTTCGATGCGTCAGAGATCTTCACGTCAAGCGGACGGTTTTCCTTCTCTGCCTGCTGACGTGCTTTCTCATATTCCGCAAGCTGCTTCTTGTACTCTGCGAGTGCTGACTTAGCTTTCGCGATCTGTGACGCGAATTGAGAGACAGCTATTTGAGATCCTTGTGTAGCTGCTGTTGCAGCAGAATTCATTGCAGATTCCAGACCTTTGATCTTTCCTTCCGTGTCGCTGATATTCTTCTGCAACATTGCGTACTTCGTATCGTCAAGCTGCTTGTTCAGTTCCTTCGCAGCGTTCGCAGCGTCCAGTGTCGCAAGTTCCTGCTGTGAGTACTTGTCCGTCAGTGTAGGCGCAAGCGACTGCAACTCTCTGTACGCTTCTGCCTGCTGTACGGCTGTTGCGTTAGAGTCCTGCACAGTCTTGATCAGAGACTCGATCTTCTGTCTGCGTTCGTCAAGTAGCTGCTGCTGACGTTCAAGCTGATCGTTCGCTGCTTTGACTCCCTTTTCCTGCGCTGATTCAGCAGTAGCGAGTTTGTAGACAGCGTAGACCATGCCGACGATCGCTGCTGTTGCGAGCACGTAAGGATTCGTGAGTGCTACTCCGAGTCCAGACATAGACGCTTTCAGACGTGTCTGTGCTGCTGCAAGCAGTGTAGACGTAGCGGCTGCGCGTGCTTGCTCGATAGACAGCGTGTGTCCTGCCTTTGCAGCGAGAGCCATTTGAAGTGCTGCTTCCGCTTCGACAGCAGAGTGCGCTGCCTGCACAGCAGTTTGCAGCATGATCGCGGCTTTGTATGATCCATAAGCTGCTACGAGCGTCATGAGGATCTTTCCGATCGTCTCGTAGTTCTCGACAAGCGTAGCGACACCAGAGATTCCTGCGCTGATCATTCTCTGCGTGTCCTTGCCGATAGAGTTGAACATTGAGTCGATAGCGTCTTCCAGATTCGAAAGCTGTCCTGCGATCGTCTGTGACTGCTTTTCCATGAGTCCGTAGAACTTGCCGCCCTCGTTAGTCATAGACTCGATAGCTTTCTTCACTTCCTCTGCGCCTACTTTGCCCGCAGTGACAAGTTCCCCGACTTGATCCTTTGCGACTCCGAACTGCTTCGCGAGTTCGTCAGCAAGTGGAATTCCTCGACCCATGAACTGACGAAGATCCTGCGTGAACATGCGTCCTTGCGTCATCGTAGTTCCGTACAGCATGACAAGATCGCCAAGCGGGATCGACAGTCCAGATGCTATGTTTCCGAGACGGATCAGCATGTCGTTGACTTCGTTAGCTGCTGTTCCGTATGCGAGTAGCTGCTTCGCTCCGTCTGCGACTCCTTTCAAGTCGAAAGGTGTCGTTGCAGCAGTCTTCGTCAACTGCTGCATCAGAGCGTCAGCTTCCTTTGCGCTGCCAAGCATGACTTCAAAAGCGACTTCAAGCTTCTGGAACTCTCCGCGCACTTTCATGATCTGCGTGCCGAATTCCTTCAAAGTCGCAGCTATTCCGATAGCTGCGAAAGCCTTGCCGATATTCTTCGCAGCAGAGTTGAACGAATTGTCTACGACTTCGCCCTGCTGCTGTGCTTCCTGCCCGATCTCATGAAAGATGTTCACGACATCTTGCTTGTCACGATTCATCTGCTTGTGATCAAGCGTGACCGCGTATGATACTGATCCGTTATCGTTGTTCATATACTATTTTAATCCTTTGAATGGGTTTGTTACGTCACCTTCCTTCTGACCTTTGAAGTTGTCTGGATTGTTAGCGTCAAGCGATTCATCCCAGTCATCCTTGTCATTGATGTCGTAGGTAGGTGTAGCGAAGCCATACATGATCATGTTCTCGTATGTCATCGAATGCAGAACGTAGTCTGGTGTCACTCCGAGATTCTTGCACGCTCCGAGTAACATTGCCCAGATCGAGTCGTTCAGTCTACCACCTCGCTTCTTGCCTTTGTTGGCTTTAGAATGTTCGCTTCCGCAAGCGAAGTGGTAAGCCCGAAAAAACTTCCGATCTCCAACTTCGTGAGTCTTCCAGTGATCAGCATTTCGAGTTCTTTCGGACTGTATTCAAGAAGAATGTTCTGTGCTACATAGTCAGTTTCATCGATCTCTACGCTCTCGACAGATACTTTGCGATGTTCCAGAACGCGCTTCGCTCCGAGTATGAGCACTGCTGCGATGCGTCCGATGATCTTAGTGTCCTTTGCGACGCGTAGGACTTCATAGACAATATTCTCTGGATCTACGTCTCTGACTTCTGGGATCTGCGAGATCAGTTCAGAGCACATGATGACTGTTGCGACAGTAGGCTTCGAGACTTCGTAGTCTTGTCCTGCGACAGTGAACGTCTCTGATCCGCCTTGCAGGATCGCTTCTGCTGTCTTTGTTTCGATTGTCTTCTTGTTTGCCATATTGTGTTATTGCTTTGAGAAAATAAAATAGGGAAGCGATCTGCGTGCGTGTCGCTGCCAGATCGCCCCCCAGTTTTAAATTATGGATATTAAAAAGTCGCTGCTTAGGATCAGTCGCCAGTTCCTGCGGCTGCGGGTGCAGCCTTAGTGAAGTACGAATACCAGACTCCTGCGTCAGTCTTGTGGAACTTGAACGTCAAGATTGCCTGATTACCGTTCTCCTCTGACCAAGCAGGCTGATACACGATCGAACAGTTAGGTGCGACGATACCGCGAGCACCGACGTTCTTTGGAGTCAGCTTGACTTTCCAAGCACCGTCAACGACGTGTGTCTTGATGTCATCAGACGAAGCGATTCCAAGCAGAGTCAGCAGTGCTGATGTTGGCTCGATAACAGTTGTTACAAGCTGAACAGTGCCTTCCTGCTCTTCCTCTGCGACTACTTCGCCACCAGTGGCGATCATCTGCATCGTGTTGCCGACTTCGGCTGACAGCGACGAAGAATTGTTCAGAATAGTTCCGATGTCAGTCAGAGTGGGATCGCCAGAAGCGGGTATCAAGCCGATCTCGATCAGACACTTTGACCATGCCATGATTTTCTGTGCCATATTCTTTCTATTTTAAAAAGTTGTTCTTGTATAGTGAATTCTCACATTGATACGAGTCTGTTCTATTTCGTCGAGATCTTCCGAGTACGGTGTCTCTCGCAGTTCAAACAAGTAGTTCACTTCACTGCATTCATCGAAGAAGTCCTTGACAGCAGCTTCCAGAGTCTCAACGCGTGAAATGTCCGTGATCTTGTCAGATGAAGCATTCTGCGTCATTGGAACGTAGATGTTCAGCAGGACAACACCAGTCTGGAACTGTCCGTCGAGTCCAGAGAGAAAAGCAACGACAGCGTCTTCCGTCTCCGCGTTACGCGGACGCATGCCCTTGCGATAGAGCGTTCCCCCGATCATCGTATTGATAGGACTTGCCTTGATGATGCGGAAGATGTCTTTCTCGATCTGTTTCTCTGTCTTGATCTCGTTCATTTCGTTGTGAATCCTAACTGTTTGAGTAGTTTCGGAACGAGTTCGTCTGCAAGCAGTTCAGCACTTGTCAGTACGTTGTAGCCGTTTCGCTCGACGTATGCTGCGTAGTTCATTCCTGCAACGACGATCAGCGATGTTCCGCTGAATCTCTTTCCGACTTCCTCTAAGTACTTCTTTGCAGTGTCCGCGCCCTTCTTGCCTTGCTTGTACTGCGCAGGCAGTCCGTGCTTGATGATCTTTCCGTCTTCGACGATCGCGTAGCTGATGCTGCTGCGAAGATTGCCAGTCTGATCTTTGTAGTTGCCGTTCTCACGCGCTTCGATGACGCATTGTTCTCCGACATATTCCAGTACGTTGATGAAGACCTTGCGGACTTTTTCGTCGTACTGCTGATCAAAGCTGACGCTGATCGATCCCTTCGGTGTCTGTAACTTGATCGGCATTCTCTATCACACTATGATCTTGATACGATCCAGACTTACGTCCTGCTGATCCTGCACTGCGAATTCTCCGAGATCCGCACCCTTGCGCGTGAGACGTACACGATCAGTCTTAGCGACTTTCCCACGCTCTGCGAGCACGATGTACTGCGCTTGCGTGAAGTGTCCGTCTTGATATGTTCCGCGCTCGTTGTGAGTGTTCGTCTGGATGAAGCAGGGGATCGCGTCGCTCCACGATGCAGAAGCCTTGATAGGCTCTCCGTCTTCGTTGAAAAGCGATGCTCCCGCAGCAGCAGCGATCTTGTATGAGAGAGTTCCGTTCGTGCGCATAGACTACCAGAGTTTCGATCCGTCGTAGATTTCAGACTTTTCATCAGAGAGATATTCAGAAGCGTCCAGACCCGCACGACCACACCAGAAAGAAATGTTGTTCTTGACTGATGCCATGTCGATAGAAGTCGAAATGCCGCCCTCGCTGCGTGAAGTCTCGACCCAACCTTTGACGATCAGAATTGCGCACTCCACTATGGCAGCAAAATTCGTAGACTGTGCTTCTGCGTCTGGATCAAGATCGTGATCTTCCAAGATGTCGTTCAAGACATCGTCATCAACATAGCAAGTGTTGCATATCAGCTTACACTTTGCTCTGACCGCTTCTGAATACTTACGAGCCATGACTATGATTCGGTTTTGAGAGTGTAAACACCACCGATTTCAGTAATCACTGGCAGAGACAAAGACTGTGCCTTTGTGTACTCTGTCTGGCGAGAGTGCTCCTTTTCGCCAACACCCCACTGCGATACGCGGATGCGTCCGTAGTTAGAGTAGGCTACTCCTGCTTCCTGCTTCAACTCGTTGTCAGCGTAAGCGTTCTTGACAAGTCCGAGCTTTCCGTCTGGAACGAACACGATGTTCTTTGGATTCCAAGCGTCGATCTCTGTGACAGTTGTTCCGTTCTTTACGCGGACATGGCGACGCATCTTCTTGAACTGCGGCAGTTCGTTCTCCAACAGATAGTTGTTCATCTGTGCGAGAGTCAGAATACCAGAAGCGTTGTTCGAGCCGAGAATAGCTTGACGCATCTTAGTAGTCTTCAACATGTACGCGATCTTCGAAGGTGCAGCGAGAATGTACTTAGGAGCGATCTTGCCCTCTGCTTTCTCGACCATTGCCATGATGTCTTCCAGACAGTCAACAGAAGCCTTGTTAGCTTCAGTCCACTCTGTTGTTGCAGTAGCGATGTTTGCTTCTGGCTGATTGAAGTCGATCTGTCCGCGTACACCGCCCTCTGGGTTGGTGGTAGTGTCGAAAGTGAACTTACCCTCATTAGAGAGCGAACGCAGGAAGATCAGATCGATCTTAGCGCGAACAGAGTTCACTGGATCTGTTACCTGACCCCACATGATCTTGACAAGTTCCTGCTTTGCAGCTTCGTCGCTGATCGTCTTAGAGTCGAGAATAGAGAGCACCTTGCGGTATTCCTGCACAGTCATAGTGCGAGTGATCGCATGCAGGAAGACTTTGTTTGCGAAAGTCTCAAGACCCTCTGTTGCAAGTACGGACTCGTTAGAGTTGTCTCCGATTGTTGGTGCAGCAACAGTGATGTTGTACTTACCCATGAGTTCCTCGAAGTTCAGTCCGATTGTAGGAGTGTCCCACTCCAAGAAGTCCTCAAACTGGACTTTATCGAACAACTCCTTATGCAGCTTCGACGCTGCGTCGAAACGTGCTTTCACTTGACGAACGAGTTCGCCAAAGAGTGAAGAATAAATGAATTCTTTCATAACTTATTCGAGTTTTACTGTTTGATGAACTTGATTGAGTGATTACCCTTCAAGCAGACACCGCCCTCGTCGAGCCAGTCAGCAGGGAATGCAGGGATCACGTCCTTGATCACGATAGCGTCGTAAGCAACGTCCAGAGTCGGGAAGTCGATCGTGTCGTCGATCTCCTTGTCAGCACCGAGCACCATGTTAGGAACGTACTTTGCAGCAGCGTTTTTCAGCACGACATAGTCGTTTGCTGCAAGTTCCTTACTACCCTTGTAAGGAGTAACGTCAGCAAGATTGATCTGACCAGTAGTTGCACCAGATGCAACGACTTTCAGAGCACCTTCGTCGGTTGACTCTGCGTCATAGTAACCGCCTGCATCGTCAGACTCTACAAGCATGTTGCCTGCTGTGACACCAGTGAGAGCACTTGCGACAGTGATTGTGTCGTAGTCGTCCTTAGAGTGATCGATCGCAGTGATCTCGCGAACGACAGTACCGCCCTTGACTTGAATCTTGTCGCCTACTTCGAAAAGATTCTCCTTAGAGACACGGATCTTAGTTGTAGTGCCGCCAGAGATGACAGTGCCATGCTTAACGACAGCGGCAGTAAGATCGTCTGGGAAGATCTGCAAGAACGTAGCACGGATCAGAGTGATTCCGTTGCTGATAGTGTTCAGAAGCTTGTAGCCTGCGGGCAGGATCTTCGCTTCGCCTCTCCAGAAACGCTGAAATGTTCCTTTGAAGCTTTCTTTAGCCTTAAATTCTACAGCCATTGTTCTTTGATTTTAAATAAGACAAAAATGTGAATTACTGTTCGGGCAAATTCTTTACCCAGTCTTCCGCTTCTGCTGCGATTGCGGCTTCCTCTGTTGCACGGTCGCCTGCTGCGTCTTTCGGAAGAAGTTTGTTGTTGACAAGATCCTGCTTGAATTCAGTCAACTGCTTGCGAGCGTCAGCATCGTCAGCGATGTGATAATTCTTCATCAAGTAGTCGGGAATTCCGAGTTCCTTCACGATTCCGTCGATTTCAGCCTTGCGATCAGCATTCTTCTTCTCTGACTTCAAACTTTCGTTCTCATTCTTCAAAGCTTCCATTTGCTTGTCGTTTTCAGCCTTCCATGTCTTGAACCAGTCTGGCATGTCCTTAGAAGGATCTTTCTTCTTGCCCTTCGATTCATCTTCGTCATCGTCATGCTTCGAATCTTCCTCGAATTGCTTCTTAGCTGCTTGCACCTTGCGCGTAGTTTCGCCTTGCATAGCTTTGCCGATTTCCGCGAATGTGTTCACTGCGTTCGTGATGTCATCGTCACTGGCATCATCCTTCAAGCCCTTGCTCGCGAGATTAACAAGCGATTCAATTGCTTCGTCTGACAATCCGTAGTCCTTAACTGCGTCTTGTAATTTTGCTTTGATTTTTTCCTTCATTTTTTGAATTTGAGTTTTAAGTGAATGAAAATTCGTTGGCGAAAATACATAAAAAATTTCTTAATGGTGCTTATTAAACACTGCTATTTTTGTTAAATCGCGTTAATTTTAAATATTTCAGAGTGGGATTTTTCTCAAAAAGTATGCAAATAACAAATATATTCCATAATTCTGCAAGCAGAAAAGTAATTCATCAAAAAATTCAGAGCAATATGTTACAGTCAGAGTTTACACAGCGAACAAAGATTAATGTCACAGCAGACATGTTCGCACAGATTCATGAAGACTACATGAAGTCGAGTCTCGACAAAGACGCTTTCTGCGCACAGTGGAAGCGTAAGAATTCAGAGTCAGCAACGCAGGATCTTGTCGATCAGATCCAGTCGCTTCGTCAGCAGCTTGCAGAAGAAAAGCAGAAGCGTGAAGCAGAGCGCGAGCACGCACAGAAAGAACTTCTGGACGCGCTACACACGAAGTCTGCATTCGAAGACGAACTGATCCGCATCTTCGACATCGAAGGAGACTACAAAGCTATTCACGCTATGGAACAGAGAGTCATCACAAAGTACTATCAGAAGTAATTTATTAACGTCTAAAATCAAAGCAATATGAAGCCAGAGTATTTCAACGAAGCAGTAGCTATCATCAGTCAGTCACTTTCATGCGAAGTGAAGTTCAACACACCAGTCAACGACAACTATTCGCACACTTATCCGATCTTGATCATCGAGTCGAACGGAAAAGTGATCGACGATCTGCACAAAGCAGGATTCTCTATGAGTATGACAAAGAAAGGTCTCGCAGTAGACAAGTTCTAAAGTATCACACGCGAGATCTGGACGCTCTGTCTGGATCTCGCACAAAACATCAAAGCAATATGGCAACAGATCACAATCCGTTCATCGTTATCGACATGATAACATTCGACAAAGTGCAGCACGCGCTTGAACTCGCTGTCTGCATGAGTGAAAAGCAGTTTCCGCATCTGACGAAGGAACTGAAAGATATTCAGAAAGCTTCCAGAGACAGAGCGAAGTCATTCTTGGGATCGCACAACGTACCGAAGTGCGCGAAAGAAGCATACAACTATGCAAAGAAAGGGGGTGCAGTATGAAGTTGTTCAGTCAGAATCCAGACTTCTATCCCACACCAGAGCGCGTGATCGCACAGATGCTCATGGGGGAAAACATCATCGGGAAGCGCGTCTTAGAGCCAAGTGCAGGAAGCGGAAACATAGTCCGTTGGTTGAAGCGTAACGGAGCGCAGGACGTGATCGCATGCGAGAAAGATCCGCACTTGCGCAAGCTTCTGGACGGACAGTGCAGACTGATCGCAGAAGACTTCCTGCAAGTGTCAGCAGACGAAGTCAGTCACGTAGACTACATCGTCATGAATCCACCTTTCAGCAGAGGTGCGGAACACATCTTGCACGCTTACGAGATCGCGCCAGACAACTGTACGATCATCGCTCTCTGCAATACAAGCAATCTGTCTGGACGCAGTTACAGCAGAACGAACAACGTTCTTGCAGAGACAGTGAAGCTTCACGGATCTCGCGAAGATCTCGGCTGTTGCTTCGAAGATGACGCAGAACGAACGACTCGCGTAGAAGTGTCGCTGCTGAAACTCTACAAGCAAGGATCTGGAGACAGCGAGTTCGCTGACTACTTCTTCTCTGCATACGACGAAGACGATCTCTCTGGATCTGGAAAAGAAGGTCTCATGTCCTACAACTTCGTTCGTGACATTGTCAATCGCTACGTGTCCGCTGTGAAGCTGTTTGACAGTGTTCTCGCTGCTTCTAAGGAGATCAACGATCTCGCGGACTTCTACGACTACAAGACGGTCACAGATCCGCGCACTGGCGAACAGAAGCAGGAACGTAACAGCTACGGCAGTGTTCCAGTCCGCTTCGGTGCGATCGTAGTCAAAGATGACGAACGACTCGCGAGCGAAGGAACAGCGATCACACATGATCAGTACAAGAAAGCGTTGCAGAAGCACTACTGGAAGATCATCTTCTCAAAGCTTCACATGGAAAAGTACGCTACTGCACAGCTACGCGATCAGATCAATAAGTTCGTAGAACAACAGACGAACGTTCCGTTCACGATGAAGAATATTTATCGCGTCATCGACATCGTGATCCAGACGAACGGACAACGCATGCAGCGAGCACTGACGGAAGCTTTCGACACGATCTGTTCATTCAGTGCAGAGAATTCCACTGCGGGCGAGACATGGAAGACGAACGCGAACTACATGGTCAATCGCAAGTTCATCGTTCCTTATATCGTGTCATGCGACTGGGGGAAGTTCCGTCTCGAATACAGCGACTACGTTCATCGGAAGTGCGAAATGATCGAAGACGTTGTCAAGGCTCTCTGCACGATCACTGGACGCGACTACGACTCGATCGGATCTCTGCGAAAGCACGTCTATGATCATCAAGACACGATCGATTTCGGACAGTGGTTCGAATGGGGATTCTTCCGCTGCAAGGGATTCAAGAAGGGAACTATGCACTTCGAGTTCATCGACGAAGATGTCTGGTACAAGTTCAACTACGAGTGCGCACGTCTTCGCGGTTGGAATCTTCCTAAGAAGACACAGAAGACTCGAAAGACAAAGAAGACAGCATGATCAGCAGGACGCAGGGAATCCAGACAAACGGATCTCCCTGCATGCTGTTTTGTAAAAGAACACGAAAATCCCACGTCAAAAACGAAAAAAGTTCTCAAAATATTTGCATATTTCAGTTATTTGCAATATCTTTGCAGCAAGTTTAACAAATAATTCAAAGCAATATGAGTACAACAACAGCAACATTCACAATCGAACAGATCCTTCTGGATCGTCAGTTCGTTCACGATGCAGCATCGACGGAAGCTAAGAAGCAGATGTGTGCAAAGTACGGAATCACGTCGAACAAGACAAAGGAGATCGAGAAAGCTATTCTCGCGATCGGTCTTGAACTCCACAAGCAGAACACTACGTTCACAGTGACGGAAGACGTTCGCGTCTTCGATCTGTACTGGAATCGTCCAGAGTCAGCACAGAAGATCCGCGAAGCGTTCGCAGACGAATCAGACTCCTTCATCCGCTTCTACACAGATCGTCTTCGCAAGCTGTACGAACAGAATCATCTTCGCGCACGTTGGACGCTGCGTCCGATCTCCTATCTCACGCAGATCTTGAACGAGCGTTCTAAGGACAACACAGAGCGCGACGCGCTCGCACTCGCGCTTGACGTACAGATGAAGGATTTTCACGATCGCTTCATCAAAGCACATCTGGACTATGCGAACTGGAAGTTCGATCACATGTTCCAGAAGTACGCAGAGATCAAGTCAACGCGTGACATCATCTTGAAGCTGAATGTTTCGGATCAGAAGGAAGTCGAGCGTCTGCACAAGATGATCTCTACATTCCGCGTCGAGTCCAGAGACTTCGATAAGGACTACTACATCGAGCGCGTTCGCAGAGACTTCGAAGCAGAGTATCTTCGCTGTCTTATGATGATCGCTGACAGAGTGCTGACAGCTAAGATGAACACGAAGCAGATCAGCGTCCAGAACGTCAGCAGCAACGACGCGAAAGCATTCGACATCTACGTCAAAGACGATCATCGCACGATGCACGCACGTTCGATCTGGTGCGCAGAGTACAGCGAGATCGTGACACCTCACTGGCGATTCATCATCACGAACGCATAAGTTATCATCAGTCAATAAACAACGCGTCAGGCGCAAGGGAAACAGCGTCTGGCGCACTTAAAACAATATACAGCATGGCAACACTACAAGCACTTATCGAAGACTTCAACGCAAGCGTCGAAGCAGTAAAGAACGAAAGACAGAAGCAGCGAAAGATCCTGCAAGAAGTAACGGATCGCTTCTGTGATCACAAAGTAGGGCAGAAAGCGACGATCGAACGGAACGGACGTACTGTCACGATCGTCTGCAAGCGTATCAAGACAGACATATTCAGCGGAAAAGCATTGTTCTCTTACGACTTCAAGCAGTTGAAGAAAGACGGAACACTCTCGCGGAATGACATCTATGTCTACAATCAAGAAATCAACTGGATCGACGAATACATGCAAGTATGAGCACAATAAAGATTCAACACACTCACGTCTTTGAGTTTCGCGAGGGTGGCGACTGCGACAAATGCGACATGCGCGACTACTGTCTCGAAGCATTTGATCAAGAATGTGACGAAGGAACTCTGGGATATTACGAAGAAGTAGATGAAGAAATAAATCAGATAGAAGATGAAACAGAGACAACAGAAAGTCTATCATGTGGAACTCGTTGATCCGCGAGGAAACGAGCCGAAGCACAGCTATTTCGGATCGCAAGCTGCGATCTTCCAGACGTTCGGAAATGAGCGTCTGGGGATCTCTTATCGATCACTCTCGAACAGCTACAACTTGCAGGAACGAGAATATTCGAATCGGCACTGCACAATTCGAATGGGATATTTGCAAGTGTCAAGAAAAAACCGTAACTTTGCACCCACAATCAAAGCAATATGAGTATGATGACAACAGTAAACAAGAACAAGCATCTTTTCGGTGCTATCATAGGCGACATCGTAGGCAGCGTCTATGAGTTCAGCAGACAGAAGTCCTACGACTTCGATTTCTTCTCGTATGGATGCAACATCACTGATGACACGATCCTTACATGCGCGACAGCAGAAGCGATCCTTAGAAACGGAAACATCGTTGACACGCAGGACTTCGCGAACGAGTACTACGACTTTGCGAAAGAGTTTCCGCACCCTATGGGCGGCTATGGCGCAGGATTCTCTACATGGGTCTACGACGGAACGATGCGCCCCTACAACTCACTCGGCAACGGTGCTCCGATGCGTGTCTCTCCCTGCGCGTATTTCAGTGCGTACATCAATCGCTGTCTGGAAGTCGCTACGATGTCAGCATCAGCGACTCACAATCACTGGCAGGCGATCCGCGCTGTGCAGTGCGTAACGTTCGCGATCTACGAACTGCGTCACGGAACGTCAGTCAAAGATCTGATACAAAAGATCTATCAGCAGTACGAGTACGGAATGATAAGACTCTGCACGAAAGATCAGAAAGCATACGATCTGTTTCAGCAGAAGTACGAATACACAGAGCACAGTGAAAAGACAGTGATCGGTGCTCTCATTTGCGCTCTCTCTGCGACTTCATTCGAAGACGCGATCAGACGCGCTGTCTCTCTCGGTGGCGACGCAGACACACTCGCTGCGATCGCAGGATCAATCGCAGAAGCACGCTTCGAGATTCCAGACGCTATGATCGACGTAGCGAAGCAGAAACTCCCGAAGAAGCTGCTTGACATCGTGACTGAATTCAACGAAACAATCGCATTATGATCACAGTACAAGAAAAGCAGAAGAAAGCGCAGGAAGTAGCAAGTTCATACGGCTACGACTACGTGAAGTTCATCAAGAACATCGGCAACGTGTCCGTTTATCGCGGAATGACTCATGAAGAAAAGATGTTAGGACTTCCGCTGTTCATAGAGATCGATGACAACGGCAACGTCATAGAACAGCAGAGTCTTGAATATATGGAACTAATAGAAGACGAAGAAAATGAAGAAAAGTGATATTATTGCACTGTGTCGCTACTACAAAGGAGAGACACAGAATCCGTTCGAGAATAAGGATCAGAACAAGACATTGCTCTGGATCTACGAACAAATCTGGGTTGAAGACATGCAGAACGACAACTGTACGTTCACGGATCTTCTGACAGACTATCTGGACGCAGGACTGCGAGACTTCTGCAAGACGGATGACACTCCGATCACGCTGAAAGCTTTGCTGTTCAATCGCTTCTGCAAGATGCAGGATCGCACAGATCCAGAAGCTTTCAAAGAGTTCTATCAGAAGTACTACTCATAGAGACAAAGAAGCGGAAAGTTCGATTGCTTTCCGCTTCTTTTTTTTGTGATCAATCGAAGATCGCGTGCCAACCACCGTCATTCTCGTACTTGCTGATCGTGCGAGCGTCTTGTTCGATGATTTCGAGATCGATATACCACTTGCTGTCAGACGGATTCCATTCAGCTTTGATGATTCTGAACTTCGTTCCGCGTTGCAGCAGGACTTCATTCTCATTCAGTCTCGTAGGCTTCGAGACTCCGTCCCACGACTTCTTGTATTGTCCGTATTCACTGAACGGCTCACAGTACATCATGCGCGTTCCCTTCGGTGCGTAGATATTCAGACAGACTGGCTTATATCCGAACGATGTTCGCTTACAAGATCCGCAAGACACGAACGAGTCATCAGTTCCGATCATTCCGACAAGCTTACTGGGATCGCCCTTGAACGAATCCAGATTGATGCCGAAGCGATAGTCCATGAATGCAGAGATCTCGTCTCGCTTGATCCAGACATCTTGATCTACGCTGCTGCGTGCAAGCGCGTTCGTGATAGCTTCAACGTCCTTTTCGACAGTAGAGAGTGCTTTTCTGGACGGATAGTAGCGATAGCCTTTGATTCCGCGAAGCGTCTCTGTGCAGTACGCAGATCCTTCCGTGTAGTTCCAGATTCCGTGTTTCTCCGTCGCTGACATCGTCTTCCACTGTTCGGCAGTGAAGTTGAAGAAGTAGTCGAGTGCTTCGTTCGCGTCGATATGCCAGAGCGCGAGATCCTTGCGTGCTGCGCTGTAAACGTCATCAAGATTCTCTCCGAGTTTAGTCCAGATAGCGCGTGTCTTCGTAACGTCCTTTGCATCGATCGCGTCTTTGAGTTCGACGTATAGCTGCTGCTGTGTCTTCGTAAGCTTGCGCTTACCTCCGAGTGCTTCTGCCATGCGTTTTGCTTGCAGACGCGTTGACATGTCGAGATATTCGTCATCAGTGAGCGTTCTGTTAAGCACGGACTGTTCGACCTTCATGACAGCGTTCGCTGCTGATTTCTTCGCTGCTGTGCGTGCTGCACGCTGTTCAAGCTGCTGCTTGATCTTCTTCGCTTCGTCAAGATACGTCTGTGCTTGCAGCTTGTTTCCAGTGTGTACTGCATCGTTGTACTTCGCGAGAGCGTCAACGAACTTCGAAGACTTAGTCTTGTAGCCGACGATCTGGACGTACTCTGTATCAAGCTTGTTCCAGAAGATCTTGTCCTTGACTTCCTGCAACTTGTTCGTATATGCGATCTGCGAGATCTTCCATGTCGGATATTGCTTCGCGCCTGCTTTGTACTTCGACGGATCAGCGACAAACTTGATTTCGAATTCAAGCTTCTTGACTTGTTCGTCGAGTGACAGAGTCTTCCACGCGTCAAGCTTGACTTGAATAGCTTGATAAGCGTCACGCAGATCTCCGATAGTGAACTGACTGTGCCAGTACTTCGCGTCTGGAATGAGATCTTCCAGTTTCGCAAGATCTCTGTTGATCGATGCGATCTTCTTCGCGAGATCCTTGACTGCGATCTGCTGCTTGACGTAGTTCTGCGAATCGACAAGTGCTTGCAGACGCTTGATCTCTCCTTGCAGTTCTGGATAGTCATGCGCTACGTTCAGCACGTTCTTTGAAGTCTTCTCGATCAGAGCGTAGCGTGCGCGTCTCTCTGCGAGTCTCTGACGGATCGCTGCTTCGTCTCTGTTCGCATGACGGATCTGACGTGCTCTCTCGATAGGATCGACGTAGTTCTCTGCTTCCTTGACAAGCGGACTGACGCGTTGAACGTTGATCAGCTTGTTATTGATGCGGAAGTACTGATAGCCGTACTTAGGCGATACGTCCTTGCTGTACTTCTCGAACTCTTTGAGACTGTTGAAGACTTCGTTCGTCTGCGGGTCGTAGAAGTAGATCTTGCCTTTCTCCTTGACGATATTGAACGTGTGACCAGACTTGCCGCCCTTCCAACGACATTCGATCTGGAATACTCCGTCTTCGCCAGAAGCGACATCGTTCCAGATCTCCGATGCTTTCTTTGCACTTCGCCAGTGAGTGACAAGCTTTCCGTCCTGCGTCTTCCATGCTTCGCGATAGTTGTGACACAGATACTCGAAGTCCTTTCCTTTGAACGCTTTCGCTTCGATGTTGAATCCCATGCGTCGCAGTTCGTACACTGGCGCACACGTCTGACAGTTGATCGTGTAAGGCTTGTCGCGCTTTTCATCCCACTTAGGATTGAGCGACAGCTTGCGTCCAGTAGCTTTCTCCAAGTACTTTCCGTTAGGATCGTAGATGTACTTCTTCTGATAGTGCGGATTGACGCGCATAGTGTCAGCCTGCTCATGAGTCATCCTGCGTCCTTTCTTCACTCCGACAGCTTTCTCAAACTCGCGTAAGTTCGCTTTCTGTTCTGCTGTGAATCCTTCCCAGACGATTGCATCCCACTTCTGCTGTGTCTGGACTCCTTGCATTGCTCTCTGGAACGTCAGAGCGATGTTCTGCGTGTTTCCAGACTGGATCGCTGACTGCAAGCTGTCTATACGTGTCTGCAAAGCAGGACTGATCTCGATGTCGTACTGCTTGATCGCGTTCTGGACTTGCTGCATCTTGCGCTCGTTCCAACGCTGCTGAATAGCTGCTGCGTCTCTGGACGCGTGACGCTCCTTCGCGATCCGCCATACATCTTTCGGCTTGTTCTGGATCACAAGTCCTTTGCTGATGTCTCCGTCAACGTAGTTCTGTGCTATGAAGTACGGCTTCACTGCTGCTGCGTTGATGCGATCCGTGTTCGCTGCGATCCATTTCTTGAAGTTGTCTGGAACGTCCTTGATTTCCTGCGCCTGCATGTCAACAGTACGCGGATCGTTGCCGTTTAGGATCGCTTTCTGCATAGCGATGAAGTCATTCTCCTTTGCGAGTATAGGAACGACGTAGCAGAGACAGTGCGGATGCCAACCAGTGAACTTGAAGCCTTTCGGGTACTTTCCTGCCAGTAAGTCGCAGATGTCGCCCTTCGGCATTCTCACTTCATGCTGTGCTGACTTCTTGACTTCGAATCCGATGACGAAGTCCATGCGCTCCCAACGATCTTCGTCTGCTGTGCGATATGCTGCGTTCGTCTCTGTGCGTGTCAGACGCATAGCGTTCTTGTAGCTGCTGCGATAGACACCGCGTCCAGTATGGAACGCTTTCGCATTCTCCGACAGATGCAGCTTTCCGTCAGATCCTTTGACTCGACGGAAAAGCTTGTCTGGATCTTTGAGATACTTGCGGACTTCGCGTGACATCTGCGCTGCTGACGCGCCCTCTCCGAGTGATACAGTGATCGCTGCTTCCATTTCTGTGCGAAGCTGACCAGTGTACTTCCAGACGCGCTGTGAGAGATTCAGACCGCCTACGTCCTGCGTGCGTGCAAAGAACTTGTCTACTGCTTCGCTGTTCCTCTCGAACCAACGCGCATAGAGCGATCTGTCTTTCAGCTTCCAACCGAAGATCGACTGGATCATCTTGTCGCATGAGAGATTCGCGTACTCCCATTCAGCTTCACAGTCTTTCTTGATCTCTGCGTACACTTGCGAGTAGAGCGAACGGATGACGCGTGACGTTTCATCCCCGACGCGCATATTGTCAGCGAACGAGAATTTCTTGTCTGCTGTCAGATCTGGATGCTGTGAAGCGAGCGCAAGCAGACGATCGACAGCGAGATCATAGAACTTCTTCACGCGTTGCGCGTAGATCTCCTGCCGAACGAACATTCCTGCTGCGTAGCGATCCAGAATAATGTCTTTCTTGCTTGCCATACGCTAAGATGTCAAACGTTACTCTGCGCCAGTCTTATCGTCATCTTCCTCTCCGAGTCCGAGAGCCTGACGTTGTGCCTGCGCGAAGATGTCTCTCTGTTCCTGCGTGCGCTTCTCGCTGTCTTCTTCCAGACGCTTGATCTCGTTCTGCTTGTCCTTGATAAGCGGATTCTGTTCAACACCAGTCTCGACGGACATAGTTCCGCTGTCAATAGACTTGCCGATGTTCTCGATGACTTCCGTGATGTCCTCTCCGAACGGCTCTTGAAACTCATGAGTAGTCTTCAAAGCTTCGCATTCAGCTTTCAGAGACACGTCCAGAACGTTGCCGATGATCGAAGCGCACAGTCCTGCGACACGATCAAGCAGTTCATCGTGATTCTCCTTGTGCTTCTGTGACTTGATGTTCGCGAGAATCATCATCTGCTTCAAAGCTTTGCCAGTGACGTTCGAGAGAGACTTCATGTTCTCGAAGTCGATGTTCGGTGTGAACGTCTTCGACAAGATGTGATTCTGCAACCAGTCGATCTCATTCTTCTTCGACTCTGGCGCGTTATCCCATGTCAGATAGTGCGCTGCTTCCTCTGCCTTAGATCCAGTCTTCTTGATCAGAGTCTTGTTTTCGTCATCCTTCTCTGGCATGTTCTTGATGATGTCAGCGTCAAGAATAAGCATCGGATCAGAGAAATAGTCGTTCGTGTCAGCAGTGCGCGAAGCTATGTATTCCTCGCGGTGGATCATCTGTTCGACTCCTTCCCACTCCTTGTCCTGCGAGAAATAGATGATAGGGATCTTCCCGATCAAGTTTTCCTCTGGAATGACTTCCCAACCGAGTGCAGTGCGCTTGCAGTGATACGTCACGTTATCCGTGTAGAGATTGACGTGATAGACACTGCTGCCGCCTTCGTTGACGTAGTAGCCCCATGCGACGCTGATCAGATTCTCGTACTGATCCCACTTCGTATAGATCTCGTCGCCTTTTGAAGCTGCGAGCACGCGGATCTGACAGTCTGCCTTTCCGTCATCATTGCGGAAGACGCGCCAGAGCATAGCAGACTGCGTCTCTGATCCTGCAATACGCTTGCACTGACGGATCTTAGCGTTGAAGTGTGTGCGTGACAGCAGATCAGTGAAAGCCTTGAACGCTTTGTCTGTCTTCTCTGATGCCATACCCCACTTGACTGGCTGTCCGTAGATGAACACAAGTGCGATCTCGTTGATGAAGACTGGATAGCCGATAGGAAGCTTCCAACGCTTGATCTTGCGCTTCAAGTTTCCGTCCTTGTCGAGAATGATCTTGTCCTCGCGTCTGTTGATCAGATGCTTCTTAGGATCGTACTCACGTCTTGCGATCGCTGTTTCTTCTGCCTTGCTCTCCATTGATGCAAGTACGCGACTGATGTCACCACTCTGAATCAGTTGCTCAAAATCCTGCTTACGTCCGATCGCTGCGTTCAGCAGATTAAGAAATGAATCGATTACAATCATACGTTTTTAAATTATTAGAATAAATTATTGATGTTCTTTGGCATTACGAAATCGTCGTTCTTGAAGTAGTTGATCGCATATCCGAGAATATCGACGAATTCGTCATGAAGTCTTTGAGGGAATCCGCACACTTGATCTATGAATTCATCGTTCCAGTCTCCTTCAACGATGTAGACGCGTCCGCACTCGATCGTAGGACTGACAGCATGCAGTCGTTCCGCTTTCGAGTCCGTCGGTGTCGGTGTTCTTGTCACGTTCAGTCCGCTGATCGCTTCGAGCGTCTGCACTACGCTGATTCCGTTCGCTTTCGGCTCTATACGCAGCGATGACTGCGAAGATCCTTCGTTCGCTGCCATGTACTCTGGAAGGAAGCGGATCAGATCTGGGAACGTCTTCCAGACTTGCATTGCGTTGTAGACGTAGATGTTGTTCTGGATCATGCAAGCTGCGAGAATGCCAGTAGGATCGTTGTCGGACTTCTTTTTCTTTTCGTCGTATGCTGTATCGACGAAGAAGTGCATTGTCTCATTGTAACGCAGAGAGTAGAAGTCAGAGCGCGAGATCTTGCGAAACCATGCTTCCTTGACGATATTACCGCCCTCTGCGCTTGGCTTCTGCATGAACTGTCCTGCATATCCGCGTGATCCGAGATCGACCTTCGCTTCTGCGAGCACTTCTCTGTTCAGACGGATCGGATCGAGAAGACCGTCAACGTAGTTCTTTCGCAGTTCAGCAGGCTCTACGTCTTCGCAGTCTTCCGCAGGGAGATTGATGTGCTTGATCTTGTCTTTCTTCTTCGACAGCAGATAGCCAGTGACATCGTCTTGATGAAGACGTTGCATGATCGTGATCGTAGGAGTGACAGCCTTGTCAACCTTACGCGAAGACAGCGTCTTGACGTGATCGTTCGCTACTTTACGCATCTGATCCGACTCTGCCTGCTTCGGGTTGACTGGATCGTCGTTGATGATGATGTGAGCGTGAAAGCCAGTGATCGTAGATCCAGTGGAAGACGCGTAGCGGAAACCGCCAGACGTGTTCTCGTAGTTCTGCTTTCCAGACTTGTCATGACGGATCTCGACTTCTGGAAACAGCATCATGTATTTCTCCGACTGGATGATGTCTTTCGACTTCGTAGCATGATCCAGAGACAGAGCACTTGAATACGAGTTGCTGATGACGCGGATCGTAGGATCGACAGTCCAGAGCCATGCAGGGAACATGACAGTAACGATCGTAGACTTCGTCGTTGACGGTGGAATGTTCACTATCAGATCGTACAGCTTCGGCTTTCTCTCGAACACTGGCTGCGCAAGCTTCTGCAATTCCTCGCAGAGATAAGGAATATGCCAGTTGTAGACTGGATCTTCGTGAATGATAACGTCCCAGAACGTCTTCACGAAGTAGAACAAGTTGTTCCTGCATTCGTCTGCAACTGCACGTACAAACAGATCTTTCGTCAGCTTCATGTCTCGATCGTGTTTTAGTCTTCCTTGAATTCGTCTCGCTTAGTGATCATGCAGAGAACGAACAAGATCCCTGCAACGACTACTACTGCTTTCGCTATTTGAAGAAATGTCTCTATACTCATACTACTTCGCTGTTTGAATGATACGAAGGTGTGAACGTCCGCAAGATCTTGCGAGTCCGTTCGCGTAGTGGATCGCTGATGCTTCTTTCTGTGCCTTGAAGACATCGATCCAACCGCCCCCAAAAGCTGCTTCACGTTGTACTGTAAACATATCCGTATCGTTTTATTGTTTATTGTTGTTATTGTTGTCCTTGCTGCTGATGATCTTCTCTCCGATAGCGAGTACTGCTGCTTTCTGTTCCGCTGTGAGAGCGTCCAAATCGATCGACTGCTTCGGCATCAGATCGCGTCCGTTCGCGCCAGTTGCTTCGATGTTCTGACGATTCTTCCATTCGTCAGGCGCAAGATTCGTCAGAGCGAAGATCAGTGCTGCTGTGTCTGGCGGGTATCGCTTCGTTGTCACGCTCTGATTCTTGACTACGATCTGACTCGTTTTCGGATCTCGCATGTATTCCGTCTTCGTTTCGTCGTAGCTGAATCCGAGTGCCTTATCCCAGAGAGACTTCTGCAAGCGATCGACGATCGTCTTCTTGAACTCCGACTTTGCATTTTTTATAGCGTCAGCAAAGTCAGCTTTGTCTGGATCTTGCAGCCACTCGTAGAACGTTGTCTTCGTGATCCCTGCTTTCGCGACAGCTTTCTCCACAGTGTCGCCATTCTTTAGCGACTCTATGAGACCGTTGATCGTTTCTTTATCGTACTTCATCTTTGTATAAGATATTTAGTTATTATATATTATTCTACACTGCAACCTATATATTCGAAGCTTGCTGTTATGCGTGCGTGCGAAGTGACGTTCACTTGTCTGACTTTGCTCTTGCTGACTCCTGCTGCGCGTCCTATTCTTGTCGTGATCCAGTCCTTGCTTCTTGATCTGGAAATGATCATTGCAGGGTTTGAGGTCGTGCTGATGAACTTCTTTCCGTCCTTTGTGTACTTCTTAGCGATATAGTCGCTGAACGCTGATCCTATTCCGACTCCTTGATAGTCTGGCAGTACGACTGTTCTGTGCTCTCTCCAGAGATTCTTCGTCTTCGGGTGTGGAAAAGCCAGTACTGCGCAGAATCCTGCAAGCTGTCCGTTGACAGTAGCGAGATAGACGTGCGAAGCTTCGTTGAACGAGTGATTCAGATAGTGATACTTCCTAAATATTCGCCAGTAATGCTGTTTTTCCTTTGTCTCGAACACGTCGATCTGGATGACTGGTCTATTTTTTTTTTGAGTTTCGAGATCCAAGATCTGAAACTGCATTGTGTCCGTGTTGAAGATCCAGTCTGGCATCAGCCAGTCCTGCACGTCGAAATGACACGTCACTGCGACGAATTTCTTTCCTGCACGTCTGACAGCTTTCTGCAACGCGAACGATCCTATCTGTGCAACGTCTCTGTCTACGACGCTTGTGAATTCGTCGAAGACAAACATGTCCTTGTTCTCTAACATTGCGCGTGCTATGTCGCAGCGCATCTTCTCTCCGTTCGAGAGCACTGAATAAGGCTTCAGCCAACTGGGGGGGGGCAGAAAAACCGACGCTGTTCAACGCTTTGCAGATCTCCGTCACGCTTGCTTCCTTCGGCATATCGTCGAGTATAGAGTCATGCGTGTACTCGTACTTGTCAACGATCGAGTCCGCAAAGAGTTCGCGTGCGATCGTAGTCTTTCCAGTGCCAGAGTGTCCGACGATCAGTCCGATGTTCCACTTTTCGGGAAGCGTGATGTCGCCCTCGAAGTGCTCCGTGACATGCTGCGTCTGCAAGTCGTATGTTCCCATGACGCTTGCGACGCGGAATGACTTTCGCGGATCGTGCTCCTTTATAATGTCAAAATGCGACATTCGTACCCCCTTTCCTGCATTTCGTCGTAGATCGCTTGCAGAGCACCTTCCGTCTTGCAGTCGATCTCTAACTTGTACTGCTGCTTGATGTCGCCAGAGTAGTCCTTTGCGGACTGTTCAGCCTGCGCGAACTTCAAGCCCCATTCCTCTGTGTCGATGTTGAATCTCTCCTTTGCGCGATCGAGTGCTTCCTTGTTCCATTCCAGATCGACATGCGCGATCTGATTGTCAGTGAAAGCCATTTCGCGTCCTTGCTGTGAGTCGAGATCCACGTCCATACGCTTGACAACGACAAGTTCGTCTCCGTTAGTAGGAACGATGATCACTTTCGTCTCTCCGATGTTCGACGCTGTCTCTACGACTCCGTTTCCTGCGATCAGTCTGTTGTTCTTGTCTACAAGCACAGAGCGACCGAACTTGTTGCGACGGATCGACTTTTCAAGCATAGACATACCGAATTCTGTATGCTTGTTGAAGTTGTCATCATCTGGGATCAATACGCTGATGTCCGTCTGGATGACTTGTGAACCGTTGATGCTTTCTTTCTTTGCCATATTACTTTGTTTTCGAGTTGTGCTTCATTGCAGCAACGCTGCAAATATACAAAATAGTGACTAATAAACACCGCTTTCAGCCGAAAAAAATCACTTTTGAAGTGAAAAAATCCGTCTGAAAACAGTGTAGTGATTCTAAGTAACTTAGCATATTATATATATAATATATAAGCTATTACAAAGAAGCTTCTTTAAGCAAAAAATTCCGTCAGAACGGAAGATCGTCAGATTTTTCCTCATTTCCGTCCGTCTGGCGCGTTTCCTGCGTTCCACTGGATAAGTTGTCCGTCCGCTGTGCGTTCGTCGATTGTGGCGCACTCTGTGAAGCGACAGACGCACTCTGCTGTTGACTTTCCTCTCGCTTGTCAAGAAGCTGCACTTCGTCAGCGTTGATCTCCGTGATGTAACGCTTCTGATTCTGCTGATCCGTGAACTCGCGATAGCGGATCTTTCCTTCGACGTAGAGCGACGATCCTTTGCGGACGTAGTTCTGGATGACTGTTGCGAGATTGCCGTAGCAGACGATGTTGTGCCACTCCGTCTTGTCTGGGATCTCGCGTCCGTCGCGAGTAGTGAATCCGCGTTCCGTCGTAGCGACAGAGAATTGTGCGCACTTGTTTCCGTTCGTGAACTCCGTGATCTTTGGATCTTGACCGACGCGTCCGACGATGATCGCTTTGTTTATTCCGTTCATTGTTTCTTAAAATTACATTATAACTTGTTGATTATTAAACACTTAAATACGCTTGTACGATTAAGACGTTTGGAGCGTGCTTATTTTGTCAGGACGCTGAAATCTTCATAGCGGACTTTGAAACAGCCGCCCTCTGGCATCGTAAGCAGGAATTCCAGAAGCATCTTGAACTTCGAGTGATCAAAACCGCCACAGCGATCCTCGATCAGCTTGATCATGTAGTAGTAATCGTCTGCGTCGCTCAACGCTTCTTCTGCTGATTCGATGTTGTAGATGTTCTGCTTCAAGCATGCTGCGAACATACGTCCTTGCGCACATGCTTTCTTCAATCCGTTGAAGTTGTGCTTGTCTTCCTTCGTGAACTCTCCGTCAAGCTTCTTGAAAACGTCGTCAGCGTCCATGAAGAAAGTGTGTACTACGTCAGACAGCACGAAAGCGATGTTCGTGAGCACTGTCAGACGATCAAACAATTCGTTCATCTGTTCCAGAGTGTACTTTGCGCGTGTCTCTGGACGGAAGTTCTTTTCGAAGAATTCTTCCGACATCGTGATCTTATCCATTCTGCGACTCCTTTCTCTTTATCCATTCATTGCAAGCGCACAGCGAGCACTGTGTCTCGCAGTCATGATGTTCACACCAACCGTCACCCCAGATGTCTTCGTTATCGAAGTGACCGCAATTTCCACACTGCTTCATACTTCCTCTACTCCGTCTTTGTGGATGAAAAGCTTCGCGTTGCGACAGTTCTTGATCCAGTCGTGATTCTTTTTGTCTTTCATTGCGTCAAGTCCGTCAACGAAACGCTTGCATTGAAGACGATTCGGACAGTGTACCCCTTGACAGTAAGTAAAATCTGTTTTTGCCATAATCATTGTTTTTAAAGTTCTTTACGTGATCTTAGGAACGGAAACTTGAAAGCTTTCCTGCAACGCGTGCAGATGAACCAGTCGCCTTCCTTGTGAAGTTCGCCACCGCACTTAGGACAGTAGCTTCTGCGAACGATGTAGATCAGAGCGATGACGAAGATCGCTACGACGATCAAAGTGAATTTCAGTGCCATAGTCTTTTGTCGTTTAAGTTAGATATATTCTGGAATTTATGATTCTTCCTGCTTGATCTGCTTGCGCTTCTGCTTCTGACTGTTGAACAGCCACATTTCCTCGACAGTCTCCCAGATATACATTGTTGCGGACTCATGCCAGTAGTAGTTTGACAAGTTCAGTTCGCTCATGCAGTTGTGAAGCGTGCCGATGCGATGATAGTAGCGGGCGAGTCTTCTGAAATGACTGCGCGTCCTGCTGACAAGCGTGTCTGCGCACTTCTGATAGTTTCTGACTGTGTAGAACGGATCGCGATACGATCGTTTGATCTGCTTTGCTGCTTTCCTTGCTCTCATAGTGTTATCTAAGTTTTCCGTTATAGAAGACTGCAACGCTCTGCATCATCGGTGTCAGCGCGTCAAAGTAACTCTCTGGCATAACAAGCGAACGGATGATCCGTCCTTGCGCGTTCTGTGTCGAGACTACCCAGACGCGTGATGTCGAATAGCCTTTCCTGCGTAGTCTTCTGACGCAGTTTATACATCTTTTCAGTTCCAGATCTGGAATCGCTATCTGTCTTTCTTCCGATTGCATTTTCTGTTGCAGTTCTAAGTTTTCTTATTTTCGAGCGTTCTGGCGCGTTTTCTCCTTCGCTTCCTTATAGTTTATCGTTTTCGGAGAGAAACGCAGCCAGAGACGCGGGAAATCACTTCATTTTCAAATCTTGCATGTTACTTGAACATGACGTGTAGAGTTCTCGATCAGTCCGTGATCGATCGTGTAAATATCCAGATCAGTGATTTTGAGATCCGTCGCTTCCTCGAATTCCTTGCAGAGTCTCGCGATAGCGTTTTCCAGATCCTTCTTCTTCTGTTTTGCTTCCTCGATGTTCATTGCTTACGTGCTTTAAGTGCTGATTCCTTGACTTTGATCTTGACTTGATGTTCGTCGATTCTGTCTGCGAGACGCGCAAGCTTCCGTCCGTGCTCTACGATCGTCTGCTTCTCTCCGAACGCGATCGACATCTGTTCACACATGATCTGAACGTCTGCGATCTCCGTCTGTACTTCTTCCAGTGTTGCACGTCCGCGTCTGAACTTCATCAGCGCGTTCGTGAGTTCCGCACATTCCTCTACGCACATGTTGATCTGTGCTTCGAGTCCGAACGCTTCGAGAGCGTCCTTGCATACTTGTTTCGATGTTCTGCTACTCATTTGCTTTTGCTTATTTTACGTTTAACAACTTCCGTCTGCACGATGTCGATACAGTTAGCGACGAATCCTGCAAGATAAGCCTGCGCTTCGTCATTGTCTGTGTCAACCTTTATTCCGAGATCGTCGAAGATGAAGTTCGCTGCGTGTACTGACTCATGAGTGATGTTGCGTGACGTGATCTTGTCTGGATCGTGAAATCAGACAAGCGAGCCACAGCAAGTTTTCTCTTTGTCGTAGACGTTGAACGACATTGCTTCACTGCATGCGATTCTCTCTGGACTTACATAGATAGGATCTCCGTCAGAGTCCTTGAAGTTCTCTGCGATGTCTTCACGCGTGCCGCCTGCTGCGATCCAGACCTGACGCGGATAGATCAGCGTATCAAACTGTTTGATGATTATCTTCATTGTTCTTTGCAAGATGTTTGTCAATTTTGTCACGAAGCGTCCGCAAGATGTCTTCGTAGATCTGCGACGCGATGTCGAACGTGCTGCGATACGCGTTCATCAGAACTGCGTCCGTCATTTCGTCGATCTGCTTCTTGTAGATCTCGCGCTGCTTCTTCGTCATCTGTTTCGTTGTCATACTCATTCTTCTGATTCAATTACTGCGTTGCGACAGTCTTCGAGATAGCACCATGCCCGCATGTCTGGGTATTTTTCCAGAACGCGCTGCCAGTTCTTGTAAGGAACGAGCACAGCGTCCATTTGCTTCTGTGTCCTGCGATCCATGAGAATGCGGATCAGCCAGTCTGACTCTGGAAAGTTCGCGTTCCGCTGCGTCGGTGCTTCCTCTGGCTTGTGCCAGATCGACGTGTACTGCTTCTGCTTCTTTGCCATACGTTCAATCCATAGAAGGGAACAGATCAGCCTGCGTCGGCTCTTTCGGCTTCATGACATTCTGCACTCGCTCTATTTCCGCGTCGATCTCCTTTTCCAGTTTCTTCGATGCTGCGAGATCAGTCGATGTGTGCATGCGAAAGTACTTCTTCTGTGCTTCACGCATCTGCACTACTTTGTCGAAAAACTCCTTTGCGTCCATTTTACAGATCCATTTTCTTGATTGTGTTAATAACTACGTCCTGCTTCACTCCGAGTTTCAGAGCGATGTGTCTGATCGATCGCTGAATGTGCGCTTCGATGCTGTCTGCTTCATACTGTTTCATCATTGATCTTTTCGTTGTATTTGAATTCGAGTTCGCTTCCAGTCAAGAACTGCATGATGCTTTGAAGTTCGTGAATGTAGTTGCAACTGATCCGCGTGTAAGACTTCGTGAACTGCGACTTGAAGTGAAAGCGTGCGATCATGCTTCGCTTGTCGTAGCGATACGTGAGTTCCATGTCGCGGAAGTAGTAGACAAGTCGCGTCCTGCGATCATCGATCCAGACGAAGCCGATCTTCTGCAAAGAATCATGATTGATCTCGACTCCTTCGATCTTGTCGTAGTCGAATTCCTTCTTGAACGGTGTCACGTATCTTCCAGACGTGATATTTCCTGCGACGATCGCTTTGTGCTCATGCAGTTCTACGATCTCTACATTCAGCTTCATCTGCACGTTGTAGACGATGCTTCCGATTGAGAGTTCCTTCTTATTCATCGATTATTAATGTTTGAATCGTAGATATTGCCGCAAATACCGTCATAGTCACTTTCACAGAACAGCTTATCAAGCGGAAGTAGCCAGTTTCTCTGTCCGATCATTCTTAGAACGAAGCTTGATCTGTCTGCTTCATAAACGACTTTGATGACGTGCTCTCCAAGACGGAACGTGTCTCCTTCATAGATCTCGCGTCCTTTGCTGTCATAGAGTCCAGTGAACTGACACACTGTGTCTGGATCTACACGATACATTCTCGCAGTCCAGAGATCGCTTCCTTCTGACGCGCACGGAAGATGTGGCACGATGAACGATACAGTGAACTCTCCTTTGCTGTTTTTCTCGACTGCTTGAATGAGTGATCCTTCGACCCAAGCATTGTCAGCGTTCTTTGCCTTGAACTTGATTGCTCTCATAGCTTTCTACTTTAGTAACAGCGACAGAGCGAACTGCGCATTTCCGCGATCGTTTACACGAAGCACTTCATTAAACACTCGTTCAAGACTTCTGGGATTGATGTCCTTGATCTTGTTCAATTCTACGACAGTCAGCTTGTGACAAGCGACAGTCGCGATTTTGAAGATCATTGCAGTACGACTCAATCCGTTTCCTGCAAACTGATTTTTCTTTTTCTTCATAGAATCACGTCTTCGTTTGATTCGACTTTAAGTTTCGTGAAGCCAATTCCGAGAGAGAAGAAGAAAATCACAAGTCTGATGTCAAATCCAGTCTGGACTTCTTCGTGATTGATCTTTTCGCGTCGATCGATGACGATCGTAGGCAGGATAAAGAAAAGACCTTCTGGAACGATCCTTGCTGACATTCGCAGGATGATCCGATTCTTGATGATAGTTGAGATACTTGCCATATTACTTTTTAGAGTTGTTTGAGACAGTCGATCGCATTGTTCACGTTCCGTTGTGCTGCTGCGACATAGATCTGTTCTGAAAAGCTTTCAGCGTTGATCTTTCCGATTTCTGCTTCTATGCTTTTAAGTTCATTGATAATGTCGTTGATCTTCTGATTCATTGTTTCGTTGTTTGGTGTTCTGATTGCTGATCATTCCGTGAGCGTCGATGTCTCATTGTGAGAATACGCTTTTATAAGAGTTCTGGCGCGAATGCTTCCAGTTTTGCTTTCAGATCCATGAACTTGCGATGCCAGTAGGATGACAGTTCGCCTGCTGAAAGATACGCTCTGCGATACTTCTCTACGTCACGCTTCAAGCGTTCGTTCTCTGCGAGTGCTCTGCTTGCGCGTGACTCGCGTTCCGTTGCGAAGCGTCCGAGAGTGTCACGAAGACGATGTTTGTTGACTTTCTGCTTCACTGCTACTGCAAAAGCAGGATCGTTTTCGAATAGATCATTCATAGTTACTGGATCTTTAAGTGTGCGCTCCGCGATCGCGAGAAAGCGAAGCGCACGATGTTGATACTATACTTCGATGATCGGGATCTCTGGTGCGAGTTCCTTGATCTTGTCAAGCTGTTCGTCTATCAGCTTGTCGCGAACTTCCTCGATGATAGTCTCTGCGTCGGCAGAGATCAGCGACAGTGCTACGTCACGTCCAGAGACAGTCGCGATGATCTCGACTTCGATACGCTCTGGATCTGCGCCCTTGAAGATAGGAATCTTCACGAAGAATGACTTCGGCAGATTCGAGTTCACGACCTTCTTGTAGACATCTGTGACAGATCCGTTGTCCTTGATCTCGCGCTCGACTTCTGCTGTGATCGTAGCCTTGAAGCCTTTCAGAGTGCTGACAAGCTGCATACATTCCTCTTTCGTTCCGTCGTAGTACGATCGATTGATGCGGAAGAAGTTTCCGAGATCTTCTGGCTCGAACTCTTTTTCAGTGTTGATGCCGAACGCCTTGAACTGACGTGAGAGTTCGATTCTGCCAGAGATAGTCTTCGCATTGCGAGTGTCTGTCTCGTTGACGATCATCTTCATAGTCAGATTGTCGCGATTGACAAGAATGTGAGTCTTGTTGTGATCGATCTGATTGTCTGATGCGTTCCAACGCTTCTCTAAGAAGCTGAACACTGCGCTGATCTGTCCTGCGATCTCTACTTTCGACGGTTCGAGTACTGGAAGTTCCTTCTTCACTTCGTCGTTGACTTCACGAAGTACTACTTCGACTTTGTTCTGACCCTCTGGGATCGATACATTGAAATTCTCTGCTTTCATTTTTGTTTGATTTTAAATTGTGAATAATTGAGTGAACTGATTATCCTGCTGTCTTCTTGCCGCGAATGTCTGCTTGAATAGTGAGTTGCAGATCCTTGCCGCGTGCAGGCTCTGACGAAATAAGATCTCCTTCTTCGTTGTAGAATCCGATCATCTTTTCTTCGAAGTCGATGATCTTGAAGACTTTCTCGCGAACGTCCTCGCCCTTAGACTTGATGTCTGCGAGTAGCTGACGCTTCTTGTCTTTCAGTGGCTTGATCTCCAGACCGATCTTTGCGACGTAGTCTTTCTTTTCTTCTTCGAGATCGTTGATCTGGATAGAAGTCTCTGCAAGTTCCGTCTTCTTGTCTGCGAGAGTGTCAGCGTCGAACGCTTTGTGATACGACATTTCGACAACTTCGTCTGCGTTGTCAAGAAGGAACTGTCTGCGCTTTGCAAGATCCTTGATGTCTTGTCCTAATTGCTTTTGCATAATCTTGAAATTTTAATTGTTTGAAAATAAAGTGAATTACTAAAATGTTTCCATTGCTATTTTCTGGATCTCTGCAAGATCTTCCTCTTTACAGAATCCGAGTTTAAAGAGATTCGAGTTGCGAAGATCGTCAAGCGTCTCTCCGTTTTGTAGTCTGGAAGCGAGCAGTTGAACGAGAGCGTCACGTCCAGTGAGTCCGCTTTCAAGCTGCTTCTGTTCCTTGTACTGCGACGGATCTTCCTGCTGTGAGTTCCACCACGGAAGGAACTTCTTGCCGAACTGCTGCAAAATATCCTGCATGTCGAACTGTGCGAATGAAGACTTGTACTCTGTGATGTAGTTGCCGAAGTACATCATCATTGCGTACATCGTACACTGCTTTCCGTATTTAGCGATGAACAGATCTGCTGCTATTTCCAGACTGTTCGTGTTGTACGGATCTTTTGCAGTACACATCGAATAGACTCCGACGAACTGATTGCGGACTATCTGCTTCGCGAGTCCGTCAGTGTGATAGACTTCGTCGATCTGTGCCAGAGTGATGCAGGGAGACTTGATGCAGCTTTCACGCTTTGCTATCATTGCACCCCACTTAGCAGGGGCAAACACTCGCGTCAGCTTCTCGACGCTGTCAAAGTGCGTTCTGAATGCTTCCAGATCATTTCTTTGACGCTGCGATAATTCGTGCTGTTCGCTCGATTTCTGCACGCTGTGCTGCTTCGATATTGTCGGCAGGACTTGTGCGCTGATGACTTGACTTGCTGTTGTTTCCATTGCTGTTCTGTTTATAGATTCGTAACCAGTTGTTGAAGTGACGCTGTGCGTCTTTGAGATCTTGATGACGTTTGAGTCCGTTACATCTGCACTCTGCTGCGAAAGCGTCGAAGATCTCTGGAAGCTGATCTGGAAGGATCTTGTGCTTCATGCAGATCTGTTCGATCCAGATTACGCTTGCTTTGAGTTGTTCGATGTCCTTGTCTATGTCATCTTCTGGATCTCCGTCTTCTGTTGTTCCGTCTCTCACATGCGTGCGCGTAGTAGACGTAGATAATATATTATTCTTTTCTTTCTTATTCTTAGTTGTACTATCTGTTGTACTATCTGTTGTATCGTTTGTTGTACTATCTGTTGTATCGTCTATCTGATATTTGTCATAGTTTACCACTGATATACAGCTACATACGTGCGATTTCTGTTGTACTATCTTTCCGTCATTCTGTTGTTCCATTAAGAATCTACGGACTTTTCCGCGTGACCATTTCCAACGTTCTGCAAGTTCATCTTCGCTTCTGGCTGTCTGTCCGCGTTCAACAGTGATCTTGATGCCACGCTTGAAGAAAGTAGTCTGCTTGATGTTTGCGATCAGAATGAGATCTATGAACGCTTGCATACGCGTGAACGGCTCTGCAAAGTACAGCGGATCGTCGAGAATCTGTCTGTGTAGTTTTATCCAACCTTCATTCATTTAGTATGGCATGTTTGAGAGTTCAACTTCGATTCCTTTGTCTGCTGCGAAGACGCGCTTTCCAGTCTGTTCTGTTACTTCGCGGATGAAGCGTGCTTCGTTGCTGTTTCCGTCAGACAAGTGAATCAGAATGATATTGTTCACTTGCGACAGATCGTTGCGCTTCAAGATCTCTTTCGTTGTGTCGATCGACATGTGAGACTCGATGACTCTGTTACGCTGTACGAGCGTGATGTCCTTACTTGCGAGTCTTCTGTCAAGTATATCGTCTGCGTAGTTAGCTTCGATCATGATCTCCGTCAGTCCGTCGAACTTGTAGTTCATAGTGACTGTGTCAGTGACGAACAGAAGCTTTCCGAACTCCGAGTGCTTGATCAGATAGCCGACGCAGGGAACGTCATGCGAGACTGGAAAAGCCTGAATAAAGAAGTTTCCTGCCTTGTAGCACTTTCCAGATACGATCGACTTTGCGAAAGGATGATTGAAGATGCCGTGACTGCTGAACACGTCTTCAAGTGCAAGCGTGAGCACTCCGTTGTTCACGAACGAAGCGACATACTTCGAATGATCTCCGTGCTGATGCGTGATGACTGCTGCGCTGACTTTCGAGAGATTGAAGTCCAGAGACTTCTTCACTGTGCGGAAGTCGATTCCTGCTTCTATGATCAGTGCTTCGCTGTCATTCTGCAAGACGTAGCAGTTTCCTGCGCTGTTAGATCCGAGAATATTCAGTTTCATGACATCTTCAATCGTTAATCATTAGTAAGGTGCGTCCGCAGGCGCGTTTTCTGCTGTCTCTGGCGCGTTTTCTTCCTGCTTGCTTGCAGTTGTTCCAGTCTGCGATTTTGGTGCTTCTGGTGCGCTTGCCTTGACTTCCTCGTAGTCAGCTTGCTCGATGAACTGCTGCTGATCGCCCTGCATGACTTGTGCGTTGCGAGTCTCGACGGAAGGATCTCCGTCCATTTCGTCGCGCTTTCCTTCGTAGAGCCAAGCGTCATCTGAACTGTTGATGATCATCTTACAAGCACGTCCGATGACAGTCTTCTTGCACATTTCGTCAGTGAAGTTCTGATGTGCAGGACTGTTGCCCTTAGTTGCACCCTGCGCCCATGCTTTCTTGATCTGATCCAGAGTCATGATCTCCAGACTCGTAGTTCCGTCAGAGTGCTGTGCGATGCAGTAAGCTGCTTTGATCTTCGCGCTGTTGATGTTCTCGATCTTCTGTTCATGCTTGACGATAGACTTCAATCCAGTTGCAGGATCGATCGTGTAGACGAATTCGTCTCCTTCGTAGATAATGTTCGCTACTGGCTCTTTCTTGATCTCGCCAGTACGCTTTGCGAGTGCTACTGTTCCGAAATAGCTGCGCTGAAAAGAAAGCTGATTGCCGTAGACTAAGAAGTAGCCCTGCTTCTTGTGGACTGACAGTCCTTGAAGCACCATGTCAAGAAGTGAGTTCGCGATAGACTCCTTCGTGCAGACTTCGAGAGCCTTGTGATGATTCTTGTCCTCTGTTTCCTGCAAGACAAGCCAAGCGGCTTTCATTGCGTTGTCTACTGCGTAGTTTGCAGGAAGCTGCAAGCCTACTTCTTGAAAACTCTTGATCTTCGCCAGTACTTGATCGCTGACGTTCTCGTACTTTACAATTTGATTTGCTGCCATAATTGTTTGATTTAAATTTTTGTTAGGAATGTATAGTTGCTGTCCTTGAACAGATTCACGATCTGACTCTGTGTCTGGATCAGTTTTGTGACGCTCTCTCTGTTGTCTACGAAGATCGGTGCATAGACATCGTATGACTTGCAGATTGCGTTGATAACGTCGATTCCTGCGTTCACGCGTGCTGCTGTGTTGACGTTCGTAGAGTAGGGAACTCCGTCGATCAGTGCTTCACATGTCTCGCGCTCGCCACCGTTGATCTGCTGTTCATACATCTTGAACTTCACGAAGCTGAACATGCTGTTGATGCTTTCCTCGACTTCGCTGATCAGACACTTCTTGAACTGCGTGATCTGGAACTGGACTCCTTCGAGTGATGCGATTTCGTCGTTCTGGATCTTGAACTGCTTTTCAAGTTCCTCGATGCGCTTCTGATTGTTCTCGATGATCTGCTTGTTATTCAAGCGGACGCGAAGATCGTTGATGTCACGCTGCAAGTCTGCGATCTGCTGCTTGTGCTGTGTCTGATCCGCAGGCTGAATGATGTTCTTTTCGATGTCATCTTTCAGAACGTCGATTTCCTTCTGGATCATAAGCAGATCTGCATCGTTCACTATGTCGCTTGTGTCTGGCTGTGTCAGTACTGCGTTCAGCAACGGATCAGCTTCGATGTTCTTGATCTCCGACTTGTACTGATCGATCATCTGCTGACACTTCGCGCTGTCTGCTGCAAGACTCTCGCGCTGTGACTTGATAGCGAGTCCGTTCTTAGTGTTAGCTTCCAGAAGACGCGCTGTCTCTGCGTTGAACTTAGCTGTCATGTCCGCTTTCTTAGCTTCGATGTCAGACGCTTCAAGCTGTCTTCCGCAAGTAGGACATACAAACTGCTGATCGTTATCGTTGAACTCGATGTGACGCGCTGTGATCTGCTTGCGATCTGCAAGAAGCTGTTCACGCTTCTGCGAGAGTTCGAGATCCTGCTTGTTGTTCGAGTCGATGCGATCCTGCGCGATCTTGATGTTGCGCTCGTTGAACTCCTTGTCACTGCGAAGCTTCTGCTGACGCGTGCTGTCATCGTAGAACTTCTTGCTGCGTGCGCTGACAAGTTCCTGCTTCTTCTGTGAGTACTTGACTTCCAGATCAGCTTTCTTCTGGATCTTGTCTTTCTGGACTTTCACTGCGTTGTTGTATGCTTCGAGTTCGCTGTGCATGGACTTCTCGATCTTCTCGATCTGCGCGTTCTTGTCGCTGATCTCTGCTTCGAGAGCGTTCCAGTCTTCAACTTGTGGAACGTCACGCTTGCGTTCGTCGATACGATCTGGAATAGACTCGCACTCTGCCTTGATGCGCTTGATCTTCGCTCCGATCTCGCGTCCGTATTCCTCTGTTGTCTTGCCAGTCATATCGCTGACAAGCTTCTGGAACTCTGGATGACGCGATACAAGATCTTCGTTTGTGATCTCGCCTGCAAGATTGATAAGGAAGTTACGCTGATTCTCCTTCTTCATCGTGAAGAAATAAGCAGGATTCGTGATCAGACGGAATGTGTCTTCGTCGCAGATCTCCGAGATCTTCTGTTTGTACTCTGCCTGCTTGACTGGAACGTCATTCCAGAAGCATTCTGTCTCATGACCAGAGAATTCTTCTTCTGCCTTTCCGCGAGGCTTCTTCCAGATCTCCTTGAATGACTTGCGAAGACTGATCTCCGTTCCGTCTACGTCAAGAACTGCACTGACTTCGTGAGGAAGCTTCTCGATGACGTTGTTGTCAGAATCCAGAGTCTTGATTTGGAAGTCGCTGCGACCCATGCTGTCTTTTCCGTAGAGAAGCCAAGAGAATGCGTCGTTGAGCGTTGTCTTGCCAGTTCCGTTCTCTCCGCGAAACTCCGTGATGTCTGCGTTGAAGTCCGCTGTGAAGTCTCTGACTCCTTTGAAGTTCAGAAGACTGATTGATTTGATGATTACTCTCATAAAAGATGAATTAAAAATTAGAATGATGATTTACTGTGTGAAGCGATGCGATCGAATCGATCTCCGCTTGTGTGCTCTGTCTGTTCTGCAACAGCCAGTCGTTGATCTCCGACTTCTTGAAGCATACTGTGTGCGCGTTCGGCTTGTAGCAGGGGATCTGACGCTTGTTGACAAGATTGTAGATCGTCTGTGCTTTCTTGCCAGTCAGAAGACATACATCTGCAACGTTGAGCACTTCTTTTGCTGCGATCAGCGTCAACTGCTGAATCTGATCCAGACGCTTGATGATTTCTTCGTTCATACTTCTTCAAGCGGATTTTCTGGATTGACATCGTCTGCGTGTGCAAGAACACGTCCTGCGATCAAGAACATTGCTCCAAAAAACACGTTGTGCGCTGTTTTAGTGCAAAGTCCTACGATGATCGAAACGACTCCTAAAATGACTGCTACTGTGAATAATACTGGATGACTCATTGTCTTACTTGATTGAATTGCTTTGAGACGCTTAAACAGTGAAAAGTGAATTGATGTCCTCTGGTGTTACATCTTCACGTCCGAGTAGTACTTGCGCGATCGGCTTCTTCGCAAGGGGTTCAATCGGCTGCGCTTGTGCGAGCCACATTCGTACTGTGTGTTCAGAACGCTGTGCTGCTTCCGATACCTTCCGAACGAACTCTTTCGCTTCCGTTGGAGGGGGCGGGCAAGCTTTTGCTTCTGCGTACATCTGCCAGAAATTAGGCTTCTTTTCTGCACTTTTTTTCATTTTTACTTGTTTTTGTTTTGAATTATTTGTAATTTTGTGACGTAAATAAATCGTTTTCACGGTGCAAAGATAGAAGATATTCTGTAAACACCAAAATAAATCACAGAAAATCTTCTGCACCTTAACAATTTTTAATAATTAAGAGTAAAAAGAAGCAATATGGACGAATCAGTTAAAGGAAGAATTCTCGCATTCATTAAGTACAAAGGACTCTCGCAGGGAAAGTTCGAAAGTACATGCGGGATCAGTAACGGCTACATCAACAACTTGAAGTCTTCTCCGACTGTTCCAGTCTTACAGAAGATAATCAGTGCGTTTCCAGACGTGAATCTTGAATGGCTTGTGTCTGGAATTGGAGAAATGACGAAATCGGACTCTCCGACAGAAGGAAGATCGGAAGTCGATGTCAACAGATTCATTTCTCTACTCGAAAAGAAAGACGAACAAATGGATCGTCTTATCTCTCTGCTTGAAAAAGAAAAAGAAGATCGGATCGATCAAGTTGCAGGATAATTCAGTTGCACCCTAAAATAAGATAGTATGAACGAAGCATTGAATTTATATCGCAGAGTCGTTGACTGTCTGACAAGCGGACAGCAGATCGACAAGCAGGAACTCGCAGGAACGAATCTCGCGCTCGCCACAGCGTTAGATCGTGCGAAAGTGTATAATCTTCCGACAGACGATCTGGAAGCTGCCAGAGACGCTGTCTTGCATCTGTATGAAGTGTTATGAGTAGGACGCGCAAATATCATCAGCAGACGATCGACACGATCTCGCGCTTCTATGAAGTATTCGATGATCTGCTGCTGTCAAAGAAGATCAAGTCGATCAATTCGTTCTGCGATCAGTATCAGATCGACAAGCGGAACTTGTACGCACAGCGTGAAGATCTGAATCGCGGCTACTTCGAAGTCTTCTGGATCTCCGTCTTGATCCAGAACTACAAAGTCTCTGCAAAGTATCTTCTGTTTGGCAAAGGAAAGATGTATTCAGCTTGATAGCGTATGGAAGAAGTGAAATGCCCGAAGTGTGGATCTACACAGATCAGCGCAAACAAGAAAGGATTCAATACTGGACGCGCCATAGCAGGCGGTCTTCTGACTGGCAACATCTGGGTAGCTGCTGCGTCTGGTGGAATCGGTATGAACGAACTGCGTCTGACGTGTCTCTCATGCGGTCACGTCTGGAAGATCGGACGTAATCAGCCGACAGCGAAGGAACATGAGGAATTCGAAAGAAGACACGCAAGAACGGACATTCCGCGAAGTGCTCTATACAAGTGTCCGTGCGGTTGGCAGGGAACACAGCAGTACGGACGTGCTTTCTGTGAAAGATGCAACAGACAGCTAACAGACGAAGACATCGTGAGTGACTTTCACGCTTTCGAGAAAAAGTCTGCAAGCAGTTCTGGCTGCTTCACAGTCATGCTGATCATTCCTTTGCTGATCATTCTCGCGATCCTGCTTTGATCCCGAAACAGATTTCGTGAGCAAAAAAATAAGCGATGCTTCACAGCGTCGCTTATTCCGTAATTCATCTTTTAAGAGTTCTTTGCTTTTTAGCGTTGTGAGAGAACTGCGTTTCGCCAAACGTATGTTCAAAACAAACTACTAACCTTTTGCTAACTTTTTACTAACTTAATTTATTAATCGTGTGCAAATATAGCAATAATTTCTGAAAGACAGTGCTTATCAGACACTATTTTTACATGTTTTGACGAATAAGATCAGTTAAAAAGGGTAGTTTTTGACGCTGAAAGTCTTGATTTTGTAGGATTCTCACGAATTTTGACGCAAAAATCGTCAAAAAAGTCAATTTGACTCGAAGTTTTGACGTTAATTGACTTCTGGAAGTCAAAAGTACAGTCATTTTTGACGGAAAATGACTGATCCGTCAAAAAATGACTGTCAAAATAGACGCTGTTCCGTCAAAACGTCCAGAAAGTGAGTCAAAATGATCTTCTGATCGTCTATTTCTTCTTGAATCCGATCTTTGGGATCTTCAACACTGCGTCACGCTTCTTCTGATCCAGAATGTGAGCGTAGATCTGTGTTGTCTTGACGCTCGCGTGTCCGAGTAGCTTGCTGACAGTGTAGATGTCTTCCGACTCGTTCAGAAGCAGCAGTGCGAACGTGTGACGTGCGCTGTGAAACGTCAGGTGCTTGTGTATGCCTGCTGCATGCGCCCACTCTCGCAGAGCGAAGTTCGTCTTGTCAGAATAGTAGAATCCTTTGAAGATCAGATCAGAGTCTTTATGCGTTCCGCGATCTCCGATGATCTCGCGTGCTTCGTCGCTGATGTCGAGATACATGAGACCACCAGTCTTCTTCTGACGGAACGTGATGCGCCAGAATCCTTCGACGCGTGAGAGATCGCCCCATGAGAGACGTTCGATGTCAGACTTACGCAGTCCAGTGAGACATGAGAATAGGAAAGCACGCTTCGCAAGCGGATTCGTACACTCTACGTCAAGCATCTGACGCAATTCGTCGATCGTAAGGAAGACGCGCTCTGTCTGTTCGCCAGTGATACCCTCGATGTTGTCGCAGGGATTCTTGAAGATGATCTTATCCTTGACAGCGCGTGCGAGCACGGACTTGAACTTCATCCAGTACATAGCGCGTGCGTTCTTAGACAGAAGCGGCATGTCCTTGTTATCTGTCTTCTTCTGATCCTTGTGCGTGTTCAGTCTGCGTGCTGTCTGCAAGTACTCGATCCAGTCCAGTGCGAACTGTTCTGTCATGTCTGCGAACGTCGGCTTCCGATGCTTGCAGAAGATCTTGAAGTGTGACAGTGCAGACAAGAAGTTTCCGTAAGAGGGAGATCCAGTCAGCTTCATCTTGTCAACGACGCTCTGGAAGTAGTCGATGACACTGATGTTCAGACGTTGCGAGTCTTCGAATCCGAAGCGTCCGTTCTGCAAGTCTACGATGCGCTTCGACTTGATCGCTTCCGCGAGTTGCAGCGTCTCGCGATTCTTCTGCTTGTCCTGCGCATTGCGTTCTGGAATAAGATACAGTTTCAAGTACTCGTAGGATCTGCGTCCGTTGACGTAGATGTCGAGATACAAAGACGTGTTTCCGTTCTTGATCACGCGTCTTCGTAATCTGATCGGCTCTTTTGTTTTTCTCATAATGTTGTTCTGTTGCTCGATGAATTACAAGCAACAAAATAACAACAAAATATCGGTAACTCCAAAGTAGTTGTGAGTAAATTAACTATAATTAGGGAAATATTGTGTTTTTCAGTCCGTTTTACTGCCGAATTACTCGCAGTTTACTTTTAACTACTCATTTTGTAATGTCGAGTGATCATCTCCGCCGAATAATCGTCTGAATCGGGTATCTCGCTCATATTCAATTATTTAGTCCGACATGCGCAAACAGCGAGCAACAAATGAGCACCAGAATGCGCGTTTTTGATCTCTCTATCTTGCTGAATGACGCGCAGCCGATCGAAAACGACTGCGCGTCTCAAAGCAATATGGTACGCGTCAGCAGTACCACGCTGCAAAGGTAGGCAAATTATTTTAAAAGTCCACGCTTTTTTAGATAAAATCTGCCAAAAAAGATCAAAATCGCCAGAAGTACGAGTCCAGAAGCGACTTTTCCGACTGTTATGAAGAAGGATTGTGTCGTTGTCAAGACGTTGACTTCCTTGATGATTTCCTTCTGCTTGTCGCTCGAATTCGTGACACTTACACTGCTGCCTTGTGTGTGAGTAGTGTCAGCGACTTGAACGGAAGCAGGGATCTTTGCTCCTTTGTTCGTTACAAGTGAATGATGCAAGAATCCGTCTTCCAGACGTGCAGTAGACGTGAACAGTCCGTTGTCGATCACAGAGACAGTGTCTTCTGGAACGACGCGCTCGATCTGGATCTCTGGAACTGGAACTTCAACATTCACTATGCGTTCATGAATCACGATGCTGTCTTTCGTCACTGTGACAGTATCATGAACATCTTTCTCGATGACAGTCTGCTGCTGTGTCCTGCAAGCTGTGAGGAAGCAGGACATCAGCAGAGAGAATAGGATGATCTTAGTCTTCATACTTGCAGTCATTTAGGCGATTTAACCAACCACGAAGGAACTTCTGCTGTGAAGACTTGCGGGCGACGATGCCATAGTAGTAGTCACGTCGCTTCTTCCAGATCTTCTTGAAGACGGAAGAATGATCGTCAGCGTTCAGTGCTGCGAGAGTCTTCGCGCCTACGATTCCGTCATTGACAAGCTTCAAGCATTGCTGCGTGTTCTTGATCGCGTAGTTGCCAGAGTTGTAGAGCCAGTCAACGCAGAGATTCGCGATAGACTGCGACTGGATCTGATCTGCCTTGAAGCGATCCCAGAACATTGTTTTAAGGATCTCGCGCCAGTGATCGAACGGAATGTTCTGCAAGTCTTTGACAGTAGGCTTCGCGATGCCCTTCTTCTTACAGTACGTCTCGTAAGTCGCAAGCGTCACTCCGACGCATGTAGCACCGCCAGAGTCAGCAGGATCGTTCGCATACCCGCGTGCGCGTGCGATAATAAAGAGATCGCGTGCGAGATCAGTGTTCCAACCGCCAGAAGCTTTTGCGCGATCATAGACTTGCTTGATCTCATTGATCCACTTCTGCCGTGACAGACTGGAAGAATGTGCAGTAGGATCTGCGCCTGCTTCCCATTTGATGATGTGCGGAATTAGTTTTTCGATTTCAGCCATAGTGTTCTCTCCTTCATTTTTCAGCGTTCTTTACATTAGCGTTCACGATAGCTTGCGCGAGTGCTTCGACAAGTTCGTCTTTCGACAGAAGCTTGACAGCAGCAGACTCCACTTGCGCGAAGTGCTTGCGCTGCTTTTCGTCTGCTTTCTCACACAGAGATAGCCATTCAACTACACAGAGATAGATGCCGATCAAGATAGCTACGACTGGAACGGAAGCGAGAAGATCGATCCCAAGAAGCGACCAGAAGTGCGCAAGATGCAGCAGCAGATCGATACCGAGAGCGATGATGACACCGCCCTCATACAGAAGGAACTTGTTCAGAGTGCGTGACAGTGCGTAGCTGTTGTGTGCTTCGTCGCGTTGTTTGGCTTTCTGCCACCCAGAAGCGAGATCGATCATCATTGCTATAAGAACAACGATGCTTACGATAGCACCGATCAGCATTAGAATGTCTGTTCCTGCAAGAATTTCTTTCATTTTTCTTTAACGTGTTTAAGAGTTTATAAATTTAAGTGAGATCTCTGCGAGTGCTGCCGACTCTCGCAGAGATAAGAGAGTTTAGAACATTTTAAGTTCGACGTACAAAGATCCGCGATTCGCTGACCAGTCATCTGCCGCCCAGACTTCAAGATATGAGTTGTTGAGAGTCTGAACGTAACAGAGATAGCCGTCTTCACTGTTATAGTAGTGCGATGACGAACACTGCGGGAATCCGTTAGTCGATAGCGTGTATGCCTGCCAGTTCGTAGGGAAGTATATTCTGAACTTTCCAGTCGCTACAAGATACACTGCGCCAGAAGTCGTCGTAGGGCTTGAAGAATTCTGTATGAATGACACTCCGTTGTATGAAACTACACTCATACTTGAATCAGAAGACTGTACGATGCGAAGTGCCATGAGCGTGATCGGCTGCTTGTGCCAGTAGTCGCCACGTCTCGCAAGCATTCCAGAACTACTGATGTCGAGTCCGTAGTACGCGTTAGTTGCGATAAAACGGAAGACGCTTGATTCAAGCATTGCAGCGAAATAGTTCGCTGTATTCTTTGACAACATGAGTCCGTTGCCGAAGAATCTGGAAGAATAGTAGTCAGCGACGATCGATGCGCTTGCAAGATTCACATATCCGCGACACGTACTCTGTGCGCTGTTATTGCCGCCAGTAGATGTGAGAATAGCGACAAGTCTGTAATAGAATCCAGACTGGACTGATGCTGTTGCATTGTCCTGCACTGTTGACTGATTCCAACCAGAAGAATATGTTCCTCCGTCATAAGCACCGTATGCAGTAAAATTACGCATAACAATTCTGCCGACTTGCGTCGTTCCTGCACTGTTACTGTATTTTATAAGTTCCAGACGTATGTTTACGGTAGGAATACTCATTAGTTGTGCTTGACCACCGCCAGAAGGTGCGGGAGTGCTGATCGTACAGTAAAGCTTCGTGAAGTTCACTTTCAACACTCCGTTCGCAGAGACATAAACTACATTTGACAGATTCAGCGTTACTACGTCTTCTACATTGTACCAGATCGTCGTACTTGGGTACATGTATTTATTTCCAGTCTCGACAGCGAACGTTCCAGTAGAAGGAAGCAGAGAAGCGACGCTTGAATATGTCTTCGCGTTGTGCTCCGTTACAAGCTGACCAGACGAATTGTAGAACGAGATTGTCTTATTCACTGGATCAAGTTCGATGCGCTCTCCGTTCGGTGTTCCGTATGAAGCGAATCCGTTCGCCATTTGCTGCCAGAGTCCGTTTGCAGGAAGCTGTGCGCCTGCCCAGAAGATAGGAAGTGCCGAGTTTCCCTGCATGCCACCGATGACGTTTGCGTTTTCGTCCTGCACGACCATCATTGCGCCTGCAAGCATCTTGATGAATGCGTTTTGCGCCATGACATAAGTGAAGTACGCTGATGCAGCGTTCGCAGAGACTTTGATGAAGTAAGTTGACCAGTTAGCGATAGACTCGAACTCTGCTTTCGTCTGTGCGTTCTGCGTAGCTGTGTAGTTGCGCTTGCACTGATAGACAGAGAAACCAGACTCCATAGTAGCGTCAAGCACTGCGACAGCATCGATATGACGTATTCCGTCAGTGTTGTCGATTTCGTTCGGATTGACAGAGTTGACAACTGTGTCGTTGCAGTAGTATCGCTGTCCTGCTACGAGTCCGACATCAAAGAAACGCGGAACGCAGCCGTTGTAGCCTTGTGCGCCAGTGTTTCCAGTATCTCCCTTGTCGCCCTTATCTCCTTTATCGCCTTTATCGCCTTTCGCGCCCTTGTCGCCTTTCGCGCCCTGCGCTCCTTGATTTCCTTGATCTCCTTTGTCGCCCTTTGCTCCGTCAAGTGTGACTGGAATAGTCAGCTTGTCGATGTTAGATCCGACTGTCAAAGTGATCTCGAAGCGTATTGGATAGCCATAGCTTGTAGTTGATCGAGAGTTCGCATTGAATGTCATGCTGACTGTTCCGTCAGCAGCGTACACGTTCTGCGCGATAGCATTATATCCGCGCACAGCGATCGAGTGCGTTGTTGCGCTTGTCAGAGCGACTGGTGCTTCATTACCAGTCTGCTTGTATGCTGTAACAGTACATGAAGGATTCAGCGTTCTGCCTGCGTCAGTGTTAAGCTGCGACACAGATCCGAGTAGGAAGTATCTTGTCGGTGTCACTCCGTTCGATCCGTCCTTGATGATTCCGATAGCTTTTGTAGCTTTGATCTCATTGTCAACAAATGCAATCAGAGTGTAGAGAGTCGTTCCGCTTGCAGTGTTGATCGTGACGGACGTTCCAGTGCCGATCGTCGTATCATTGCACTTGATCGTTGCAGAGACGTTCACAGCGTTCGAGTCGCCCTGCGATCGCCAGAGCGATGCAGTGAACGAAGCGATCTGCGGTGTTCCGTCAGGCGCACAGCGTACAGACTCGACGCTTGTACGGATCTGATAAGAGACACCGTCCAGACCGCTTTCGCCCTTTCTGGCTCGCTTGATACTGATTTGTCCTTGTGCGGAATATCCAGACATAGCAAGTCGATTTAGTAGAGATTCAACTTCGTGCAGACTTCATGTGCGATGTCCTTTGCGTGCTGTCTGTACGTCTGGAACTCCGCATAGTCAGAGAGATATTCGCTGCGCTTTTCCTCGCTGATCTCACTGTTGGGATCATCTGCAAGCTGCTTGTTCGCGAGAATAGCGTACTGTGAAGACAGCGGGTATTTCTCGCTGATCACAGCGTCAACGATGCCGCCATAGTCCTTTGACTCCGTGTCGATAGAACGACAGTCGTACTGACCAGTAGCAGTGACTTCCTGCACGTTGCCTTGATCGTCGATCTCGTAGCGTTTTGCCTGCGTGAAGTCGATGAAGATGCGTACAAGATTCTCTTCCAGATAAGCGACGATGTCGCCTGCTTTCGGCTTCTTAGCCAACTCGATGATTGCTTTCATAATCGTTTCGTTTTTAATTTATGAATACTTAGTGAACTTTAATCTTCAAAATAATAATTTGTGTAGCGTCCGTTATGCTGCGTCTGGATCTTGCACTCTGCGCATGGAAAGATCTTTTTTCCAGAGTTCTTTTCCTGCTCGCGTGCTTGAAGCAGAACGTCGCGGATCTCATGCGAAGAAGTGATGAACTTTCCGCGCTGTCCTGCCTTGTCGCCAGTCTCGAACTCAAACAACACAGCACAGCGTTTCTTTTCGCTGCCAGAATCGAACTGCTGCTTTTTCGGATTCGTCTCTATGTCATCCTCGAAGTCCAAGATCGTGATCTGTGCTCCTACGATGTTAGAGATTGAGTAGAACTTCTCATTGAAGATCCGCTTTCCGTTGTTGTCTACGTTCGGACGTGACTTGATCCCTAATTTCGAAAAACTCATGTTCTCGTTCGTTAATGATTTATACAGATGCTTTCCGTCGCCCCATTTGCACCACCCCTTGAAGGATGCGCGAAGCGCGATCGCTCGTTTCTCATTGTTCTGACTGACTGCTTTCCAGTGTCGCTTTGCGAAGCGCGTCTTGATGTTCTTGCGAAGCATGACTGACGCTCCGTTGAAGACGTAGCCGAGAAAGTTGATGCTCCTGCCGCCCTTGTTGACGTATCGCTGCTTTCTTCGTGCTGCGTGTATGCGAACGCATGCGTCTGCGGTGTCTGCCGTGCGTGCTGCCATTGCCGATCCGTGCGATGATCGCGTCATGCTTGACAAGTAGTCCGTTTTCCAGACAGATACGATCGAACTCCTTTAGGAACTCACGCGCTTCGCGCTTTGTGCGGAACAGCGAAGTCGTATCGTCGCAGTAGCGGAAGTAGTGTCTGACTCGCAGACGCTCCTTGACAGCGTGATCGATCGCGTTGATCGACACGTTAGCAAGCGGTTGACTTGTATAGCGACCTATTGGCAGTCCTTTTCCGTCTTTCATCTTCCAGTTCCTTGTCAACGTCGGAATGATAGTTCAGAACGTACTTGTCTACAAGTTCCAAGAATCGCTTGTCCTTGTATCTGCGTGACAGTTCACGCATGACAAGATCGTGACTGATGCTCTCGTAGAACTTCTTGAAGTCTGTCTTGACGAAGAAGACGTGATCGCTACTCAAACGAAGTGCTTTCTTCACTCTCTGGACTCCGAAAGTCAAGCCTTTGCCCTTGATGCAGGCACAGCTATCCGTGATCAGTGATCCAGTGATGTCTTTCTCGATGACGCGCATGATAGCGTGATCCAAGACGTGCCACGGAAAATAGTCCGCAAGCACGATGTCACGCGTCTTGCCACAGTCAACGACGCGCTTCGTGACGCGATAGTCTGGCTTCGGGAACGTCAGCGTCAGGATCATCTTCTGCAACTCACGAAGCTTGTTCTCGCGATCTGCGTTGAACTCGCGTATGTAGAAGTTGCGTGAAGCCTTGCCGCCACGCTGACTGTCATCTGCTGCTGCCCGCAGATTATCCATGTCAGCGATCTTTTCCAGTATGTAGCCTTTACGTTTCGGCATCGTTTTCTTCTTTTGTCAATTTATTGAATTTAATTCATTTTCTTTGCGTCTGACTTGAAAAGTTTTGCCTATTCTTTCCTATGCCCGCGTCTTTCAAATTCCGTCTGGACTTACTAAACGCGCTTGACGGATTCGGATTCTTCCGTTTTTCCTCGCATTCTTGATCTTCCGACATCGTACTGATCTGCATCAGTGCTACGCTGCAACGTCGTACTCGAAAGTACTTTGGCAGGGTCGGGGTCTACACGATAAAATATAAGTCGTTTTAAAGTAATGTTCAAGGCGAGAGCCGATATTCGCATTCGCGTTCGAAAAAGCGTTATTCGAATTCACGTAGGCGAGACCGCAATTGAGACCGTTATTCGCATTGCCGCCCACCAGACAGAGCCCTCATCGTGTACGACCCACTTGAATCAGCTTCTTTCGAAGCGTCCAAGATTTCTTTGTTTCTTTTCGTCAGACATCTTCAAGTCGTTCAGAGATCGATCATTCGTTGTGCTCACTCGCGTTCGCAAGTGTCGGTCGTTCGAAACGACCGCCACCGCAAAACGCAAAGCGAAAACACTGACGTTCTTTCATGACTGCTTTTGTTACTACATGTTCCTTCCGTCCTTGAAGGTCAGCTTTCCGTAATAGGCAAGGCGAGAGCCGAAATCCGCAGACGCGGTCGAAAAAGCGCTATCCGAAACCACGCAGGCGAGACCGCAATAGAGACCGTTATTCGCACCGCCGCCCACCAGACAGAGCTGTCCAGTAGCATTGCAGTATTCTGCATCAGCGTAGTAAGAGGAAGATCCACCTCCGCTTTTCTGCGAAGCCAGAAGATCGAAGTTCTCTCCGAGCAACATCTTAGTCACATAAGATCCAGAACTTCCAGTCTGACGTGTAGTCTGACGATATTCGCCCGCAGGATGCGAAGCAAGTTCCGTCGATGAAGGCATTCTGTTGCCCTTGTAGATGAAGACTTCCGATCCAGTCTGCGAAGTGTTTCCAGAGTTGCCGAAGAAGATGCCTTGCAGCATTTCCCAACGCAGTCCGTAAGGATCTTCGATACCGCCAAGATTGACGTGACAAGCAGAAGTTCCGAAAGAGAGTGCTACGTTGCCCCAAGCGTCGCCCAGTGCAGCAGTCTTTCCAGTCGTTTCTGTCTGTGCGCCTGCATCCCAAGTCGATCCAGTTCCAGTGACACCGTTTCCAAGCTGTGCTTGAATGTTAGTGTTTCCGTAGTGTCCGACACCGTAGAGCCAACGCCAACGATATACGTCGTAGTTAGTGAGTCCCCAGAACGATCCGTTGTTCTGTGCGCGTGCGAAGAATGTCGAGATAGACTGATTGTTCGAAGGAACGACACCCATTCTGGAAGTCAGACAAGATGCTGTTCCTGCTACTGTGCCGACGTATGCAGGGAACGCGCCTTGACAGATATATCCGTCCGCTGTTTCCAGACAGTTCTTTGAGATCGGCATTTCAGAGAGCCAGACGTAAGGAGTTCCGTCGATCGTCTTCACAAGATAGTACAGACGCGGTGCGATGTGCATGATGTGACCAGTAGTCTGATCGATCGTTGTTCCGTCCGCTGCTGTGACTGTTCCTGCTGATGCGTCGCCCATTTGAGTTGTTTTCAGCTTGCACGCTGATCCGTCGTTCTTGACGAAGTAGCGTCCACACTTAGCTTCGTAAGCGTCACGAAGAAGCGTGTTGCCAACGACTCCCCATGCAGTGGAAGAAATCTCTTTGAGAGGGATTCCCCACGCGATCTGTTGAAGAATAGTTCCTTCCTGCTGTACGATGTTCGCAAAGTCAGAAAGCTTGACGCGTTGTGGCTTTCCGTCGATCTCTACGAGAATCGCGTCATCCTGCGTCATTGCTGTTGCATATCCAACAGCGCAAATGTCACCAGTTGCCATAATTTGAAATTGAATTTAAGTTATTAAATAAGTGAATTTGAATTAAGATCCCCAAGAAGCTTCCGCTACGACAGTCACGTCCATTTGCTTTCCGTCGCGATCCGTTTCCGTCGTAGTGACAACGATCTCGTTCGTCGCTGCGTGCTTGATAGAAGTCCAAGCTGCGTCTCCGTCCGTAGCCATAACGTCCATAGCCCAGACAACACCAGTCGGACTGATGACAGATCCAGAAGTCATGTTGATGATCTCTGCCTTGACAGTGACGTTCTTTCCGTCATCTACTGACGTGTTAGATCCGTATGTGTAGCAGTGGATCGTGTAATCGTCTGCGTTATCCATGATCGTGATGCCAGAACGCGCTGCTGCGTTCGTGTCAGTGGAATTGATAAGGAATTCAGCGATGAATAGCTGTGATCCGTCCACGATCGAAGAATTGACAGTGTACTCTGCGACTCCGTTCGATGCTGTCACAGTAGTCAGATACTCTGAATCCTTGTAGATCTTCACGTAGAACGTCTGTACGAAAGTCGTTCCGTATTGAAGCTGCATCTGTAACTTCGTCTGTGTGAGCGTAGAGTTTAGGATTGTGCCTGCCGTAGTGTTGATCAGTCCGACGTATGAAGATGCGCTGATCTTCTGGATGCGGACGTTGATGTCACGCGTGACGTTGTACTCGACACCGTTGACGCGTACTGTGCAGTTGAATTCGAGAGAGTCGTCTCCGTCGTTAGTGAGAGACGCGAGATTGCCGATGATCTTTAGTGCGCCAGTGGAAGTGTTCAACTGGAACTTCGATTCGTAGCCAGTCGTTGTGCAGTTTCCGCTTGCATCGAACGAGAGAGCCGTTCCGATGTACTTCCAGACGATAGTTCCTGCAACGATGTTCACTGTTGCGTTGCGTGCAGTAGTGATGTTCGGTGTGATCGTCGGCTGATTCGCAGCGACAGACCAGTCAGGCGACACAGTTCCAGTCGTTGTGTCGATGCCTTGATAGAGAGCCTTGTCGCTTGTCAGAGAAATGAAGATCGAGTCACCAGTGCGAAGACGCTTGATGATGATACTTCCTTGTGCAGAAAATTGTGTAGACATACTTTCTTATTGATTTTTGAGTTCTTTGAGTTCTTGAATCGTGTAGAGACGCGTTCCGAGACGATCGGCACGCTCCGCGAGAGTTTCGCCCTGCACGTTGCAGCGCATGATGTCGAGTTCGTTGATGATGATCTGATCATCGATCGTGCTGCGTCCGTAGCAGTCGATCAAGTTCTGCTCCGCTGATTCCTTTGTAATGAGTCCGTAAAACATAATCTTGAAGTTTTAGATTGTTACTCGTTGAAGATCAGTGTCACTGTCTCGTTGTTAGCGTTCTTGAACGTGAGTTCAGTGTCAGTGCTTCCGATCGTTGCATGTCCGATCTTGTAGACACTTGACTGATGTGTCTCGTAGCCGATGTCGCAGTAGTCATCTGCTGACTCCTTGCCGAAAGCAGCACGTTCCAGATCGATGACAGTCTTACAGCCGACAGACTGATACTGCTTAGTGTTCAGAGTGTTCGTCTTAGTGAACCAACGGACGCTGATCACTGGCTGCGGGTAGTCCATGACGTTTCCGTTGTAGTCAACTCCTAATTCCTCGAAGTAGTACTTGTCAGTAGGAAGCGCGTCGTTCCAGTGCTTTGCATGTACTTTGTACTCTGGATAGGCACGATCGACAGAGATCGTCTGCGTAGCGACTACTTGCGAGTTGTAGACAAGCTTGATGATGAAGTTGTCTTTCTCGATCAGTCGCAGATCCAGTTGAAGCAGTGCGTTCGTGAATTGCAGGATCTCGCGTCCGTTCGCAGTGATCTGTGTCTGCGTGCCGCCAGAGAGACGGAAAAGCTGCAAAGAGTAAGTGTCGGAAGGAGTTGCACCGCCCTGCAAGACGATGATCGGAATGTTGCACAGATAACTTTTCGAGTTCGTCAGCGAAGCGGCTGTTGCGTTGCCGACAGAGATCCCATGAGCGATCTTGTACTGATATTCCAGAAGCTTGTCTTCGAACGGATTGTAGAGAATCGCGTTCGATGTGCCGATCTGCAAAGACCACTGACTTTTCGCTCTGTCCGTCGTTGACAAGATCACAGTGTCCGTCTCGACATCGATGTTCGTTCCAGTGCGTATGTCAGCGAACTTCGCTTTCATAGACAGCACAAAACGCTCTGACGATGACAGATTGCGATAGATCGTGATCGATCCGCGCATGTCCGCGCCAGTAGAGTCGATAGAATACTTGTTCGTCCAGTCGTTGAGCGTGCTGATGTCTGAGCCATTGACGTACCAGTGAATGTCAGAGAGATACTGATTCGTGTTCTGATTCGTCCACGATGTATCTTCCGCGCCAGTCATGACAAGCGGACGTATGACGCAGGGTGTTCCTGCGCCCCCGACAGTGCCGCCACGATCTGGCTGATACGTTCCGCTGTCTGGATCGTAGATCTGATTCAGCGGACTTGTCGCGGACGTGTAGCAGTACAGCGAGACAAGAACGTTCAGCGGTGCAAAATCGCGTCTGATTCTGATTTGATTTTCCATATTCCTTGTTTATTAATTGTTATATTCTGACGGATCGACGGTTACGCTGCCAGTAGCCGTGTTCCCCTGCTCATTCGTTGCCGTGAAGTTGAACTGCGTAGACAAGATCGCTGCTGCGAGATCTGCTTCCGTGATGACAAGCGTTCCTGCGAAGTCCGTGTGCGCGTTGTTCCAGACTGCATCTGCGCCAGTGTTGCCAGATTCGCGTGTGACAGTCCAGTGAGTGACTTGACTTGTCACGTCTTCGTTGTAGCCGTTGTAGACTTTGCAGACAAGTGTCTTCGTCTCTCCGTCGCCCATGAAGTTGTCGCCCCCAGAGTCGATCATCATGTAGTAGCGCGAGTTCACGATCTGTTCGATGCGTCCAGTGAGATAGATGTTGTTCAGATACGCTGAATATCCAGTCATGTCGAGACCGAAGATCGAAAGATTCGAGAGATCGCCAGTCTGCATTGCGATATTGTTCACGTCCCACTCCCATGATGTCTGATTGATCAGATAGCGCGTGTACGTCTTCGTGTTGAACTTGCACTTCTGACGTGACGTGTTCGTAGGATTCGCGTAGCAAGCGAACGTCATGAATGCGTGCGGGTGCTTCGGGTACGGATGACGCGTAGACACTGCACGCAGCACGTACTTGAATTCCGAGTTGTGGACTGTGTCCGTGATCTCTGTGATGCGGAAGTATGACGTGTAGAAGCCTGCGAAGCGGAAGTTTCCGCGTCCGTCATCGTAGTCATCGGAAGAATTGTCCGCTGCGATCTCCGAGTGAAAGATTCCCATGCAGAGATCATCTTCTGCGATCGCTCCGTATTCTCCGTCTTCGAGTTTCAGCTTGATCGTTCCAGTGTTAAGCAGATTTCCTTCTTCGTCTTCGTCGATCGTGACTGACTCGATGATGCCTGCGCCAAACGTAGTCCATGAGTTGCCGACTTCTATATCTGTGCGATTGTATCGCAGTTCTGGAACTTCCAAGAACTCGCGAAGGATCAGAGACTTCAACTCTGCGTCAGCATCGCCAGTGATGCGTCCACCTATGCCCCCGACGATGCCTGCGACGAAGTTCTGCCCGAACTGTGCTCCTTGAATGTGTCTGGACTGCTTCTCGAAAGTGATCGCGCCTGCTGCCGTATCGTCAACGTCCTTGCGCAAGAACATGCGACGCGCCTTTGCTGATGTGAGTGCGCCTGCGCTGTTGCTGTTGACAACGTATGTCAGTTGTCCGAGCGCGTCAGTGACAAGCTTCACTTCCTCGCGTAGCGTTGTCGTTGATCCTGCTATGCGATCTTCTCCGATCTTGATTTCCTGCTTGTAAGGAATAGCGAGATTCGTTCTCACAGACAAGACGCGTGTGTCGTAGCTGTAAGCACGATTCTTGTACGTCACAGCTTGTCCGATATGTAGGATCAGAGAGTCTTTCTTGAACTGCACAGCGTTCGAGTTGAACGTGTAGTTGTTCAGATCCAGAAGCATCTTCGCGATCTCGATGTCAAGTGTGTCTGCAAGTTCTGCCTGCGATGACTTGACGTATTCAGCAGGCATCTTGATATTGAACAGCGTGACACTGTCTCCGTTCGTCGGTACAAGATACTGTTTCGCAGGAATGATCGCCCCATTCTGTTCAACAAAGATAATCTCGTAGTCGCCTGCAAGTATGTTGAAGTTGCCAGAGACGCTGTCAACTGTCTCTGCGTGTTCGTGCCATGCAAGTTCAAACTCTCGATCAAGAAGATTTCCGCTGTTGAAGTGAACGGAAAGCGTCAGTCCTGCGATGATCAGATCAGTAGACATATTGAAGTTCGCGATCTGGAAGTACCAGATTGCGTATGTCTCATAGATTGGGTTGTGCTGTTCGTCTTCCCCGATCTGGATCTTGTTTCCGTCTTCGTCAAGACGATACATCAGTCTGCTTCGAACGTTGGAGATCGAGAGTGCAGAACGCGGATAGATGTCTTCGAAGACTATGCTGATCGGGAAGACTTCGCCACGCGCAAGATCAGATACGAATTCGCCAGTGACATCGTCGAAGTGTCCGCTGATGTCCTTGTAGCCTTGCGGATAGATGTCTGGATCAAGCGTCAAGTGCTTCGTGACGCTGCTGTTCGTTGACGCTCCGTTGTAGTCCTGCGTGATATTGCGCGATGATCCGTAAGCGTAGAAGCGCGTGTAGTACTTGTCACGCGTGTTCTGGACGTTCGGATGATTGATATTCTTTGAGACTTCAAGCGTGAGATCGTCGTAGTAGCCAGTGAGATCTGCATCGAACTGCGCCTTGCCGAAGTAGATCGTGTTCGATTTGAGATCTGCGTGCCACTCTGTGTCGAAAGCTTCCGCGATCATGTTCAGTCCAGACATGATCGTCACGTTACTGAATGTCAGATCGACGTACTTGTTCACGATGTTGTCTGCGATGTTCGCGTTCCAGATCTCGCCAGTCTCATAGAGTATGCTGTTGCAGACAGCTACGAGAAAATCCACTGGACGCGCTGTGAGAGACCAGTCGAATTCCTTTGACTGGATGACGTTCTGTGCGCTGAAAGTGTACCAGAAGAAGGGCTGACGATCCCACAGCATTGCTCTGGACTTGAAGACTGGCTCATACTTGAATCGCTTGTCATCAGTCTGATCTGGTGTGTACGGATCTG
>Ga0310690_10000948_pt1 | contig 55760 bp, 66 predicted proteins | sample AusTroGonzalo_MG_2_FD_207661 | JGI IMG/M metagenome (GOLD analysis project Ga0310690, IMG submission 207661) | Bovine rumen microbial communities from tropical cattle in Woodstock, Queensland, Australia - Gonzalo_04 (v2) (version 2) | ecosystem: Host-associated > Mammals > Digestive system >... | reverse complement strand
TGGTGAAGAAGCTCCGTGCTACCTACGGAAACGAAAACGTGGTGGCCTCGGATCTTCGCCCTTTGACCGGTGAGATTGTCGAGACCGGTCCTTTTGAGAGAATCGACTCGACGCAGATCATGCAGATTGTCGACGTGGTGAAACGCTACAACATCGACACCATCTATAACCTCGCCGCCATCCTTTCGGCCACGGCCGAGAAGAACCCCATGCTGGGCTGGAACGTCGGCATCGGCTCGTTGGTGAACTGCCTTGAGACAGCCCGCATCTTCAACTGCGCCGTCTTCACACCGTCCTCCATCGGCGCTTTCGGTGCCAGCACGCCGCACGACAACACGCCTCAGGACACAATCCAGCGTCCTAACACCATCTATGGCGTGACCAAGGTGACGGGCGAGTTGCTGAGCGATTACTACTTCACCCGTTTTGGCGTCGATACCCGTAGTGTCCGTTTCCCGGGCCTCATCAGCAACCTGACGCTGCCTGGCGGTGGCACCACCGACTACGCTGTGGAGATCTACTACGCTGCCGTGAAAGGCGAGAAGTTCTATTGCCCCATCAGCAAAGGCACATACATGGACATGATGTACATGCCTGACGCTTTGGACGCCATGGTCGACATCATGGAGGCCGACCCGACCAAGCTGGTGCACCGCAACTCGTTCAACGTGACGGCCATGAGCTTCGACCCGGAGATTATCTACAACGCCATTAAGAAGTACTATCCGAACTTCGAGATGGAGTACAAGTTTGACCCGATCCGTCAGGCCATCGCCGACAGCTGGCCGAACAAGATGGATGACAGTTGCGCTCGCGCCGAGTGGGGCTGGAATCCGAAGTACGACCTCGACAAGATGACGGTTGACATGATTGAGACGTTGAAGAAGAAGCTGTTGTGATTTAGCAGTCCTTTTCTGATTTACGAATAGCGGAGATGGAAATCTCCGCTATTCGTGTTTATCGCAATTGTAGGGACGCATCGTATGCGTCCGCCAATAAATAGGTTTTCGGATTGGTGGACGCACGCGGTGCGTCCTTACAGAGTCACGTTTTTTTATGCGTTGTTTTGACGTTATGGTGAAATCTTGTATTTTTGCACAAAATCAAAACAATGCCCTACAACCTGCCACAACGAAAATCGCCACGTGCCCGATGGCATGATTATACAGGTGCGGATTATTTCGTGACATTTTGCACGAAAAACCGCGAATTGTATTTTGGCGATGTTGTGGATGGTCAAATGGTGTTATCTGAAATCGGGAAATGGACGGTGACACAAATCGAACAAACGGCAATTATCCGTCAAAACGATGTGGAAATACCATTGTTTGTCGTTATGCCCAATCATGTCCATTTGATTGTTGTTTATAACAAGGTTGTCCCCTGTAGGGACGCATCGAATGCGTCCGCATCAGATATGGTTTCCGGTTGTAGGGACGCATCGAATGCGTCCGCATCAGAAATGTTTTCCGATTGTAGGGACACATCGAATGTGCCCGCATCAGAATTGTCCCAATCCGATCCAACGGACGCATGCGGTGTAGCGGACGCACGCGGTGTAGCGGACGCACGCGGTGTAGCGGACGCACGCGGTGCGTCCCTACAGTTTGGACCGCAATCGGGGAATCTGTCGTCTGTTGTTCGTGGCATCAAATCCGCTGTGACGAAATATGCCATCGAACACGATATCCCGTTTGCGTGGCAATCGCGTTATCATGACCATATCATACGCAATCAATTGGAATTGAACCGCATTGCCGATTATATCGAAAACAATCCATTGCGTTGGGAATTGGATAGGTTTTACAAGAAAAAGAATCTTTAAATTGAACCTTGAATATATCATATGCTTTCCAATTTAAACAAATATCAGGTAATATTAGCCTCTAAATCCCCCCGTCGGCAGGAGCTGCTGCGTGGCATGGGTGTGGATTTCGAGATCCTGACCAAGGAAACACCCGAAGATTTCCCTGCTGATTTGCCTTTGGATGAGGTGCCAAAATACCTCAGTCTGCAGAAGTCCTTGGCTTTTGCCGATGAGGAACTCCCTGCTGATTATCTGCTGATTACCTCCGATACTGTCGTGATTTGCGAAGGCGAGATTTTGGGCAAGCCAAAAGATAGGGAAGATGCCGCCCGGATGCTGCAACTGCTCTCTGGCAAGACCCACCATGTGGTGACGGGCGTCACGGTGCGCTCGAAGGAGAAGACGGATTCGTTTGCAGTGCGCTCCAACGTGACCTTTGCCCAACTCGATGCCGAGGAAATCGACTATTACATCGAACATTGCCAACCCTTTGACAAGGCGGGTGCCTACGGCATCCAGGAGTGGATTGGCTATGTGGGCATCAGCGGACTGGAAAGCTCGTTCTATAACGTGATGGGCCTGCCGACACGAAAACTTTACCAGTGCTTGAAATCTTTCTGAGTTTTTTTCCTATCTTTGCGGCACATTGCTGCAAAATGGACCAAAAACGCCCTCTTATATTGATTACCAACGACGACGGCTACGCGGCCAAGGGACTGCGTAAGCTGGTCGCGCTGATGCGCACGCTCGGTGACGTGGTGCTCATCTCGACGGACGAGGTGATGTCGGCCAAGAGCCATTCCTGCTCCATCCGTGAGCGGATTTACGTGCGCCTCGTTCAGCAGGAAGAGGGCTTTACCGAGTACCGCTGCAACGGCACGCCCGTCGACGGCGTGAAGCTGGCCTACCAGAAGCTCTGCCCTAAGTGCCCTGACTTGGTGGTCTCAGGCATCAACCATGGGATGAACGCTGCCACGACGGTGGTGTATTCCGGTACCATTGGTGCCGTCATCGAGGCCTGCATGAACGGCTTGAACGCCATCGGCTACAGCCTCTATAGCCTCGACCCTGATGCCGACTTCGACCATCTCGACACACCCATCCTCGAAATCACGAAGAAAGTGTTGAAAGAAGGTTTGCCCAAGGGCGTCTGCCTCAACGTGAACTTCCCCAAGCGCAGCGAGGAACCGATGAAAGGCATCCGTGTGTGCCGACAGGCGGCCTGTCGCTGGGTGGAATATTTCAACGACCTTGTTGACGAGAACGGAGAGCGTTACTATAATCTGGATGGCGAGTTTGTCAGCGACGACATCATGCCCGACACCGACCTCTGGGCCTTGGAGCATAACTACATTTCCGTGGTGCCCACCTGCTTCGACTGGACGGCGCACAATCACATCGAACCGATGAGAGAATTTGAAAAGATAACTATTTGAGTATGAATATCAAAGATAACTTTTGGCTCGGACTGTTGGCGGGTGCCGCCAGCTTTGGCCTGTTTTACCTCTTGCTGAGCCTGATTCCTTGGGAAAGCCTCGGCAGGTTTTCCACCCGTGCGCCCTATCTTTTGGCCTTCATTCCGGGTGTTATCCTTTTTAGGATGATGCTGGTGAAGTGGGATCTCGAAAAAATGGGTAAGGGTGTACTTGTTGTTACCATAGTGGGAATGCTGTTGGTGTTCTTCCTTATTTAATTATTTGTAAACCAATGAAATACTATATCATAGCAGGCGAGGCTTCGGGCGACATGCATGCCTCTAACCTCGTGGCCGAGATCAAGAAGAAGGACAAGAAAGCCGAGTTTCGAGGCTTTGGTGGCGACATGATGAAGGCCCAAGGCGTCGACTTGGTGAAGCATTACCGCCTGATGGCCTACATGGGCTTCGTGGAGGTGGCGGTCAACCTGCGCAAAGTGTTGGGCAACATCGCCCAAGCCAAAAAAGATATGCTTGACTATCAGCCCGATGCCGTGATTTTGGTGGATTACCCTGGCTTCAACCTGCGCATGGCCAAGTTCGCCCATGAGAGGGGCCTGAAGGTGTTTTATTACATCTCGCCTCAGGTGTGGGCATGGAAACGCCGCCGCGTACATAAGATTAAGGAGTCGGTGGATAAGATGCTGGTCATCCTGCCTTTCGAAGAGGAGTTCTACAGACATTATGGCGTGGATGTGACCTATGTGGGCAATCCCTTGCTCGACGAGCTGGCCAAGTCGGGCTCGCCCAACCGTTCTATTTTCCTGCGTCGCAACAGCCTCGGCGAGAAGCGAGAGATTATCGCCTTGTTGCCGGGTAGCCGCAAGCAGGAGGTGAAACGCATGCTGCCCGTGATGCTGAAGATGGTGCCACGCTTCCCGAACTACCAATTCGTTGTGGCTGGCGTGTCGTCACTCGACAAGGACTTGTACAAGCAGATCATGGGCCAGACCGACGCGTTCTTCGTCGAGAACCAGACCTACGAGCTGCTGCAAAACTCTAGTGCCGCCCTCGTCACTTCTGGCACGGCTACGCTCGAAGCGGCCTTGTTCACCGTCCCCGAGGTGGTGTGCTACAAGGCCACCGGATTCTCCTATCGTCTGGCCAAGTCGATGATCAAGGTGAAGTATATCTCTTTGGTCAACTTGGTGATGGACAGGGAAGTGGTCAAGGAACTGATACAAAACGACATGACGGAAGAAAACGTCGCCAAGGAATTGGACGGCATACTGCATAACGGCAAGCGTCAGCGCCAGTTGCTGGAGGATTATGAGGAGTTGAAAGGCCGTCTGGGCAACGCCGGTGCTTCGGAGAAAGCCGCAGAGGTCATCCTTTCGGCGATGAAAAAACGGGGATAATTTCCTCTTTTTGTTTGAAAACCAGTTGTTTCCAAACTATATATATGACGGACTACGCCAAATACCCCTTTGTCAGGATGCTGATTCCCTTTGCGTTGGGTGTTTGGTGCTGTGTGTGTATTACAGCGTTTAGCCTTACTCCAATCGTTACCATCAGTATTGCATTGGTTTTGTTTGTCATGGCTGCGGTGACGGCGTTTGTATTGAAAAGTTACTGCCACAACTGGGTCTTTGGTGCAATCATGGCTTGTTATCTTGTTTTGGCGGGTTATGCCCTGACGCAAGTCCACAAAGCAGAGGTGCAAAGGGATTATTATCGCAACTATGAAGCCGATGCGAAGTATTATGTGGCACGTGTATATGATTATCCCACGGAGCGCCCCAACTCCATCAGAACGGTGCTCGACTTGGAGTATCAGTTTGGCGACAGCCTGGCTCCGCGTCCTGTTTCGGGCAAGGTGATGGCGTATTTCCCCAAGTCGGACTCTGCCTTTGCCCTGCGTTATGGCGACTTGATTGCCATTCCTGCTTCCATCCGAACGGTGACGCCGCCTTTGAATCCTGGCGAGTTCGATTATAAAGCCTATCTGGAACGCAAGGGCATCACGGGGCAGGTTTATCTGAAAGACGAGGATTGGCTGGACCTGCAGGTTAACAACGCTAATCCCATCTATGCCTTTTCCTATCGTTTTCGCGACATTTTGCTAGCCTCCTTGCAGCGTAGCGGCTTGAGTGACGATGAATATGGTGTGGCGGCAGCCATCCTGCTGGGCTATGATGATAACCTCGCCGAAGAGGTGCGTAAACATTACGTGGCGGCAGGCTCCATGCACATCCTCTGCGTGTCGGGTATGCACGTCGGTATCATCTACCTACTGGCGAGCTTCCTTTTGGGTTTCCTCAACCGCAAGAAATGGCAAAAGACCTTGAAACAGGCCTTGTTGCTCGCCTTGATATGGTTCTATGCCCTTATCGCCGGACTATCGCCGTCCATCCTACGCGCCTCGCTGATGTTGACTTTCGTGATTGTCGGCGAAATGATCAACCGCAAAGGCTTCATCATCAACTCTATAGCGGCGTCGGCGTTCATCCTGCTATGCATCAACCCGAACAACCTCTTTGAAATCGGTTTCTTGCTATCGTATTCCGCCGTCATCGGCATCGTGGTACTGCAACACCCCATTTACAGTTGGTTCGTCATCAAGAACAAACTGCTCGACAGGGCCTGGGAAATTACGGCGGTGGCACTCGCTGCACAAGCCGGGACAATACCGTTCACCTTGTTTTATTTCAACCAGTTTTCGACGTATTTCGTCCTCAGCAACCTCTTTATGACCCCGATCTCTTTCATCGTCGTCATCAGCGGGATGATTCTGCTGCTGGTGTCGTGGATGCCTTATCTCAACACGTTGCTCGGCTATCTGGTCTGGGGCGCGGTGTATGTGATGAACTGGGTGGTGGCCAAGATCGAAAGCATTCCTGGTTCTTTTATAAAAGGATTGTATATCAGTGATTTGGAGTTTGCGCTCTTGTTGGTCGCCTTGCTGCTTCTGATATTAAGGGTGTTACTCCAAAAGCGACAGCTGTTTATCGCTTTCTTGGGGACATTGCTACTTGTAATGGTGTCGGTTACGGTGAGGATCTATGGCTCTGAGAACCAGCGGGGCATGATGGTCTTTAGTCTGCGCAACCACACCGCCGTCGACTTTGTCAGGGGAGGGGAACATCTGCTTTTGGCCGACTCCACCTTGATGGCCGATGAGTCTACCATTGACTACAGTCTGAAAGGCGCTTGGGCACAGCGGCACCTCTCGTATCATCCGCAAACGATTGGCATAGAAGGGGATTTTGCGAACGGCTATCTCTGCAAGAAATCGAATCTGGTCTCGTTCGATGGGAAGTTGCTGGCGCTTTGGGACGATGCTTGTCAATGCGCAGATAGTCTAGATTATCGTCTCCCCGTCGATTATCTTATGGTCACAGGAAAGCAAAAACCTGATGTGCAATCTGTGGTGAACGGCTATGATGCCCAACTGCTCCTTATTGATGGCTCAGTGCCGCGCTATCTGGCGGAGAAATGGATGGCACAAGCCGAGGCTCTCGATTTGCCTTGCTATGACTTGGCTGAAGGGGCATTTGAAGTCGGTTTGAGATAAGGTCTTACAACTCCCTTTTTACGATGCGGGTCAGGATGGGTGTCTTGATGGCATTGGGCACCATCTTCGACAAGGCGTAACTGACGGGGTTGATGACGATATGACGTTTCCCTCGCAGTGTCTGCCTGACACATTTCTTGGCGATGCTTTCAACAGATTTTAGGGTGAATCGTCCGAAGAAGCCTTGTCGTTCGATGCGGGCGGTCACCTCGTCGTTGGTGGCCATGGCGCCGGGCGAGCACACGCTGACCGATACGGGCGTGCCTTTAAGCTCCTCGCGAAGTCCGAGCGAAAAGTGGTGGATAAAGGCCTTCGAGGCGGGATAGACGGTCTTGAAGCCCGTGGGTGTGTGCGCGGCCATGCTGCCGATGTTAAGCACATAGGCTTGAGGCTGCCGTAGCAGGTTGGGCAAAAGGGCATGGGTGAGCAACGCCGTTCCTTTCGTGTTCAGGTCGAGGATGTTTTCGAGGTATTGCGTTGAGGCCTCGACAAAGCGGCGGGAGCCACCTGCGCCGGCATTGTTGACAAGCATGAAAACCTGATAGTTCGCGTTAACCTGCTCGGCTAGGTCGGCGATGCTGTGAGGGTCGGTCAGGTTGGCAGTGAAGCCCACCGATGGGATGTGATAAAGAGAGGTGATTTCCTCGCACACCTCATGCACCTTGTCGGTGCGGCTGACCAGAATCGTAGGGTATCCTCGCTTGGCCAGTTCAAGGGCAATGGCTTTGCCCAAGCCTCGGCTGGCACCTGTGACGAGGGCGTAGCGGTCGGAGCTTTGCTGTGTCATGGTTGGATATCCTTTTTGTAACACCGTCTGCGGCAAAATAGCTCGCTGTCGTAGCGTTGCCAGATGTTAATGGCTTTGTTGTCCTCGAGTTGTTGCGAGGCGATGGCGTATTGGTAGCCTCTTTCGATAAAGGTGTCTTGGAGTTGCTTGTGGTAGATGAGGTGGATGCCGCTGTTTTTGTATTCCGGCAACACCCCCGTGAGGTACATGTCGACCTTGTCGTTCTTACGCAAGGCTTTGAGGACGTGGTACCATCCAAAAGGCAAGGTCTTGCCATTGGCTTTCTGGAAGGCCTCACTCAGCGAGGGGAGACAGAAGGCAAAGCCGACGAGCCGCCCTTTTTCGTCTTCCAACATGGCCGAGAGGCCGGGGTCGGCAACTTGGAAAAAGTCCTTGATGGCCCAGTCGATTTCGGCATCGGTGAGTGGGATGAAGTTGAAGATGTTGGCATAGCTCTCGTTGAGCACGGCGAAAAACTCCTTGCCCGACTTGCGAAGCTGTTCCTTGTTGGTGATAGCCCTCAACTTGACGTGGTAACGTTGCGAGAGTTTTTCTGCCAGCTCGGCAAAACGGGCAGGGAAGGCTTCCACCTTCATCTTGTATTGGACGTAGTCGACTTCCTTTTCAAATCCGAGCTGTTCCAGAAGTTGCGGATAATAAGGATAGTTATAGTCTGCACAGATGGACGGGGTGACGTCGAAGCCCTCAACCAGCATGGCTTGCTTTTCCAAATTGGAAAACCTCGAAGGGCCGCAGATCTCCGTCAGGCCTTCTTGGGAACCCCATTCTTCCACCACATGGATCAGGGCTTTGGTGACTTCTAGGTCGTCGATGAGGTCGAACCAGCTGAAACGGATTCGCTTTTGGTTCTTGATCTCGTTGCTCTTGTGGTTGATGATGGCACCGATGCGCCCGACCACCTTGCCATCGCGATAGGCCAGCCAATAGCGGGCTTCGCAAAATGCCAAGGCAGGATGCTCGGTCATGGTCTTCAATTCCGAGCCGTCCATAGGAGGCACGTAATGAGGGCAGTTCTTGTATAATTGTTTTGGGAAGGCAATGAAGGCTCGGTATTGTTGCCTGTTTTTTACTTCGATGATTTCCATTATGGTAGGATGCTTGATGGGAGCAAAGATAAGGCTTTTTTTGCAGTCTTTGTAATGTGTGTGAATGGAAATCTTTTGTTTTGATATTGTATAAATGTAAACAATTATCTTTCAATGCTATACGAATTGATTTCAAAAATAATTCAAAAAAAGTGAGAAAAAATATTGTCAGTTTCGGAAAAGGTTGTACTTTTGCACCCGCAAAGCAAAGCAATAGAGTTCTTTTTCAGGCTGGTCCGGTAGTTCAGCTTGGTTAGAATGCCTGCCTGTCACGCAGGAGGTCGCGAGTTCGAGTCTCGTCCGGACCGCAAGAGCGCAAGTCACTGAAACTTGCGCTCTTTGCTTTTATATACGGGCGCTTTCAAGCATTTTATTTCCCCAACCAAGAAAAAAAGATTTGCACTTTGTGTCACTTTGTTTCTACTTTTGCAGTCGAAAAGTTGAACAATAGTTGAACAATTCAGGGACTTAAAATGGCTACTACTTTCAAATACGAGGTGTCGCCCTACAAACGCAAGGACGGCATGCTTCTCATCAAGATTCGCATGATACACAATAAGGAGGTCGTGCGCAAATCATCTTCCATCTATGTAAGCAAGGATCAATTGAGCCGTGACCTTACCAAGATTAAGGACTACCAGGTTCTGGATTTGATAAACACGCAGCTTGACAGATTGCGCAAGTTGGTGATGGGTATCGAAGACGCGGAGTTCTATGGTGCCGAAGACCTTTGGAATATGTTGGCCGAGAAAATGAACGGCAATGATGGTTTTCGCCTCGACTTCTATGAATATGCCGATGCAAAAACGGCATCGATGGAAAAAAAGACCGCCGAAGGCTATAAGACGAGCATAAACGCCTTGAAGCGCTTTTTGAAGAGCCGCACGCTCGATGTGAATGACATTACATATAAAATGCTGGTCGATTTCCGCGATTTTCTCGAATCTGAGCCGTCTTTGGCCAACGGGAAGGGAAAACACCAAGCCAAGTCGAAAGGCTCGCGAGCGGTGAGTTATTACCTTTCTTGCCTGCGCCATATTCATAACCTTGCAAGGGAAGAATTCAATGACGAAGATATCGGTTTGATTCGCATACCGCGACAACCATTTAGGAAAGGCCTTATTCCCCCGCAACCCACCACCGAACACCGAACATTGACCGTTGCACAAATGAAGGCGCTGGCCACCGTTGAACTTCGCCCAGGTTCACAAGCGGCACTCGCCCGAGACGTGTTCGTGCTTTCCTTTGCCATGATCGGCGAAAACACGATAGACCTCTACCATGCCACCGCCGACGAAGTTAAGGATGGCATTCAGACCTACAACCGCCGTAAGACCGATAGTGTCCGAACTGATAACGCCTTGATGCAAGTGCGTATCGAGCCGGAAGCGGAGGCATTTATTTCCAAATACCCAGCAAAAGACGGGCAACACCTGTTCAACTTTCATGCCCGATACACCGACCACAAGAATTTCAATAACATGGTGAACAAAGGGTTGAAGAAGGTGGCGGATGCCGTCAATGCCATCGAGGGAGGGGAGCGGGTGCCCGATGGTCTTAATTTCTACTACGCAAGGCACACCTGGGCCACAATCGCTCGTAACGAATGCGGTGTCAGCTTTGATGAAGTGCATGAGTCGCTCAACCACGCCAGACGCGGCAACGACCGAGTGACCGATATCTATGTTGAACGCGATTTTTCCCGGGTATGGGAGGCAAACCGCAAGGTGCTCGATCTTGTGTTTGGAAACGCGTCCGAAAAGTGATATCCGTTCCTATTGCCTTGTTTTTTCCCCTTTTCCTGTTAGCAACCACTCTGGCTTGAAACCATATTCCATGCATGCGGTTTCAAGCCATCGTATTTGTGCACCTCTCTTGCCGAGCATAAAGGCGGAGAGGTTTTGCTTGTATGTTCCAAAGCGGGCGGCAATCTCTTCAAGGCTCGTTCCTTTGGCCTGAATGGTGCGTATGGCCTCAATCATTCTTTCCTCTGTGCCGGTCATGACGTGCGGTTTTGGAAGTTCTGTTTCAGCATGGCAATCATTTCGTCTATTTGGGTGTCTTTCCTTCTCAGGCTTTCGGCTTGGTCTTCTATGACTTTCCACACCTTCGCTGGTATGATCACATCGTTGCCCAGCAATTCGGGTTGTGGGTCTGATGTCGTCATCGGGCCTTCTCCGTATTTCAGCCATCGTGCGCTGATGAATGGATAGGCGGCCAGGAATTTGTTCACCACCGATGCCGGCACCTTTTCCTTTTTCGGAAGTTGGCTGATGGTCGATGGGTGAATTCCTGTCTCGTCGCTTATTTGCCTTTGGTTTCTTACCTTTTTGGTGTCGAGGAGGTATTGTATTGCCTCCAACATTCTTTCTTTCTCGTTCATGGCCTGCGTTTTTTGGTTGCTCATTCGTTTATGTTGCTGTCAAGCCATTCCTTGTATTTAACAAGTTCGCTTTTCGTTATCCTATAGTCGCCAGCGGCAAATTCAAGCTTTCCTATATTAAAGAAAAGCAAGTACCTTGGGTATGCGTGGCACTCGTAGCCGGATATCTTGTAATCGCCTTCTTCGTTGAATAGGCCGAGTATTGCGTCCATGGATGCCAAGGCTTTCTTTCCTTTGCCAAGGTCAAGATGAACGGCGGTGCTTTCAAATTCGTTGTCGCTGCCGATGATAACCGAATAGGAGTCGCTTTTGAGGTCGTGTACAAAGTTGTAGCAGCCTTGAATCGGGTAGTCGAACCTCTTTTCTTGCTTTTGGACGGTGACCTGTGCAAATGTGCCGATGCTGAAAAGGCACATCATCAATGCAATAAGTGCTTTCTTCATGGCCTATCAGTTTTGAAAGTTCTTTTCGATTATCCCAATGAGGCGGTCAATTTGCTCCTGGCTCTTTGCCGTGATTTTTTGCTGTTCGCCGATGGCCTCTATTGCGCGGAGCAAGGCAGAATCGGTGTTTACATTGGTCCAGTTGTTATTGTCGCCTCTGATATTCCCGTCGCCGATTACGGTGCCGTTCAACATCTGGCCTTCGCCGGTCATTAGCCACTCTTTGTTTAATTCTGGAAATGTTTCGAGTATTTTTTCAATTTTAGATAAAGAAGGCTCTTTTTTGAGTTGGTTTAGATAACCATTTGAGAGTCCGCAGAGCCTTTCAAAGGTTGCTGGCTTCATATCCTTGAAATCAAGGAATATCATAATTCTTTCTTTTACAGTGTTTTCCATAATTTTTTATTTAGAATTTGTATAAATTAGATAAAAATCATAGAGTTTTAGTATTTCATATTAGATAAATATCTATTTTTGCGTTCTGAAAATAAACAAAACCTCTGCAAAAATAAATAAAATATGATTAAAACTAAACAAACCGACAAAAAAGCTACAACGGCATTCCGTAAAGGATGGCTGCATCTTGACCCACAGCATCAAGAAGCGGTCAAAAGTGCCATCATGCAAGTGCTGGAAGTTACGACATACGCATCCTTCTTGAACTACAAGAATGGAAAGCGTGAAATGAAGAAGTCGCAGGCCAACGAGGTCGAGGCGATTTTCAAGAATTACGATGTGACTGATGTCTGGGGACTCTATTAAAAACCGCAACGCCATGGAAGAAAATTTCGACAAAATCACAAGTTGGGTGTTCGGTGTCGTGTTCGCCATCTGCGCACTGACAACTATTCTCGGCATCATCTTCAAAAACGCTTGGTGGCATGTGTTCACCTTGATTGTTTGTTCCGTATTGGCATTCTTCTTTATCCGTGAAGCAATAACATGTAAAAAGGGGGATTGACCATGTTTGGTAGAAAGAAAAAACTGCAGCGTAAACAAGGTGTCATTGACTCCTTGAAATCGCAAAACTCAAAGCTTCGCGTGGAAATCGCCGACAAAACCAAAGAGGCGAACGAAGCGCTTGAAGCCAAAGAGGCAGAACGGCAAGAGTTGTGCGACCAGTTAGGAGAGGCGCTTGATAAAATCAAGGAGCTTGAAAAAAAGAATGAACGATTGACCAACGGGCTAAAGACAGCCAATAGGGAGAATCGTTTCTTGATCCGCACTAATGCCCACCTCGCCCAAAAGCTCAATGTAAGACCTGCGAAATCCTACATCAAACAGGAGGAAGACTGATGAAACGCGAGTATGCCGAAATAATGCGTGAGGCTGCCAAGGCTGGTGCTGCCGAAATGCTGAAGGTGTTGAAACCCGAAGCGGACAGCATGAGCCAGCGTGAAGCCTATGCCGCTTTCGGCATCGCTTTCGTCAAGAAAAACGAGTCGGAAGGCAACCTTACCATAATAAGGAAAGGGTCTGCCAAAAACTCGACAAAGTATTATTCGCGTGCCGAGCTGATTGAGCTGGTTGCGGCCCGGAACGTGTGCAGAAACATAATCAGCATTGAAACAAACAAATCTAAATCTTATCATCATGGGACTTATTAAAAGACCTTCTCAGTTGGTAGTTAAACCAACATTGGCCATGCTTGTTTATGGCCAACCCGGTATCGGAAAAACAACATTAGCCTGCAGTGCTCCAGATCCAGTCTTGTTTGACTGTGACGGTGGCGTGACCCGCATTAACGGTGCCCACATGGTGCCCACCTTGCAAGTCGAGAAATGGGAAGACATCGACGCGGCTCTCAAAGAGATCGAGGGCGGCAAAGAATTTCACACCATCGTTATCGACACATGCGGCAAACTGCTTGCATTCATGGAAGACTACATCAAGCGCACCGACACCAAGCGCACGATGAGTGACCGCAGCGGCGGCCTCACCTTGAAAGGCTATGGCGCACGCAAGCAGATGTTTATCGCCTTCATCAACCGCGTTCGTTTGACTGGTCGTAGCCTCGTTTTCGTGGCACACGAACAAGAGCAAAAGCGCGGTGAAGATACGGTGTTGCGCCCCGAGATTGGCGGCTCATCCGTGAATGACCTTATTAAGGAGTTGGACCTCGTAGGCTACATGGAAGCCAGCGGCGACGGTGAGGCGATGGTTCGCACTATCAGCTTCAATCCTTCGAGCCGCTACTATGCGAAAAACACTTGCAACCTTCCGGCTGTCATCAAATTGCCCGTCACGGTGGATGCCAACGGAACACCGTCAAAGAATGACTACTTGACCCGTGTCATTGGCGACTACTTCCGCCGCCGAAAGGAAGACCAAACCAAGGTGGCCGACTTCGAAGACCTTATGGCTTTGATTGACGGAAGAATCGAAGATGAGGTTGTGGATGCTGCAACCGCAAACGCCTTCATCTTCGACATGATCAATCTGCAACACATCTTCAATTCCAAGGAATTGGCCTCACAGCACCTTTCGAAGAAGGCGAAGGAGTTAGGATTAGTTTACAATGCCAAAAAACAAGCGTATGAAGACGGACAAGCAAGAAAAGACAGCCAAGCAAAGCAAGGCTGATTTCAGGATTTACCCGTCTCTGCTTGATAAGTTCCAGGAACTCATCGACTACGAAACCGTAGCCGATGAGCCTTGGAACAAGGTCAGCGAAACGGCTATTGCCGCAGGCAAGTACCCTGACAAAGAGGTTGGCGATTACATTCTGACCCCGGACGAATTGCAAGATAAGTTGGAACAGGAACTTATCGACACCATCAACCGTGTGCCGCATGAGCCGAGCGAGGCAGCCGACAAAGGCACTTGCTTCAATGAGGTTATCGACATGCTTCTGGACGGTCGCGACTGCCTATATGAGGGCATGACGGTCACAATAGATGAAGCCAATAAGACCGTGACAGCCACGCTCAACGGCTTTGTATTCCTCTATGATTTGGATTTCTGCCAAGAGGTTGCAGAAGGCCTCATCGATAGCGCTTCGCAGGTATTTACCAGCGCAACGATTGAAACAAGTTTCGGCTTGGTTGAGCTGTACGGCTACATCGATGAGTACCGCTATAATCAGGTCATAGACTTGAAGACAACGGGCAATTACGACTTCTTGAAATTCGAGCGCAAGTGGCAAAGGCATGTCTATCCTTATTGCCTCGTTGAGAACGGAAAAGAGGTTGAAGGCTTCGAGTATCGCGTTATCAAGTGGAAAGGTTGTACCAAGACCCAGCCAGCGTTGAGCGGCGAGGTCATTCCGGAATACTATACCTATGACCACGAGCAAAGCACTTCCGAGCTTCGTGGGATGCTTGAACACTTTATCGGCTGGCTCCAAGCCAATGCGGACCGCATCACCGACAAAAAGATTTTCGGCTATGTGGAAACGCCGGCTCAGGCGGTGGCCGTTGCTGACGACATCGACAGCGATTTCATCATTGATGAGAAGTTCAGCTTCTTGCCCCAAAACTTCGGCCATTTCGAGACGATGAATGACGCGATGGTTGCCTTGGCCAAATCTGGCATCTTCGCCACATCGGAAGGAACGGGAGCATCCCGAGCCTTGACCGAAGACGAGTTGATGGAGATCAAGGACGCAATGACCGCCATCATCAAGGACGAGCGCATCGATGCCTTACAGACGATGGCCGAAGCCCTGGCCTTTGAGGAACGCATGAAAGCGGAATCCAAGAGACGCAAGGAACAGGCACAAGCCGCGCTTCAGGAAATCGACGACCGCATCATGGAGAAAGCCCAAATGCTGAAATCGAACCGCAAGGAAGTACACTTGGATGCCAAAGAGACAATCCGTGTCAGCGTGAGCGACAAGAATTTGTACTACCACCTTGAAAACGGTTGCTTGGTGCTCGCTTATGTAGGGTACGCCAGCAATGATGAAATGAGCGGTCTGTTCTATCAGGCCGAAGTCAACGAGTCGGCGATGGGCAAACTCTTTGAAATCGAGAACTTCAACAAAGAGAAGACATTCGAGGTGTTGAAGCTGTCGGTCATGGCCGACGAGGAATTGATAGGCCGCCAGATGATTGTCGATCCCGAGCGCACCTACTTTGAGGACTTCTTGGACGAGGATAGCGGCACCGTCTTGACTACCAAACGGACAATGAAGTTCGGATTGAAGAAACTGCCTGCAAAAATCACGGCTAAAACCCTTGAAAAACTCAAGGCAGACGGCTTTGATACCATCATCGTAAGCAAAGAGGTGGAATGAGTAGTTGGGCAGAATACGAAGAAAAGTACGGCGAAAGCCGCGAGGACTTCATTGATGATGAAGACCTCCTGCCATCATGGGAACAGGCCCAGGCAGATGCGGCTGGAGTGCCATTATTCGGACCGCTATGAACAGACCACCCACTGCAAAGGAATGGCAAACCGCGTTAAGGTTGCTGGAGAGGCTGACAAGCCCCTCCGGCACTTGGCGCGACGATGAAACCAAACGAATAACCAAGCAATATCTGAAGAAATGGAAATCCGAGAAAAAGAACAGTTCATCGAAGGCGACTTGATATCCTTGCGAGGCAATGTGTATCAATTATTCAAACAACGGACGCGCCGATGCTCTATGGAGTGCGGCATGTATGACAATGAGACGCGGCGATGTGCGGGCTATTGCTATCGTTTTGACGGAGATTTCCTTGTGTTCAAGTTTGTCGGCTATGAAACGGACTTCCCGAAAAACGCGGTTGCGTACACTACGCCGTTTGCCAGCCGATACGATAAGAAACTGAATAGAATCCGGCTACAACAGAAGTTGAAAGGGACGAGATATGGAAAGCGGCTGGATTAAGGTTCATCGCCAGTTGAAGGATTGGGAATGGTATGGTAATCCCAATATGGTTGCGCTGTGGATTCATCTGTTGATCTCGGCAGCCTACGAGGATAAGGTTTGGCGCGGCTTGACCATCAAGCGCGGCACCCTTATCACATCGATGGCCAAATTGTCGGCAGAGGTCGGACTATCGTCGCAGACGCTACGGACGTGTATTGACAAACTGATTCGTAGTGGAGAAATCACAAAGCAATCAACAAACGAATTTACAATAATAACTATTTGTCATTATGACAATTACCAACTTGTTTCCGATACCGACCAACAAACGAGTAATACAACGAATCAACCAGCGGAGCAACAAACGAGTAATACAACGAATCAACCACATATTAATAAGAGAAGAAGGGGAGAAGGTAAGAAGGTTTTACCTTCTTCTGGAGAAGAAGGTTTGTCGGGGTGCGAAGCACCGCCGACAACCCAAGAGGCTGTTGATTATGAAAGACTTGTTGTGTTTTTCAATGAAACTACAAAAGGGTGTTTCGGAATGTTGCGCTATCCGTTAGGGGATGCCAGAAAGAAACTCATCAGGGCGCGTGTCGCCCAGTTCGGGAAGAAAGCGCTTGAAGAAGTAATCAAAAAGGCCGCAGCGTCCGATTTTCTCAAAGGGCAAAACCAACGAGGCTTTACCGCGACTTTTGATTGGCTTATCCTTCCCAAAAACTTCGAGAAAGTCCTATCTGGCAATTACGACAACAAAGATGGTCAGCCTCGGTCTTCATCGGGTCGCGACATCATAGGTACCAACTTCATAGACAAAGATTAACCATGGAAATCATAGACAAACCCAATTGGTCAAGCCTTGATGCAATCAAAAAGAATAATCGTTTCTATCTCCCCATCAAGGAAAACGATCTAATCAATGCGCTGACACGCGCCTACAATACGGAGGTGGTGTCAAGAGGAAACAAAATTGAGACCATGCCTTGGAATGCCATTGAGAAGGTGGCGCAGTGGCTTTCATCGAAAGAAGGCCGTGTCGGCTTGCTTCTTTATGGCACGGTCGGGACGGGTAAGACCACGATGTTGAATGCCATTTGCAGGGTTATCAATACTTGCGCCAGGCCCGACTACAACGAAATCACGCTTGACGATGACAGGACGAAGGCCGTCAAGATTATCCGGGCAAAGGATGTCATCGAGGCATGGCAGAACGACCGTGACCGATACAAACAGATGTGCCGTGTTGAATTGCTCGGCATTGACGAGTTCGGCGTTGAGGCCATCGATGTTAAGACATTCGGAAATGCCAACGAGCCAATCATTGACCTGTTGAGCACCCGCTACGATAAACAGCGGTGCACGATGATATCTTCCAACCTTGACATGGAAGCAATCGGCAACCGCTATGGTGACCGCTTGCAAGATCGATTCGTGGAAATGTTCAAGACCATTGCTTTCACGGGAAAGTCATTCAGGAAATGAGAGACCTTGAACATAAAATCCAATGCGGTTGCGTGAAGTGGTTCCGTATGCAGTACCACCAATTTGCCGACCTGCTGTTTGCCGTTCCCAATGGCGGTGCCCGTGATGCAGTCACCGGCGCAAAACTGAAAGAAGAAGGTGTAGTGGCTGGTGTGGCCGACCTCATCCTTTTCCTTCCCCGTCAAGGCTTCCATGCCCTTTGCATCGAAATGAAAACGGCAAAGGGAGTGCAAAGGCAAACGCAAAGGGTGTGGCAAGAGAAGGTCGAGGCACAAGGATACAAGTATGTTGTCTGCCGTAGTATCGACGATTTCATTTCCATCGTTCAAGATTATCTTTGAAAAATATGCTGAAAAATAAATAAATTGTTTGCAGAAATAAATAATTTGTGTATTTTCGCGTCATGTTTCAAACGACATACTAATTCAGAAAGGGACAATGAAATGACAAAGCATGGTGGAAATCCAAAACCAAGCCGGAAGACCTGCTACAGCAAAGAGACAGTGGGCTATAATCTTGCCACTGGCCAGCGCAGGCAATTCAGGTCAATGCGAAGGGCAGCCCTTGACCTTGGACTGAGCATCGCCGCAGTCCAGGACTTCATCGGTCGCCGTCCATTTCGCGGTTGGCTATTTTTCTTGCTTGAAGAAGAGAATACGAAAAAGTGTCAAGACAGCTTGCGGTATTGGAAAGAGAATTTCGATAAAGATTGCAGGTATATCGGAGAGGATGCCCCGATGCCAGCGAGAAAGACCACTACCAACACAAACAAGGTACCGCTTCGTATCGATGCCCGCACGGTCATCTATGTTGCGCCCGAGAAGGCTACGCCAGAATATGCCGAGTCTTATCGCGAGAAAATGGAAAAAGCAAAAACCAAGGACTTATGAAAAGCGGTACCAGACTTGAAAAGGCCATCGAGGCGATGGGAGAGCGCACGGGGCTTGAATTCTCCGACTTGTTTTCCAACTTTCTCGACCTGTCATTGACCTTGCTATGCAACAATCCTTCTGACCATTAAAAGAAGCTGATGGAAGCCACTTTGGCAAACGACAAAAGGAAAGCTGCATTTTGCGAGGCGCTGAAAGCCTACGGCGATGCTGCCGAGGGTTATCACGACCCACTTGGGGATATGTTTATGACACGCATATCATTTGGGCATAATGGCCAATTCTTCACCCCGGACCCGGTTTGCGAGTTCATGGCAAGAATCAGCGACCCGAAGGGCGAGACCGTCAACGACCCGTGTTGTGGAAGTGGCAGGCTGCTATTGGCCACGCTAAAGGTGGCACGAGAGAACGGAGAGGATCCTATCATCTACGCAAACGATTTGTCCTATACATGTTCTCAAATGTGCTTGATGAACTTGCTGTTCAATTCCGCAAGGGGTGAGGTGTCATGCGGCGATGCATTGAGGATGAACTTGGAGAGTTTCCGATACTTCCGTATCGATAGGCTGATGTTGCCAGACGGAAAATGGATGGCGACCTATTGGCAATACACACTGGCCAATGTTGACGAAGTGGATAAGCAACGCAACGAATGGAGAAAAAAGATGCTCGAGAGCGGTGTATGGGTCGAGGTCATCCGCAACAATGTTACTGAAGACGCTGAAATTGTGCCAAAAGAGGCCGAAAATGTTCCAGAGGTGGCGGAAATTGTTCCAGATGAGCCACAATACGACCGCCTAACGGCAACACCCAAGGCGGTGCAACTTGAACTTGAACTATTCTAACAACATTTATAAACAAAAAGAAAGGGACTTAAAATGAACACTTACGCAAAGTATTGCCCTAATGTATGGGTCGCAAAGTGCAGCGAGAAGCACGAAAAAGGTGATGAGATTATCGTCACCACGAAACACGGAAAAGAGAACGAGTGCATCGTTTGGAATTTCCTCTACGAAAAAGAAGGTTTCTTCTACTATTCCATCACCCGAGCTGATGGCTTCAATAGCCAGGAGAGAGCCAGAGCCAAGGCCGAGAAATACGAAGAATGGGCCGACAAAGCCCGTCAGCGTTCCGATGAAGCCTTTGAACGCTCCGAGAATGCCGTGGCTGGCATTCCGGCTGGTCAGCCTATCCTTGTCGGTCACCACAGCGAAAGAGCACATCGTGCCGCAATAGATAAGTCATGGGCGGCGATGGGCAAGTCTGTTGAAGAAATGCACAAGGCGGAAGCCCACGAAAGCAAGGCAGAGTATTGGGAGAGGATGGCCGACAAAATCGACCTTTCGATGCCTGAATCCATCGAGTTCTTTGAACACAAGCTGGAAGTGGCCAAGGAGTACCACGAAGGCTTGAAGTCCGGCAAATACCCGAAACGACACTCCTATGCCGTCACCTATGCGAACAATGCCGTCAAAGAGGCTGAAAAGAACTTGGCCATTGCAAGAAAACTTTGGGGAGAGGAGGAAACGAAATGAGCACTTTACGGAATAGCGTGATGCTGATAGGCATCCCCACAAGGCCGGTGATGAACAGCGAAGAAAAACAAGCGAGTTTCAAACTTACCGTGAACAATATCTATAACGGCGGATGCCCGACAACAAACACCTTTGATTGTGTGGGTCATGGCGAAATTGCACAGAGAGTAGTGCGTACCGTCATAGAAGGGAAGCAACTGGCCATTGATGGCAGTTTGCGCAACTATGATTATCAAGACCGTATGGGTGACACTCACACCCATACGGAGATTGTTTTGAGTGATATATTCCCAATCGATAAAATCAAGGAGGATTGACATGAAAGGCTCTGAATTATTCGAACAAAGAATCAAGGAATACCTTGAAAGACGGGCATTCAACGACCCTGAATTTGCAGCTCGGTATAATCAAAAAATGGAAGCATTCAAACGGAAAAGTTATGAGAAAAACGAGGGTGCGAAAGATTGTATCGAAGAATGCTGCAAATATATCCTTGGAGAAGTTAGCGCGTCCGGGCGCGCTGGCTTCGATGATGATGAGATTTTCGGTATGGCGGTTCATTTCTTCGATGAGGATGACATCAAAATAAAGCCAAATAAGGTGGAAAGAGTGGTGAGTAATATCCATGTCGATCTTACCGAAGAGGAAAAAGCCGAGGCCAGGAGAAAGGCCATTGCCGCCTACCAGAATGAGGTGCGCGAGAGCATGAAGCGCAAACCCGCCGCGAAGCCAAAGACTGACAAACAAGAGGAACCGCAATTAAGCCTGTTTGAGTGATGAAAGCGAGAACTAAACTTGAACACGAGATAGAGCGCATGGCCAAGACCATGCCTCCTATCACTGAAAAGCACATCAAGCAAGCCAAAGAAAAATGCTTTTTACACGAGGCATGGCAGGCTGGGCGCGATGCGGATTGCTTCTGTACGGAGTGTGGCCATCAGTTCCACATCGACGCAAATACCGGGGGAACATCATGCCCAAATTGCGGACATCCTTTGACAATTAAAAGGACACGGAAACAACACCTTACCGAAAAGAAATACCTTGCCGTTGTCACCACTCTTTGTGGCTGGCAGGTTGTACGCTACATCGAAATCAAGAAGCAGATCAACCGCTTCGGAGTGCATCCGATAGCCTACGACTGGTGCGAGGTGGCAAGGTGCTGGATTGATGAGGATGGCAAATACAGATTTCAAGCTGTCAGTATATCGTACAATTTCTATTTTTCCTCGTTCCGCTATTCAACGCCTCTTTCATTGCGGCCCGAAAAAAGCAATGGCTACGACATGCTCGTTGAAGGTGTTTATAGTCCACAAAGGATTTTGCCAGTGGTAAAGCGCAATGGCTATGATGGTCGTGTAGGCAAAGACTCTCCGTCCTGGGTCATTAGGCAACTGCTGTCAAACAGTTACTACGAGACACTATGGAAGGCCGGCTATCGGAAATTCCTTTACCAAACGCAAGAAATAAATGCTTTGCAACTGAATTGGCCAAGCCTCAAAATCTGCATGAGGCAACACTATAAGCCAGAGGATGCCGGCTTGTGGTTTGACATGATGACCAACATTCGAGAACTTGGTCTTGATGAGCGGAGCCAGCACTATGTTTGTCCGGTTGATCTAAAGGCCATGCACGATGAAATGGCAAAGCGCGTGACCACGAAGCGCGAGAAGGAACGCGAGGAACAGAGACGCGAGGAACTGCGAAAGGAGTCGAATACGCTTGATAAGAAAAAGGCTTATTTCGGCATCTGCTTTGGCAAGGGAGATATCGCCGTGACCGTTCTCTCGTCCATTCAGGAATACGAAGACGAAGGGAACAAAATGCACCACTGCGTTTTTGCTAATCGCTACTATGCCAAAAAGAACAGCCTTATTCTTTCGGCCAAGGATTCGGATGGTGCCAGGTTGGCCACCATCGAATTGTCTTTGAAAACTTTCAAAGTCATGCAATGCCGTTCCGCTTACAACAATAAGCCGAAGCGTTACGATGAGATTGTCAGTCTCGTCGAGAGCCACGCCAATGATTTCAGAAAAGCACAAAAGAAAACCCAAAAATTACAACCATGCAAGCAATAGGATTTAATGAACACTACGGCCTTCAGACAGCCGTGTTCAAGAGAAAAAAGACAATGACAAGGCGGGCCGAAAAAGGCTTTGAGAACCTAAAAGAGGGATATTTCCATTTCTTCAAAGAACGAAACGAGGTTGTCATTTATGGCGAAAAAAGAACTCCAATCGAGACCATTAGGCTGCGATACAATATCGGCGAGGTCGTGGCCGTGAGACAATGCTATCGCGACATCATAGACCAGCTCGACGACCGGATGAGGGAGTATGTGATAGGCTACTATTCAGGCTCAAAGGCATGGACTAACAAGATGTTTATCCGTCCAGACCTCATGCCTCGGCATATCCGCATCATCGACATCAAGGTTGAGCGGTTGCAGGCTATTTCCGATGACGATTGTCTGAAAGAAGGCATCGAGGAAGACCATCCCTGCTATTGGGTGGCTACAGATTACGACAATCCCGATTTTCGCAAGATTTCGGATGAACTTGCCGACCATTTACCAGACAGAAACGGCAAAATGGAGGCCTATTATTGGGATTCACCACGAAAATGCTTCGCCCATTTGATTGACAAAGTAAGCGGCAAAGGCACATGGGAGCGAAACCAATTCATGCCAGCCTATTCATTTGAACTAATCGACTAAAGCCATGACAAACAAGAAATGCCCAAAATGCGGAAGCGGTAATTTTCAGGTCGTTGATTACCAAATAAGAGCCTACATGTACGAGGTAGAAGACGGATATGTAACGGCCGATGGTATTGATGAAGATAGCGATCATGTTCGGACCAATTGTGTCTGTCGTGAATGCGGCCATGTATGGCATCCGCGAAGGCTGAATGATGATTTTGTAATTGACAATTAACAGAAAGGACATAAAACATGAACAAGAAACAGATTAAAAAACGGTACGATTCCCTCATTGCCAACATCGAACAGCAAAGAATGTATGATGGAAGAGGTAAAGGGGTTGATGTATATGTCTGCGAAAAATGCGGTGGATTGGTGTTGACCCGATACAGAGACAAGGGAGTCACGCCATTCACAATCAGATGTAGATTGTGCAATCAAGGCACGATGATTCACAAAGATACCGTGAGCGAACAACACGCTTTAGCTATATGCCTGTGCCAAGGAGGAAGCAAAGTCAAAGAGTGGGTAAGACCAACTTTCGAACAACTGATGAAAATGAACGAAGGCTTACAAGACCATGTGTTGAATGGCGGCCTTGTGCTTGAAGAGGAGGTGGCGCTATGATTACCCTACGACCCAACCAAGAAGAGCCTATCCGTAAGGCGGTGGAGTTCTTTCGGGAAAAGAACCCGAAGCCAAGCCTCATTGTCCTGCCTACGGCATGGGGCAAAAGCATCTTGACAGCGTTCGTGGCCAAGGAGACGGACGATAAAATCATTGTGCTGCAGCCATCGAAAGAGTTGCTGGAGCAAAACTATCTCAAATACCTGACCCTATGCGGTGACTTCGATTGTCGCGCCTCGATATACAGTGCCTCGTTCAACAGCAAGGTCATCGGCAAAGTCACCTACGCCACCATCGGCAGCATTAAGAACATCGGTGCCACCTTCCGCAAGTACGGTTTTACCAAGATGTTGATCGATGAGGCGCACTTGTATCCTCGCGAGGCTGATTCCATGCTGGGAAAGTTCCTTGCAGAAAGCGGTATCACCCATGTTCTCGGCATCACGGCCACACCCGTCAAGTTGCAGAGCAATACGAGCTTGGACGGTGAGCACTATTCCAAACTCGTGATGCTGACCAGCCGAAGCAAGAAAGGAAACTTCTTCAAGGACATCATTCATGTGGCGCAACCTTCCGAAATGGTAAGGCTCGGATTCTGGTCGCCGTTGAAATACCAAGTCGGCACCTTCGACGGGTCCCTGCTGGTGTTCAACAGCACCAAGAGCGAGTACACGGAAGAAAGCGTGCAGCGGGCATACGAGGCCAACGACATCGTTTCCCAAATCCGTCAAGCCGTCACTTACAGCGGGCGAAAGCATATCCTGGTATTCCTTCCATCGGTGGAAGATGCCAAGGCCTTCGCCAACCGTTACCCTGACTCGGCAGCGGTGTACGGCGACATGGATAAGAAGGAGCGCGAAAAGGTCATCAGCGGCTTCAAGAGTGGCCGCATCCGCATCATCTTCAATGTCCGTGTGCTTTCGACCGGCTTCGACTACACGGGCATCGACTGCATCATCCTTGGCATCAGTACCGCGTCGATAGCGTTGTACTATCAGATTGTTGGCCGTGCTACCCGTATCGACCCCGGAAAGAAGGATGCACTCATCATCGACCTTGGCGGCAACTTTGACCGCTTCGGCAAGGTCGAAGATATCCGCTTCGAGAAAGGCAGCATCTGGCGCATGTTCGGCACGGGTGACAGATTGTTGAGCGGTATGCCCATCCATGAGATAGGCACCGTCCATGCCGACGATGTGGCCAGAGAGGAACAGGCTGCAGCCGAGAGAGCCGCGAAGCGCAAGGGCGACCCGACAATGAAGATGCCCTTTGGCAAACACAAGGGGCTGATGGTGAAGGATGTTCCAGCCAGTTATCGGGAATGGATGCTCAATAACATAGAGTGGCGGAGCACCAACGACCTACTACGGAAGTCGATACTTGTTTCATTGGGGAGGGGGTAAGCAATATGAGAATCGGGTTGATTGATGTGGATTGCCATGCCAAAGTGAAGAAATGGGGTGCTACCGTCTATCCGAACCTCGCACTTTGTAAAATTGCTGCATTCCATAGGCAAAAGGGCGACACCGTTGAGTGGGCAATGCCGATGTTTGAGGAATACGATATCATCTATCGATCCAAGATTTTCAACTTTACTCCGGACGATGATAGGCCATACAAGGCAAAGACCGTCATCCGTGGTGGAACTGGCTACGACATCACGAGCCAACTGCCACAAGAGATTGACGAATGCCAACCGGACTACTCAATCTACACTACGGTACCGAAAGGCATTTCTTATGGCTTCCTTACAAGGGGTTGCCCAAACAAATGCAAGTGGTGTGTCGTTCCAAGAAAAGAAGGAAACATTCGCCCCTATTGGGATATTGAGCGTGTTGCCAACGGAAATAAGAAACTCGTCCTAATGGATAACAATATACTTGCCGCTGGCGACTATGCCCATGAACAACTTGAAAAAGCCATATACTACGGCTATCGACTTGATTTCAACCAGGCTTTAGACGCGAGACTTGTGACAGAATACTTTGCCAAGCAACTTGCGAAAATCCATTGGATAAACTACCGCATTCGTTTCGGATGCGACACTCACGCGAAAATAGATGAATGCGAAAGGGCGATTGCCTTGATCAACTCGTATGGATATCACGGAGAGTATTTCCTTTATACAATGCTAAACGATGACTTCGAGGAATGTTACTCCAGACTCATATACTGGTGGGAAATTAACCACCGATGCCGTGAGGAGCATAAACCGAATATCTATCCGTATGCGCAGCCATACCGAGACCCAGATAACCCGAAGCGTCCTATTCCGCAATGGCAGAAGGATATGGCGCAATGGGTGAATAAACATCAGATATTTCAAATATCAGACTTTAGAGATTTCAGCCCACGCAAGGGCTTCAAATGTGAGCAATACTTCAAATAACAAACACAATGACACCAGACGAAATCATTAAATTGGCCAAAGAAATGCGCGATGCGCAAAAGTCCTGGTTCCTATGCCATAACCGAGCCGATCTCGACAAAAGCAAGCGGCTGGAGCGGCAACTTGACGCGGCCATCGATGAATACCTTGACCCACAGCCTACACTATTCGGATAAAATTTTGCCTTCGATGTAATCAAATTGATTACAAACCACTATTTTTGCAGCATTAAAACGGTTTGGTTTTATGGAAAGTGAAGTGAAAGACATATTGTTTCCGAGCGACAACGCCTTTGACATCCCCGTTTTGCGCCTTGACCGCCAAGCGGGACATCTTGAATTGCCGTTTGTCCCGTTCGGCACTGCGTTCAAGGCAAACATAGCGAAAACCATTCACTATTATGTTGATGATTACCGCTTTACGGTGCTGTGGAATAACCCTGCAAAGGGAATCAAAAACAATATGACACAAGCTGTTGAGCCAAACTGTTCTTTGTTCGACACAACGCCTGTGGCTCGGGGATTGGAACGCATTTACCGTAAAAGGTGGGTGGCTCGTTGGTGGCAAGATCGTGGCATATTGATTTATGCAGACCTCAATGTAAGCGCGAAGTTTTACGACTACAACCTTCTGGGCATACCGCAGGGCTGGAATGCTTTTGCCACAAGGGGGTATCGTGGCAAGATTGAGGCGCTGAAGATGGAGCACGAACAGGCTCGTCGTGTGTCAGGCCTCGATGTGCCCAACATGATCGTATATGGCGGTGGGAACGAGATTCACGAGTATTGCATGGCAAATTCGTTGCTGTATGTCACCGACTTTATGACCGAGAAAGGAGAGCGCACCAATGACTAAAGAGTTCGGCAAAGACCGTATGGTTGAGCAATATAGACAATCTTCCGCCGATGTTGCGGCAAAGGCAAAGGAAATGAGAGATTCTGGGCTGTATTCCGAGGTGATAACCACAAATGACGGCGGCATCTTTGCGATTGAAAAAGGGAAGGCAAAGCACAAGCCGGAAGAGATTGAGGCGGGCAAATACATGGCCAAGGCTGGGTACCATGTCATTTTGAAAGACGAAACCGGCAGCGTGACAACTCCAGACGGTTATGTGTACTCCTTTACATTTGAACAGAGAACCCCGACGAAAGGGGGAGCTACATTCAAAAGGGCGTTGGACCATGCGCAGAAGAAATCCGCTGATGTGGCCGTGGTCTATGACAAACACCAGGTCTATCACCGTCAGGATGTCGAGAACGGGATCAAGCAGTTTGAAAACCATAGCAAATACCGCTTCAAGCGCATAATCGTGGTGTCAAAGTCTGGAAATGTGTACGAGCATAGCCATAATGAATAAAAAAAGATGCCTTCCAGCATCTTTCCTTCCGTGGGGCTGTGCATGTAGGCCTCGGCGCATATATACCTCTCATGGGAACACACCCACTATCCAGCGGGGGGTTGCATGCATCCCGACCCGCGAGTTTACCGCCGCAAAGATACAACATTTTTCATAGAACAGCTTGTTTCATCTACCCATTTCTTTCTGTTTTTAGATGTTTCATTTGGCACGGGCGGCAAAGACCGCCCGTTTTCATGCCCAAACGAAAAAAAATAACGAAAAAATATAGAAAAATAAATAAATTGTTTGCAGGTATAAATAATTTGTGTATTTTTGCGGCATGAATCAAACGAAGAAAGGAAACAGAATATGACTTACATGACACACGTAGTTAAACTTCACGGAGAGAGAGTCGCAAGTTACCGTTGCTATCAAGTGGCCTACAATCACGCCTACGACCTCAAAAAGGAATACGAGGATTGCGGTATCGATGCCGACATCACCATCAATGGAAGACCTTTTGAATACTAACCAATAAAACAACAATACAATGAACAAGCAAAGAAGAAAAGACATCGAGGATGTCATTGCCAAGCTCGAAGACATCAAGTCATCAATCGAAAGCATCTACGAAGAGGAATATGAGGCTTATTCAAGCCTTCCCGACAGCATCCAGGACTCCGAAAGAGGCGAGGCCATGAGCCAAAATTCGGACGACCTCGACCAAGCCGCTCAAGACCTTGACGACATCATCTCAAACCTTCAGGACATCGTAGAACGCTAATCGCAAACAATGAAACACCTAATCAACCTAATTCAATAACCACTTAAAAAGAAAGGGATTAAAAATGACCAAAACAACGAAAGTCGCATTGCGCAGCATCGAAGTGAACACCAAAGAGTACGAATTGAATCACCAGAAAGCCCCGAGGGGGGTGGGTGTCTGGGCCTTCTCCATCGGAAACAAAGCAGCCTTTGACGATGTGGAAAAAGCCTTCTGGACCGGATCGATGAACTATTCCGAGGCTGTCAAGATGGCCAAGCTCGAAGCCCAAAAGCAGGGCGCAACCATCATCTATGTGATGCCGTAACAGACGGTCGCCGCTGTAGAGGATAGTTGGCACCTCAAATGCCTTCCCAGCCCGATACTGGCAGCGGCACAAACGCGCGGGGCTAAGTATTCGCTCAAGACCTTGGAAAATCAGCCTTCCGAGCGGCGCAAGCCGTCAATCGGTAAATTTGGAAGAGTCGAGGGAGAGGTTCTAAAGGCTTCACTCCGAAACAGAAGCGACGCTCACCGATAGAGTGGAAATGGCGTTGGCGGTCACGACACGACCCATGGAAAAAATACCGCATGGACGGTATTTTTCTCCGTGTAATCATTATGATGACAAAATTATTATCTTTGCAGCGTCATCAAACTGATTACAAAATGAAACTCAACAAAATCAAACCGAATCCAGACAACCCTCGCGTCCTTCGTGACGAAAAGTTCGAGAAGCTGAAAAAATCCCTCATCGAGTTCCCAGAAATGATGGAGAAGCGCCCAATCGTCATCGATGAAAACGGCGTTATCCTGGGCGGCAACATGAGGTATCGTGTATTACAAGACATCTATGGGAAAAAGGGTGAAATCCCCGATTCTTGGGTGATTAAAGCCGAAGGATGGACCGAGGAACAGAAGAAACAGTTTATCATCAAAGACAACGCCGCATTTGGTGAATGGGATTGGGACCGCCTCGCTAATGAGTGGAACGCTCCCGACCTTGCGGATTGGGGCGTTGACTTCCCCAATGACTGGGCCAAGGGTGGGGACGACATGAATTTTGACGAATTCTTCAAAGAAGGAGAGAACGCCAAAAAGAAGAGCGATTCTGACGAAATCGAATTGACGATCTCAATTCCAAAATCATTCGAGGATAAGTTGGAAGACATCAAGAAGGCCTTGCAACTGACTTGCCAAGAATGGGAAGGGGTGAAGGTGCTGTGATGGAAAGGCTTCATCTTCCAGACAATATCAAAATCCACTATGCAGGTTGCGAGAACCAAAAGCAATACTTGGCCGCCTATCTGCAGGGCATCAGGTATGGCCTTTATACCTGTTATCCCTTCGTGGAAAGAAAGGTGTTCGCCCATGTCAAGTCGCCGCTTCTGTCCTTCAAGGAGCAATCCAATCCGGCTGTCGACATCCCGAGAAAACTATGCGCCGACCTCAATCATGTCATTCAGGACAGCGGATTGTTCACTCTGATGTTCGGCTCTCAAAAGTCGGTCCAGAAAAACACGAAGCTCATCGGCAAGTGGTATGACGCGCTCGTTGAGTTCACATTGGAACATGGCGCCCCCGTGACCTGTGTGGAATGCGACTGCCAGAAGCTTTTCGGTGTCGATCTTGCGTGGGAGTTCCGAGAGAGGATGAAGAAAGACCTTCCGAACCGTCAAATCAATGTCTTTCACATGGAAGACGGCAAAGATGGCCTTGACCGTCTTATTGAGTTCTCGGACTACATCGCCATTTCGGTACCAGAACTTCGTTTCGCCAACAAAAAGGGCTATGTGATATCTCTCGCCCGGTACATCAAGAAGCGCAAGCCTTCAATCGATATTCACCTGCTGGGCTGCACCGAACTTTCATTGCTCAAAGAATGCCGCTTCTGTACCAGCGCAGACAGCACCACATGGATTTCCCCGAACAGATACGGGTACGTCCAAAACAAGCATGTCTCCCGCATCGACATCGATAAGGTCAAGCAGATGGTTGGTGATGAGAACTTCGGCCAGCTAAACGCTCACCTTAACGACAGATACACCGCCGCACTGTTCCTGAATGTGGAAATCCTGAAGAAGCAGTACCAGGAAAAAGCCGGCAATCAAGACTATTACTCAAAACTATAATTATCAATCAATTAAATCATTTTCAAGATGAAAAAGACAAACGAAAACTTGATGCTGTTGAATCTCTTTTTCTGCATCAGCATCGTAATCGCAAACGTGGTCGGCTGTAAAGTGGTCGACTTCGGCTTCTCGGTCTTTGGCCACCGCTGCATTTCATCCGGCGGCGCATTGACTTACGCAGTGACTTTCCTCTGCACCGACATCATCGGCGAGATTTGGGGAAAGCACGAGGCTCACAAGGCGGTCCGGCGTGGATTGCTCATCCAAGTGTTCGCTCAATTGCTCATCATCGGCACACAATTCCTTCGTGCCGTCGATCCGAACATGCAAGCCGCCTATGAAACGCTGCTTGGCCAGTCCTGGTGTTTCGTCATCGGAAGCCTCACCGCATACCTGTGTTCCCAAAGTTGGGACGTGTTCATTTTCCACCGCATCCGCGAAAGGCTGTCTGCAAAGCCGAAACTTCGCTGGATTTGGAACAATGCCAGCACCATGACATCACAAATCATCGACACCTTCGTTTACGCGCTCATTTCCTTTGGTGTCGGCATGGGATGGCTTTGGCATGAAGGAGGCTGGGGACAGCTTCTCGGCCTGATGATTGGCCAGTATGGCATCAAGTTCCTGCTTGCATTACTCGACACTCCGTTGTTTTACATATTCACAAGAAAACCTATTAAAATTTCAGAACAATGAAAAAATTCCTCATCCTCTGCTTTGGCTTGATGCTTGGCGTCATGGCCTCAGCCCAAACGACCGCAGAACTTTATATCGGTCAGCACGAAACGAAAATCTTTCTCGAAAGGACGGCAGTCTCGGACAATTCCGTGACTTTCGGCTATCTGGAGGCAACCTACCAGGGTGGCGCCATGTTCAAGGCCTTCCATGAACAAAAGTTCTGGAAAGTCCCGATCTACGGCCATGTGGAGTACCAGACGACCTTTGACGGCAATCATGTGTGTCTCGCCGGCGCTGGCTTATACAAATACCTTGGAAACGGTTTCCTCGAACTTTGCCCGATGTACCGATATGATGGGCAGAGTAATTGGCAGCTCTCCTTTGTTTACCAGTTCAATTGGAAGTATCTCGAACTATATGGGTACAACCATGTGTGGGGGCAGAATTACGCTTGCTTCTTCGGAGAAGAAAGGCTGCATTTCAAGCTGGGCGACCATTTCCGAATAGGTGTGGCCGTTGATTTGGCCTACTTCGACAAATTCACGGTAACGCCGTATCTCGGCATTAGGTACGATATCTGATTATGGAAGGACGCGACGAAAAAGGCAGATTCGCAAAAGGCAACAAACACGGACACCGATTTAGCAACGGCGACGCAACGGAGTGTCAACAAAAGTCGTTGATCGCAAGGAAAGAAAATCAAAAGGTGGCCGATGTGGTTCGTCGCGTCCTTTCCGAAAGGGGCTCAAAGGCTGACAAAACCAAGATGGACGACTTTGTTGAAAAGGTCGTCTATTCTGTTTTTCATAGCAAGGAAATATCGCTTGACGACCTCTTGAAGCTGCAAAAGATCCTCGGAGAAGACATCTTCCGCATTGAGAGCAACGGCCTGAATTTCTCCATCGATGAGAAGGGCATGCAAGCGGCTAACGAGTTGAAAGGGAAATGACATGATTACGGGCAAGCTGTTTCATATCAACAAAGAAGCCTTCCTCAAAAGGCCGCGTCTCATTGCCAACAAAGGCGGTACCCGTAGCAGTAAGACATATTCCATCGTGCAACTGCTGGTCACGCTGGCCAATGTCGGAAGAAAGCGGTCTATCGATATCGTTTCCGAGAGCCTTCCGCACTTGAAAAGGGGTGCCATCAAGGACCTGGACGAGATACTCAATGCCGCTGGCCAGACCGAAGGCAAAGAGTACACGCTCAACAAAACCAATCACGAATACACCTTCCGTGCCACCGGTACCGTCATCCGTTTCTTCTCGGCTGACGATTGGGGCAAGGTGAAAGGCTCTCGGCGCGACATCCTATTCATCAACGAGGCCAACCGTATCGATTGGGAAACCTACCGCCAACTTGCCGTGCGTACCACTGAAATGATTTTCATTGATTGGAACCCCGACAGCGAGTTTTGGTATGAGGAAAACGGCCTCAATCTTCGTGAAACGACTATCGAGATACACAGCACCTACAAAGACAATGAATTCCTCGGCAAGGAGCAAATCGCGGAAATCGAGAGCAACCGAGAGTTGGACCCGAATTGGTGGCGCATCTATGGCGAGGGCGAGACGGGTATTCCAATCGGCCTCATCTACACAAACCACCATCTTATTGATGTCATCCCGGACAGGGTGCGCCGAACTGCCATGCACACAAGAGGTCTTGACTTCGGCTTTACCAACGACCCAACGGCGCTGGTTGATGTGTATATCGAAAAGGCTGCAAGGGCGATCTATTGTGACCAACTGATTTACAGAAGGGGGATGCTCAATGTGGACATCGTGAATGAAATGAAGTCGCAGGGGCTTAATCCGAAGACCGATATCTATGCCGATGCCGCCGAGCCGAAATCCATCACCGAAATACACGGATATGGCTTCAATGTGAAGCCCTCTTACAAGAAAGACCTCAACACGCAAATCCAATGGCTTCAGGGGTACAAACTCTATATCACCAAGTCCAGCCTTGACGGAATAAAGGAGTTCCGCAACTACAAATGGAAGGTTGACAAAGACGGGAAGCCCGTCAATGAGCCTGTCGATATCTGGAACCACTTCATGGATGCGCTACGCTACGCCACTTACACACCGATAATGGGCCGACCTGCATACTCGGGCGGCACAATCAAAATGCACAACCAACAATGAAAATCCGCAGTATAGAAGACCTAATCAGGTGGGAAGACCTGATTTCGGAAGACAGCAAGGCCAAGCTGCAGGCAATTGGAAGGCCGGCACGATTGGCAGGGAAGAAGACACCCGAAAACCTGGACGACATCACCCTTGGCCAACTCATCACGCTTTGGCATATCAAGGACGAACGCGACCTGTTTTATTTGTCAGCCCTTTGCATTTTCGCCTATGATAAATCAGTATTCAGGCAGAAGCTCATAGAAATAAGGTTGCGTCACACGGGCGCCGGTCGGTCAATAGGCTGGAGCAATTTCGTGTCAAACGAGCTTATCCGCATCAATGAAATGTGGCAGCGGTGCGATGTGCCTCTTTCGGACATCGACCGCCAAGCCGGAGCCGCTGACCTCAATTTCGGCTTCTTCTCCATCATTGACGCATACGCACAAAGGCAGGGCATAGTCAACCATGACGATGTGCTGAAAGTGAAATGGATCGAGGTCTGGCAGTCCCTCCAGAAAGACGCCGAAATCGCCAAGTTCCAGTTGAGGCGTGAACGCATACTGGAGTCACGATTAAAACGAAACGGAAAATGAACATCGAGAACATCATTCAAGGCATTGTCGGCACGATGGGTATTGGCTACCTCTACGAGACCGTTTACGGTGCAAACATCGAGCTTGACAAAATCGTGCGCGACAAACAGCGCAATATCTCCAACGAGGTTGATTTGCCCGCTGCGGTCAATATCTTGGCCACAAGCGGAAGTTTCGACTTCAACGACGGCAAATATCACAACGAAATCCGAGAGGTGCAAAACATCCGTGTCCTTTTCCTTGACAAGATGAAGCATGATGACAAACTCGATCAGGACGATGTGACACTCATCGAGACCTTGAAAGGCTATGCGAGGGAGTTCATCAAGAAGATGGCCGCAAGCGGCAAATTCTTCTATATCGAAAAATACAATTGGCAAATCAGGCTCAACGCCTTCGATGCCAATGTAGGTGTGTTTGAACTAACGGCAACGGTTAAGGAGTATGTAGGAACTTGCGTCGATGAATGAATCCCCCGAAATAGTAGCCCAGAACAGGACGATGGAAATCCTCAACGAGAAGATGAAGGAACTCGCCGAGGCCATACGCGCCAACCATGAGGCAGCCGGACAGGTGGCCAGCGGTCGGATGCGTGACAGCCTGCAGTCCGTCACCCTTCACGACAACCGCATTTTCATCGGCTTTGTTGATGCGCTGAATTATGTCGAGGCGTTGGAACGCGGAAACGCACCTTGGGAAGACATACCGACACGCGAGGCCAAGGATGGCCATTACTACGCCTATGTGCCTGGCTGGTTTGCAGAGGCAATCGGTCAATGGATGCGCGACAAAGGCATAGAGGAAACCAAGGAGAGAAACAGATGGTCGGTCGCTTGGAGCATCATCCATTTTGGTACGAAGTTGTTTCAAGACGGTGGCCGCACCGATATCTATTCCGATTTGGTGGACCAATACAGCGATGAAATCGCCAACGAAATAATGAAAGAGTATGACACAATAATCAACACTATAACACTAAACCAATGAGAACTGCACAAGTAATATACGACGATGTTTACGAAGACAGAAACATAGCATACATAAGCTATCCAGAGGCTTGTGTATTCGTCCATTCAAGGCATGTTTACCTCAAAGCCGATATGCGCGACGGTGACAATGTACCAAATTCTGGTAGGTATGTTATTCTCACGCTTACTGACAATGACACCAATGTTTCGTACAGCGTTGGCAAGTATGCCGACCAAAACGCAATAGTGATTTTCGATTTGTCGCGCTTGCTTCAAATCCTTACTGATTTTGTGAAGCCGGACTGCATTTTCGACTACAGAGATGATTCGGCCTTGGCACAAAGCCACACCGTCACCATTGCATTGAGTGAGCCTGGCATTCATGCGTTCTGGAGCGGTACCGTCGAGGCGTTCAACGGCTCAGACGAAATCAACGATTTGTGGTGGAATACAGCGCGCAGGTTGCGTTGGTGGACCGCCTACCCGTTTACCTTCGATTATGCCAATGTCGATGAGGCAAGCATTCAGATTGATGGTGGTATTGTGGAAGTAGGGAATTTCCCGCAAATTGTGACTACGAAGAGTGTGTCAAGACTCCGTGTCAATCCAGCAGGGACCAAGTTCAGTTTGTCGGCCAACAGAATTATCAAAGTCTCAATCAGCGCAAATGGTATGTTGATGAGGATAGCGGGAACTTCTGACAGTGGCCATGTTGCAGAAACAAGCCTTTTTTCTAACAATGTTGCCAACACCCTTTTTATCGGGGTTGATCATAGAGAGACCACCGAAGCTGATGTCTATCTCCGCTGGCTCAACCGTCATGGTGAATTGTGCTATTGGCTTTTCAAGCGGTATTCTGGAAGTCGCAATGTGAGTGCGACAGAAAGTTACCGTGCAATGGTTGAGGACGACAGGTATATCAACGGCATCCGTGATAATGCACGGCTGCTTACAAGAAGCCTCAAAAGCGAGCTGACCATCTATACCGATTTCCTCCAGCAATGGGAATACGAGCATGTTGCATCGCTCTTTGACGCCCCCTTTGCCGATATGCTGGAGCAAAAGACCTATGACCCCACGAATGGGATAATCCATTGGAACCGTGTGCATGTGAAAGCCGGCAACCATGTCGAAAACCTTAAAAACTTCTCGGAGCATGACACAAACAAGCAAATAGTCTTGACCCTTACCATGCCCGACCAAAACCACATTGAGCCATGAGAAAGGACATCAGTATTTATGTAAAGGTGAATCTGCCAGGCATGGAATATGACATGGAAGAGTGGCAATTGTTGGATGTTGGCAATTTGAGCCTTACGCTTGATTACATCAGCAACATTCTTTCCGATATTGGCAGCATCACCAGCAGCCGCACATTCACCGTGAAGCTGCCAAGGACGGTGCATAATGACAAAGTGCTTGACTTGGCCGTTGTGCCTCAATATGAGAGTAACAGCCGATACAAGTATTTGCCTTGCAAGTGCTATGTGAATGACATCGATGTTATGGGGGATGCCTTTTTGTATCTTCTCGACAGCGAGGCGACAAATTACCAGTGCTGCATCGTGTTTGGTCTTCTGCAGTATTACAGGGCTTGGATTGATGCAGGGAAGAGCATCAAGAAATTGGCTAATAATGGACAATACATCAACTGGAATCAAAGCTCTGCATTTCAATGGTCTGAATATGTGTCGCCTTTGCAACCGCCAATTATACACGCGGCACGATGGTATGGAGATGATGCCAATATAAACACCTATACACCCGCAAACGGTCTTGGTAAACTGATGCACTTCGGCATATATTATCCGGGGTTTGAAAGAACGAATGTGACGGTGGAATTTGCAAATGTGCATCCATTTGTCACTATGCGAGAAATATGGGAGCGAATCATAAGTGAAAACAATCTCAACTTCGTGCTTCCAAATGATGTAAAGCTTGATATGGAAGACCTTGCCATTGTGCTGACAACGATCAGCGGGAACACAGCACAAGGAAACGCAAACCAAGATGTAAACATCGGTAGTGGCGATCGCCCATATAGTAACAAGAAATCAGCGGCTTCGACTACATGGTTTTGGAATATCATTTGCCAAAACCACGGCGACTGCTATTCAAATGGAATAACCAATTACAATGCTGGAACACGTAAGAGTAAAATTCTGTACAAGGGTGATTCTAATCTTGATATGATTATTGAATTGGATCTTGCCGACAATTCAAGTTTCTCATACAATGGCGGTCATCATTCGGCTTCATATATCTTGAACGACAAAGGTCACATGGAATACATGAACCTTTATGTCTATATTTATTCCACTCAAGAGACAATCACTATAACGCCAACCTATACGGCTAACGGCATTTTGTGGAGTGGTAGAGTTCATATCCCGTGCTGGTCTCGTGTAGAAGGCGAAGCAGTGGCAGACGTTTGGATTGATAACGATACTCGTATTTGTAACGATATCGGTAATGGTATATGGAATACATATTGGTTTGGAGGAAATCGTGCTGCGTGGGACCAAAAGTTTCAATGGAATAGATGTCTGATTGAAGTTGTTTGGTACGATGGTACGCATAACTATCCAAATCCATATTTTAGGCTTTTCCCAAATCTACCAGATATCAAGCAAGTGGATTTCGTGAAGTTCGTTTGTCAGTTGTATGGCCTCTTTCCTGTGGTCAATCCAGCAACCAGCGATCAAATTGAATTTGTTCACTTTGATAGTTTGATTGAAAATGAACCAAAGGCAAGTGATTGGAGCAACCGTCTTCTGGAAGACGATGCGGATGCACCAAAGAAAATTTCCATGCGTCTTGGCGATTTTGCCCAACGCAATATGATTTCATACAAGCAAGATGAACACGACCCAGTTTCAGATAGAATAAGAACGGGTGTTCTTTTCGTGAACGACCTTACTCTTGAAAAGGATAAGGAACTGATAACATTCCCGCTTGCTGCTTCCGAAGATAACACCATCAACCAGTATTATATCAAGGTAGAGACCGATAATGAAACAGACCCGCCAACCGTGACCTATGAAGCGGAATTTACTGAGTGCGTCCACAGGCTTATGCGTGTTATTTCATGGTACAACTACGCTAATAAGACGGTCACGGAACTTTCTTTTTCTGGATTGTCGGTGCCGGAGATTATCGAGAAATACTATTCAACATATCAGGCATATATTGAAAAGCCCAGGCTTATCACCGAGCGTGTCCGGCTGCTTGAGACCGAATTGAAGGCGCTCGATATGCGTATCCCGGTTTATCTTTCCAAATACGGCCGATATTTCGCCATTAAGGACATCAAATGGACGGTCGGCAATGACTATGCCGAATGTGAATTGCTAATGTTATAAACCACAAAATACTATAATACCATGGGCGAAGAAACCACAAAACGAATTATCGAGGTGGAAGTGGACCAGACAAAGGCCATTTCGCACCTTGTGGAATACCAAAACAAACTAAAGGAAATCACCGAACAGGAAAAGTTGTGGAAGAAACAGCTTGAAGAAGGCATCTTGACGCAAGAAGACTATGACAAAAAGATGGCCGCTGCCAATGAGGTGAAGAAAGAGTATCGCCGGATTATTTCCGAGACTTCAAAGGAAATACAAAACTCCTTGAAACAAGACAAACAAAAGGCTGACAGCCTAAAGTCTTTGCGTGCCGAGTTGAGCAACGCCACGAAGCGTTTTGACGAAATGAGCAAGGCGGAACGCGAGTCTGCCCAAGGTCAAGAGCTATTGCAGCACATCAAGGACATTACGGATGAGATCAAGTCAGCCGAAGAAGATACTGAACGGTATTTCCGCAATGTCGGCAATTATCCCAATGCCGTCAAGCCGGTGACTCAGGCTATCAAGGAAATGACCCAGGAACTCATTCAGATGAAGTTGCGCGGGGAAGAAAACACGGAAGAGTATCAACAGATGCTGCAGAAAGTGGGAGAAATGAAAGATGCCATTGGTGACACGCAGCAAGCCATTAAGGGCATGGCCAGCGACACGGCTGCACTTGATTCCGTGTTGGGTGCCGCTCAACTCACCGCTGGAGCGTTTTCTACTGTTATGGGCGTGCTTAATCTTGTGGGCGATAAGGATAGCGAGACGATGAAAGAGGTGGCCGAAGCCCAACGCAAGTTGCAGGCGGCCATCGCCATCACTACGGGCTTGCAATCCGTTCAAAACGCATTGCAGAAGCAATCGGCATTGATGTTAGGGATAACAAAATTACAGACCCTTGCCGCTGCAAAGGCCGAGAACATAAAGACAGCAGCCACAACAAAGGGAATTGTGGCTACCAAGGCCGCGACCGTTGCGCAAGCCTTGTTTAATGCGGTAGCATCGGCAAATCCATACGTGTTGCTTGCTATGGCCGTCCTAACGGTCGTTGGAGCGCTGGTCGCATTCACGAAAGGCAGCAAAGAGCAAGAAACACAAGTCCAACAAACGAATACGCAGCTTCAAAACCAGATCGACATTATCAAAAAACTGCAAGAAGATTACGAGACACTGAACTCCAGAATAGAGCAGGGTATAGCCGACTCAATTGAGGCAGCCAAAGCAAGAGGCGCTTCAATAGAAACCATCCGAGACCTTGAAGATAAGCTGTTTGAGGAACAATCTCGAAGGATGAAGCAAGAGAAAGCGGATTTGCAGGATGAAATCTTACATAGGATTTATTACGAGAATAAATACGAGGAAACCATCAATAACATCAAGTCACTTGATGCACAATACATGGATGCTGTTCGTTCTGGCAATAAAGAACGCATGGAATTCTACTTGAAAGAAATAGACCAGTTGCAAAAGTTGGCCGATGCTTATAAGCAACACATTGATGCTGTGGTTGATTTCGAACATCGCGAATCACAGCTATATACCAACAGAACAAAGCAAATGGAGCAAAGAAGGAAGGAGGATGAAGAAGCGGCAAACAAGGCCCGCGAAGCTGCCAACAGACGTGCAAAAGAAGCGGAGGAGCGCCGTAGAAAAGAAGCGGAGGAGCAAAAGAAATACCAGCAGCTCACATTGACGGAAATGCAGAAGGCCGAAGACGCCCTTAATGCATTGATTGCCGACGAATACGAGCAACGCCGAGCCATTGAGGAAACAGCCTATCGGCGCAAGATGGAAGCATTGCAAAAGAGCATGAAGGAAGAGGAAGATGCCCACGGAAAAGACACCGACCTTTATCGCTCGTATCTCCAGCAACTCGAAGCACTTCGCCGTCAGCATGAGCAAACGATGAGCGATATCGCACAAGACCAGTTCCAGAATGAACAGGAATTGCGCAATAATTCAATCAAGTATCTTGAAGCCGCAAATGATTTGTATTGGCAAAACCGCATCAATGAGATTATTGCCCAGGGTCAGGAGGCCGGAGAGGTAGAATTGCAGATGCTGAAGGATAAACTTGACATGATGGTGCAATACACCGACGAAAGCGATGCCGAGTTTTATGCCCGCCGCCTTGAAGCGCAAATCGCCTACAACCAGAAGAAGGAAGCACTCAACAAGGCTGAAATGGCCATGGAGAAAGCCAAGGCCGGCTATATGTCAAGCATTGCGGGCTCCATTTCAAGTTTGCTGGAAAGCGTAGCGGATGACAATAAGGCCATGGTCAAAGCCTCAAAGATTGTCGCATTGGCCGAGGTTGCCATCAAACAAGGTGTGGCCATTGCCGAGGCGGTTGCGAGTTCTGCCGCTGGCGATCCCTATACCTATGCTTTGCGTGTGGCCGCCGCTATCGCCTCAACCGTTGCCGCTATGGCCACAGCCATCCAGTCCATCAACAGCGTGAAGCTGGCCCGAGGCGGTAAGGTGAAGGGACCGGGGTCGAGAACGAGTGACAGCGTGCCGGCAATGTTGTCGAAGGATGAGTTTGTCGTGAATGCGGAAAGCGCCGAAAAATATGCACCATTACTCGAGGCCATCAATAACGATGGCAAAGGCGGATTGTTCCCTGGTGTCGGTCAAGGCGGCATCTATAACCCCGTGCTTTCCATGCTACGCAATTCTGGCGGCGCTCCGATTCAGGTAACGGGTCAGCAAGAGGCAATATCGCGTATGACTATGGCATCGGCCATGCGTGAGGCCATGGAAGACCTCGACCTATATGTGTCAGTTGAGGAAATCAACCGCACGGAAAACAGAGTCAAGGCTATGGAGCAACTTTCTACTGTCTGACAAAATTTTACGCCGATATACTATAAATTGGGAATTTTTTGTTTTCTTTGCCGTGTAATCAAATTGATGACAAAATGATACTGAAGATTAACCGTGAAATCTGTGCCGAAGACGATAAGGCAAGGTTGTGGTGGGAAGGCCGCAACGGCATTTCCTTTGACGATGTGGACGATGCTATTCGTAGCATGGATGCCGCTGACAACACAATTGAAATCCTTATGAACAGCCTTGGCGGCGACTGCGACGAGGGCTTTGCCATTTACGACTCATTACGTGCATCTGGCAAGGAAATCAAGGCCGTCATTCAAGGCAATTGCGGTTCAATGGCTTCGGTAATCTTGTTGGCCGCCTCGGAGCGCAAGGCTTTCCCTCATGCCAAGCTCCACATCCACAAAGCGTATCTGGCCGGATATTACAATTCGCATTTCAGCATTTCGGATGCCGAGACCGCGAAAGCGTACCTCGAGGAGCTCAACGGAAAAATCCTTGACATCTACGAGGAAAGGACGGGCACACCGCGTGGAACTCTCGAACCGATCATGGACGAAGACAGGGACATGGATATGGAAGAGGCCAAAAGCCTCGGCTTTATTCAGGAAATCCTTCCGCCTGCGTCCGCTTCGGCATACTATTCACAATTTAACAAACTAAACAATTCAAAAATGAGCAAGAAAAGTAAAACCGCCAATGCGGTGATTTCATTTCTGAAAGCCCTTGGATTGAGCAAAGAAGACCTCGAAGCCAAGGACTATGTGCTTCAGACCGAGGACGGTACTGAAATCAACATCGACATCGACGAGGGCGAAGAGCCGAAAGTCGGTGATTCTGCCAGCCCCGACGGTACCTTTGTGCTGAAAGACGGGCGTACCATCGTCATTGCTGACGGTGTCATTACCGAAATCAAGCCAGCCGAAACGCAAGAGGATGGCGAGACGAAGGAGGAACTGAAAGCCAAGATTGCAAACTTGGAACAGCAGCTTTCGGAAGCCAAATCGAAAGACTCTGCCAAGGACACTGAAATCGAGGCACTGAAAGCCAAGGCCAAGTCCGAAGACGACCAAAAGGCTCTCGACTTCGTGAAAGAAGCCGGTGGTGTTGAAGCTTTGGCCAAGATGCAAAGCAAGTTCAAGGCAGAAGGCCGTCAGCCCAACACGGACACTCCTGATGTGACCAAAGAGACCGCCTTGCAGCGCGAACTTCGCGAGAAGAAAGAGGCGAGAGCCAAGAAGAAAGAAACGAAGTAATCACCTAAAAATCTTACTACGATGCAAAACAATTTTTCATTAGACCTTTCAACGCTTACCCCCGACAATCAGGCGGTACGCGACCTCGCCGAACTCATCTTCCTTGAGATCATCGAGCCCGGTAAGTTGGACCAGATTCTCGACATCAACCTTGGTGTCCGCAATGGCCAGCGCGTTGCGCTCGTCCATGCCATGCCCGAAATGATGGTGGCCATGCAGGGCTGCAGCCCCGAATATGGCGCAACCGAAATCCCCACCAGCGAGCAGGTTTGGGAAATCTCTGGCTTCGGCATCTACCAGAAGATTTGTGCCAACGACATCATCGGCACCATTATGAAGTACATGCGCGACAAAGGCATCAACAGTGACGACCTCACTTCCGATGAATTTGTTACCTACGTGCTTCGTCCCATGCTGGAAGAGAAAATCGTTGAGGAAATCTTCCGTATTGCCATCTTCGGCGATACCACCCTCACCGTTTACAACTCCAGCACGAACACCACGGGTCAGTTGGTTCCTGGCAAGAATGCCGGCAACTGGAACTTTATGACAGGCATTTGGAAGCGCATTGTGACGGGTGTCACCAACGGCGACATCAAGCGCGTGACCATCACGCAGAACGCAGCCGCCACCTATGCCTTGCAGAACGCTTTCATCACCACGCAGGGAGCGGCCAAGGGTGTGCTCGTCAATATGCGTAACAGCGCCGACATGGTGCTTCGCATGGCCACCGACCGTCAGTTTGTCGTCACCCAATCGTTCGCCGATGCCATCGAGTATGACATCCTGATGAACAACGGTGCCGCCAACTATCAACTGCAGTACACCGAATTGTTTGCTGGCATCAAGGTCACGACCATCCTTGGCGAGAAGGTTTTGGTTGTGCCTCAACTCGATGCCATCATCCAAAGCTGTTTCATCAACACCGACTATCCCAACGCTGCCCATTATCTGCCTCACCGCGCCATCTTCTACTCGCTGAAGAATTTGAAGTGGGGTACCGAGTCGGGCGGTGTGGATGCGCAGGGCAAGGTCATTCCCGCCAGTTTCGCCGAGATGAAAATCTGGTACGACGAAAAGGACGAGAACACCTATTTCAAGGTGAAAGACACGATGGGTACTTCCATCCTTGACCCGCGCATGGTCGTAGTCGCTTACTAAAGTATGAAAGGGAATAACCATGCCAACGCCAGTAACACTCAATCCAAGTTGCGCACAGCTTATCAGCAAAGGCTACGATAAGGATTGCGCACGCGAACCCAAGAAGGGTTTCGGCCCTGTGGCCATCATTCTCAACTATGACGATATCGATTGGGATAATGTCGTAGTCGGCGCTTCGGCCAACCTCATCACCACTTTGCCTCTCAAGGCTGGTGGCAAGGTCGGTTACAAGGTGGCGCAGTTCAAGAACCCGTTCCAAGGAACGGTGCGCAACCTCAACGACGGTACCTATCTCCGTTCGTGGGATAAGACCTTCATGTTCGTAACCCTTACGCGCGACGATGAACAGAACCTTGGTCTCAACGACCCGATGGCCAACGGCAAGTTTGTGGCCATCGTGAGAAACGAAGACCCGGGAGATAAAGGCAAGTGCCGTTGGGAAATCCTCGGCTATCACAATGGCCTGCAGCTCACCGCTTGCGACCAAGACGCCTACGGTGATACCTATGGCGGCGATGTGTTCACCTTGAAGGAAGAGTTTGCCGCTCGTTCATCGATGTATCTGTACAACACGGATGCCCCCACTACGGAAGCCGCCGTGTTGGGTTATCTCACTCCGACGCAGAATGCCGCTTAAAGCCAGTGCTATGTTGGAGAAAGAGACCGTTGATAAACTGCTTGCCCTCCCGTTGAGTCCAGTGGATGATTCCGCTTTCAGCGAGAGCGACAAGCAGTTTATTGATTGGCTGTATTTTAATCTGGTAGGCAAGCACGTGAGACAATGCAGTTGCAGAAGCCGATACTCCGATGCCTACTACGAGTGTGTTTCGTTAAATAGTGAAATCAAAGCAATTATCAAGATGAAATCAAAACAAAGAAAATACAGGCTTATTCCTGGTTATGTCATCTACTATAAGGGCAACCACTATTCGGGCGTGAACATCACGGACGAGATTGCCAAGGAATATCTGAAGGAGCATCCCGATTCGGCAAAGATGTTCGAGATCGCGGAAGACGATCCGAGGGTAGCAGAAGCCGAGAAGTTTTTGGAAGAATCCGAAACCGAACTGAAAGACGCACAACCGAAGCTGACGGATGAAAGCGTTGATCGGATTGTTGCCTGCCAGAACACCTTGCGAGAGTGCATCGAAGGCGGCGATGTGGAAAACATCGTTTCGGCATCGTTGGGCTTGAAGGCGGCTTGGGAGGAAGCGGAAGCAAAGCCCGTGGAGCTTGACCAAGACCCCGATGGTGACGGCGATGGACCCACTGAAGCCCCCGGAGTCGAAGAAGGTCAAGACCAAGACCCCGAAGGTGAAGAAACCGAACAGAAGACCCCCAAAAAGAAGTCGAAGAAGTAAGGAGGGTAGGGTATGAGCACAACAATAAAAATGTCACGAAAGGCCGAAAAACCTATTGACAACAGGTATTTGTCGACCCTTGGGATAAAATCATACGATGCGGACAACCTCTATCCGCAGAATGTCCGTAAAATCGTCCTTAATTCCAAGGTGGGTTTAGGCTGCATGAGCCGTTACATCAATTTCATCGAGGGCAATGGCATCACCAATGCTTTGCTTTCACAGATGAAAGTGAACACTAATGGCCAAACTTTGGATGCCATCCATTCTCTGTGCTCATCCGACTTGGGCTTCTATGGCGGTTTTGCCCTTCATGTGAACTACAATCTTCTCGGCCAAATCGTGGAAATCCAGCATTTGCCCTTTGAACAGGTGCGCCTTTGCGAATCTGACAGCGAAGGGAACGTGACAAAGGTGCTGGTGCATCCCGATTGGACGGGGAGGCTAACGAGAGGCGGAAAGGTCGTGACCGTCACCAAGAATAACTGCACCGAAATCAATGTGTTCAATCCGAAGCGCGATGTCGTGATGTCGCAAATCATCAACGCTGGAGGCATTGAGCACTACAATGGTCAGGTCTATTATTTCAGCCGTGACGGGTACATGACCTATCCGCTTTCCAAGTGTAATGCGGTGTTGCGCGATATGTCAACGGACGATGGTCTTTCAAATGTTTCTCATCGGAATGTGCGAAACAACTTCTTGCCCGCTGGCATCATCGCCCACTTCCCCGCAAAGCCTCCGATTGACGAAGAGCAAGATTTGGTTGAGGGAGAGCCGGTGGCCAAAGAAGAGTTCGTCGATTATTTCGACATGATTGAAGGCATGATGATGGGCGACAAGAATAGCGGCAAACTTATCGAGATCGAGATTACCGATGAGAACGAAATGCCGAAATTCATCGAGGTGCCAACTCACAACTACGATAAGGATTTCACCGTCACTTCCGACGAAGTCCAGGAGTCCATCTATTGTGCTTTCGACCAAGAGGTCTTCTACACCATCAGGAAAGGCAAACTTGGCTTCTCTGGCGATGTCATCAAGGATGCCGAGAACTATTACGCCCGCAATGTGCGCAAGGAACAGCGGTATCTTACCGAGGCATACAGGACGCTTCTTCTCAATTGGGGGAATGTGGATAATATGCTTCCGGTCGAGCCAACCTACGAAGCCCTAACCATCCAGAGCTATGTCGAATCAGTTGAATCAATTGCACAGGAGGCAGTACAATGAAAGGCACTTTGAAATACTACGCATGGGTCAATGAAAGGGACAGGATTACCGTCTATACGCTTTCCGATCATCCGGAGCGTGGCGATGCCGTGTTTGACTCCGTGAATACCGTGAGCACTAAAGTCGTTGATGGCATACTTGGCGAAACAATCGTTGTTTCCAGAGTCCAATATGGTAGAAACGACGCGTCCGATGTCGTTGCAGAACTTTATCGTCCCATCGTGTCAGTGGCTGAAATGGCTGAATGTACGCGCATTGAATACACCGATTCCGACAAACTGGTGCGTATCATCCACGAGGCCGAACAGGTCTATATCAAGCCGGTCATCGGCAACGCGCTTTATCTGGCATTGATTACCAACCCGCCGCAGTCGCAATACGATACCCTTCTTGAAGGCGGCGAGTTCACCTATAAGGGCAAACAATTTCAGTTTGAAGGGCTGAAAGCCGCCCTTGCTTATTATGCTTATGCTCGTTCGGCAAAATCCTCAATCATCCCCACACGATACGGAACGGTTGAGAAAAAATCCGAATACTCATACCAAGCTTCACTCCCAGAGAGGCAGAAGATTATCCGTGAGACTTTCGAGTTGGCCGACCGCTACTTGAAAGATTGTGTTAATTACATTGCGGCCAATCCCGACATATTCCCCGACTTCAAGCCCGGAAAGATGAGGTCGCCGCATACTCCTAACTTTAGAATCATTGGCAAATGAAAACTCATATCATCAAATTCGGTGACGGTTGTACGCTCATCGTCACACTAATTGACCGCAACGGGCAAGTTATTCGCCCATCGGTCCTGAAAACGCTTGCCGTGAGTTTGGCCAGAGGTGCGACGACGGCCAGCAACATTGGGTTTACGCTCAATGCCAACGGCACGATTACCATAGTGCTGACTCGCCTCTCTCACCTGACAGCAGTAGGCACCTACAATCTTATCCTTGTGGGTACGCTGGCAGACGGTCAGTCATTCTCAAACAACGACCAAATCATTGAGGTGAAGTCGTTGACGGTATCTAATCCGACCACTTTCAGAACTTCCATCATCTTGCGCCAAGTTCACGCCGTGGATGAGACGAACTATCCTCTTGGCTTCGATGGCCTCGGCTTTGAAGCCTTTGACGCAACCAAGGCATACTCCAAAAACAAGGTTGTCATCTTCAATGGCCGTTTATATCAATTCACTACCAATCGTTCGGCTGGAATCTGGAAGGACTCGCAAGTCGTAGAGACCGATATCCAAACCTTGCTGTTTTCTGGTATGATAAGATACGACTCGGCGCAATCTCTTTCCACTTTCGAAGCAGCGCAAGCAGCGGCCAACCTTAAAGCCGTTTCCTATGGCGCAAATCAATCGCTCGACGATACCGAGAAGGAAAGAGCAAGGAATAACATCGGTGCGGCCAAGGCTGTTGGCGAAGAGCCTGATTTGGTCGCTGGTGACATTTTGCCCAAATCAGATGCCCCGATTGAGGTTGTGGGTAGGTTTGCCGCAGAAACCACGGGAGGCGATGCCGATATTAAGAACGGTATAGCCTATTTGCGTGTCATCAAGGGCAATCTTGACGACCGTCTTAATCCGTTCAACGCGGATTCGTTTGTCAGCACATCGATGAATCTCGTTGACGAAAACCAAGCCATTACTGGTGATGGTGTGAAAGCATACTATTTCCCGGTCGTGGCAGGTGCTTTCGGTACTTATGGCACGACTCAGGAAAACAACGGTTTTATCATCGTGACTGATGGCACTGTGGAAAACGTGTTTTTCAACGCAGAAAAGCCTCAGCGCTTTGAAGACCTTGTAGATCGTTGTCCGTTTGAAACCCACGATGATAAGGCTTATTATCTGCCACCGAGGGTTGGTTGGTTGACCATCGTCATGCGTGAATATGACGAAGTTCCCGCTTGCCACGTTGCTTGGAGCAACTACAACGACAAAGAGCGGGGCAAGTTCAGTAATTCGGTAATCCGCATTGATGAAGCCATCGCCGCCGTGCATTCATGGGGTTTGGCTGGCTTTGTTACCCCTGCGAAAGTGGTCCAGGATGTCGTTGACCTTGTGAATTTGAAAGGTTATGCCTATTGCGACCGAGCCTTGCTCAAAAACCTAACTTGGTCTGTGCAAACGGTCACGACTACCGACGAAGAAGAGCACACCACCACCGTCTATGTGTTTACCGCCACCGTCACGGGTATGGCAGAAAATGGTCTTTGCTCCTATGGCTTCGAAGGCTTGGAAAACAACGGCAATTTGCTGACCTATTCATCCGAGACCATCAACAGCGTGAACAACCTGAAAGCCGCCCTTGACAATTCGCTTATCTACTTTGAGAAGGCAACACCGTCAGAGGTGAATTTGCGTGAGGTTGACATCGAGTTTGAGGCAAATGATTTCGGTTTGACTTACTTTATGCTGAACGATGAGCTGGTGTCTGTTCCCGCCTATGTCACGGCCGCTTTCCACCAGGGCGGAAAAGACCAGCTTTTCAATGCTGTCAGTTACCAGAAACTCATGGCCGAGGTGGTGGCCACGGCTCTTTGCCAATTTGACAAACGCCTTTCGGCTGTCGAAGGTAGCCGCGATGTGTCATGCAGTAGCTTGACCGTGTCGCGCAAGTTCGATATGCCGAGGTGGCGCCATGTTGATGCACAACCTGCAGCCGCAACCTCACCGGGCAGAGTTGGCGACTACTTCATCACTTCGACCTACTTCTATCTTTGTGTTGAAACCAACACTTGGAAGAAAATCGCGATTTCTAACTTCTAATACCACGAGCCATGATTAACATTCAAAAGTATGACAGTCTTAACGACTATTTGAAGGACCAAAGCAGACCCGCTGGAGAATGTGCGGTCTCGCAGATTGGAAACACCATCAGATACGATGGTGTCAATGTGATTTTGAAGGGAAACCAGCTCAATGAGGATAGCGTTTGCTCCGTGTTCATCGACACGCTGACCGGAGAGAAGGTGTATATCCCCGTCGAGACGCTCAACCTTGCAGCCCTTGACACTACGCGCTACACCATACAAAACTATGTGCTGTTCGGGATGTGTGCTGGAAAGAAGCTCTATATCTCGGGCGTGTATAACTCTACGAAGTGGGCCGAGAACAATTGGTATAAAATCCAATGCGACACCACGGCAAGCGGCGGTTTTGATTGGGCCATAACCATCAACGGAACGGCGAAGTCTGGAACGGTGGCATGGGAGGCTGATGCAACGCTTGACAGCATCGTTACCCAGTTGCAGACGGGCGCAGTTTCAAGCCGCCTTATGTTCTCGCATGTGGCCGAAGAGGAATTCATCCGTGTGACGGTAAACAACTATTCCAACTCGACTTTTACGCTGACAAACAACACCGGGGCGACCTTGACAGACCTTTCAACCTTCTGCAAGGTTGGCGGCGTGGATCAGCCTTCGGCTCACCATCAATGGCAGGGTGTGGCCGTGAAGACTCTCTTTGATGCCTATCCTGGTTGTGCCCCATCGACAACGCTCTACGGCAAGAACAAACTCAATATGAGTTATCGCGCTGGCGGCAATCTTGCCAAATACAAGCAGTATTATCGTGGCTCCAACGGCTCGGCCACCTATGTTTCCGAGACGGGTGGAAGAATGAGCGAACAGGGCTTTGCCAACCTCAACGGGAGCGGCAATGCCGATGCCCAGGCCTTATACGACAAATATAACGGCTCATGGGATGCCTACATGGAGGCTGGCATGGTCTGGATTGACTCGACTTATCGCTCATCGATGGAGTTCAAGTCGTACAATGACGGGAAGGCCTGCAACGACTTCTTGGCCAGCGTCACGACGATGAATTTTGCAGGTGAGTATGTGCCGGCGTTCCCCGCTGCAGCACTTGCCGCCCAGACAACCTTCGACGGTGTGGCTGGCTGTCTGCCTACCGTCCACGAGGTCGCACTTTTCATGGAAGACGAACGCATGGCGAGAATCAACATCGCCCTCGATGCCATTAACGGCACGAAGCTGACCAACACCGCTTATCCTTGGGCTGTTGGGGAGTACTCTGCCATCAGTGCATGGTTCTACGCTGGTAGTAATGGCAATATCAACGGCAACTACAAGTACACTTCTGCCGGTGTCCGCCCTGTCCTCGCTTCTGCTTAATGCGATTTTAATTATTTATTTTTATTCATTGCCCCCACGGTTTAGGCCGTGGGGGCTTTGTCTTTTTTGAAGAAATATGATTGCGTGAATGAAAAATGTCTGTACTTTTGCGCAAATTTAGCGAAATGCCAAGCAATAGAAACAACGCGAAGAAGCGCAAAACCCCGTTGGATTTGCCTGTCATACACGACTTGGAAGAGTTTGAGTACAACTTTTGCCAATATGTAGATAAGGCGATGCCGGCCAAGTTCCGAAACAGTTATGTCAAACAAATCATGCGCTCCCTTGACGGAGCGATGGAAGAAGGCCTGATGGCCATGACGACGGACCAACGCCTGTTCCTGAATAAGAAAATCATGCATATTGACAATTCGCTGGCCAAGCTCTACCATGTTTCGACGCGACTCAATAGGCTGAATGACATGCAGCAAATCAGCGACAAAACAAAGGCTGTGCTTGACATGAAACTTTACGACATCATTGACGGTTTCACAAGGTTCTCCAACTCGCTTCGCAACATAAGCATCGCGGGTCAGGTTCCGCCGGGTACGCCTTACGGAGAGACTGGCGAGTTAGAAGGATGCCTACCTGATTGCGATTTGTGATTAGTCGATACTATATAGGCAAGCAGGGGGCTGTTGGGGAGTACAATGCCAACAATGCATGGTTATACTATGGTAATAATGGCAATATCAACAACAACAACAAGTACAATTCTAACGGTGTCCGCCCTGTCCTCGAATCTCACAACGTCAAGGAGAACTTTGTGAACCTCATGGTGCCTCTCGATGAGTGGTACCGTCTCTATCGCATTTGCAAGAAGAATTGTAGCAGCAAGTACCTGCACCTTCGTTTCAGATATGGGTGGTTTGTGGTGCGGATGATAAACATCTGCTATAATGTGAACGAGTTTGAATATGTCCCCATGATGTCGATATGCTTTATGATAGAGCTGCCGAGGCTTCGGGAAGTCATTGCAGCCCTATTCGACGACAAAATGGTGCAAACGCTCTATTGTGATAAGATAATGCCATTGCTTGAAAAGAACTTTCTGGACCCGGACAGCTACGCTTGCCGAAAGGGGAAAGGCGGCCTTCGTGCCGTGATCAACCTCCAGGAATACATCTTCGAGGAAAGCGATGGCTATACCGCCGATGTGTGGCTGGCCAAGGTCGATATAAAGGGCTTCTTCATGTCTATCGATACGGAAATAGGTGTCAGGCTTCTTGGCGACTTCATCAACAAATATGTGTCGGATGCGAGGATGAGAAACCTGCTTCTCTACCTGACACGCATCATCTACCAATCAATGCCGCAGATGCATTGTATTATGCAATCTCCCAAGGAAGTCCATGAGTCGCTGCCGGAATACAAGAGGATGAAGGGGAAGTCGGGTTACAAGGGTGTGGCCATAGGCAACAAAACCAGCCAGATGATTGCGGCTTTCTATACTACATTCTACCTGCAGTTGCTTCGCTCGATGGGATATCGCTTTGTGCATTATACCGATGACACGGCCGTTGTCGTAAGGGATAAGGACAAATGGCTGGCAGACCGCCGCTATATCGCCGCGTGGATGGAAAAGGAATTGCGTCTGACTCTACACCCAAAGAAGGTGTATCTCCAGCACTACAGCAAAGGCATTGAATTATTGGGCTACAAATTGCGTTTCAATAGGCGCTTGCCAAGTGACCGTATTGTTCATAACTTCCGATGGAAAGTGGCTTTCATGTCGAGAAAAGCCGAGAGCGATCCGTATCTGTATGCCAATCTGGAACACTTCATGCAAACGGTGAATAGTTACCTTGGGTTGCTGGGATGGTGCAACACGGCAAGATTGCGCCACGAGGTCTTGGAAACCATCAAGGCGGGACCATACGGAAAGGCATTCTTGTTTTCCGATGATGACCACAAAATCAATATCAAGCCATCGTACACCAGGACTGCGCACTATGTAAGGAAAAACAAGCAGCGCAAGAAGTCCTTGAATTTGTGGGTGATGTAATTATTGCCGACAAATTTTTCTCTCCCCCTTCCACATTAGCATTTTGTGTGTAAATTTACATGTTCAAACAAAATGTTGATATTATGAATTTACCAGCTCTTAAAGAAATGACCGTTTTGGTTGTAATTGCCTGTGTTATAGTGTTTGTTGCTATGATGATAGACCTTGCATCAGGTCTTTACAAGGCTAAACAAAGACATGAAATCCGTTCGTCCTGGGGCTTGAAGCGGACATTGAGCAAATTTATCATGTATGAAGGTGGCATGCTTATCGCGTTCGGCGTGGATATGCTCATTTACTTTTCAAGGTTGTTTGAGCTGTTCCACCTCACCCCGATAGTGGGGATTCCCGTGATGACATGCTTGGTCGGCATTTTCCTCTTGATAGTGGAGTTTATGTCAATCTCCGACAAAAAGACGAAGAAGGATTTCAGCGAAGCGGGCGAGATTATAACGAAGCTGTTGGAGAGTAAGACCTTCAAGGACGCATTCGTTAAGGCCATCGAGGTACAGCAGGCACAAGCCCAACCGCAAGCAGAGCCGTTGAGTGATGAAGTTGAACCATAAAATTACCAACCATGATTGTATTGATTGACAATGGCCACGGCATCAATACCCGTGGCAAATGCAGCCCAGACAAACGCCTATTGGAATGGAAGTGGGCGCGTGAAATCGCCGTGATGGTGGCCAACGCATTGAAGGCCGCTGGCGTTGATGCAAGGCGTATCGTGACGGAGGATAATGATATTACACTTCGTGAGCGTTGCCGCCGTGTGAACGAGGTATGCGCAAAGTACGGGTCGAAGAATGTGGTACTCGTCTCTATCCATGTGAACGCCGCTGGTAATGATGGCAAGTGGCACGATGCAAGGGGCTTTTCCGTATGGGTTTCGAAAAAAGGCAGCAATAACAGCAAGAGGCTGGCTCAATTGATGTACGATGAGGCCGAGAGGCGCAACCTCAAAGGCAATAGATATGTGCCGAAAGAACGCTATTGGCAGTCCAATTTCACCATCATAACGGACACCTACTGCCCCGCCGTGCTGACCGAAAACCTCTTTCAGGACAATATGGATGATGTGGATTTCCTTTTGTCGGATGAGGGGAAAAAGGCCATTGTAGATATGCACGTTTCAGCAATTCAAAAATACATCGGAAAATGAAAAAGGCTTTGCCATTATTTGTTTTGATGGTTTTGATGTTCCTGGTGTCGGGGTGCCGTTACTGGAAGCTGGCGAGTGTTGAGCATGAGCGCAAGAGCGATAGTGTAATCATCCGCACGGAATATGTCGAGCGTATCGATACGGCCTACATCACCATCACGAAGGAGATTCAGCAGGTGCTTGAAGACACGGCATCGGTTTTGGAGAATGATTATTGCATTTCCGAGGCCAGAATAACTCCAGACGGATACCTGTATCATAGCCTTGAAACAAAGCCGCAGCAAAAGCCGGTACCGGTCAAGACCACGGAGAAGGTTAGGGACACCACGATATACAAGGAAAAAGAGGTGTATATCAAAGACCCTGTTCCCGTTGAGAGAGAATTTACAAGGTGGGAGTTGGTGAGGCTTCACGGATTTTGGTATATGTTGGCGGCGTTGGTACTTGCCTTGATATGGATTTGCCGCAAGCCGCTGATAAAGATTTTGTTGCGTATTATCAAAGTTTGATCCAAGTAGTCTTCATTTTCTTTCCACTTTTTTTCTCCACTTGTGCAGAGTGGAGATTTTTTTGTAACTTTGCAGCCTCTAAGGTCGTTTTAGAGTCCCTTCCAATGCCGTTCCTCGTGAGCGGCATTTTTACAAAAGTTGAACAATAGTTGAATAATTTATAATTGGGTAATTCATAACTAAATAATAATCAGCGCAATGTCTTGGGATTGCTCTCTGCCTGTCACGCAGGAGGTCGCGAGTTCGAGTCTCGTCCGGACCGCAAGAGCGCAAGTCCAAAAGACCTGCGCTTTTGTTTTTATAAACAGATTGTTGAAAACGAAGGAGATATGTCATTCATAGATGAAATCAACAGGCGGAGGACCTTCGCCATCGTCAGCCACCCCGACGCGGGAAAGACCACTTTGACCGAGAAGCTGCTGCTCTACGGTGGCGCCATCCAGGTGGCCGGTGCCGTGAAGTCGAACAAAATCAAGAAGACCGCCACTTCCGACTGGATGGAGATCGAGCGGCAACGTGGCATCTCGGTGGCTACCTCTGTGATGGGTTTTGACTATAAAGACATCAAAATCAACATTCTGGATACTCCTGGTCATAAGGACTTCGCCGAAGACACCTTCCGCACCCTGACCGCCGTCGATAGCGTTATCGTGGTCATCGATGCAGCCAAAGGCGTCGAGTCGCAGACGGAGAAGTTGGTCGAGGTGTGCCGCATGAGGAACACCCCTATCATCGTCTTCATCAACAAGATGGACCGCCCCGGTAAGGACGCCTTCGAACTGTTGGATGAAATCGAGCAGAAGCTCAACATCCGCCTCACGCCGCTGAGCTGGCCTATCAACATGGGACCGAAGTTCAAGGGCGTGTACAGCATCTACGACAAGAGCCTCTATCTCTTCAATTCCGACAAGCAACATATTACCGAGGGCATCGCTTTCGACGACCTCAACAATCCCGACTTGGACAAGATGATTGGCGAAGATGCCGAGACCTTGCGCAATGAGACAGAACTCGTGCAAGGTGTCTACGATGAATTCTCGCGCGAGGCTTATCTGAACGGCGATATCTGCCCCGTGTTCTTTGGCTCGGCCTTGAACAACTTCGGCGTGAAGGAATTGCTGGATTGTTTTATTGAGATTGCGCCCACGCCCATCGGACGTGACACGGTGGAACGCCGTATCGAGCCGACGGAGGAGAAGTTCACGGGCTTCGTCTTCAAGATCCACGCCAACATGGACCCCAATCACCGCGACCGTATTGCCTTCGTGCGTGTGGTGTCGGGCCGCTTCGAGCGCAATAAGAACTACTTCCACGTGCGTCAGCGCCGCGAGCTGAAGTTCTCTAACCCCACGGCCTTCATGGCACAGAAGAAATCTGTTTTGGATGAGGCCTATCCTGGCGACATCGTGGGTCTGTATGATGCCGGCAATTTCAAAATCGGCGACACCTTGACCGAAGGCGAAATCCTTAACTATAAAGGCATCCCGAGTTTCTCACCCGAGCAGTTCCGTTATGTGGAGAACGCCGACCCGATGAAGTCGAAGCAGTTGGCCAAGGGCTTGGAACAGCTCACTGACGAGGGTGTAGCGCAGCTCTTCACGGGTAAGATGACGGGTCGTAAGATTATCGGCACAGTGGGTGAATTGCAGTTTGAGGTCATCCAATACCGTCTGCTGCATGAGTACAACGCCTCCTGCCGCTACGAGCCGATTTCGCTTTACAAGACTGCTTGGATTACCAGCGACAATGAGGCCCAACTCGCCGACTTCAAGATGCGCAAGGCCTTGAACCTCGCCGAGGACAAAGAGGGTAGGGATGTCTTCCTAGCCGAGTCGCCTTACGCCCTCCAGATGGCCATGGAGAAATACCCCGACATCGAGTTTCATTTCACTTCGGAGTTCTGATTTTTTTGGAAAAACACGATTTTCATTGAATTAGGCCACGTATTGCCCCATGAATTTTGTATCTTTGCACCTTTGAAAAGGTACAAAACCGCAAACCAATGTTCATCCAAGACATACCTTCAGGCCAACTGCTTTATATCATGCTCTATGGCGGAGCGGCCATGGCTGCCCTCATTGCCTTCGTCTATCTGCTGCTGCGCAGGGGCAACGCCTTTGCGCCCGACGTGACGCCGCCGCTGGCCATGCGCCGCTGGGCTGCGGCATTCTTTGCCGTGGCGTGTTTGGGCCATTTTTGGTGGCTCC
>Ga0310690_10000947_pt1 | contig 55833 bp, 91 predicted proteins | sample AusTroGonzalo_MG_2_FD_207661 | JGI IMG/M metagenome (GOLD analysis project Ga0310690, IMG submission 207661) | Bovine rumen microbial communities from tropical cattle in Woodstock, Queensland, Australia - Gonzalo_04 (v2) (version 2) | ecosystem: Host-associated > Mammals > Digestive system >... | reverse complement strand
CCCGCCGGTACGGAGATCATTCCCCTGTACTCCACCGGGTCCGCGTAGGTGACGCCATAGTTTCCCGTGTGCATCCCATCCACGGTAATTTCCTGTTCGCCCGTGCGCTTGTAATACTGGAATACCGTTGTGTTCCTCCTCAGCAATTTCATACAGTCACCTCGGTATCCCGACAAACGGCATCACGTCATACAGCATTTCCAGCGGAATGTCAGCGTACTTATAGTTCCTGTGCACCCCGTTTTCAATGTGCTGTATCTCGCCTTCGGCTCCGCGTTTGTTCATCATCCATGCGGCGATCCTCAGCTGCTTCCGTTCAAACTTCACCGGCAGCGTCAGTTCGGAGAATTCCTCGTCCGTCGCGTCCGGATACAATCTGTTCAGCAGTACGTGCTTCGCGTCCTCCAGATAGGAGAGCAGGACGGACTCATGCTCATCGCTTTCCGTCATGATCCGGAGCTGTGTTACCTTTTCCTCGTTATCCATCCCGCTTCTCCTTTCCGTCAGTTCTCAGCCTTTTTGCGGCCCCGCTTCGGTTTGTCCTGTACGGGTTCCGTCTTCACGATGTCTTCACCCTCGGCCACCTTGCCGTCTTCCTTGGGTTCCTTCATTTCTTCCGGAACCTTGGGGTCCTTCGCATCAAAGTGCCTGTGCAGCATCATGAGCATTTACCTCCATTAGGGCTTCGGTACGGACAGCACAGCACCGGCGGCCACAGCCTTGCCGTTGGCATCCACGGACACCACGGTCACGTACTTGGTCGCAGCGGCAGTGATCTGAGTGGTCCCGGAAGTAAACGCAGTGCCAGTAAATTCCTGGCCCAGGGCCACGTTCGCGGGAGCGTCGCCCACCACGTACTTGTAGCTTTCGCCTTCGCCTGGGGTATAACCGGAAGCGGTTACCACGGTATCACCGGAGGCGGTACCGACAGCGGCAGCCAGGGTGATTTCAGCCAGCGCGGGGTCCATGCCGACGACGATCTTGATGATCTTGTTCTCGTTCAGCACGTAGGGCGCAAACAGCTTGGAAGCAACGGCCACGGTGCTCTGGTTCACGATGTCGCGGTCCATTTCCACCATTGTGTCACGCTTCATGAAGATAGCCAGCGCTTCGGGCTTCATGATGAAGAAGTTGTTGTTCTTCACACGGTTGCTCACCAGCACCTGGCAGCCATACGCCATGCCGACCACGCCGCGCACCTTCACCTCCGCAGCGATCTCGCTGGCGGGGATCCAGTCGGTCTTCAGCAACTTGGCATAGAAGTTCGGGTCGCAGACCAGCACCTTGGTGCCGTCGTTGTCTTCACCAAACAGGGCAAGTGCCAAAGGGATGTCAGCAGCAGCCAGTTCGTTGGTGTTGTACACCAGGGTGGTTACATGGTTCGCAGCATCCAGCAGGATTTTATCCAACTTGTCAGCCACGGCGGTCACGATCTGGTTCACGCCTTCTCCCATGGGATCGCCATAACCGGACAGCAACGCCTCGTCGGTGAACTGCACGCCCTTGCCGATCTTTTCGATCTTGACTTCCTTGGTGCTCTGGGTCAGCTGCGCAATCGGGATATCATTGCCTTCCGCAACCACGGAAGCATCGCCGATATAGCTGTAGAAAGGCAGCGTCACGGTGTCGCCCGCACGCCCGCGCAGAGTATTGTCCACCCGCGCCATGGGGGCAAACACGATTTTGTCGATCAACTTGGTGTCGATCAGGTCAGCGACTACCTGGGGGTTAAACAGATTGCCCAGATAGGTTCCCGTTACAGTAGAAACAGCAGCCATTTAACTCATTCCTTTCTTTGTGGTTTTGGGGACTACCTCCCCATCAATTTGTTGTATTCATCGGGGTGTTTATTGGCGAAATCGAACCGCTCCATCAACCCCATCGCGTCGAGCTGCTCTTTGGTGATCGTGGGACCATCCGTGGCACCCACACCGGGAGGCGGCACCCTTCCGTACTCCAGCTTTAACGCCTTTTCCCTCGCTTGCCAGACCTTGTTGAGCGTGTCCACCGCCAGGTCGATGTCCGCCGCCCCGTACAGGGCCTCCGCAATGCCAGTTGCCATTTTCTCATCCTGCACGAAGGACATCAGACGCTTTGTCGCGATCCCTACGTCCCTTTCCTTCCGCAGTTCGGCCAGTTCCTGTTCGATGGTCGCCTGCCGTTCTTTCTCTGCCTCGGCAGCTGCCTCCTCGGCTGTCTGCTTTGCCCGAAGAGCACGTTTGCTTTCGGCGGCTTCCTTGGTAGCCTTGTCCAACGCAGCTTTCAGTTTGACCATTTCAGCGCGGCTTTTAGCCAGTTCGGCGTTTTCCTCGCTCTCAGGAGTGACCTCAGTGTTGGTGTCAGTTACAGTCCCGGTCTCGATAGTTTCGGTGTTCGTTTCGACTTCAGCCATTGTTCAAATCTCCTTTGCGATTAAAGTCTTCTCTGACTGTCTGTGCGATTAACGTCTTCTCTGACGATGTAAACCGCTTGCGCGGGAAACATTGTGTTTACTCTTTAACCGGTTTCAAAATGCACCTGCACCGGTAATGCCTCTCAGGTACTTCATCTATGTCAAAAACTTCCCCATCCAGCGGATAGCAGAAGTCGCATACTCTCTCGTCTCTCTTGGTGACCCACATCACCTTTTTGATCCCGGCATCCCTGAACGCCTGAAGCCTCGCGTTATACACGCTGTTGTCGGCGTACTGCCCGACCTGTGTTGTCCAGTACCGCAGTGCCTTGTCCACTTCGCGGTTCTTATCCAGCGCCACACTCAGTGCCTCAACAAGCCGCTGTGCCTTGCGGTCCTTTTCAGGCAGGAACGCATACTTTGTGACCGGGTCCACGTCATCCAGCATTCCCAGGATCCACATCGCGGTGATGATGTCGTCCGCCATCCGATGTGCCATGTCAGGCTTGTACTTCAGTTCGTACAGCGCCACGACGTAGGCTTCGACAGCGATCTCGTAATACTTTCTCTTGGCAAGATTCGTGGAGTCGTTATAGACCCCGTTCACTTCCCTGATCACGTTCAGTTCGTCCCATCTGGCCAGTTTCAGTCTGCCAAACGCTTTCAGGTTGTACCGGTTCATTTCCCGGATGGCTTTGTCAGCGGCATCGTAGATCACTCTTCAGCCGCCTCACCCTCGTCCGAATTGCCCTTACGATGGGCTTTTTCACGGCATTCGGCACGGTCGTACACCTGGTTGTTGGTGCGCTTTACGAACGTCCTATGGCACACCGGACATACGCCTGTAGCATTCTTCGGATGGCCTTTCCCGGAGATATTGTGTCCTGTCACGCCGCCCGCCGCATTCAACGTACCGGAAGTCCCGCCTCCGCCAGCGCCAGTCATGGCGTCCAGCATCGCGGCTTGCTCTTCCTGGTATCGGTCATAAATCATCGCGTCGCTCTCCGGATCCTTGGACATGTGCGAGAACGTAAATGCCTGAATCGCGGGAGCACCGGCCGCACGCAGCGTGCTGAAACTCTGGGTCTTTACTAGCAGATCCTCGTAACTCTGCCGCCAGAATTTCGGTTCAAGGTCGGAAATCCGCAGTCCTGTCAGCGTGTTGGTCTCGTTACAGATCTTCAGCGCCACCTTCAGGAAAATGGTTTCGGCTTCCTTCCACATGCCCTGGGTCTCCAGCGCACGGGCTTCCGCATGCCACCAGCCGTTCTTCATGATCACAGCGCCGTTATTGGAGGAATCGCTCGTATTGGCATTGCCCTGGCTCGGCATACCGACGATCTGGAGCACCGTCTGGTACATATCGTCCACCAGCGTCTGCGTCTGTGCCTGATCAAGCTGTTCGTTCAGGTAGTAGACCCGGCTTGTACGCCCGTCCATGGAAGGAGGAAGTTTCAAAGCGCCAAGGTCCTTCAGTTCCATAAACTGTTCCCTTGAGATGTCCACGCCTTCAAACACCATGATGGCCTGAATAAACTGCTCGATGCCGTCCAGACGGTTGCTCTGCGTCAGGTTAATGGCATCCAAAAGCGGCAGTACCACTTCAAACGCACCCATTCTCAGCGGGTTGCACGGGTACTCGATCAGGGTCACCATCCCGAAGTTGTGCCGATAAATGTCCACGATCTTTTCGGCATGGGCGATATTGCCGTCGATGGTGTACGTCACGTTGTCCGTGTAGACCGTAAACCGCACATGGCTCTGCACGTCGTCCATGAACACAAATGTGACTCCCATCACCACACGGCGGGACACGTCATTCAGCCGCACTACAAAGGTGTTGGCAGGTTCGGGAATGTATATTTCAAACGGAGCTTCGTCGAGGTACTCATCATTGCGGCGCTTCCGGTCATGGATCACCAAACGGTACCCGACTCCGTCCGTGAACATTTTGTGTGCCAGTTCCAGGTCCTTGGTCTGCTTCCCTTCGGACAGCATCATGTCGTTCAGTGCGGCGACTTTCTCCGGTACGTCATCATCGCTGCCACGGCTGATGTACTGGATCGGTTCCCCGGCGAACTCGCTGGTTTTGAACGTCACGATCTCATTGGCGATATTCACAACCACCTTGTTGTTGATCTCGCCGTTCACCTTTTTCTGCCGCGCAAGGACCGGCTGAATGCCGCGCAGATACCGTTCCAGATACAGGATGTCGGTACGGTTGCGCATGTGCTCTCTCAGCGCCTTGTTCAGCACTTCCAGCACGTTCGCGTCCGTGATCTCCGCCTCGTTCGTGAAGATCCCGCGCCGTCCGTTCATCAGCGGCGAGGTATTTACCACCGCGCTGTTCAGTTCGTTCCCATTCGTTACGGTCAACCCGCGCCGCCTCCGATCCGTGTATGATGTCGCTTCCGGTTATCTACCACCAAAAACAACAAAACGCTGCATTGCCAATCCATCTGGATCTCGCAATACAGCGCAATAAACGGTATTACCCGGTAGCAGTATAAACCACAATATATGGTATGTCAAGTACTAGCCGACCACTAAATGTAGGAAATTCGTAAATAAATTGTTACAAACGACATTTTTACCACGGTCTCGCCATTACTTCAACCTGCGACGACGTAAATGTTTGCACATAATCCGCTAACATTGCTGTCGCATCCACCGCATCGTCCCATTTATTCTTTCCCATCATCGTGTAACTGCATAGGAATCCCATATATTTCCGATACTCTTTATCGTTTTTACTTACCGAATCGTCCTTGAATAGGAAATGCTCCTTCACATAAGGACTTGCCATAATTATTTTTGTCTCTTTATTTTGCGTTGTGTACTTAGTGGTGATTTTAGTCCTTCCACCACGCTTTTTCACGCTCTCCTGCACACCCTGCGCGACACGCCCACCGGCAGAATTGCTCTCAAATCGCGCCATCTGCACCTTATGCTTCAGACACTTTTCCACCAAACGCGGTTCCACAATTTCCGGGTTACTGTTATCACACACCACATCCTCGATGTAATAATCCTGCCCGTACTGGTACGCAATCGGCATCACGCAGTAATCAGTACCCCTGTCCTTCGTATCGCATACCGCCAGTATCGCGTCAGGTTCACGATCCGGGAGTTCAAAATATCTGCGGAGTTCATTTGCAGCGTATAGCAGGCCTTCACGTTCAATCGGTTGATTCATGTACAGCGCTCTCCACGACACGTCATCCATGATCTCACGCTGCTCACGGTAAAACTGTGTAGTAAATCCAACCCCATACTTATAGTCAAAGTTGCTTTCGTCGTTTTCATTCAGTGCGGGAATCGCCAGGAAGACCGCTCTCGGATCGTCCTCATACTGCCGTTCCAGACGGGCTACCGGATCTGACGTTGACCAGTGCGTCGCAATGTGCAGTTCCTTGCAGTGATCGCCCATTTTCCTCTGCCGCAAGTCCGTCGTGTACGTCTCCCATAACTTATCCATCCGTTCACGGGATAAACTTATTTCTAAACCGGAAACGAGGTCGTCACAATAAAGTAACCGCGCCGCACGATACAAACCGGCATTCCCCGTTCCGATAGATGTAAACTGTAATGTCTCAAATCTTTTCCGTTTCCCAAGATCAATACGGCAGTCCTTTGCGTTCGTATTGGACACTTGCACCGTCGGAAACACGTCCCGCCACAAATATTCACCGTTTTTATCAAATATTCTCAAGCATTCATCATAAACGCCGCGCACGAATGCATTGCTGTGCGATCCGGTCAGTATCGGTTCGTCAGGATATTTCCCCGCCAGCCACGTCAGATAAAAAATCGCCGTTCCGCTCTTCCCCGTTCCGGGCGGCATACTGATCCCGACAATGTCATACTTTCCGTCATCGAGTCCTTGCAACAGTTTGACAACACGCAACAGTTTTTCTCGGCGTGGAAGGTAGAACTGCTTCTTCGGGTCCCTGTTCAGTTCGATGTACAAGCAGTAAGCATCAAAGTCCACCTTCGCGTCGATGTACAGCGACCGCCGATACGCTCTGTTCAGTACACCCGCAATATCCAGGTCCGCACTGGTCAGTCCCCTCATCGTCGTGATGATGTGATCACGAAACAACCGGTTCGCAGCGTGAAACTCCGGTCTGTCATGCTCAATCTCATCCTGGATATATGTCAGCATACCGTCATACAGTTTCGCCTCGCGCGGATGCCATTCGATGTAGTCCAGCAGTTTCCGTTCGTTCGGGTTAAGCATCACGATGTTCTCTATGCCGTTCATCCTATTACCTCCAGCCGTTTGCTGTTATCTGCCCCATAAACCGCAAAACGCCCCCTATGATGTCTCCACCATAAGGGGCTGATATAAATATTTTTTGCTCTATTTAGTTAAGATTAATATGGCACTATATATACACGATCATATGCGTATGCAATTATACCCAACTTAAAATCTTATCACTTTCTGTTGTAGCAATTTCATCGATTTTATCATAATCACAAGACATATTATAAATCTTCTCCTCCAAGCCATGAAGATAACCATGTTCTAAGTTTTTCGAATTCCGCTCTTTTTTCAAACGGCATCCTGTCCAGTTCATCATTCATCTTAATGATTGGGCACCAAACCGGTCTTGAGTCAACATTTACATAAATAGTAGAAATATCCATTTGCGAATTGACCGAAGAAGCAGCCTCCATGCGGCAATACGGTGACCCAGTAATTGCCACGCTACAGCTTCGACATTTCCCACATTTTTCAGGAACTTTTAATTTCTTTAACTGTGGCTCAAGGGTATATGGAATCGTTGGCTGTTCATTGAGTATCCTTGCTAAATCTTCAGCTCTTATCGTTGCAATTCCGCAAACATTTTCCATATATTCCGGTTTAACACGAATAGCATCAGCATCAATCAATCTCATCCACTTCACCGACCTTCCTTATTGTCGCCTTTAAGCCACTTTCTCCACTCTATTGGTTTTCCACATCCACGGCAGTAATTATCTTCACGAATTAACTGAACACCGCACAAATCACAACAGCAATCCGTGATATAAGTCATTTCACATGACGGTTCTGGATGCACTATCTGCTGTTGTTCTTGCAAAAGTTTCAGCGAATCATACAAAACCGAAGTAATCCGGTCCAATTCTTTAATCGTCTTTTCTCTGTCTGGCATATAATCACCGCCTTTGTGAACGTTTCATAATCTCTTCACGGAAATACGGACATTCCGTAATAAAAACAGCATCGCATTTTCCCCAATCACCATCGTGCTTGTCATGCCAATACGGACAATTATCACAATTTGATGTAATCTTCCCGTTATCACAAGTTGCCATCTGTTATTCATCCTTTCTGTGTTAAAGCGTCATTATGCTCATCATCCTGTACATTAAGTCTATATCCCATATATTTACCTCTCAGCGTGTGATATGTTTGCTTGGTTGACGCCGTCTCCAGGGCAGCCACCGCCTTTTTTGTTTTTCGCGGAATTTTCAGGAAGGAACTTTCGATTTTTTTGTTTTTTGCGGGATTTTTGAGATCAGTCTTGCAGGATAGGTTCGTGCTGACACTCCACACTGTTATCTCCGTACTTGTAATGGCCTCTATATGTATCTTCATTTGCAAGGATTGTCTGCACTGCCGAGTGAAGGAACTTGCCGCCTTTTTTTGTGCGGTAACCGCGGCGATTCAGTTCTTCAGCAATACCCATCAACGTGCCGCCGTTTCTGCGAAGTTCAAACACCAACCTGACTATTTCAGCCTCTTCAGGGACAACTACAAGATTCCCATCAACCGCACGATACCCAATCGGGGGTTTCCCACCGGCATATCCGCCCTCGTTCACCTTTGCCTTACGCCCCATTGCGGTACGGACCTGGATATTCTCACTCTCCATCTGATTGAACGACGACAGAATCCCAATCATCGCTCTGCCCCACGGCGTAGTGGTATCGAGTGTCTCGTTCAGACTGACCAGCGCGATGTCATTGCTCAAAAAGATATCCTCAATGATCGTCATCGTGTCACGCTGCTTCCTGGACAACCGGTCCAGTTTGTAAATAACCACAGCCTCAATCTCTTTGTTCTTAATCCCGTCAAACATCCGCATCAGTCCGGGGCGATTCATCGTGCGCCCACTCACTCCGGGATCACTAAACGTCCCGACATACTCCCACCCTTTCGATTCAATGCATGCCCTGCACATCCGATCCTGCTGCTCAATCGAGTATCCCTCATTCGCTTGCTCCGCAGTGGATACCCGTGTATATACACATGCCTTCTTCATAACGAACATCTCGCCGCGCCCCCAGTCTAATTAATAATAATCTGCTAATTTCCGAACCATTTCACTAACATTATACTGCCTTACAATTATTTGTCAAGCGGTTATCGTAAACAATTTACAGTTATTTTGAACCGTAGATGGCCTTTTTTGTGCTGAGTCTGGTCGGACGGGTCACAGGCGATTGGAACAGTGTATCAATATTCCCCGCGGGTACCCGATGATGACGCGCGCCCGGCAGGAAGCCGCCCGGCATCCCTGCTCCGCCCGGAGAACCGACGCGGCCCGGCGATGTGAACGACCGACGGCAAACAGGCAGCGAAGCCCACCCGACGCGACGCCCACCGGAGGAAACCGGCAGGAAGCAGCGCGGAGCGGGAACACGCAACCTCGCCGACCGCCGACGGAAAAGTTGCGGAAACAAAAAATTTATTATTTTTCAAGAAAAATTGTAAAAAGGTGTTGACGATTACGATAATAAGTGTATAATAGTAAATGTAAAAGGTACAACACAAAACACAAACGAAGGGAGAACAAAAAAATGAAGGTTCAAATCACCGTAGATTATGATGAAGAGTACAACGAAGCGACGGTTTCCATCAGACAAGGATTGTACGGCAACGTAGAGAACTTCCCCCTTGAAAGCATCTCCGAAGTATGGGAAGCGATCAAAGATTTTAAACAAGAGCTTGTCCAGTACTTAAAAGAAGCGGGAATGAAAGAAAACTAAACCGGGCGGACAACCGCCCCGTAATGCAGCCAAGGCCCGTTCCAAGCCGGGGAAAATGCAGAGGACGGAACAAAAACAAACAAACAATAAAAAGGGGGATTGAAAAATGATTTACAAAGCAAATTGTATGGAAGGATATTATCAGTATGACAGGTATGTACACGTTCATAAAAAACTTAACTCAATGCCATATGCACAAGCGGGAATCATCTATAAAGAAAACGGCACTCAATTAATCAGTTATGAAACAATCGTTTGTGAAATTATTGATAATTGGCTCCATTGTTACGGTACTTTCTCCAATACCACCCGGAAGCACATCGGCGCTTATATGAAAGAAATGACTAACGGAAAATTTAACTATTACACCGCTAAAAAATGCTTTGAAACAAACACCGAATTCAATATTAAAACAGGGGAAATAAGAGAAGCAAGCGCGGGAATGATTCAAACTATCGGATTAAGAAATAAACCGTATTAAAGGGGGGCTATATTATGGAAAAAATAACATTGTATATCGGACTTAATGACAAGGACACAAAAAAACAGAAAATCGACACACTGGAAGCAACAAAAATTATATCAAACCTTATAACAACACTTTGCGACGGCGGAACAATCTACAATGCAACGGGCATTTATAAGCATGATAACGGGGAAATTGTCATTGAAAACACTTTACGGATTGAATTGATTGATCCATCAAAAACAGCCCTTAAAGAACTTGTATCAACGGCAAAAACAATACTCAATCAAGAATCAATAATCATTCAAACGGAATCAATTAATACCATGATTGCATAACAAAGGGGGCGAAAACATGCGGATTTTTAATATCGAAAAAGACAACAAAAAATTTATGTTTATCAATGGAAGCAGAAACACACAACATGGGTTTGCGCATGATTGCACAATGTTTATTAATGACGTGGAAACACAAACAGCGCATTGCTATTATCTAAATCGTACATGGGAAATGTACACTTATCAAACGGCTTGCCTATCTGCTGTCCGGCAGGAAATCGAACGATACAAAAAAGAACAAATTGCAGATTTTAAAGAATTAAACGGTTATAAAAAAATGACGGCCACACGAACTACACAATTTGAAAAAGAATTCTCCATGCACCCATATTATAGGACCTTAAAAGCATGCTATGACGAATTAAAAAATAAATGCTTCTATTAATCGAAATGCCCTTTCAAGGGCATCTGTAAGGAATGGTCTCCTTGCACTGATGAGATAGACCAAAATAAAATTAAAAGGAGTGAAAAACAATGAAAAAGCATATCATTCGAGAAGTAGAACCAGTTTGCAGCACATTCAAAGATTTTTTAGACTACGATGGTTTAACAGAGAAAAGCGGTGAATGGAATAATACATTGTTCATTGTTTCCCGTGACTATGGTCGGCTGAATGGTTTCAATATTGACGAATACAAGCGGATCATGAAACAGGCAGAAAACATTCTTGACGGTTTCCAGGACGTGCAGACTGGTTTAACAGACTACAATGGCAGTAAGTACACTTATAAAAGCATCATGCAGGAAAACGGCATAGAATACAGCCCAACAAAGTGTAGCAAGCTAAAAAAATGGGCTGAAAGCGCAGAATATGAAAGCATTGAAAGCATTGCGAAATACTTGCAGATCATAACCGGCGAATACTGGAAAGTAACCAGCGCCCACGGGTACAGTCAAAAAGATTTTTGCGAAGTGCTATGTTCTGCCGAACGTTACACGAATGCCCGCAAGTATGGAGAAATATGGTTAGGCGCTGCAAAAGAATTCTGTGTAATTGATTTGGACAAAAACGGAGAAGAAATTGATTCTTGCTATGGATACATCGTTGCAGATTGCGAAGCATGGAAAGATGAACAGTATAAAAGAATCGTTTCCGAATGGGCTGGAATTGATCCCAATGACGCAGAATTACAAATGATTGACGGGTACACAGTGCAAACGGTTTACAAATACCGCACAGCATGACAAGCACAAACGGTTCTGATTTTGTAACACTGCCCATGGCGCGAACATAGACAGGATACAGAACCAGGGCAAAGGAAAATGTTCTGAATGAAGGGAGAGAAAAGCCTATGAGATACCGCACACCAGGCGGCCAGGTATGGACGCTGTACAAGGATATGGCAGCACAAAGTCATTTACTTATAGCAGGGGCGACAGGATCCGGGAAAAGTGTGCTCATTAACGGATTAATTTATACCGTGATCCATGACAGCCCAGCCGCCGCACAGTTGATATTGATCGACCCAAAGCGCACGGAATTATTTACTTGGCAGGACCTGCCGCACGTTATCCGCTACGCCTATACCGGCCCAGAAATGGTCCGTGCCCTAGAAGCAACGATCGACCTAATGGAGCGACGGCTCCAGTACATGCAGAGCGCACGCCTCCGCACCTATGACGGAAGTCACGTTTATGTGATCATCGATGAACTTGCGGACCTGCTGCTGACACTGAAAAAGCAGGCAAAGCCACTACTGCAAAGAATCCTCCAGCTAGGCCGCGCCGCCCGCATTCATGTAATAGCAGCGTCTCAATGCGTAAACGCCACGGTGATCAGTACAGAACTAAAAGTAAACATGCCAGCGATTGTAGGCTTGAAAACAGCAACCCGCGCGCACTCCAGGTTAATAGTGGATATCCCTGGTTGCGAACAGTTCCCGGATCCCGTCAGAGAGAAAAAAGCCTATGCATACTATCGCCGCGGCGCTCTGTGTGAACTGTACAGCCTGCCAATGATCCCGGACGCCGATATTGATCGCCTATGCCGGTACTGGACAAGCCGCGAATGTATCGCGTGAACGTTCTGATTTTCTGATTGACAGGATGCTGATTCCCTGATTATAATGAGATTAACAGAGGAGGAATAAACCATGAAGTACTACCATATCAAACCGGAACACCTTACCGAATGGGGAGACCATACCGACGAGAACACCGTCATCGACGATACCGAGTTGGAGCGGCTCTCTACCGAATGGGGGATTCCTGCGGCGGATCTTCTGGAAGATCTGGAAGAATATAACCCGACATATAAGGAGGAGAAAACCATGGAAAAGCGCTTTCTGATTGACGATCATGAAATCATTCTGTCCGAAATAACATTCCGCTTTGCCGACGAGTCGAACTATCAAACCGGGATCCTGTTGCATGATGGCACCGACGTAAACAGCGACGGCGACACAATCTTTGGAAACGCCTGGATCCTGGACATGATCAACGATACCGACGACGTGCGGAACCTGCTTTCTTCCACAGGCGGAACAACCTATTTCACCCGGAACGACGATGGAACCTATCACATCGAAGCATAAGAGGAAGAAGTAACCGCGCTACACCACACCGCCCACCAGGGGCGGTTTTTTTATGCCATTCTGTTGCCGTCCTGCGGTGTCGTTTTCTGCTGTTTGCACGTATTGCCGTCAAATTTGCTTTCTGCTGGCTTTTTGTTCTTGTATAGTACTTTGTACTACTCCGCCATCAAACCAACAACAGCGGCCAAATTTGCCCGGTTTCTGTGCATTTTGCGCATTATAGGCAACGTAGCGCCGTTCCTGATTGTACTGTGCCGCTCCGGAGATCTCTTTTTCGGCGGAAGATCCCATCCTGGCGTGCCGTCGTTCCTGTTTCCCCGTCCTGCCACCAACAAAAAAGAGCGGCCCTGCCACGAGAAACCGCCCCTGTTTTCTGTTGTACAGCCAACCCGTTTTATATCAATACTTAAATGCCCGGGTGCGTAAAATATATATATAAGCAATGGCTGTATCAACTGTCCTATTCTTCTGTTTTTTCTTCTGGATCCGGCAGTGACTGTACCACATTATTCACATCCTGGATCTCGCCCTGCTGATATGGTGTGTTCGGAGTGATCACCACGTCGGCAACATCCTTATACTGAAACATATTCTTCCCAAGGAAGATCCCGCTGCCAGGATTAACCTTCCCGTTCATCATGTAATCAACCCAAAGTTCCTCTAACACATCGATAGCTTTTTTTATCACGGGGAGGTGTGTTTCTGTTCTATAATCCCCAGATTTCCAGTTATTCACGGTTTTTCTGTCGACTCCGAGCCAGTTAGCCATACCTATCATGTTAGGTTTTCTGTCGTTATCGATACAGTATTGGAAGTACTGTTGGATTCTGTTCTGGACCTGAACGGGGTCTGAAATATTGATTGGTTGGAGATCCCAAGATGCCATAGCATAGCGGAGGTATCTGGAATTATCACCTGGAAGTGTGTTTTCCTCGCCAAATTTCTGGAGATCGGGGCGGTTACGATGCTGTTTAGTTTTGATAACGTCGGCAACGGTGTCGGTAATCTGCTGTTGTTTTTTTGTCGGCACTGTGATCAGCTCCCTTGTTCAAAGTAAACGTCCACGCTGCTGACTTTAGCGGCACGGAGAAAGTTAGCGAGACGGTCTTCTGGCGGCGCGGTTCTGATATTGGTGACACGTTCTATTGTCTCACGGAATATCCGTTCCGCGTCCTTCGCTTCATTTGCCACTCTGATTGCCTCATGCCGGAGATCCCGTTCCTGTTCCAGTTCTGCTTGCAGGCGGTCCATTTCCTGCTGCATTTTCTGGAGTTTATCTCGGAGAACCACCACGTCGTGTTTAGCCCCTTCATAGCTTGACCGTTCAAGTTCATCCATCCAGTTCACGTCCTTTCCTTCCTGATATAGTTTCATCATTCTATCATCCTGCTGTTGTCTGTTCTGTGCTGCTTTCTGATTCATGTACTGGTTGACAGGCAGATCCAGTATATTTCCTGCTGCTGTCACGTTCTGCTGATCGGAGGCGTCCTGTTGCTGTTCATCCACCGCCGAGACAATATCCTTTCCGTTTTCTGTCGGCGTGATCGTGTCGGCATGTCCCGTGGCAGACCCTTCTGTTTCTGGTTCCTTCCGGTTCTGCTCTGGCATATCATCCTGCTGCACCTTGCCCAATATATCCTCCTGCTGTCCTTCTGGTTTCACACCACCGTGTTCTGATAGCCACTGTGTCAGTTTGTCACTCACCTGTATAGTCATATCCCACTTACTCATCCGCCACACCTCGTTCTATTGCCCACTGATGCCAGGCTTTTTTGATCACCGACCACACATAGTCCGCTGACAGTCCTTTCTGCGCTGCATATCCCGAGACTAATTCCGCGATACTGATTGCCCGGTCCGAATGTATCGTCCTGATGATGCTCTGTTCGTCCTGGGTTAGTGCTGTCCAGACCGTATTACACGCTATCCATGCCAGATAAGATGCTTTTGACATTTCATTGACCGGGATATCTGGGCGCTTAATGTAGAAGCACCACGCATGCCGTGCCAGTGGTTCCGCAAAGTTGCTGGTTTGTTTGTATAACTGTTTGATACTATCACCTCCAATACTCATTATTTTAGTTACGACGTTGTGTCCTGGTTTGCAATGTACGTCTTGAATGTTGATGGCGGCATAATGTCTTGAGTTACTCTGACTGTTGGGATGCTGTCCGGTTCCAGGATGATTGACACTGTCACGGTCTTTCTGTGTTCAATTGGCGGCATCAATTCATCTGCCTGCCAGATAATATCCTGTGCTGCCTGCTGGAGCAGTTTGATATATCCTTCCCTGGTCACGGCGTCACCTCCATCACGTCACCCTTTGCCGACATTTTCTGCTGTTTGTAAACGTCCTCATCGTAGATGAGTTTTCCTGCATGGCCAACTATCACACTACTGTCACACCACATTTTCAGTCCGAGTTGACCGGCCCGGTAACAAAACGCCAAGTCTTCACCGAGCTGCTGCAATGGATCAAACGGTGGTCCGAATCTTTCCCATACGGTTTTTAACATTTCAGTCTTAGTCAACACGGCACCGAAGCCGCTGCCTGCACATTCAAACAGTTTTCCTTCCGGATAGTCACGGTATGCTTCTGCTTTGGCCACTACCGGCTTTCCTGGTTCGTTCTGATAAGTGATAGCTTTGTACACCACCGGAGACGTCGGGAACTTTCTCTTGAAATACAGTCCGCACACATAGTCCAGGTTGTTCTTATCCATATCCGCCGAGAGACGTTCCAGCAGGTCCGGTTCAAACACCATGTCCGAGTCAAGCCACAACACCCGGTCATACCCCTTGTTGATCGCCGTCGCCACAAAACTGTTCCTGCTGTCATAGATCAGGCTGCCGACATTTACGGCATAGAACGTATCTTCTGTTTTCTTCAGGTTGATCATCGACGACATAAACTCCACCGGCACGGTGTCCATACAGGGTATCGCGATCAGGGTTTTCATATGGTAGTTACACTCCTTTCCTGATTATTATCTCCGTCAACGTACTGTTTAAAGAATAATGGGATAAAATCTTTTACCTTCATGTCTTGTTTTTTAGGGTCTTTTATCTTTGTTTCGTTGAATTTTGCAGAATAATAATAGATTTTTTTGATAATGCATTCTGTAAGCCAGACATCTTCATCAGTATTAATAACGTTATGTTCCACCAATAATCCAATTGTTTTCTTCCCTTGTTTTGCAGTGTCAAATGTAATTCTTTTAAGGAATGTTTCCTGCCCTTTAGTTATATCTACTCCAATACATTTAACCTCAATAAATAGATATGCTTTATCGTGGTACTCATACACGGCGTCAATATCTGTCGGTGTTATGTTTGTTCCTGGTATATCGCATCCATCGAACCGGATAAGTTGACGTCCCCTTTTCAGGTTTTTATATACACCACGATTCTCGCTCACTCGGTATAGGCAACCCAGCACAGTGTTTTAAACACATCGCAAAATTTCGCCGGGTTGTCGCCTATATAGATAAATGCTTGTCCTTGAAGCGGCGTATTCATTTCCTGTGTTGTAGATTCATATCTTATCCTGCCCGTTGGAAATGCTACAGCGCTCGCCACATCAATCATCGCTTTAAACCATTTTGTTTCTGTTGCGTTGTTTACCAGGATGATCCCTTGCTTTATGTTCCCATTTTTACGTTCCAGTACTACCTTATCTGCGAACTTTTTAATGAGTGTTGCTGAATATGGCGGATTCAACCATACATTGCCTATCCAGTCTTTGCTTAAACCATTCGATTTAGCTGTATAAAATATTTTTGCCTTTACTGTTTTATTGGCGTGTTCGCAGCTTGCCGGGTCCACATCGATAGTATCGAGAACTTTACGTGCCATTTCGATATATTTTTTCGGCGTGTACCATTCATCGTTTCCTGAGTTATTAGTTACATGCGGCTTATGTTCATTGATATTCTTATACGCTTGGTTGATGCTCATCTCCCCGGTGCTTAATTTCTCTTTTACTTCCGGGGTTGCCATTGCCTCTATCTTCTCGACTTTTGCGATGGTATCATGGGAAACTCCTGCGGCCTTTGCAAGCTCATCCCTTGTTTCACCCCCCGCAGATTTCTGCGTAGGGTCAACCCGCCCAGCAAGCATCCGTTTTTCTGCCTGTGCTGAAATAACAGGCTTCAACCGCAACGCTAACCTTGCCCGATCATACGCCGACAGATTACGCCGCCCGAATTGGTTTTGTATGATCCAGACGATAGCGGCATCCCTGTCCGGCAAGTCTTGCTGTCTTGTCTTAAATTGCAGTCCATGCTTTTTACAAATTTCATACCGATTATGCCCATCGATCAGAATATTACCCCACAGGACTAAAGCATCTTGACACCCTTCATCAATTATTTTCTGCTCTAATATGCTACGGTCCTCTTCAAGAAGCGGCGGTATGAGTGATTTAAACTCTTTGTCGATGACAATTTCGCTCATTTCTTTCCCTCCGCCATTTTCTGTTTCAGCCATTTCTTAAGGTCTTCAAACGGTACGATGTAGCTTTTGCCAACCTTTACGGACGGAAACGACGGGTCCCTTACCAACTGATACGCTTTTGTTCGCCCTACATGCAGATACTTTGCAATTTCAGGCACCGTCAGATTTTCGCTCATGTCAGTCATAACATACCCCCTTGTTGTTCTGAATGTTCATCCTGTCGGCAATAAAAAAGCACAGTATTGCCCTTCCCATCGTCCGGAAGATTCGCAATACTGCGCAGACAAGATGTTGTGTGTGGTGCTGTTGACTACCACTACGTGTTACATTCTAATGTATTTTATGGTGCTATTCAATACCGTTTAGATATGGTAATTATTCACTAAATTATCGTGTACTGTTTGTTGGTTTTTTCTGTGTGCATCTCTTTGCGCTGACAAAAGCCCTGGCAAGGTCATCCAGTATCTGATGGACATATCGTGACCTAAATGCATCATTGTCATCGGACAGCAGACACAGTTTCAGGTGGAGCAGTTCGTGTACCAAGATCTCTTCGTAATCAAACGGCACAATACGGTTATGGTAATATTTCGGCGCGATGATTTGGATGTACGCCGTCTTGGTGCTCTCGGCATATGCGGTGCATCCTTCCGCATCATCGATAGACATATCATCCGGTGCCACGTCACGCTCCAACTGTATCACCCAGTCGGTTAGTCCAAGCCTTTTCGTCCACTCGGTCAGCAATTTGTCGGTCATATCATCTTCCATACGTTCTGTTTATTGATCTGTTCAGTAGGTATATATATTGTCTTCCTGGTACAGTGTGGTACAGTGCTGGTACAGCTTCTGGTACAGTGCTAACCATTGAAATTACTGCATTGGTACAGTTGGTACAGTGTTTCGTGAATATGTTTACGCGCGCGAACACGCTTCACTAAATATCTCACAAATGTCAGTTAAAATGTGTTTTGTGTTTTTATAATATCTCTCTCTCATTTTTGACTGTACCAACTGTACCAATCCTTATTTTTCAAGGCTTCCCACTGTACCAATGACTGGAGCAGACCCGTAGCAACTGTACCAAATTCGCGTTTTTTGATGTGCATTTCGTTGCTTTTTGCACATCAGAACGGCAATTCTTCCTGCTCGGACGTCACCGAGTTAATGTCCTGCTCTTCTCCTGGCATGTACACAGCGACACAGACCGGCCTCATATCGCCGACAGTCTTCTGAATCGTGTTGTTATCGTACCGTTTGGTCTTCAGCAGCTTGTTCCGCTTTGCCCAGGACAAGAACGCACCCGCTGAAAAATTCCCGTCTGCCAGCGCTTTGTCGAACACACCCTTGATGATGTACACGATGTCCCGCCCGTTTTCATCCTCGTATACGCCCCACGGTTCACCGCGGTTGTCATCGATCGACTTGCTGAATCTGGACTGGTTGCTGGCGATCCACCCGGTCAGGTATTGATAGCAGCGCTGGTTCATGTCGGCCTGTTCCGTAGTGATCAGGTATGGCCGCAGGTCGTTCACGGTCAGGGACTTCCCGTCGTGAAAAAGCACTTCGTCTGCGAGACGGTCCGCCGCCAATATCAGCGACGCTGACAGCACCTGCTTGTCCTGAATAGCACCGGCAAGCTTGCCGTAAAATTCCTCCTGCCATTCTCGAACTTTCTGCATGGTATCCTTGTCTTTCAGCGCTGTAATGATTTTGGGACCGGCGAAACCGTAATTCAGTTTCAGGACGTTTGCGGCCTTCCTGGGATCCTCAAAAAACGGTACGTCGCCGTAATTGACCTCAATGACCCGTGCGGCAGCTCCTCCTCCGCTGTTCGCCTGGATCATCGGCATTTCTCCTGTTGTCAGAAACACCGTTGCCCAACGCGATGCTGTCTGAAGACCGCCTTCCTTTGTACCTCGTCCCTTGCTGACACCTTCACACAGGCTGTATATCAGATCGTCGAAGATCCGCCTGTCGGAGATCACCTGAAGTTCGTCCAGAAACACCGGCAGGTTCCCGCAGAATGATGCCAGTTTCTCCTGACTGACCTTCGTTCCGCTGAAACTCTTGATGTATCCGCCGATCTCCGGATTCCCCCACACAGACGCACCCAGGAGCAGCGCCACGGTTTTTCCTGACCCGCTGGCACCCCAGAAGTGCACAAAGAACGACAGTGCACCCAGCTTGTGTATCAGCGGAGCAGCCAGCGATGCCGCCAGTACGATCCGTGCCGGTACGCTCTTTCCGTGTCGGACCTGTGACGCCATAGTCAGCCAGACGTTTTCGTCACCGTGCGGAGTAAAGTTTTTGTACAATCGCAGGTACTCTTCGGAATCGCCTGCAAACATGACTTTATCCGTATAAGGCGCGAATTCTCCGTTCGGAAGCCAGCCCATATGGCGGCAGGACTTCTGCGTGATCAGTTCGGCATAATTGAGGTCCTCTATCCTGGCGAGGAATTTCACCAGTTCCTTGGCGTTTTCTGTTGTGACGCCGACGCCCTTCCCGGACAGCGCCACGATTTTCTGTGCGGAACTAATCGTTTCCTTCGGGAACGTCAGCGTCTTCCATTCCGCGTCACTGCCCATTTCAGACCGGCAGAACTGGATCTGTATCTGCTGTTCCCCGGTTTCCACGTCCTCAATACGGCTAACCGGAAGGATCGGGTGACTGATCACCTGGATCTCCTCGCCCATCCTGCCGTAAATTTTTACGCCATCAAACGCGCAGGAATACTCACCGCACTGCAATGCTTTCGGCTGGCCCGGAAAATCGGTCATATTAGCGCCCAGAATCTGGTTTTTGGGCATCATGGACTCCTGATAGGCCTTCCACAACTGCTTAAATTCAAGCTCTTTAATGCCCAAAGACGACGCCTGTTTAATGGTCAGCCGCAGCGACAGAGCAAACCCGAATTTGTTCTTTTCGCGCTGCTGATAAAGCCACGCGTAGGGCGCTTCGCCGAAAAAGTCTTCCGCTGTCCATGGCGGAAGGACCGGTTTCGCTGTCTGGATGGTTGTTGTCATAATATGCTCCGTTACGGTTTAATTTGCTGGTAACTTTCCGGTAACTTGCTGATGACTATTTCACTACCCATGGTCTGTTCCGCCATTCCTTGACTTCAGGATACCCATACCATTCCCATGTAGGAACTCCTGCATAGTGCTTAATCACCACATGGTTTGTCGGCCTGGTGACCCACTCGTACCTGGTCGCGTTATAATCGCTCGGCAGTTCCAGAATATGACCGGCACACAGTTTGTTATGCGTATCCTGTTCACAATACTGCACAGTGACGTTATTCATCCACCAGATCAGTTCGTCGGTCTTGCAACGACCGTTAGTACCAACATCGCGCAGTTCCTTTAGATTGAGCATCGTCACGCCGAAATTGGTATAAATCGGTGGGTGTATTTCTGACAGCCTGACTTCTCTCGCACCAGCCATATAGTACCCGGTCAGATCGTAGTCCCACAGCGGCGAGATATCCTCATAGATAATCGTATCGGCATCCAGGGACAGCACCTGGTCTTCCTGGATGATTTTAGCCAGCGCACCACGCATTAGTACCATATAACTCCACGCACAGTGATAATTCGGGCCGTCATGCTTGAAATACTTCTGACCGCTGACATTGATTACTTTCACGCATTCTGGCACTTCAAACGGTAGATGGTCATCCTCGGCGAGTACATACACCGTGTCGATGTGTGTATTAGCAAGCAGGCTTTTCAGTGATGGAATAAGATATTGGTAGTAGTTAGAAGTAAGACAATATACTACACATTTACGCATCGTTTGCCCTCCTATTCCACACCTCGATTGCTTCATACATATCATGATAATGTCCGCTCTCAGCACCACATCCGCCGAAATCCCAGTCGCACAGCACAGCATAACTGTCTCGCCAGCCGTCATGCCCTTTGCGCACTATGACTCGCGGGGACGTACTTTCGCCGCAAAACGGGCACGGTTTTAATTTGGTATCATTCATTGGCTGCACTCCTGTTCCATATGTGGATTAAATCGTCCGCTTTAGCAAGAATTGCTTCATCTGCCAGTTTTCCATTGAATACCGTTGTCCATGATTTCATGCTTATTCCGCATTTTTTGCAGCGTAATGTCACTTCATAGTTCATGTGATCGACGTGCCTGCGTTTTAATAAGTTCTCATTCGCCTGAAAAACTATTTCAGGATATCCTCCGCAAAACGGACACGGTTTCAATCCAATATCACTCATAGTGCATTAACTCCCATAGCACTCCGCCGCAGAACGCTGAGACCAATCCAAACACAATCATGAAGATAAATAAAATAAATTCTACTATAGTAAATGTAATCACAGCATGCTCACCTGTCCTTCAATTTCCGGTTCTATATAGTTTCCTCTATAATGCTTTATTTTGTGTGCCGTCTCGCTTCATTTTTCACCTCACGCTGTCAGCGCCGTGTACCACACTACCGCCAACAGTCCGATCACTGCCAGCAGTGCAAGAATAAACATGTATTTCTCAAAGCGGTCTTCAGAATTGTCTTGCCTCATTTTCCCAACCTCAAAAAGTTTAAGATTTCCGTAACATTTAGCACATCTCTATTTTTGCTATTTCCGCCGCGACAAACATGTTACGAATTTATTGCGTCTTCAAATGGCATCACATCTTCTTCCGGCCACCACTTCTTCAGCGCTTTTTCAAAGTAGCAATACAGCGCCAGATACAGTTCGGCTTCCAGCGGGTTGCCGTTGCCCTCCTCCGCCTTGTGCGACATCGGCCCCAGTTCTTTCGCCCGTTCCTTCCACCACTGGTCATCCCATTGCGGTGGCCAATTCTTTTCAAGGTAATCATACGCCGCTCTGAACGCCTTTTTATGCAGCGCTTTGAAGTCCGGTAATTCAGCCATATATCCTCCTTACAGGTCCTTTACCCATCGAACCTTCGTTTCAATTGAATACTTCAATTCCTCACCAAATAACGTCACCTGTGTAATGCTCCTGGGGCGTTTTTCACAGTCCCATGTTCCACCACCGGCATTATTGTCAGCGACCTTCCAGTTGCTTGCTTTCAAACTTGTGCCAGGTTCGCTTTGCAGTGTGTACGTTATGATCCGTTTGTATCCGAGTGCTTTTGCTGCTCTACATGCGGCCCCATACAACATAGAACAGGCATTCTCCGTTCCGTCGGTGCAGTTCCTCGTTACCTCCACCGTCATGCCGTCGTCGAGCAGTCTTGCTATCGGTCTTCCTACCATCACCACGCCGCATAGGCGCTCTCCGTCATAGCATGCAATGGAGTACTTATGCCCGGTCGGCGGTTTATTGTGACGGTGATACTGAGCGACGAACGCACACGCTGTTTTCAGGTCACACGGTCTGATTTCAAGCATAGTCACTTTTCTGGTGAAACAGTTCGTCCAGTCTCTGGATCTCTGCCAGCGCCTTTCTGATTCCACGCTCCACAGCGTCGTTTTCCCCGCCCAGCACGATGTAGGCCCGTTCGTTAGACACCACATACTTCAACGCTTTCCATTCCGATGTACAAACTTCAAGCCACGGGATCGCGTCGGATATCGCATTGGTTACCCATGCCGGCCTAGCCCCGTCTGCCTGAAACTCATTGATATTCATTCCAGGTATCAGGATCTGCCTGAGTCGCAGCGCCGTCTCGTGTCGTTTATTTTCTACTTGAGTGATAACAACACCCCCATGTAATTCACATTCTGCGGGTAAGGATTTGCACCTTACAGTGAATTCTATCGGACGTCAATTCTTCGACTAAGCGGGGAATTCTATCCGCTGAACGCCCCTCGCCGTGCGTCTACCTATTCCGCCACCGCAGACCATTTACTTCGCTTTCCAACACATAAGTCTCAGCATCTCCCGGTCCTCCCGGAGTTCTGTCAGCGCGTTCAGCACCACTCCGAATCGCCAGTCCCATTCCTGCCCCGGCACTGTCGGCGCGAACCGTTCTACAACGCCTTCCGCCCAGTTCAGCAACTGGTCAGCATCCAGGAACGCCTCGTACTTTTCCATCTCGGCCATGTGCTTTTCAGCCTGTTCACGCAACCGCTTCTCTTTCGCGATTCTGATGGCCTCTGTCGCGTTTTTATCATGCGATTGATCAATGTTCAGTCCAAGATGAAACGCCGAATTCAGCCACTCTACGGCCTGTTTAAACGTGGTGTGCTGGACACTGCGTGTCAGGTTGATCACGTTCATGTTGGAACCGCATACGTAGCAGTGTGCCCACGGCCCGTCTTTCTGAAGGAACATATTCCGGTCTCTTCCGCGATGCACAGGACAGGCACAGCGTCCGCCAATGTCAGGATCCAATCCAAGCAACACACCCACGTCATACGCCGAGACTTTTGAGCAAACTATGTCAGCGAGATCACCGTACATTCCGTTATTTCCTCTGCGATCTGGTCTGGATTGCCGATAACGATATAGTTTTTCCCTTCAGCGATCACGATCGTTGTCTCAAACTCTTCGCCCGTGTTATCAAACTGTATTGGTCCTTCGTCCAGCGCTTCGATCTTGTCCACGTTGATCCATATATCGCTTTCGTGTAATCGATAAAATTTAGCCAGTCTCATTAGGCCCCTCCATATCATTTGGTCAGTAATTCAACAATTCGTTTTCCTGTGCTGTTTTTGTGACAGAATTCCCATTGTATTCCATAATTTTCAGTCATGGTCCGCATGATTCCGTACAGTCTCTTGGAGGATATAGGCGGCGCTTTCCCCATGGGCCTCAGCCCTCGCTCCACAGCCCAATTCCATTGCACCACTCGCGGGTTCTGCCAGTCTTTCACGTCCTCCAGGCAACTGACCGAAGAGTCTTCCACCAGCACGATCAGTCGGATCCCGGAATCTTTCGCCCGTACACATTCACGGCGGAATCGGTCGTGGTCGGTAATCAGATTGCAGTAGACCTCTGACAGGTCCTGTTTAGTGTCAACCGATATCGGAACGCCTTCCACCGCGTAATCGCCCACGTCGAGCTTGTGCCGCACCGTTTCGATCCCGTTCCGCTCGAAGTACCGCTCGATGTTCTTGTGCTTTCCGGCCTGCTGCCGGGTGTCACAGATGATCACCATCAGAACGGCAGGTCCGGGAGTTCAACCGGATCAGGCTTTTCCGCCGGAGCGGATCCCGACGCAGCGTCCTTGTTACTGCCCACCAGCTCTACCGTATCCGCAATCACATCGATGACCGCTACGATCTCTTCCAGTTTGTTCTTGTAACCGTGTGCTGACGGTCTCCCTTCGATCAGTACGGTACGGCCCTTTTTGACATAATCCCGGCAAAATTCAGCGGTTTTCCCGAACACGGTCACGTTGCGCCAGTCCGTGGTGGTTTCTCCCTTGACCTTGTGATTTACTGCCACTGAAAACTTTGCCATTCCACGCCCATCTTTTTCAGTGAATTCACAGTCGCGTCCAATGTTCCCAGAAAAAATGATTTTATCCATTCTGTTCCTCCGTCTTCGTTTCGGTCTGTTCGGTCTGTGCCTTCCCAACCTTCGCCGCACAGTCACTGCAAAGACACTTTGAATACTTCTGCCTGGTGTACGCCGCCAGCTGTTCCGCCGTCATCTTTCCATATGCACTCAGGATCTGTCCGCACTCTTCGCAGGTGTAGGTGGCCACCGTCACCCTGGGCAGCTCCGGTTTAATCCGGACGGCATCGACGACTTCGCCGAACGCCCGTACCGGCTGCACCCTCATGATGATCTTTTTCCCAGCCCACTCCTCAATAAACGGTGTCTTGTACAATTTGGTGACCGCCTTGCAGTTCGTGCTGTTCATGATCAGCGGTTTCAGATCCTTTTCGGTAAAGTGCGCTACGGTGCAGTCCTCTTTCTTCCCATCAGCACCGATAACGCTTTCCTGGCGAACGTAGGCAATCGTGCCGATCTTTTCCTCTCCGGGTTCAAATGCGTAGGATCCAAGGTAATCAGGATTCGTAAGTTTCTTCCAGTGTGTAGGCATACATTAGCCTCCCTTCAAATAACAATTTCACGTTGTCTTGGCTCGGCATTCTCTTTTGTGTTTCGCAATGGTCCTTTCCAATAGGGTTGAATGAATAGTTGCTTCCCGTTTTTATACTTTCTCCAGTGACCAATCACATACCAAACAAATGTGTGTCTTTCATTTTTGTTTATTCTTTGGTGTAATGCTTTGTCAAAATCATTTGCATTAACAATATGTCTTTTGATGTACTTGATTGGTTTTTTCTTGTTAGCTTTTTTGGATTTGCCAGTATTGTCCAAATCATAAACTGGTTCGTTTTTGACGTTTTTGAATACATCTTTTATCGTTGGGTGTAATAACGCTATTTGGATTCCATACCATGTGGCTAAAACGTTTAGTATGTCTTCGCACAAGTCTTCATCTTTGCTAAACTGTTGCATTATTGATAGAAATTTTTCTGTACAATCATTTCCTTTTTTGTCGTATGCATATCCAGAGATTTCATGGCTGATATAAATTTGATCTGATCCTTTTTTTACACAAATTGGCACAATAATCCCTGCTTTTTTGGGCCAGCCAATATTGCTTGGCACACAATAATTTACATATCCTACCCAAATATATTCATCATTCTTTGACTCATTGATAACCCGTTTGTATTGTTCATGTACACACACAATGCACCCGTCAGTTAAACTATTTATTGATGATGATATTTGCAAAATTTCTATTGGTATTGTTCCGGCAAAAAAGATGTCTGATGGTATTTGGGGTTCGTTTTGCCCAGGTTTCATCCACAGTTGTCTTACTTTTGCTTCGCATCCTTTACCAAGAGAAATAATATCTGTTGGTTTTGTCTCTACACCAATTTTCTTCAATCTTATAAAGTAATCAGATTTTTCATCGAAATGCATTTGTTTATACATTGCTTTTATCCTTTTTACTTTTTGATGATTGTCCTATTAACATCTACAATTGCTTTAGTTGCTTCGGTAATAGCATCTGTCGTTTTGTCAAACCCTTCTATTAAATGATCATTAGCAAAATCAATTGATTCTGAAAAATTATCAATAGATTGTGAAACGTTACCAATGACTTCCGCAATGTTCCAGAGGAAATCTAAATAATCTACTTTTATTTCTCCGAATGAAAGTCTTAATCCGTTATCCAAATAGTCATCAATTAATTCAATCAGTTTCGATTCAAGTTCTTCACTCATGTCATTTATCTCCTTTCATGTATTTAATCGCTGTCACAATGAGTGCTATAACCGAAAAGATAATCACGCCAATCAGTACATACACTTGCCATTCTTTCCATTCCGTGTGGTGCATTGACATCCACTGCATCATCGGCACGGTGTCATTCCTCCTCGTCGGGGATCGCCGCCCATTCAGGCAGCACCAGTTCGTTGCGGCCATATCCAGGCCATTCGTTTGTATCGATGCATTCTTTCAATCTGTCCATTAGATCAATCAGTTGCCAGGTGCCTCTGTCGATAAAACCGTCGCTGGCCTTAATCACATTTACGGCGTAGGGCGGAGTCTTCTCGACCGCCACGAAGAACCACTCCGCATCCGTCTTGTACCGTGCCTTGTGTCCTCTCAAGTAATGTGCGCATTGGACATCATAGCCGTAAGTCAGAGCATCTTTCATAAACTTCCCGGTGCTTGCATCCATGCATGTCTTCAGATCCAGCACCAGTCCCTTCCGCATCGCATCCATCCTGCACTTACACTCCAGTCCGGTTGCGCTGTCCTTCCAGAATACCGGCACTTCCTTCCGGGTTCGCTTCAGTAACTCGGAGACGTTCGAGTCGGATCTAACCGACTCATAGATCCCGCAGATCGTTTCGTAGTCATCTTCGCTGATGTACTCCATTCCATCCGTCTGCTCCAGGAACCGCTGATACGCTTCTTTGCCCTCTCTGGTTCTTCGATCAAATTGCGGCATAACGGTGTAGTGTGCGGTAAACTCTTTGGGTTGCAGTACGGCCATATGTACCGCTCTCCCAAATTTCAGCGCCGGGGTGTCCTGCCTGGGGTGCTCCAGTGCCCACTTGTAATGTGCCGGGCTTTTTCTCAATTCCCACAGCGTACTTTTGTTGATGCCAGGATGCTGCCGGTATTCCTGTTCAGTCATGAATTGCTCCTTATGAAGTCTTCCGGTTCGTAAATACTTGCTCCGCTGTAACTGATTCTCGCGCCAGGTGTATCTGACTCTCTGTCCTGCGCTGCCAGTTGCTCCATCAGCAGTCCTGCCTCATGCCAGTTGTCAACTGTAATTTCGATTTCGTCGCCGGTGTCCTCATTAGTTCTGATCACTTTCACTTTCATTTGTTCTTTCCTCTCACCCACTGAATCAGTAGCACTATCGCCACAAATACCACATAGACGATCACACATATCTCTTCAAACGTCATACTAACCTCCAATCCGGATGGTGCCTCACTGGACAGCCTTAATCCGGCTTTAATCACTCCGATGGCTTCATGGGTATGATCCACCCAATGATGAATCCTGCTACAAACAAGAGTACAAGTGCTATGTATTTTTGATCCATGTTTCTCTCCTTTAAGTCATAAGCAACACCCAAGTGGTTCACCAAGTTCCTCTGATTCTTTGCACCACTCTTCATAACTCAATGGTTTCGCGTTATCTCCACACTCATACCAAATATCGGCACAATAGGATTCATACCAAAACCTTTTGACAAGCTCGTCACATTCTGACCACTTCATTATTGTGTCCTTTTGGTAAGGACATTACTGTCCTTTGCAACCCCGTCTGCACAGAACCACTTCCACCCATGAAAGCGTCATTAGTTGCCTTTAAGTCATATGCTTTTTTCTCCAATAGCTTTTGACTTTCTCAACTATTGGCTTTATATCCTCGTGGAAATACCCGTCTGCTTTTTCAATAGCAAATATGATTTCAGAACAGGCGGAATCAATTTTTCCTTCATAAATAAACCGCAACGCATTATTGAGCATATCGCAAGATGGATACCTTCCAAATAAAGCATTTTTCTTCTTCGTGTTCATACTTCACCGACCTTCCTGCGAATCATCTACAATCGTGAACCTATCATCTTCTTCTATTTCGCAGATTCTCACATAAAACTCATATGCGAGTTTTTTATCGCTGATAATTTCTTCGCATTTTTCCTTGAGCATTCTACGCAAATCTTGAAGTTCAACCTTTAGTGTCATTTCCACTTCACATCCTGTCCGTCTTAGGTAATTCCGGCATGTACATCCACGCCTTTATTTCTCTGATATCTCGTCCACTATCAAGAATGATCCCATCGGCAACGCCATTAACGTAATCATCAGTCCAGATGTCTTTACCATCCGTCATGAGATACTGTCCGTCATCTCCCGGCATGCCGTGAATGATACCGTCATCATCTTCTGTGAGCATATGCCATTCCTGCTCTTTCAGCAGGGCAATGGCATCGCCTGCAATCCCACGTATGAAGATATCATTGTAAAACATTTGTTCGCCGTTGTAGTGCGTTATTTTATACAACCCTTTGATTACCTTCTCACTGTCCATTCACTTCACCAACCTTCAAAAGTCAATACGAATAATAGCAACAGGGACTTCCCACAAATCGTTCGCAAAATCATACAGATTTTTTCCCCGTCTTTCTTCCGTCCTGCCGTCATCATAAACAATAATCCATTTGTATATCTTGTATATCGTTGCACTCATTCACTTCACCGCCCATTCTTGTGATCTTTTGCCCACTTAATGGCTTCTCTACATGATTCGCAAAGACAAGCGGTTTCTCCAATGATTACTGCTTGGTACTTGTCTTTATCATATTCCGGTAATTCCCATTTTCCACATACAAGGCATCGTCTCATCCGAATATGAATTTGGCGTTTTATTTTGATTGTTTCTATTTCCGGCATATCTATTTCCCGATCAATCATCTTTTGCCTCCTACTCACATCTAATCCCGCTGTAATCCGTTGCAGACGGCGTGATCGGTTTTGTGTATCCGCTACGTAATATCAGCTTCTTTGCCTCATCCACGGCACACATATAGTCATGGTATTTCTCGCAAGCCCTTGTGCCGCCTCCTGCATTTCTATAATATCCGTAAAAATACAGGCTAATCTCGTCCAACAGTTCGCAAATTCTATCGTTGTCCATTGTTGTCCTCCAAACTCAGCCACATATCAAACCGCATCCACGTTTTCACATCGCATTCCATTCCAAGCCCATTTCGTCTTTTTGCCTCTTCGATATCTCGCCGCATAACGCTGACGGTCTTCCTGCTCAACCGTCCACGCATATTGTCCTCGATCCACCCGGTCACCAGTTCCGGCATATACGTAGCTCTGCCTATGGAGTACCGCACAGCGCAGATCAGGATCGCCTCAAGGTCATCACTAATCGGCACTGTTGGTATTTTTGTTTTCGGCATCTTTTACCTCCATAGGCGGTTCCGGCATCGGCATCCAATGAGTCACTTTGCAATCAATCATCGGAGAAATCTTTGTACACCATTTCCCGTCATGCAAATTCCCGGTCACAACAGTGCTGCCTTTGTTGGGAAAAGTGGCAACAACCAATACGGTTTTTGACTCCATAGCCCACATTGCTTTCGACCACTTATCTGTCCCTTTAAACCTACTAAAAAGTGACGGTTTCTCCTCCGGCAGTTCCTCCTTCACGCTGATCCAGCCGCTGACGGTCGGGAATCTCGCAATATCATTCGCATCAATCGTTTTGCCCTTCAGGTTGTTGCAGTACTCCATAAGCGCATCCGCGTCAATCAGTCTTGGCATATCTCATATCCCCCTTTATCAAGGCTCTTTCATCCGTCCATCCTCTACAAATCCTATTGTTAATGGTACTTCTTTTTATTCCTGTAATCTTTGCCCATTCTGATACCGTATGAGTCTCACCGTTTCTCGTCAGATATAAAGTATTTCTCCTATTATTTGCTTGTTCATATGCAGTTACCCAGCGGCAGTTATCAGGAAAATAATCCTTGTTTGCATCTATTCTGTCTAACGAAAGCCCAGGTATATATCCGTTATGTTCAGCCCATTCTCCAAACGCTTTAATATTGTGCCATTCATCACAAACTTTTATACCTCTACCGCCATAGAAGCTGTAATTTGCTGATTTTTCTCTATAGCATCTATCCATCATTGAGCGATAACTTCCATACCACGGTTTTGTATATGCCGTATACCATTCAATCAGTCTCATCGCTATCTTCCTTCGGACAGTCGCTCGGCACTCCTACGCTAAACGAATGCGGTATGCTATGATCTCGTATGTTCAGCATATTCCGTGGACAGTCTTTCCAATCGCATTTCTCCGAACAGAATGTGATATCGTCGCACCAGAGTCCGGAAATATCGCGAATGTCCACATATCCATTCCACAACTTCTCCAGTGCCCCGATCCACTCACTGATCCGCTCGTCTTTGCTTGCCGGTACCGTTCCATTCGGAGGTATGATCAGGTTGTCTGTCAGGTACCTCGCAACCGCCGCGATGAAATCATCTATTCTGTCTGCCATTACTTCACCATCCAATTAAAATCCATCTCGTACTTGTCCATTTCTTCTTTAGTCAGTTCTCTCCCGTAGTACGCATGCCCCCAGTAGTGCGTACCGTCCTTATCCACTTCGTCGTAGTCCACCATTCGGAGACCGTCTTTCGGCACAGCGCCTGGTCCCGGCGGCCTCATCCTCATCAGGTAACAATAAGTGCTCATTGTCTCTCCTCCTTAATCTCCATCAGCGGGCAGTTGTCCGGCCTCTTATGTTCGTAAACAAACGCAGACACATACATTCGTTTGTGCTCATATGCCTTAATCTCACATACCAACGCTCCACTTGCCTTCACGGGCTTGGCAAAAGGACACTCCATGCAATCCTCAGGCATCCTCATATCAATCGCTATCATATTCCACCTCTTCTATCTCATGCCGTATCGGCTTTCTTTGCTATCCGGGGGAATCTTCCACCCCCGGTCAATGACGGGTATCTGCTTTTGCACATTTCCATTTTGTGCGAAAAAATGAAAACTTGTGCATTTGAGAACAGAATGTTCCTTCAAATTAATTGGCAAGCACAGTCATGTTGTGAGCGTGTCAGCATCTCATTTGGCTTTCAGATGTTGCTTATGACTGTTTGCACGGCTTTGCCTTATTTGTCGGATGCAGATACCCGCCGAAAATCTGTGCGCTAATCGATAGGATCACCTCCATGCGTGTACTTATCTCCACCGGATGGTTGTGAAACGCCCTTTTTCGACGAGTCAGCCTGTCCGGGTTCGATCAAATCGGCATTACCTCCCAGTCCATATCCCGCTCCACCTTTCCGTAGTCCGGATCGGCTTCTCGGCAGATCCACGTCTTCTCCTGCCTGCCGATAGCACCCCGCAGTCTTGTTTTCAGCATGGCCAGTGCTTCGCGTTCCCGGTAATCCAGATATCCGTTATCCAATGCTGTCAGCAGGATCCTCGCTTCCTCAAGACTGATTACACTCATTCCTTCTTTGGCTTTTATGATCATTTTGATAACCTCCTGTATATTGTGCGGCGGTCTGCGGCCACGCATTGTGCGGTATTGGTACGTGAAGAAATCCATCCTGCCAGGCACCATTTAAAGAACCGTACTTGCCGTGCGTGACACTTCAGCCGGAGAGATCGCTATGCCGAGATCATGGAGCTTCAGTCGCCGTGCGACGCAGCCGCCGCTTGATGTCATCCTTACGGCCAGGTGCCTCTGCCATTCTTACTGTGTGGGTTCTTGTATTTATGAAGCCTTGCCATCCGTTCCTTTTCAAGTTGCCACGAGTCAATATTTGCTTGACGTGCTTCCCGTATCATTACACGTTCTTCGTGATATTCCTGATACCGTTCGCACTTACTGTGGCACCCGATTTCACGGTCCTCACACAGATGGCACGGACACCTACTCATCGTACCGTCCCCCATCACGCATCTCGGCGAGATAGTCGGCATACCTGTTTTCGTACCACTCGTTAAATTCCTTCTGAAGTTCATGCCGCTCAATGTGCTCTTCGATCAGTTCCTCCTGCTTGTGCGCTGGAAACATTTCAAAAACAACCAGGGCACGGTCTTCGTCGCATTCTTCCACGTCAAGCCATTCCTTCACGATCTCTACCGCCATGTCCTCATCGCAGAAGTCCTGTAACAGGTCGCCGTCACGGTCATCCGCCCAATGATCCGGCTTACACATGTAGTCGTATTTTTCCGCTTCAACTACCATTCCATTCTCCAACATCATCATGGCTTTTCTCTCCTTCCGGTCGGTTGACTTGCTCTGATATCTGTGCTATTCTGTTCATGGTGATTTTTCATCGTGCCTCTGGTTGCCGCCAGGGGCTTTTTAATATCGGCATCCAGCCATTGTGTGCGGGTATTTTCTTGCGGCTTTCAGCGCCTCTTTACGCTGCCGTTTGCACAGCGCCTTAATCTCTCTGCCGCTCTCGCTGTCACCGCACTGTTCCGCAATGCACAACCCGGCAATTATCGCCGACACAACCAGCACCAGGATTCCAAGTTCCAGCATTACGTTCACCTCCTAACTCTCGCTGTTGTAGATTGCTTCAGCCACGTCTCTCGCCGCGTACCGGCTGACCCCGTTCAGGTCGAATGTCGGTATCTGTTTGTCCCGCACCCACTTTCGTGCGGATCGGTCATCCCTTCCCCAGAATTCAGCGATTTGCCTCAGACTCATCATCCTCGCTCCGCCGACACTGCTGACCAGTTCGTCGTAAATTTCCTGTTGCCTGATCGACATCCTCAGTTTCGGCATCACACCGTCCTCCGGAACTCCGTCTTCCACACCCCGTTTTTCTCCACGATGCCCACCGGGATGTTCTCTTCTTCAATCATCGTGTTCAGCCTCTCCCGCAGTTCACACGCCGCATGTTCGCTCTTCCGGTGACTCTCCAGCGGTTGAAGGATAATCTTCATGACCTGCTCCGCCGTGTAGCCAAACCCGGTCCGGTCAAATCCAAGCCGCATGGCCCGGTTCGTGATCGTGCCTCTCCCAATTCCGGTAGCCAGCATGATCTCCGCTGTGGTGTACAAGGTTTCTTCACTCATGGAGTCCTCCTTTTTGTTGTTATTTGATGTCCCATATTTGGGACGCTCAAGCTAAAAAAATTTGACACTTCTCGTCCGGAGAATTAATCCCCAACAGTTCGCACAGCAGAATCACCTGAGACAGATCGAAGTCCGCTTTTCCGTTAATTTTGGCGTTCAGGCTGTTTTCAGAAATGTTCATTTTCTCAGCCAATGTCTTCTGCGTGTAATTATTTGCAACAATTTTGCCTTTTAAAAGAGAAGAGTTAATCACCGTTTCATCACCTCTTTGTTTCAAATCTGGGACAAGTATAACGGATGCAATTTTGTTTGTCAACCCTTTTTTGGGACAAAATCAAAAAAATTTTTGAAAAAATGTTGAATATTTGGGATATACCTATTATAATGCGTTTGAGGTGATCAATATGGATTTAGAACTGGTAGCCAAAGTTTTATTGAATGAGATGAAAAACCAAGGCCTGTCATACGATGACTTGGCGAAAAAATCCAAAGTGCCGAAGGCAAGTCTTCAGCGGTATTTAACTTATGAACAGGAGATTCCTCTCAGGCGGTATGAAGCAATTTGTGCAGCCTTATCTCTTGATCCTGCAAAAGTTCTCGGATGGAAACAGAATGATCCTGAAGAAAGTGCTCTGAACAAAGAGGTGCTTTCAATTCTGTCATCCTATGAATCAAGTCAAAGAACCGCTGTTGTTCAATTTCTGAAGAACTTTGTAGCAAACGAAGAAACGAAATAAGCTGACGCTTTCTATCGACCGGTATGCTGTCCAATATTTCTATTATGTTTTTCATGCCGTCGATCTCCTTTGTGTCGTTTTGTGTTTCCAAATAATGTATCGATGTTATTCATATATCAAATTTACTCTTTTATATATGTTTTTTACGTTCAAAATGTCATTTTTGGCGCCCAAAAAGTATCCGGCACACCACCCAACCTACAGGAGATCCCGCCATGAAACTTCCAGCCATCCGGCAATTGCCGTCCGGATCGTGGTTTTGTCGTATTCGTATTGACGGCAAGGACGTGTGCATCACCGAAGCCACACACGATAAATGCTACGCCAAGGCACTTGCATACAAAACAGGCATCATCGCGCTGAAAGGCCAACAGCAAAGCGTCACCCTCGGCGCGGCGTGCGACGCATACATCGCGGCCCGTGTCGGTATTCGCAGTCCCACAACGATAGAATCATATAAAAAAATCCGCAGTCAGTATTTCCAGTCCGTGATGAATACCCGCCTCAATGCCCTGACGGCGCGTAATCTGTCCCTTGCCGTGCAGCGCGAAGCGGTCCGCACATCCCGGCGTGGTACTCCGCTGTCCGCTAAGACAATCCGGTCAGCGCTTGGCTTTATTATGTCTGTGCTCAACGAATATGATGTCAATGTCGGAAACGTAGTCTTTCCGGAACCGAAACGCAAACTGGTCCGTATTCCATCCCCGGATCAGGTCATTCCGATTCTGATTGGTACCGATATCGAGTTGCCCTGCCTGTTGGCAGCATGGTTGTCCCTGTCCATGTCGGAGATTCGCGGTCTCACCAAGTCCAGATCACTCATCGGCAACCAGCTGTACATCACTGATACCACCGTCCGGGTCCGTACCGGGGAGCGAACCGATATCCATGGCAAAAAACATGGAGTCTATACCGATGTCACCAAAGAAGGCGGCAAGGAAGAGGAGCGCACCCGGTCGTTTACTCTTCCACTGTACCTGAAGCGGCTCATCGACGCGGTGGATGGCGATATTATTGTTCCGATGTCCGTCCGTCAGATCGAACGACGGTTTGACAACCTTCTGCAAGAGCACCATTTACCCCACATGACCTTCCACCAGTTAAGACATCTCAACGCCTCGACCATGGCCATGCTGGGCATCCAAAAAGAGATCGCTCAAGAGCGTGGAGGATGGAAAACACCATACACTATGGACCAGGTTTACACCCACACTTTCGCTCAACCGCGCCTCGACGCAGATGCCAAAATTAACTCCTATTTCGAGTCTCAAATTGCCTTAAAAACCCAGTCCGAAAATGCGTAAAAACTCCTGACCTGTCACCCTTTTGGCAATATTATGGCAATGCGTTTCTGAAATCCAGTATTTTCAATGCCTTTGTGCATCACTAAAGGAGTTCAATTCTCCTCACCTCCACCAAACAGAAAGGTCGCCGAAATGGCGGCTTTTCCTTTATTTTCGGGCATTGTAGCGATTTTAGTCACTTACAAATATTGTCAAAAATAGTGCATCCGTAGGCATCGGAGAGCATCCATTTTGGCAATGAAAATGGCAATGAAATCGATTAATTTGCGGTAATAAAAAAAGACCGCCCCGTTTCCGAAGCGGCCTCCCATGTTAGACGCTACTACCTCTTATACATCTCCTGCATTCCTTTCACGTCCACGGCGTGATCGATTGCCTTTTGATGTAAATATTGGTATACGGCCAGCATGTCCTTTGGCGGTTCGCCGTGATCCCGCCGATAATTGGCTATCAGTTCCGTCACTGCATCGTGCAGCAGGTCCATGTGCCCCATCTCGTCGTTCGACAATTTCGCAAACAGATCCGCTAACTTTGGGTACTCCTCTTTCTGCTTCAGAGCACACCGGATGTACTTCTCCGCATCGCAGATCTCCTCCTCGATCATCTCGGACAGCCTCTCGATGATTTTCACGCGGCAGCACCACCAGCGGCGGCAGTCGGGGGAAAGACGCCACCGTTATACGTCCAGGCGTTAGGATATCTCAGCACGTTCGCGGTAGCAGCCTGAAGCTGAAGCTGAGACACTTCCGCCTGAAGCGCTTCGATCTTGTTCTGAGCGATCATATCCTTCACGGACTGGATCTGAGCGGTGAAGTTAGCATTGGTCGCAGCGTCACGCATGGCACCGTCATAGTTGTTCTGCATAATCTGCTGTTTGATGCTGCAACAGCAGTTCTGCAGCTGACCACCAATAGAAGTCAGAGCGGTTTCAACATTTCCAAATTCCCTGATCAAACTGGCGTTGCCGTCTTTGATCGCATTGATCGCGTTAGTCGCGTTCGCGGTACTGGCGGCGATGGTCTGAGCTGTTCCACCAGTCACGGCAGCAAGGATGTCGCGGGTCTGGGCCTGAACGTTCTGGTTATCAAAACCGCGCTGCAGGTCTGCACCCAGCGCATTAACGTTGTTGTTTCCTCCGCCGAAACCAAATCCGCCGCCACCAAACAGTGCAAGGATTGCGAACAGCCAAATCATACCCATCCAACCGTTGCTACCACCAAACCCATCATTGCCAACCGGTACCACCGGGGTCAACATTCCGTTATCCATAATTACACTTCCTTATCTATTTATTATCATCGCTCGTCTGCGCACTACGGGCGTTGATTTCGCGTTATTGCGGTGTATTTGCCCGCTGTCAGTGTTATTTCAACATATCCAATATCTCGTTAGGGTTTACCCCGCGCTGCTGACAGAGTGCATAAAACGCTTTCTGAGGATCTCCGCCGTACTGCTGAACCGTTGACATCACTTGCTGCATTTGCGGATTGTTCTGAATCGCTTGGGACAGTGCAGCCTGTGGATTTGATGCCATGCGGATCGTGTTCATCATCTGCTTCAATTGTCCGATTCCGCCGCCAATGCCGCCGCCCTGAAGTTGCTGAAGAATCGCCGGGATACCCATCACTTGTCACCTCCGTCACCGTTGAGATCATTCATGAACGCTTCCAGTTTTTTGATTCGTTCTTCCAGTGTTCCATAGTCCGGTGCAGGCGCTTCCTGATGCGGTGTGATGTCATACGGAGCAACCGTCTTATATCCTGCCCCATCAGACGTCACCAACCACACCATCAGTCCGCTTTCGTCAAGTAACAGTGCGGATGAATTCGGCCCGATTTGATACGCTCGTGCCCCATTCTCGCCGTTTACTTTTACTACTTGTACCGGAGGTTGATAAACGGGCAAAGGCTGTTGTGGCACGCCAAACGGATTCAGATACGGATTACTAAATGTGTTCATGCGATATCCCCCATATCTAACGTCAATTCTGTAGAACTACGCGTCAGGTCGTTCATCAACATGTCGAGTATCTTTGGATCGTCGGGGTGAAGTCCATACAACGTTGCTTCAAGGCATAGCATTGCATACGCGGTATCACAATCAATATCAAATGCGTTTATCAATGTATCTATGCTGAATTTACATGTATCTTTGTACATCCCATATCACACCTTTACCTATTTCTCCTTTTAAATCATCATTAGATTTCGATATATAAATACTACACATTGTATTTTCTGTCCGCCAAAACGACCAACTTGTCACAATTTGCGTTCAAAACCATCAAAACAGGTACCATAAACAACATTGTCAAAAACGAGCACCAGAATATACAATGCAAAAACGGGCATAAAAAAAGGACCGGTTTCCCGGCCCCGTAATGATCATGTAATTATTATTCTTCAGGAGGTTTGTTCAGGATCGTCTCAGTCTGCTCGTCATGTTCTTCTTCCGGTGGGAACAGGACCATGTCAGCGTCCCAAATGGTATAGACGGCAGATTCGATCGCCTCACGCACAATCTGTTTATCCAGGTCAAACCCGGCTTTTCTCATTGCGGCGAGGGCATATTCCAATTTCTCGTCGCCCTTCCCGGCACCATAGATTTGTTCCGCAGCATACGCCACAATTTTCGCAGTAGCGATCAGATTGTTCTGCTGTGCCGTGGTGGTTCGTGCCTTAATCCACGGAATTAATTTGTAACTGATCAGCGCCGCCAGCAGTGCAATGATAGCCTGGATGATCTGAGTAAGGTCAATCGTCATTTAGTCAGTCCCCTTTCTGTTGTTTTTTAGATTTTCTGGGTGCAGAAATATACCCAGTTAATCTCGCCGAAAACGTCCTTCGCGGCATCTTCCATCAGCATGGTTTTAGCGCCGCAATATGAGGTCAAATCGTCATCGTAAAACTGCACAATTTTGTCGGCCATCACAACGTAGCTGACGGAACCGCCGCCGGGAAGCGCAGCGCTTGTAATGGCGTTCACATTCGGATTGCCATCAAACGCTTTCTCAAACAGATCCGCGATACCCTGTACGTCATTGGCGGGCTTCACCACGATATCCACGCCGACATTTCCAAATAGTCTGCACTGCGGCAATAACCTCGTCAGAGCGTCGGCCTTGTCCTCACCATGCACGTACAGTACGATGCACTTATGATCGTCGGCATACTCTTTGGTAACCTTCACGTCAGCATCGCCGTCAAAAAGACTCTTGACCTCGTTGTAAAATGTTTCCCAGGGCGGAGATTTTTTCATGCCATCCATCATATTTATCCTTTCTTGGTTATGATTTATTATGTCCTTTAATCGTATGTCAGTTCCGGAAGGCTTGCGATTGCCATATTATACAATGCGACAGCACCCAAAGCGGTAGGATGTATACCGTCATTATCCAGCATCCCCGTGTTCCATGTTCCATCAGATTGCGCTCCGACTGCCTTTGCAAAGTCAATATAGCGGTAGCCGCTTGAACGGATATATGCATCTTTCTGTTCATGGTTTTTTGTCGGAACTGTCGGAATAGTACAGAGAACCAACTCGATATTATTATTTTCGCACAGTTGGATGATGCTGTCGAGTTGCGCTTTCCATCCGCTTGTCGGGGAAGTCGATCCATCTGACGCATAATTCATCCCCATTGCCCATACAAGGATTTTTGGGCATCCATACTCCATCAACGATCTGATCCACAGATTTGATTCCGCTCTGCCGCTTCCTGTTGAACCGCACAGCAGAACGTTCTTTGTAAATTCGTTCTGCACCAGATAATATGCCCACCTGTTGTCATCCGTTACCCCCATATACGAATCCCCAATCACCCATACATCATGGTTGATTGTGCCGCATCCGATTGTGATAATGGCGTTTGACAATGCCGTTGTGCCGTTAATTACCTTGAATGTTTCGTACGCCGTGATTGTAAACGTCTTTTTGAAGCTGACCATCACGCCGTTCGATGCAAGTACAACGGTAATTTTCCCGGCCTCGCCCTGTATGATGTTTACGGTCAGATTGTTGCTGATTGTAAGCCCGTGAGCCTGCACAATGTCACTTGCGAATCTTGCCTTAAACGTGATATTTGTGCCGTCGATAATGATCTGGTTTGGTGAATACGCATCAAACTGAAATGTGATGCTGTCAAGCGATCCGGTGAACTCTGCATAGAATCCGGCTTTAAACCCGATCTTCGTTGCAAAGTCAATCTCCGTGTCGATTGTTTCGCTTGCCGCAATATTATCCCGGAAAACGTACGGCGTTATTTCGTTTGTGACAATCCCAAGGTTCTTTTTTACGCCGTCGATGGAATTCTCCGTGACTTTCTGTCGAACGTTGTTCGTGTCCTGTGTGGACAGGATGAAATACTTTGCTCCTGATGGCGGTGTGTATTCTATTGTTGCGCTATTACACAGGAATTTACTGATAAAAGCCTTTGACGAATCATACCAACAGTTATAATCCTGTGAACTGCCAGTTTGAGTTGCGTAAAGATATATTTTTTCAGCACCGTTAATGTCGATGTAATCTGTCCTGTGCCATCCTTCATAGGTTGCGATCTGTCCGTTTGTGTTTTTTACATAGCTGTCCTCAATCCAATCAAAGTCCACAAACGATTCGTACTCCGTCATATCGTTCATAACTTCAATAGCATCCTCTGTAAATCCTATATTTTCAATCAGCTTGTTTATAGATCGCTGAATAACCCCCTGTTGAACGCTGTTTTCATCCTGAGTGGACAGAATAAAATACTTTGCTCCTTCCGGTGGTGTGTATTCAGTGATTGAATTTTTGCAAAGAAAGTTGTCAATAAACACTTTATTCGCATCGTACCAACAGTTATAAGTCTGTGTGTTGCTCGTAGCGGTTGCGTATAGATATACTTTTTCCGCTCCGTTTATGTCAATATAATCTGTTCTGTGCCATCCGTTGTATGAAGTGATCGCACCGTTGGTGTCTTTGACATAACTATTACTGATCCATGTAAAGGCTTGCCTTTCGATTTCTCCGCACAGGTCGAATAATGTATTGTTATTGTCGTACACTTGTTCCTTTGTATCGTGTAAAGCACTTTTTAATTCGTCAACATCATCAACCGTTCCTTGCAAATTTGAATCCAGTTTCGCCTTTGTGATCGCGCCGTCCTCAACGGTGGTCGTGGCTTCCGGATGGTCGTCCAGCCAGTCAGTCACACCCTCTTTGATTACGGTTGGATCGATTTTCGGCGTGAGCGCTTTGATCAGTGCTACAGTCGTCCCGATATCACTCATCGTCCCCACCTGCCTTTAACCATTCGTTGTTCTCTTCGTCGAAGAAATAGACATCCCCGGTGTCGATCTCAATAAACACGCATCCGGTAATCAGGTAATCCGTCGGTTTAGCGTCAGTGGACAGCCCGTTGTACACCACGTACAGTTCACGGTCGCTCCCTTCCCGCTTGACAATTTTCTGAGATCCTGGAATCTGTCGTACCATAGTCTATCGTCCCCTTTCTAATTATTCACGATTGAGCAGTGCGTTGGTAAGTTCAGCAAGTGCTTCCTTTAGTTTGTCCACGGAATTACCCGTGATTTCATGCTGAAGATGTGCCATTTCGGCGCGGCACAGTGCGTTGACCATTGTGTTGAGGTTGTTGATTTCCGCATCGTGTTTATCGAGGCGGCTTTTATCTGCCGCCAGTTTCTGTTGAACGTCCATGCTCGGTGCCTTCCATTTTTTTATGATGTCAATGAGTTTGTCGATAGTAATGATTGCCGTAATAGCTGCCAATACAACGACTGCAGCGTTCAGGATTTGATTTGGAGTAAGGTTTTCCATTGCGTGTCACATCCTTTTTATTATTCTCGTGCGATTTCCGCCATGATCGTGGTCTGTTCGCAGTTGGTATCAGGTGTAATGGTATCCCCTTCAGCGATTGCGTCCGTAGCACGATAAAGCTTCCCGTTGTATATAAAGCAGTCACCTTCGCTATATGCCTGAGATGCTGTGCTTGTTTCATGCGGGGCGATCAAATCGGCAATTCCAAACATCATTTGAATAGCATCTTTTGCCGCGTCCGTATAGTTTCCCACTCCATTGCTCGATGCCGACTGTGTAGTATCACCGGCAGCCTTTGCCAATCCATAAAATGTTGCCGCATGTTGCATTACCGTTGAAATTGCTTGGCTATTATTCCCGGCTTTTACTTCTGAAAAAGATGCAGTCGATATCGATATGGCATTGGTTTGTGTATTGCGGCTTAGTCCGGAACCAATTCTGACCATTCCAATCGCACTGCTGGTTGCAAGCGGTAAATTGGCAACTCCATCCGTAACCACACTGTTCCCGTTCAGCCGCACGTCAGATATTCCGCCGTCTTCGCCCTTTTCGCCCCGTGGAATTCCGAAAGTCATCACGCCATTGTAATAGTTTGCAGTGGCATTACTCCCGGCAGGTAGCGTGGTCGCTTCGGCAGACATACCCAGAATCGTATCCCGTGCGTTTTCAGCGGCTTCCTTCGCCATGTTCGCGTCGGCCACGTCATACGCAGTCGTTTCCATTGCGGTGTCCAGCGCTGCGATGGCCTGCGTGATCGCATCCTGCTGTACAGGTGTCGGCGGCTGGTCGCTGACCGTCGCTCTCCGCTCTACCGGGATCATCACGGAATATTCCGTTTCGCCGTCGCTGTCCGTATTGTGCAGGTACAGCCACGCATAGATCGGTTTGCCCGTGGTCAGGTAGATGTCCGGGATCTCCACGCCATGTTCGTCGCCGATAGCCGTGGTCGCCGTTCCGTGCGGTTCGTTGGCGAAATGGACCTCATAGCTCGGCGGCAGCGTCACGTCGGCGAATACCAGTACCTGACCGTAATCGTACTGCCACAGCGGTCTGGTACGCGTCATTACACTTCGCAGCGACGCGGTTACTGTGTTGCCTCTCAATTCTGATCGCCTCCCAACATTTTATCCAGTACTGCTTGGAGAGCAGCATCTTTCAATCTTTCCAACAGATCAATACACAGCGGTTCATCGCTTTCTCTCGCCGCCATGATCAGGTCTTCCATGGCGTTTCTCATGCCATGATAGTAAAGCCTAAGATCTTTGCTCAGCGCTTCCTCGCCCGGTCTGTCCGTCAATTCCTGCCATTTATCACACCAGTCCGCACCAATCCGTGCGTTGTGATAGAACTCAGAACCTGGGCATGAGCAAAGGAATTCTCCGTGCCAGTAACAGCAGCACCTGCATTCCTGAATCATTTCAGCCACCCGTCGATAATATCTTTAATGGTCTCGGCGGTAGACATCACCAAATCTCGCAGCGCTTTCAGTTCCTGTCGCGGCACCCGCACGGTATCATCGTCCGGTTCGTCAGGGTCTTCCGGGATATCAGGCACGTCTGGTTCTTCACCACTGGTCAGTTCCGCCAGTTTTGTCCAGGTGACCGGCCCGGCAACACCGTCAACAGTCAGTCCGTTATTGGTCTGGAACGCCTTGACTGCCTTGACCGTACCGGAACCGTATACACCGTCCACCACCAGTCCATAGCCAAGTTTGTTTAGCAGTTCCTGAAGTTTCCTCACGTCATCGCCTGTTGCACCTTTTCTTAGTGTAGGATACATTTCAACGTCACTCCCTGTAATCACGTCATCCTTGGATACATAGTCCATGTTTTTCCAGTGTGCGGTTTCATCCCACCGACTCAGCGGTTTACCCTTGCCGCCATTCATATTGGTCACAACACCGGTCTGCGTCCCCTGGGCTTCGATGCACATCCCGCCGCCCATGTAGTAGCCGATGTGCGTCCTGCGGCCATCCTTATAGATAAAAACCGGATCCCCAGGCCAGATCGGTTGACCGTCTTCACGCTTGCCATTGACCAGTTTGGCTTTGTCCTTCACATACTCGTTCCAAATGGTGTTGCTTCCGTGATAGCACTCGCCGCCAAGCTGCCGAAACGCCCAGTACCCAAGCCCGGAACAGTCTGCCACGCGGTGGCCGACCCACTGCTGACCGTATTTGATTGCCATTTCATTCGTGGTATTATCTTGGTCTTTTTGCGTCCAGGTCTGGCCGTACTTGCCCCAAATATAGCCCCATCGTTCCTTCAACGCCTCCTGTATAAAAGCACAAAACCCGGTGTTGCTTACCATTGCGTTTCCACCTTCCTTGAATTGCCTGTCGAACACTTCCTGCCCCAGTCCTGCACGGCGCTCTTTCGCTTTATCGCTTGTGTCAGCGGGTTTCTCATACCGGAGCATCACGTCATCGCTTGCCTGTTTGACCGTTGTGGATCTTTGCAGCACATGCAATACAGACGAGAACCGTTTCATATCTTCCAGCAAAAAATCTTTCTGAAGTTCCAAATCGCCGATACTTTTCTTCCGGGCACGAGCGAAATCCAGAAGCTGCTGTTTATGCTGGTAGTAGGTCCACTGTGCCAAACCATATCCGTACCCATCGCTGACAAAGTTCTGATACGTTCCGTTATCCACCGCTCTGGTATATTCCGCCCCGGTCATGCCCAGCGCTTTCCGTCCGGTACTCTCCAGAGCATCAGGCATTAATCCACTTTCGGCGTAGAGGTTCCCGATGAGGCCAGCCACTCCATAAGGATTCCCGACCAGCGGCATCAGCGCGTCCCACAAGTATTTTTCATTCGTCATGATTACTACCCGCTGCAATCGCCATCAGTATCATTCCGATGCCCATACTCAATGGAACAATCCATATCAAATGCAGTGCGTTCATGACGGCCTCCTATGAAATCAACCTGACGTTGCAGGATGTCGAGTTGAGTTTTCGGGCAAGATAGACGAACGAGTTGTTCAGCGGCACACAGAATGCTACAAACACATTGGATGACTTTCTGTATATTGCCGCCAACCCTGCATTGGAACTCGATACAGTGATCACCTTCAGCGACACTTCCCCATTACTCATCGCTGCGGCGACCTCGTCTACCTTATTCAGGAAATCGGTCATATTTGTTTTAGCCGATGTAGCTATAGCAGTTGTTCCGATATTATTAACGGCGCTTTCCCATGTGTTAGCAGCGTTATACGCCCAGTTATTAAACATCAAGCCGCCATTTTCGATTACGCTCATCACATCGTTATAACCTGCCGGAAAATTCCCAAACGTATTCTCAATGGCTGTCCAATTGCTGTTGATATCCGTCAGCAACACCGGATCGGAATCACTCGGTTTAATCAGACTGATTTTAGCCATTACTGCTCACCACCCTTTTTCAGCGCCACATTGACGCGGTTATCATCCGGTATGTAGATATTGATGCATTCCGTGTAACCATCGTATTCATCGGCCATTTCACCGTACTCAAACCGGATATGATCGGTCTTTTCGGCATCCAGAAACAGCGTCGCCGCCTGCTGCATGGTCACGTCCTTTAGGAAACACCACAGCACCTTTGAGGCATACCCCGCTTCACTGTTCTCCAGTACGGTTCCATCTGCCAGGATCAGTCTTCTTCCGGTTTGCATTCCACGACCTCCACCTTCGGCTGTTTCAGATCATCGGCAATCGCCACAAGCCGCTCCATGCACGTACTCAGCTTTTTGGTATTGCCATAAGTCGCCACCACCGTGATCTCCTGCATATCCTTCAGTACCTTGTCAATTTCAGCCACGTAATCCATCAGGCTATCCTCCTTTAATACAATTCCATTTTGTATGTTTTGGTAGTCCCATGTGCTGACACATAAAACGTTATCCATCCCGGAGTTGCTGCTACGGCAGACAAAGATGCGTCTACGTCAGTTGGTTCTGTGCTGCTAAAACTCTTTGACACACTGATGTCATTCTTTGACACGCTATACCCCGCAGTATGTCCAGCATCCCATGTATTTTGGGTACTACAATGCGCTACAATCGTTCCGGAACTTCCACCCCATCTGATCACAGCAGCCTTACTATTGACTACTTCTGTCACATACAAACTTGCTGACTTTACAATATTCCCTGAAGCCTTACTTGTGTGATATGCGTTTACGCTGAAATGGTCAGAATCATTGCTGCTGTTATGGTCGAGCAGTATGCTTGTACTAACAGTTGCAGAACCACTTGAGTCGGTTACTACGGTATAAGTTCCGGTACTTGTATCCCAGGTTCCTTTCTTTTTTGCACCCGCTGTATATCCGGCATCATATGTATTCTGTGTACTGCAATGTGCGATAATATTCCCGGAAGAACCTCCCCACCGGATAACAGCGGCCTTGGAATTAACAATTTCGGTTACATAAATTTTCCCCGAATTGACTCTGTTGCTGTCTGACGATGTGTTTGTATGGTATGCGTACACATTACAGTTGTCAGAAGCATTATCAGTATCGGGATAAAGCAGAATCGACTGTGTAAACGTTGTGCCCTGCGGGGAAGCCGTTACTGTCAATGTGCCACTGCTCCAGGCCCCCGTCAGAGTAGTGGCTCGACTAAAACTTCCTATATCCGCCCACGAATCTGTTTGTACCGTCTTCTTTTGCAGCGTATACGTATTTCCGCTTTGCGTTATTTGTAAGTCTGTAACAAGATTTTGTGCTTTTGTCGTAGTGATTGTTGCGTTGTTGCCGATTTCAACGTCAGTATTCAAATATATCTTATCGGCATATATCTTACGGTCACTGCCATCAAGCGTAATCTGGCTGTTATTTGAACCAACAGCAAGGGAAGAATTTGCCCGCATTGTTGTTGCCTTTAATGCGGTAGCTATCGTTATGCCTGCCGTAAGATTATCAATATTAGCTTGTACCGCATTCAAATCTGTCGCCGTCACATACCCATCCAAATTGATGTGATCAGCACTAATTAATATGCTGCTTTCACCGTTATTAATTGCAGCTATGATAGCCGCCGGTTTGATATATGCATTTTGCCCGGTGCCTGCTACCACCAATGAGATCTTGTCTGAATTGACCGTAATGTTTCCACTCAGTTCATTATACTTGTCTGTGACATCCAGACGAATTTCACTTGCGGTCTGCGAAATTGTGCTCTGCAATCCTTGCCGTGCATCAATCACTTCACTCCGGATTTCTCTCGCCGTTACGGATATCTGACCATACAGTCCTGTAATGTCACCGGCTTGCAGTGCGACCTCTTCCTCGGTCTTTTTGATGCGGGTCCCCTGAAGAATTTCGCCGCCGTGGTCTACAAACTTTTCCCACTGCCCGTTCATGTAGACCATGCCCTTGGAACCGGCCAACTGCCGCCAGTCATAATCCGCCGACAATTCTTCCCAGGTACGGCTTGCCATATCTCCCCAGGTATGTTCGCCGTCATCCATGATCCATACGGCACCTTCTTTGGGTTCATGACCGCCGCCTGCCACGCTGAACGGGTCCTCCATCTGCGTGTAGATCGCCGGTGCATTATTGATAATCGTCCGCTGTGCAGCCAAACCTCCATAACCGCCTGAGTAATGCTTTTTTCTCAGCGCGGTCAGGGAGTCGCGTTTCTGGTTCCCGGTTGACTGTATCGCGGTTCGGCACGTACCTTTCCAGTCCAGCGAAAGGGAGTACACCGGCACGGAGTATGCCTCGCTTCCGGATGTCACCGTCACCACGTCGCCCGGTTCAATGCACCAATCTTCGGTAAACAGATCCGCGCTGGCAGGATGGAAAGTCGGTGCCGCAGCCAGCCTCTCTTTGATATTAGTTTCAGCGGTCGATGCCATTTTATCCCCCCTTTCTTCCTATTACTAAGATTGCTTTAGAAATGGGTTCCCGACGATCAGGTACGCATTGCTTCCTGTCCCTGTGACCGACTCCGACGTGCTGTCCTCATTGCGGACGTGGAGACTGTCAATCGGCTTTGTCTCATACCATGACGGCGTGAAGTCTGAATAATTCTGCTCAGAGTAAGTCTTCGCCACGGTGTTGAACCACGCGAGTTCCAACTGCCCGGAACGATTGCACCGCACGATACTGCAAGCCGCTTCCCCGATCCATTTCAGCACGTCCCGCATAGTGGCATCGTCAAACTCGTCCGGGGCTTTGCTGATCGCCAGCGAACTGTTCAGGATGGTCTGCGACTTTCTGCTCACACCAACATACGTGCACATCTTTGTCAGCAGTGTATCCAGTGTCGTGGGATATGTCAGATTCATTGCGGTGGCGCTCGGCATATCCACATCAAACAGCGTCATCAAATCATTGGCGCTCACGTCGATCATCAGCTTTTTGATCACGTCAGGACGCTGCGCAATAAACACACCGAGCTGTGAAAACTCGTACAACCTGCTGACACCATTTTCCGTGTAGGTCTTGGTCTTTGCACCACTCGCAGGCGTACCGCTGTCGATCCTGGCACCCAGATACGCCCTGAACGTGCCAAACTGGAAGTCATTAAGCTGTCCAGCATCATTAAGCATCGTGAACTGGATCTCGGCGGAAGGGCACAGCCCGATGGTCAGATCCGTCTCTGAATTGAAATCAAAGTCAAGCCGCAGTCCGTTGGAGATCACGATGTCTTCATTGCCGAACTGCTTCACACTGCTGTATGACGAACCGTCGGGTTTCTTAAAGAACTCCAGCAGTACGCGCTGGGGCTTCCCCGCATTGATCGCATTTCTCAGTGTCGTGCTTAATGTCTGCACTGTTGCCTCCGTTAGTACTGAATCACGCTGAATTTCAGGTTCCCGACCCACGTCCGGTTATCCGTCATCCGCACTGCTTCAAATTCACGGTCGCCCGCATACGCTTCAATAGTTTTCATTTCACCTTCAAACGGGCTTGGAAACGTGAAATTGAATTTATCCCCTTTGATCAGTGCGCAAATATCCATAATGGTTTTCCACGGGATATTCTCGTACTCAAATTTCAGCGGGTACTTAGTCGCCACCATGTTCCGGTGCAGATACCCCGTCGCGTCCCTTTCCCCCATCGTATCCAGCGCGCTCTCCGCTCCGGAGAATGCCGAAGGGTCGGGGATATCCGTGTTCCCTACCTTAAACCCCAGTTCATAACTCAGGGGCGGGAATCCGGTTGTATCAGTAAAATGATTTACAGGCATATATCACACCCCCGCGTTCCGTGCGTACATCTCTTCACTACGCCGATTGAATTTGCCCCACCCGGCGCTCGGTTCCACACGCACCGTGCTCTCCTTCGCCAGAATCTGCCGCAGGTAATCATTCTGCTGTCGGAGCAGTGAATTCTGTTCAGTCTGACCGTTTGCTACGCCGATACTGATACCTGCCACGATCTGATCGTTATTGGCCACAGCAGACTTGCCGCTGAGAGTGCCTACCATTTCCGGGCCGCTCTCACGGGCAATAAACATTTCGCCAACCGTCGGGAAGCCACCGGAGGCAAATTCAGCATAAGCGCCTTTAATCGGTGTGAATGTGATTCCGACTGTAAAATTTGCGGATGCGGCATTAGTCATACTTTCAATGGCCGATGTGATTTGCTGACAAGATTTCACGACAGACGCAGCAGCATTATTAAAAGTGCCAGATATAGTAACGTCTTTAGGATTCAATGCATCTTCAGCTGCTTCGGTTACTCCTTCAAGAGAATCCTCTATTTCAGGAGTGTGCTCTGCAAAATAACTTGATACTTCAAGCATGAATGCGGTTATGATTTCACTAAGTGTATTGCCTTCCCCACTGAATCCTTTTCCAAAGCCTTCAATAAGCTGATTCCTAAAGCTTGACATGATCAGTGTTCTATCTAAAGCATCAGTAATACCAGCAGTGTCAAGCATTCCTGAAACGCTGTTATAAAGCACTTTGTCAAAGAACATCCCGAAGTCAAGGCCATCTGTATTGCCATTCATATAATCTTCAATGGCGCTGAAAATATTATCAATATAGTTTTCGGCAGCAGACTGAACCACTGGATTATATGTAGATGTATCAACGTTTGTTGGAAGCGTTTGGCCAAAGATTAGCGTATACAGATCATTAGCAACATCTCCATACAAATCTTTTAACGCTAAATAGATATTTTGTTTCGCCTGGTCTGACAGAAAAATATCAGTAAATTCACCAAATCCAAGACCAAGTACTTCATACAGATCAGACGCATCAGAAACGCCTCTTGCCTCAAGGAATCCAAGCAGTTTTTCTCTGATCATTAATGCCTGATCTTCAAGTGTTTCTGCACTGGAAATCAGATAATTGGAAAACATATCATTCCCTTTGAATATCATTGTTTCAAACGGAAGTTCACTGATATCCTTGTATACTGCCTTCAGACCTTCGATAATCCAATCTCGCCCAGGGGCTACCCACTCATCAACAGTTGACGTTACTCTTTCAACTAAACCTTTTTGAATCTCTGCGGCCATTGCATCATATTCTTCAGCCTTATTCATGAATTCTTCGGCTTTAGTAGCATCTATTTCAGAATACTCAACAGCCAACTGCGCGAAACCAGCCGCAAGGCTAGCGTAAGACTCTGCTTTCCTGGATTCAGTTTCAAACGCAAGCTTAGTGAGTTCATTCTTATATTTTGTATATTCATCAATGATTGCCTTGCCGGAATCTTTAGTAATTACTCCAAGCCCAAACTGTAATCCACTGAGCAAATTATTCTGTTCACCGGCTGCGCTCATTGCATTATTCACACGTTGAACCGCACCAAGAAGTTGTGTCAGTAGTTCTTTTTCAAATTCATCAAGGCTAATTCCCTTTTCCAAATATCCGCTAATCATTCCGCCAAGGTCTGTATATGCCGCTTCAATCTGATCCCATCCTTCAATCCCGGCGGCTAAAGTTTCAGCGGTAATGTCATTCCCGGACTCATCGAATACAGGCATCAGTGCAAAGGAGGTCTTTAAGAATGTTTTTTCTTTTGCAGAATTTTCTTTTACCAATGCCATTACACTGTCATCACCAACAAATAGCATTGCCCAGATATTGTCATATGTTTCCTGTGTATCAATTCCCATCACAATAGAATTGGCTTCCGTTGCAAGTTGTGCAATTCTTGTATTTAACTTAGTTTTAGCAGCCTTTGTGTCCTCAATGATAGCGCTCATAATTCTGATATTTGTATCTACGTCAATTGAGAACATGTGCCCTTTGACAAATCTATTGATCTGGTCCTGAGTCAATTCAACCAGACCCCAATCGCCTCTGTCGGTTTCAGTAATTGCTTCAATAAATCCGCTTGCAAAATCAAATGCACCTACAAGCAGTCCTTTTACGAAAAGCCATACATCTTCAAATATCCTGGCCCATTCAATTTTCTTCAAGAATTCGCCAACGGTATTTCCAATGCCTTTCCAGTCAACACCGTCTTTTTCATCATCTGTTCCAACAAATTTCTTTACAAGATCGAACACTCCACGAATAGTCAAATTGATCGAATCGGCCACATCATTAATTTCCTGATCATTCAACACAAATGCCTCGTTAAACGCTTTTGCAAGCCCAGATCCAAGTTTCCCAAGCGGGGTATCACCTTCAATATCAGGTGCTGCAATCGCAAACGTTGCCAAAGTAAATGCGGAAATGAGTACGCTCTTAAAAGTTTCACCAATCGACGCATAATCAATTCCACTGACGGTTTGATTCAGCAGTGACCACAGTTTCAACTTCAACAATGCAAAATTCATAACTGTCAGCGCAGACTTTGTGGCCAGCACCACTCCATTTATTCCGCCGACAAAAGTTTCTGCAAGTTTGCTCTCATCAACAGTAAACAATCCATTAGTAAACTGACCAAAGGACGTTCCAATTTCTTCCCATGTCGCTGGATCACTTACAACTACATTTACAGCATCTACAATTCGCGTTACACCAAGCGCCACGGCAGAACCAACACTAAACCAGTCAGTTTCAGCAAGAAATCTGAGTAATGCTCCGCGGATCTTTTTCCCAATCTTTTCAAATTCTGTCAGTTTCAAGAAACTTGTAACTGTTTCAGCAATCCCATTAAGACCTTCTGCAAGCGTTATCCCAATCAACTCTTCATCAATATCAAAAAATGAATTGACTGTTGCAGATAGAGACGCTCCTATATCAGCAAATAAACCTTCCGTTTCAAAAAGGCCACGTAGCACTCCAAATGCAGCTTCTACTTTAAGTTTTAACAATTTGCCCCACAGTTTCCAATTCATCAGGTTGTTATTACCGAATATCCCTGATAAAATCTGACCAACCTTGGCACCAAATGTCATGAAATTGAAATTCGTAAAGAATCCAATCTCAATGTGCAGTGCCTTATTGATCATGTCATTCAGCTTTTCAGAGATCGTCTTCGGATCAAACAGATCCAGAATCCCATTCAGTTTTTCGGCGAGATATTTCCCTACCCCTTCCCAGTCGTTGCTTGCGATGGCATTTCTGATATCTCTTGCCATATTTGTCCACCGCGTAACAGGAAGAGTTTCTGTAGTGAAATAATCCTTGGCATTCAGTTTGTCCTGTTCCTTTGCACTAATGCCTCCGCCGCCACCGCTTTTGTTAGACTCCTGCTGAATGATGTTCAATTCATCCCAGTCAGCCAAAAGCCCCTTAACCTTTTTGTCGGCATCACCGGCAGCGCCACCAGCATTTTTCAGCGCTTCATATGCCGTAGTAGACGCATCAATCGCATATGTCCACGTAGAACGTCCAAACAACGCCGACAAGAATTGATTCACCGCATTTGCAGCCTGAATAGCAACATTCGACAACTGAACAAGTAGTGGAATTATGGCTTCAATAGCAGGCCCAAGTGCAGCACCGATACTGTTTTTAAATTTCAGCGCAGCAGACGCTCCGGTATCCATCGCGGCAGCAAAGGTACCATTTATCTGTAAACTGTAATAGTACAGATTTTCAATCCCTTCATTTACCGCTTCTGTAATCATTTTAATAGCAGCACGAATAGCCCGGTAAAACGCGATCCGCTTGAATCCGCTTGCCAGTCTTCCCAATGCCGTATTGCTTAAATCAAGTCTATCTTTTAACTTGTCAACCAGGCCGACAACGCCCTTCACACCGGATGCAAGTATTTTAATATATCCGGTTGAAATTTTAGCCACACCACGGGCAAATGCTGATATGCCACGTCCTGCGGTTGCCAAAGCCTTTCCAGCAGCGCTTACTACCGTTTTTAATGCTGAAAATGCATTTTTTAGTATTTCAACAGGACTAATAGAACTTTGCACTGCGTCTTTCATAGCATATACAGCGCGTGAACCTTCTACAGGTCCTTGCTTTAATGCCTGCATTTGTGCATCGATAGTTGCTTTTTGCTGGTCAGTCAAGCCAAGAGTGCCTTCGATTGGTTTTCTGCTTGTGCCACTAAAATCTAATTTAAATATTTTTCCAAGTTCGATGTTAAGTTCTTTTACAGCCTCTGTTGCATATACATACTCTTTTGATATTCCTTTAACTGTTTCAGCAACTTTTTCATTCCCGCTTACAGCATCATTAGCAGTGTCTTGAATTTTTCTACCTGTTTCTACGGCCTTATTCTGCGCATCATTTAATTGCGTTTCAATCTGCTTTTTTGTGTCATTAACTATTTCTGACGCAGGATTTACATTTTTTCCATTTGTCAGACCATTCAGCTTAATTTTAATTCCGTTATATGCGCTCAGTTTTTCAACAGCAGCAGCAACCCGTTCAAGACGTGTAACCGTCTCTTCAGGCACAGACTTTGAAAGTGCATCATTGATTTTTGCAAGCCCATTTGCGACTCTGGCAAGGCTAAGACCACTGGTGGCTTCTTTAAGCCTCCCCAAAGTCCACGCCAGCATGCTTAAACCATCAGATGCATCTCTCGCGTTATCGTGTATACGTAACTCTAACGCTGTTACTTCCGACATCCTGTGCCTCTCCTTTCCGGGTGGAGTCCCGTTTTACTGTTGCTGTTGCTGTTCTTTCTCATGCCTTGCCGTATTGAACCGGTTCATCAGGTGCATCATAAACTTTGCCGTATCATCCATCTTCTGCTGATTGGTTTCCTTTTTGATCTTCTTCTTTGTCTCAAACTCAATCGGCTTGTCGAAATACGGTTCGATCCGCGCACCCTTCGGCACAAACCCATTCACGTACTGCGGCACGCTCTGGAGCGCCTTGCAGATATACAGTCCATGGAGCCACGCCATTTGGTTTTCATGCTCTTGCCTGATTTTGTAAGCCTTGCGGTAGGCGATGACCAACCGGCAGTCCTGTTCCCAGTATTCCGAGCTGGTCATGCCCATCGCCAGGTACTGCGGAAAAGCCTCATCAAATGTCTCAGCGATGCTGCGCTTCTCAGGGGTCTCCGCTCCGTCCTTTAGATCACTTTCCAGGTAGGGTTTTCGTTTTCGTCACCCTCACCTTCATCTTCATCCATCAGGGCGGCAATCGGTTCCATGTACATGTTCACCAGTTCGCCCAGCAGCTTATCCTTTCCGCGCTGTGCGTCCCAGATCTCCTCCACCAGTTCGGGAGAGATCCTCTTGTGATGCATCAGGAACGCGCCCTTGAACAGGTCGCTGATCATGGTGGCAGGCTTATTGGTATCCACCACGAAGCCGCCTTCTTCCATGCGCTTCACGATTCTGCGGTTGAACTCCAGCGTGTAGTCGCTGCCTTTGTAATTGATTACAATCTGCTTTGCCATAGGGAACATTACCCTCCTGTTATTATTATTTGATCAGTAATTGATCACACAGTGAACGCGAAGTCAGTGCTGGGATACATGGTGATGGTCATGTCCTGCGCAGCATTGACATCGCCGCCAGACTTAAACACGGACACGTCGCCAGTCCAGGACCACTTGCCGTTGGAACCGTCGGGAGTATCAACGTTGTTGCTGGTCTCAGCGCCGATCCAGATCGCATAGGCGGTCTGCTTGTTTTCCAGCGACAGTACCTTGGTGTAGTCACTTGCGATGTAGTTCGCGGTGAACTGGAAGGAACTCAGGTCCTGCACACCGGGGGTGTACTTGCGGATCTTGTCAGACAGCGTGGTCACGTCGATGCGCTCCGGTTCGCCGCCCAGGTCCGGGAAGGACTTGATGTCCAGCAGTTTGGTGTACTGGGTAGCATCAGTGGTAGCTTTGTACATCAGGTAGGTCTTATAAGTAGAAATAGGAGCAGTTGCGGCTGCCATAGTCATCATTCCTTTCTTTGTTGATTGGGTATACAAAAAAACGCAGCAGAGCAGTCCTTTTTCGAGGTCCGCAATGCTGCGTTATAAATAAAAATTCCGGTATTATCCGCGCCGGTAAACCACTTTGTTCTGGTCCACTTCAGCGGTATACCTTGCCACAATCCGATAGATCGTACTGTCTGCCAGATTGGGAACGCTTTGCATGGACAGCCTGGTGAATCCCAGGTCATTCATCCCCTGACTGATGCCGTTCATTACACTACGTGCAGAAAATCTGTCGCGCGCATATACATTGGCTTCATATGTCAGTACCACATAATCTTCATTCCTTGCGCTGGAACGATTCTTTTTATCCGTATAGTTGTCGATTTCCATCAGAATAGCGAATGGGAATTTTGCCGGTTCAGGCACGTATACGGACTTAAAACATCCGGTCGGTACCAAGGAGGACACATACGGATAAACATAATTGAATACGTCGGTTTCAACGTCAATCACCCGGATGCCCCTCCTTTACAAATCACTGAAATACTGTCTTGCCGTGTCCTGTGCGATCTGCATCAGGTATTTGTATGTGTTGTACATGAACGGGCTTGCCTCTGTACCCTTGGTCCACCTGAACCGTTTTTCCCGGTCATCGTAGTAAACCCATCCGTTATCCCCGTGCAGGTTGGAATCATAGACCCATCCGCCCGGCGCGGGGTGCGGTTCCCTGGCACCCTTCACACCTGTTCCGTATTCCACAAACGCCGCATAATACGCCTGAGTATAGATGACGCCGATATGAGTAGATTCATCGTATACACCCATCATCGTATCCGCCAATTGTCCGGTATCAAACGCGCCAAGTCTCAGAATTTCCAACTGTGCGTGTTCTTTCCCGTCCGCTGTCAGCGCCCTGACCAGTTCGCCCATTGCTCTGATAAGATCATCCTTAAACTTTTTCAGTTCGATAATGGCCTTATCAATCGACTTAGAGTCCAGAGAAAACTCGATGACTCTCAAGCATTATCACCGTCCGTCCCCGTCCCGGTGCTGTTAGTCGTGTCATCCACAGGCGGAGCGGCATTCCCGGTACGCTTCTTCAGCGCCACGGCAAGCACATTCAGCGACGGCCTCACAGCACGGATTTCATAGGTATCGCCCTTCCATTCCACCAGACCTTCTTCCCGAATATCCACATTGGGTTTATCCATCAGAAGAATATGGGTATATTTGGTGTCGATTCCGAATAGCTGATCCGCGATGTGCCCGGATGGGGAAGAAATATTTCCTCTGTACTCAACCGCGTCAGAATACGCTGGCTGGTAGTTCCCGGTATGCATTCCATCGGACAGTACTTCGGTCTCCCCCGTATAGGCCCGATACCCGAATACCGTTGTGTTCCTCCTCAGCAATTTCATACAGTCACCTCGGTATCCCGACAAACGGCATCACGTCATACAGCATTTCCAGCGGAATGTCAGCGTACTTATAGTTCCTGTGCACCCCGTTTTC